>Ga0268360_1001772_pt1 | contig 19994 bp, 17 predicted proteins | sample BioMet11_FD_192465 | JGI IMG/M metagenome (GOLD analysis project Ga0268360, IMG submission 192465) | Sewage microbial communities from Oakland, California, United States - Biofuel 11 (Illumina Assembly) | ecosystem: Engineered > Wastewater > Sewage > Unclassified | place: USA: California... | reverse complement strand
CATAGATATTTCATCAGATATTGTTAATTTTGGCATACAGGTTGCAAATCCAGAAAGTAGACCAGATGCTCTAATTCTTACAAATGAATATGCTATTTATATTGAATCAAAATATAGAGCGCCTTTTGACGATGAACAGCTACAAAATCATATAAAGAACACCAATGGATCCTTTAAATCCATTGTATATATACTCTACATTAGTAAGCAAAAATATAAAGAAGAAATCAAGCAAAAGTATTGTAATAAAAATGTGATTTTTTTAAACTGGTCTGAGATAACTGACTTTATAATAAAAGAGCGTATTAGAAATATTTATCCCAAAAATACTATAACAAATTTTCTGTCTAAGCAATTCATTGATTTTATGGAGGAATTAAACATGATACCTTTTAACGGTTGGAGTAATCGAGATTTTGAATCATTTCTGTTTACAGAAAATGAGAATTTAAGAGAAGCTGAAGATGAGAGAAAGCGAGTGAAAGAAAAGCTTGAACAGTTTTTAACTGAATCGAAAGAAAAAATTGAACAAAAATGTGATTTTTATAACGGTTGTAAATTGCATATTGGAAACCTGGACAAAGAACATGTATGGGGCGCAATTAAATTTAATGCTGGATCTTTAATTGATCAAATTCATATAAGTGTGATTATGAATGCTTATAATTTAAGCATTGGTATACAAATAGAAGGAAATAAGCCGACACAAGAAGCTATAAAAAAAGTAAAAAATAACAAAGAAAAGTTTAAAGAGATTCTTAAAAAACTCATCGATTTTAATTATGTTATACGAGAGCGCTACCATATACGGGTATCTAAGTGGGATAGCCGCGTTGTTGCACAAATTGCATTAGGTGCAAAAATAACAAATGATGACCTTGAGTACATTGTTAAAAAAATGGAACAATATGAGTATGTAGAATTGCGAATTGCACGAATTTATGACAAACATGAAGTTATTAACAAAGGGCAGAAATTTATTGATGAATGCGTTGACTCAATAATCATTGTAAACGAGATGATACAATTTTTAAAATAAGCTTAACTTCATTTAAATAACAATTATAAAATAAACTCTTCTGAGATGCATTTGCAATTCTGCCCGAAACATAGCGGAATCGATAATTTCACGAAATGAAAAACAAAAAATTACAAATTCGTTTTGGCAAGGAAATCCGCAGTATTTTAAACGACTAAATTTATTGACGATGAAGACAGAAGAAATAAAACAACTGTTCGCGCAATTTGAAGCGGCTTCCGGCGAATATGAAGGAGTTGAATGCTGGAGCGCCCGCGAACTGCAAAAACTATTAGGCTATGCTAAGTGGGAAAACTTTGAAAAAGTAGTCAATAAAGCCAAAGATGCTTGTGCCCATGCGGGAGAGCAAATAGAGGATCATTTTCCTGACGTCAGGAAAACGATACCAATGCCAAAAGGAGCTGAAAAGGAAATAGATGACATTTTGCTTACCCGCTATGCCTGTTATTTGGTAGCTCAAAATGGCGACAGCCGTAAGCCCGAAATCGCTTTTGCTCAAAACTACTTTGCTGTGCAAACACGCAAGGCTGAGTTGGTTGAACAAAGATTGATGGAATACGAAAGGGTAAAAGCACGTGAAAGGCTAAGCCAAACCGAAAATCAACTCTCGGGGGTTTTGTATGAACGTGGCGTAGACAGTCAGGGCTTTGCCATTATCCGTTCAAAAGGCGATCAGGCATTGTTTCGTTTAACCACTCAACAATTGAAAAAGAAAATAGGAGCGCCTGATAACCGCCCGGTGGCTGATTTTTTGCCCACTATCAGCATAAAAGCTAAAGATTTGGCAGCCGAAATGACCAGTCTTAACGTACAAAGCAAAGACCTGAAAGGACAAAACCCTATAGAAAAAGAACATGTGGACAACAGCAGTGCAGTGAGAAAAATGTTGCTGGAACGAGGCATACAACCCGAAAATCTTCCTGCAGAAGGTGATATAAAAAAAGTGCAACGCAAGTTGGACAGCGATGAGAAAAAGGTGCTGAAGGATGTAAAGAAAACAGGTAATAAGAAAAAGAAATAATGCCGTTGAAACATAGCGGAATCAATAATTCCGTAAGGTAAATATAGATTACCGCGTAGCGGGCGGTGGAAGACTGTTTTAGATTTCTCCCTTCGGTCGAAATGACTGTCATCCTTAAAGAGAAGAAGAGGAAGGAGAGTGGGCGGCGTAGCCGCCCGCACTTCCTCCATTACCATCATCTTGTGGCCGTCATTCTGACCGAAGGGAATAATCCCGGCTGAACGGCATTTGCAATTTCGCCCGGAAGATAGCGGAATTAATAATTCCGTAAAGCAAATATAAATTACCGCGTAGCGGTTAACGTATTGTAGCAAATGGAAAATGAAGACCAATCTGTTCTCCGTAGGAGATAAACAAAAGAAAGTGTATAACTTCTACGAGGTATCAAAAACATAAGAAGGCATGATTTCTACAATACCTGATGCCCTACGGGCAAGGACTATTTGAATAGTTTGGAGGATTCTGCTGAGCGGCATTTATAATATCGCCCGGAACATCGCGGAATCAATAATTCCATAAAGCAAATATAAATTACTGCGTAGCGGTTAGCGTATTGTAGCCATTTGTAATGAAGATCAATTGCTTTACAGCATCGCAGAATGTTGGCTTGAAGCACATCAATTTCTTGATCCGAAATGCAGTTCCTAAGATATAGGGAATTTGCGCTCCTGAGGAAATTTTCATAATTTTTTATTTCATAGGGTTTAATTTGTACTTTTGGCTGCAAAAAAACTTGTAGCCATTATAGTTAATCAAGCGAAACGAATAAACGAACAACCGGAAATTTAAAAGTGGGGAGTCAGCACGGTAATCACGGACAACAAAAAAATGAAGAAACTTACAATTATCTTGACAATTTTATTTGTAGCAACATTTGCAGCAAAGGCTCAGTGGATTCAGGGCGATGGGATATACGGAGGAACCGTCATGGCGCTGGCCGTAAACGGAGATAATATTTATGCAGGAACCAACAACAGTGTATTTCTGTCTACCAATAATGCAACGAGCTGGAGTCAAACTGCTTTGGATAAAACAGCTGTTCGTTCTCTTCTTACCCTTGGAGATAATCTGTTTGCAGGAACAACCGGTGGCGGAGTTTACCGTTCTACAGATCATGGCGCAAGTTGGACGCAAACTTCTTTGGGCTTGGGCTATTATCCATATGTTTATTGTCTTGCCGCAAAGGGGAATACTATTTTTGCAGGAACGCAGAATTATGGCGTGTATTATTCCACTGATAACGGAACGAACTGGACTCAGACTTCCCTTAATAGCTCTCATGTTACCTCTCTCGAGGTTGTCGGAAATAGGATTTTTGCAGGAGTAATCAGTTCGGGAACGAACTCGGATGGTATATACATCTCCGATGATAATGGCTTAACCTGGCATGGCGCTGGTTTACCCAATATTAATGTAAATGATTTTACGGTAATAGGCAACAGCATTTTTGCTGCTACAACCATGTATGGCGTTTTTATCTCCAACGACAACGGAGCTACCTGGACGCAAACGTCTCTTAGTTTTTCGAGCAATGATATTTATTGCTTTGCAACCATTGGAACTACGATTTATGTTGGTACCGGATATAATGGCGTTTGGTTTTCGACAGATAACGGTGCAAGCTGGTCGGAAACCGAATTTAAAAGGGGATGGGTTATGTCCCTTGCAGTTAACGGAAATAATATCTACGCGGGAACTAACGACCGCGGGGTTTTTCTCTCCACCGATGCCGGACAAACCTGGACACAGACTCCCCTGAATAATCAACTTGTCCAATCACTTACGGCAGACGAAAGTAATTTGTATGCGGGGACATGGAATTTTACGGGCGGCGTATTTCGCTCCGAAAACGATGGCGCAAACTGGACAGGAACGACCATGAACTATCAGAATGTTATGTCTATGACAAAAAGCGGCAATACTATATGTGCCGGTACTGACAATGATGGTGTCTATATTTCTACAGATAAAGGAGTAAGCTGGAACATGACCGAATTGAGGAACCAGATTTTTTCCCTTGCCGCCAGCGGAGATACTGTTTTTGCGGGAACAAACAATGGCGTTTATCGCTCCACCAATAATGGCTTATGGTGGACTCAAACCTCACTGAATGATAGAATTATTAATGCATTAGCTATTAATGGAAGCAATGTTTTTGCCGGTACAGGAGGCGTATATCATTCCACGGATAATGGTGTAAGCTGGTCGGCGCCCAGTTTGCAGGGGCATGGTGTACATTCACTTGCCGTATCGGGTGATACTGTTTATGCGGGAACCGAAAGCGGCGTTTACGTTTCCACCAATAATGGCGCAAACTGGACGCAAACCGCCCTTAATAACCAATTTGTTTATGCGCTGGCAACCATTGGAAATTATGTTTTTGCCGGGACGGATACTTACCCTCAGGGTTCCGGTGGTGTTTATTTTTCAAGGGATAAAGGAGCGAGCTGGATAGATGTAAATCAGGGATTCAATGTTATTCCTACCGTATATTCATTGTTGATTAACCATAATTTTATCTATGCCGGAACAGCCGGAAACGGAGTCTGGAAGCGTCCTTTGTCTGAGATGCCAAATGGTATTAATGATATTCCCCAAAACACTCATTTCTCGGTTTACCCCAATCCTGCTTCTGATGTTATAACTGTAGATATTGACAGGAATATCAAAGCCGATTTTACATTAAACATTTTAAACATAACGGGTTCATCAGTCAAAACAAGGAATTTTAAACAAAACCAACAGCAAATAAATATCGGTAACTTACCCAATGGAATTTATATGGTTGAAATAAAAACGAAAGACTGGACCGGAATGCAAAAAATCATCATTCAAAAATAAAATAGATTAATTGACATGAAATATCCATAAGGTTTATACTCATACCAACCGAGAATGATATTTTATGGATATTCCATCTGACCAATAAATTAAAAAATTAATAACAGATGAAAAAAAAGAACAGAATCTGGATTTACGCATTCATCGCTTTGGGGCTTACCTTGTTTTTTAACAATGGTTGCCAAAAGAATGATAACGATTCTAATGGGGATAAAATCGGTGCGGCCAAAGATCTGTTGAGTCTGTCTCCCGAATACCAGCCCGGCACCTATCGTAATATGGATAAGATTTTCAGCACCCGTACTTTCAAACGGGGACAAAGCGTATATGCGCTACCCTGTTCTGCGCAGCCGCTGACTTCCGTAACGTATTCCCCCGATGGCGTTAAAACGTATGGCATTGATGATTTCATAGAAAGGAATAATGTTGCCGGTTTATTAATCATCAAGGACGGGCAAATAGCGCTCGAACGCTACGCCGAGGGTAATACCGAAACCTCGAGATGGACATCATTCTCCGTTGGCAAATCTATTGTATCGACACTTATCGGCATTGCCGTAAAGGAAGGCAAGATTGATATTCATAACCTTGTAACGTATTATCTTCCCCAGTTGCAGGGAACGGCTTACGATGGAGTAACCGTCAGACAACTTTTACAGATGTCGTCGGGTGTGCAATGGAACGAAGAATACCTCGGCGGAGCAACTTCATTTGCCGATATGTGGCAATGCCTTTTGGCTGGCAAAGGGGGCATTCTGGAGGTAATGTCGAAGCTGCCACGGGCGGCAGAACCCGGAACGAAGTTTAATTACAATACCGGTGAAACATTTGTGGAAGGTCAGGTGCTGAAAGCTGCCCTTGGTGGTGAATCCTTGTCAAGCTATCTGTCGCGAAAAATATGGGCTAACATGGGAATGGAATCCGACGGGTACTGGCTGCTTGATTCGAAAGATGGCAGTGAGTTTGCCGGAGGCAACCTAAGCATGACTCTGCGCGATTACGGCAGGTTCGGGATGTTTATGCTTAACAATGGTGTTGTAAACGGAACGTCCATGTTGCCTGCAAACTGGATAGCCGAAGCCACGGTACCGGCAGACGATTCGCCTCAATGCGGTTACGGGAAATTGTATGCACCGGATAATTGCAGCGATCATCCCTATTCATATCCTCCTGGTTATGGCTACAACTGGTGGGCATTACCCACGCAAAACTGGGGAATATGGGAACATCTGAACGACCCGCTTTGGTGGGGCGCCGATACACTTAACGTAGTTACCCCGGATCTTCCAAATCTGTCAGGTTCTTTCGTTGCTCAGGGTGTCTTTGGGCAGTTTATTATTGTTAACCAAAAGGAAAATCTGGTTGCCGTGGTATGGAGTACATGGAAAGATACCTGGATTGACCCCAAAGAATATGAGGTTTACAGTTTCCTGAATGCAGCAGCAACGTACCTAAAAAAATAAGAAAGATGAATTTATTCCGTTGAATAGATATTCCCTTAATTAGGGTTTGCTGAAAGCCATAATACTATGTTTTTTATCGGATTAACAACTGTTTTATAAAAGAAATGCAAGGGAAATAGGGTTCATCATATTGCACCTTATCGAAAAAGTTCTGAATCTTTTACTCAGGAGAACCGTATCTTTTGTTCAGGAGAACCGTATCTTTTGTTCAGGAGAACCGTATCTCTTGCTTAAGAGAACCGTATCTTTTGTTCAGGAGAACCGTATCTCTTGCTTAAGAGAACCGTATCTCTTGTTCAGGAGAACCGTATCTCTTAAATAAACGCTCCCGGGCTTTTTTAGTCCCAGTTATCATTGGACTTTTTTTGTCCATAAATAACTTTAGCTTAGTCCAGATAGAACTTGGCTTCTACGAATGCTCGGAGATTTGTTTCTAATGAATGCTTGCATTCGTTTTCATAGAATCCTGAAAGGATTTAATTTGAATAGCCCTTCGGGGTATGAGTCAATTTTATTGTCAGGAACCCTGAAAGGGTTCAATAATAACCATATTGAACCCCTATCGGGGTTCCTCATTTGCAGAACATTTTATCCCGAATTTCATTCGGGGCTATTTATATTCAACCATTTCGTGGTTTTTTCAGCTAACCCTAAGCATTTGTTTTAAAATGCATGTGCTGATGGCTATCAAAATATCCGGCAAGCTATCTAAAAAATCGCAGCATGTTTTGTTGTCAGCGTATCAACTTCCTTGTACGAAATGCAGTCCCAAACCGGGCAAACGTGTTTACACAGCAGGCAGCCGACGCAACGTTCTTCATCCACGGAAGCTTTTCTCGTTAGGGTGTCGAATTTCATCGCCTGATTTGCACCATCCTGGCATGAAATATAGCATTGTCCGCAGCCAATACATTTGGCATCGTCAACCACCGAAACTACCTGGAAACGCGTTTCAAATTCGGAAGGATCAACAATTTTCCGGGCAGCTTTCCCGATAATTTCATCCAGCGATTGGATATTCCGTTCGAGTATAAAATCGCTGAGACCTTCTATCATATCTTCAACAATCCGGTAACCATATCTTAAAATTCCGGTGGTAACCTGCAGGTTGGTTGCGCCAAGCAATAAAAAATGCAGCGCATCAATCCATGTTTCTATCCCGCCAATGGCGCTGACAGGCAAACTCAACTCTTTGGAATTGTATAGTTCAGATACAAAACGCATGGCTACCGGTTTGACCGACGGACCCGAAAATCCTGTTGCGGCCGAATGTCCGTGAATGTTTGGCAGTGGCGTAAAATTGTTGATATCAATATCGCTTATTGCCTTGATGGTATTGATGGCGGAGATAGCATCGGCGCCGCCACTTTTTGCAGCTAAAGCAACCGGAATCATATCGGTTATATTTGGTGTCATCTTTGCCATTACCGGCAGTTTGGTTGCCTTTTTTACCACTTCGGTAAAGGCGGCAACGGCATGAAAATCCTGTCCTACTTTGTATCCGGCAAACGTATGCGCCATTTGCGGACACGAAAAATTCAGTTCCAGCATATCGGCGCCGGCATCTTCCGACATTTTTGCCAATTCAGTCCAATCTTCATCCGAATAGCCCATAATGCTCGAAATTAATACCTTTTTAGGATAATTTTTTTTGAGCCAGGCAATATCTTTGAGATTGTCCTCGATGGGTCTGTCGGTGATTTGTTCGGCATTCTGCAAGCCAACAAATCTTTTATCGTTATAATTATAGGCGTTCAGTCGTGGTGAAGGGACAACGACTTTAAAACTCTTTTCAAGTCCCAGCGTTTTGTAAACAATTCCGCCCCAGCCCGCATCATAAGCTCTTGCGCACATTTCGGCATGGTAGCCCACAGGGGAGGAGGAAAGACAAAACGGATTTTCGAACCTGATACCACAAAAATTGATACTTAAATCTGCCCTCGATTTCATTGGTTGTTCCTCCTGTTTTTTAAATAATTATCAATGCTTTCGGCAGTCTTTTTCCCTTCGCCGACAGCCTGCACCACCGTGGCGCCACCGTTTGCCACATCACCGCATGCAAAAATGCCGGGGATGTTGGTTTCAAAATTTTCGTTCACTTCAACGGTTCCTTTTCCTTTTGTTTTGAGATTTTTGGCAAAGTTTACCACCTCGCAGCCGGGTTTTGTCCCGATAGCCTGAACCACCAGATCAATATTGATAGAGAACTCCGTTCCGCTTATCTGACGGGCATTCCGGGGCGTAAAATTTCCGGGTTCAATCCAGTCAATTTCCATTCCGGTCAATCCGGTTATTGTTTTTTCTTTTGCAGTGATGCCGGTTATTTGGGAGCCAGATTTAAAAATGATGTTCATGATGCGGGCCAGATTGATTTCTTCCCTGTCGGCCGGCAGTTCGTCCAGGTGCTCGAGCGAAACGAGATATACCTTTTTGGCGCCGGCGGCTTTTGCCGAAACGGCAGAATCAATGGCGACACTTCCGCCACCAATCACAGCTACATTTTTATCTTTCAGAGCTATACTTTTATTGTCCGTTTTGATCTGCCGGAGAAACGAAATGTAATCAACGGCATTTGAGAAACCATCAAACAGATCCAGTTTGAAAGCCACGGAAAGTCCGGAACTGAGAACAACTGCATCATAGCCTTCTGCCAGCAGGTTTGTCGCCACCTCGTTTGTGCTGATGGCAGATTTGTACTTTATTTCAACACCCTGGCTAAGCAGATTTTTAACATCATAAGCCAGCGCTTCTCCGGACAACCTGAACTCAGGGATATTCCATCTGGGTACTCCGCCGGCATTGTCTTCCCGCTCAAATATGGTAACATCATAATTCCTTTTTGCCAATGCCGAAGCGCAGCCCATGCCAGCCGGACCGCTACCGATGATGGCTATCCTACCTTTGGTTTTCAGACTTTTATCCAATGGTTCTATGGCAAACTTTTTTCCGTATTCTGAAGCAAAGCGTTGCAATCCACTGATGTTGATCGGATCTTCCAGCGCTTTGATACTGCATTCTTTTTCACATAGTTTTTCGACCGGACAAACAAAGGCGCAAACACTTCCGAGAATGTTGTTATTTCTTATGGTTCGGGCAGCTCCTTTGTAATTATAAAATTTTATCTGCCGGATGAATTTTGCCGGATCGGTACCGGCCGGGCATCCTGCACTGCAGGGAGCATCAAAGCAAAGCAAACACCGGTTCGATTCCTTTATGGCCGCCTGCAGGCTTAACGGTTCGCGCATGCTTTTGAATTGTTCGATTTTAACATGATCAATGGGTTGTTTCATGTCTTTTTGCGTTTAATTATAATTGGTCAATCGTTTGTAAAACTAATATAATTCTTTTAAAAATCTTTCCAAAGATAATTATTTTTAAAAACTCTCGTATATTGCACTCCATTTTTCAGATTTATCAGAAATTCACTAAGCTAAAGGAGGATTGCCAATGCACAATCGTATTGTAGGTATTAACGAAAAGTTACCGTTTTTTGAGAGTTTGCCACTCAGTTTCCAGCATCTTACCGCCATGTTTGGAGCCACCATCCTGGTTCCGATCCTGCTGGGTATTAATCCTTCTATTGCGTTGCTGATGAATGGAATCGGCACTTTAATTTATTCGTGGGTTACAAAAGGAGGAATTCCTGCTTATCTGGGTTCGAGTTTCGCTTTTATTGCTCCTTCGCTGCTAATCATCTCCACACTTGGCGGTTTCAGCCATGCGCAATCGGGTTTTATCTTTTTCGGATTGTTTTTCATTGTCATTTCTTTGATCGTAAAACGATACGGCATACGATGGATTGATGTGGTTATGCCTCCGGCCGTGATGGGCGCCGTGGTTGCCATCATCGGACTCGAACTTGCCCCGGTTGCGGCACAACAGGCCGGACTTTCTCCCAGTCCTACAGCCGTTGGACAAGTGGTTGCTCCCTTTGTTGTTTCGTCCAATGTATTGATTGTTTCCATGTTCACCCTGTTCATCGGGATTATAGGCTCCGTAATTTTCAGGGGATTTATGCAGGTGATTCCGATACTGGTAGCCGCAATTGCGGGTTATCTGCTGGCGCTTGCCATGGGCATGGTCGACACGACTACCATAAGAAATGCTGCCTGGTTTGCCCTGCCTGAATTTCAGGCTCCAGTTTTTGATCTTAATGCCATAATCGTCATTGCTCCGGCATGTATTGTTGTTTTTGCAGAACATATCAGCCACTTAATCGTTACCGGGAAAATAACCGGTAAAGACCTGATGAAAGACCCCGGATTGCACCGTTCTCTGCTGGGAGACGGCATCAGTAATGTGTTGTCAGGATTTACCGGTTCAACGCCTAATACTACCTATGGTGAAAATATCGGTGTAATGGCAATTACGCGCGTTTATTCCGTTTGGGTGATCCGGGGAGCGGCACTTCTTGCAATTTTATTTTCCTGCATTGGCAAGGTTGCTGCGGCCATTTCCACCATTCCCTTACCGGTAATGGGTGGTATAACCATGCTTTTGTATGGTGTTATTGCGGTGCAGGGTTTCCGGATGTTTGTGGAACAGAAGGTTGATTTCAGCAAAAACAGCAATATGGTGCTGGGAGCCATTACATTTGTTGTGGGCGTGAGCGGAGCCGGCATTTATATCGGTTCTGTACAACTCAAAGGCATGGCTTTGGCCGCTATCGTTGGCGTAGTACTGTCGCTGCTTTTCTTTATTTTTGGTAAGATGGGATTGATGAATAAAGACGGATCCGAAGCGTAATACAGTTTATTCTATGATCAAACAAAAGTGAATAATCCTGACAAGGCACAAAGCCCAGCCAGGATTTAATCGCATGTCCTCTAAGTTAATTCAAAATACTTAGTATGTTTCACGATTTTGCCTTCCACCAGGAAGTAAACCGACTCGGCAATGTTGGTTGAATAACCGGCAATACGTTCCATCTGGCTGATGATAAGCATCAGATTTGTAGCTACCACAACAACGTCAGTCTTATTCATCATTTCATCAATAATACGGTTGGAAGTTTGCTGCACTTTATCCTTGAGCGTGGCAGCCGATTCAAAAATGTCGCGGATGAACGTAACATTACGTGTGGTAAGGATGTTGATGCAATCTTTAACCAATATTTCCGACATATTTGCTAAGGTGTCAATATTCAATTCGACGATCACATCTTTAAATTCACTGATCGCTTCTATTTTTTTGGCAATGGTAACGCCCAAATCGCCGAGGCGTTCCAGGTCGTTATTGATTTTTAAGGCGGCCATAATCAGCCGCAGGTCGGAGGCTACCGGCTGGCTTAACGCAAAGATACGCTGGCAGAGCTTATCAATTTTAACGTCAAGAATATCCACCTGGTTATCATTTTCAATGATGCGGCCGGCTAATTCCACATCGCAGTTGAGCAAAGCCTGCATGGTATCGGTAATCTGGCTTTCGACCAATTTACCCATTTTGAGAATACGGTTGTTTAGTTTTTCTAATTCCTGATCGAAATGACGTTCCATAGTATATCAGTATAAATTTAAAAGTTTTACAAAGTTAGTTTAAATATTTTTTATCCAAAACGGCCGGTAATGTAATCCTCGGTTTGTTTTTTCTCCGGATTGGTAAATATTTTCCGGGTTTTGCCATATTCTATCAGTTCGCCGAGGTAGAAAAAGGCAGTGTAGTTGCTAACCCTGGCAGCCTGTTGCATATTGTGGGTAACAATAACGATGGTATAGTTATCCTTAAGTTGAAAAATAAGTTCTTCAATTTTTGAGGTAGAAATAGGGTCAAGGGCGCTGGCCGGTTCGTCCATCAGGATGATATCAGGATTGACGGCAAGCGTGCGAGCGATGCAAAGCCGTTGCTGCTGTCCACCCGATAGTCCTAAAGCAGAATCATGAAGACGATCTTTCACTTCGTCCCAGATGGCGGCTTGATGCAAAGAAGATTCCACAATTTCATCAAGTTGTTTTTTATCGTGGATGCCGTTTATTTTAGGACCGTAGGCAACGTTGTCATAGATGGATTTGGCAAAGGGATTGGATTTTTGGAAAACCATGCCTATTTGCTTGCGAAGATTTACAACATCTATCTGCTTATCGTAAATATTGATTCCATCAATCACCACGTCTCCGGTTATTTTAACCGAAGGAATCAGATCATTCATACGGTTAAGCGTTCGCAGGAAGGTGGATTTTCCGCAACCCGACGGTCCGATAAAGGCAGTAACTTTTCTTTCCGGAATATCTAAAGATATTTCGTTCAGAGCCATTTTACTACCATAGTAAAGCGTCAGGTTTCGTGATTTTATTTTTATATCTTTCATTCTATTTGTTAACGATTTAAATAAATTTTCAGAAATTATACCGCTCTTCTGCGAATACGCGAGCGGATAAGAATAGCCGATAAGTTTAAAATAAAAGTAAGCATTAGCAGAACCAGGGTGGTAGCAAACTGAATAGGCAACGTTTGGTCAACGTTGGTGGATTGGGTCGACATGATGTAGATGTGATAACCCAAAACCATAAACTGGTCGCTGAGGGAAGAAGGTAAAGTGGCAAGATAATAAGCTGCCCCGGTAAAAAGGATGGGAGCAACTTCACCGGCGCCACGGCTAACGGCAAGAATGGCTCCCGTCATAATACCGGAAATTGAACCGGGTAATACTACTTTGCGGATGGTTTGCCATTTGGTAGCGCCTAAGGCAAGGCTGGCTTCACGCATCTCCCTCGGTACCGTTTTTATGGCTTCTTCCACCGAAACAATAACTACCGGTAACGTTAATAACGACATGGTAAGGCTTGCCCACAGAATATTGGGTTGCGCCCATTTAAGATGACCTCCAAGAAAAACATTATCCATTCCAGCACCTACAAATTTGATGAAAAATCCCAATCCGAATAATCCGAAGATGATGGAAGGAACCACCGCTAAGGTTCTGACCGCAAAACGTATTGTCTTGGCTAAAATCGAATTTTCGCTGGCATATTCTGTAAGATAAATAGCTGTAATGGTTCCGAATGGCACGGCAGCTATCGACATGATAATAACCAATAATGCAGTTCCGAAAATAGCGGGGAAGATACCTCCTTTGGTCATTCCATCGGTGGGGAATGAAGTCAGAAATTCCCAGGTAAGTTTATCCTTTCCGCCAATGATGATTACAACAAGCATAACCACAATGATGGCGAGAATAAACACTACCGATGAAGCGGTAATTCCGTAGATCAGACTTCCTTTTAATTTATCTTTTATCTTCATGCTTATTTTCCCTGTATTCTTTTCATCAGCCTGCCTCTGACATAAAACTCGGCGATGGCATTGATAATAAATGTAAAAATAAATAACAACGAACCGATAAGGAACAGTACGTTGTAGTGATTGTCGCCAAAAACAACTTCCGCCATTTCAGCGCCTATGGTTGCTGCGAGAGTTCGTACCGATTCAAAAGGATTGGCCGACATCAGGGCGGCATTTCCGGTAGCCATTAGTGCAATCATCGTTTCGCCAAAAACACGGCCTATGCCTAAAAGTACGGCCGCAAACACACCCGGAGTTGCCGCCGGAAGGGTAACAAAAAAAGATGTTTGCCAATGGGAAGCTCCCAGGGCAAGGCTGGCTTCTTTATAGGAACCGGGCACGGCTGAGAGGGCATCTTCGGTGATGGTATAGATTACCGGTATGGCGGCCAATCCCATGGCTATACCGCCGACAAAAGAATTCAGCCGGGTTTCGTATCCAAAAACATTTTGTAGGAAAGATGCCATCACGATTAAAGCGAAAAATCCGATGACTACAGACGGGAAGCCGGCTAATAGTTCGATGGCCGGTTTGATGTATTCGCGCATTCGTTTCGAAGCAAAAGTGGCCGTGAACAAAGCAGCTAAAATTCCTAAAGGAGCCGCAAACAGCATGGAGATAAGCGTTATTTTTAACGTCCCGATAATGAGAGGCCACAATCCAAAACGTGGTTTATCCGACACCGGTTGCCAGTCTTTTCCGCCAAGGGTTTTTAGAGGAGACGATTCTTCATTGCTCTCCACCTGATACGTTCCTGTCTGTGCACTCACGCCTGTTGAATCGCTTTGCGCACTATCGGTTTTCACTCCGTATTGCTCTTGTTTTTCGACACCACCGTAGGTTTCCTGTTTTGGGGTATCAGCGCTGCCCGTGTATGTGCTTTGTTTTAAACCGCCGCTTTGCACCGTTTCGGTATTCGCTTTGGGTTTTGATTTAAAAATAGGTAACGATTCCCTGAAAACGAAGAAAAATATCAGTACAATGATAGCAATGGATAAGAAAGCAACACCGGTTATCAGCTTTTCGGAAAGAAATTCGGATAAACGGAATTTCTTTTTTAATGATTCTTTGCTAAACGTAAATTTATTGGCTGTATTCAGCAGCGGCTTATTTTCCGAACTATTTTCATCGTCCGGAATTTCGGGCAGATATTGAAATTTTTGCTTGTTCTCGTCCATTTTAGTGGTTCAAAATTAAAAAAAATAAGAGATCCGGCAACAAAACTTGCCGGATCCTTTCGTATCATCAAATTTTAAAAGAGAGAAATAATATTGAGAAAAGAATCTCATTTTCTTTTAATAATTTATTTTACAGGGAAATAACCAGTTTCAACCACTAATTTCTGTCCTTCAGGTCCTAATATCCAGTCAATATAAGCTTTCATGGCGCCGGTCGGTTTGTTGCGGACATACATGTATAAATACCTTGAAATCGGATATTGGTTTTTAGCTATGGTTTGAGCGTTGGCTTCGTATGCCGGGCTTTTTGCATCTTTTTTTACTTTGCAGATTTTGATGCCTTCAGCATAAGCTGCGCCACCATATCCTATACCGTTTTTATCTTTTTTAACGGCATTTACTACGGCACCTGTTCCGGGCAATGTTTGGCAACTGGGAGCATAATCGGCTTTTACCACATTTTCTTTGAAGAAAACGTAGGTACCCGAACTGTTTTCACGTCCGTATAATTTGATGTCGGCATCAGCGCCACCCACCTGTTTCCAGTTGGTAATTTTACCGGTGTAGATATCGCTTAACTGTTTTAAAGTTAATTCCGATACTTTGTTGTTTGAGTTTAAATAAATGGTGATACCATCTTTTGCACAGGGAATTTCAACGCCAAGGGTATTGTAGCGACCTTTGAGTTTGTCAATTTCCGAACGTTTCATCTGACGGCTTGCATTGCAAATATCGGTAGAACCGTTGATCAAGGCAGATATACCTACTCCCGAACCGCCACCGGTAACCTGGATGGAAATATTAGGATTCTTTTTCATATAAACTTCAGCCCATTTTTGTGCAACGATTACCATGGTATCCGAACCTTTAACCGTAATTTTCTGTACCGGAGCAAAGGCGAAGCCGATCACGGCTACAAGCACTATGGCTATTCCGATTAATCTTTTTCTTGTTTTCATTTTCTTATTTTTTTGTGATTAATAATTTATTTATCAATTAAAATTTAGCCTGAACTCTCAGGGTAAATGTGTTTTGTGAAAAAACATCGTTGTAGTAGTTGTATTTGGTTATCCCGTTTACCGTTCCTTTGTCATAAACCAGATAATTGCCTTTAGAATCCACCGCGTTGGTTTTTTCATTCATTGGCATTTCGTAGGCAAGAGTAAACCGGATGTTATCATTCAGATAATAGTTCCAAGCCAAAGTTAAGGTATTATAAGCAATATCGGATACACCGCTCGCTGCTTTTATGTTAGCTTTTGTAATCGTAGCGATAACCGTTTTGGTGGTTTGTGCTCCTGAAGTGGAGTAAAATGTTTGTGTATTCTTAACATCAGCTACTGCAGCATCATATTTTTTTACACCGATATCATTTTTCGAAATCTGGGTATTGGGATCATAGAAATCATAACGTAAAGCGAACTGGTTTTTCTTACCAATATTCTTTACCAGATATACATAACCACCCGAAAATTTGTTGATTTGGTTTGGTTTTTGGCTGTTATCTTTCGTGGTAATATTGCTTATGGTAAGTGTATCGGCTGTGGCGTTTAAGGATGTTGTGCTTGTGGTAGTAGAGCTGGATGTGATGTAGCCCGGAAGAGCATTTTGTCCAAACATGTATTCTCCTTTGATAGACATACCGCCTAAAACATCGGCGTATAATTGAAATTCAGCGCCAAGCCAGTTGCGTTTTAAGGCGTCGCCCACTTTTACATCACTTTTATCTAAGGTATAATCGCCTTTGATAGTGGTAGTGGAAGTAGCTTTTAGCTGGCCCAAATAACCGTTTACTCCAAAATCGAGACCCACGCCGGTTCCAAGATTTAACGAATAAGTGATTCTTCCCATCAGGTCCTTGAAATTATCATAATCTTTATTGGTAACATTTTGAGCCGTATTCACGTTATTGCCGGAAGCGTCCTTAATCGTAAGTCCGTCGTTTCCATTTAATAAAGCCACCTGTACTTTTAAAGGAATAAGTTTGGGGCTGTATTCCAACTTAGCGCCTATAGCTCTTTCGCCGGGATACAAGGCTTTGATGATGCGCGAACGTTCGGGAACTTCGCGGCTGCTGGATGAGTATTCCACTTCGTAGTTGGGACGGTTAAATTTACCCATCCATAATTCAATGTTCTTTAGCCAGGGAGCATTTGCTACGGCATATGCATCTTTAAGTTCAAAACCACCGGGACCTAATTCGGGTTGAACAACAAATTTAACACCATCGACAGGTTCGTATTGAAATTTTACTCTTGTACGGCGAACCTGAAACGAGTTGCTCGGATAGGATAATCTGTTTTCAAAATAATCATACTGTGCCTGGATGTAACCCGAAATTTTAATCTTGTTCAGTTTAGAAAGATCGCTTTCATTGGTCAGTACCCGTTCATCAATTCCATTTAACCTGTCTTTTAATTCATCTACTTTTTCTTTTATGGTGTCGGTAACACTTTGCGAAAAAGAGGGTGCACCGATTAAAAGTACCCCTGAGAGCATGGTTGCTTTTACAATTTTTGAGATAAAGTTTTTCATGTTTTTTACAATTATTGTTTCGGCAAAAGTAATTTAGCTTTCAGGGATGGATTTTAAGCAAGGTTTAAGTTTGTATGAATTTAATGTTAACATTTTTAATGATTTTCGATATAAAAATACACTGTTGTCCAATAATAATTTTTTATAGGGCTAAATGTATTTTATTACACAAGGCTTAAGCTTAGTGTTATAAATCCAAATTATTTGAAGAACGATAGTCCGAATACTTTTGCCGGTAGTGTTTTTAAATATCTTTACCACCGTTTAAAATATCTTTACCATCATTTTAAATATCTTTACCATCATTTAAAATATCTTTACCACCGTTTAAAATATCTTTACCATCATTTTAAATATCTTTACCACCGTTTTAAATATCTTTACCACCGTTTAAAATATCTTTACCATCGTTTTAAATATCTTTACCATCATTTAAAATATCTTTACCATCGTTTTAAATATCTTTACCACCGTTTTAAATATCTTTACCATCGTTTTAAATATCTTTACCATCATTTTTAGAAAAGACCGAATACTTTTGCCGGACAACAGTGATAAAGATACTATTTTTTAGGCTATCGCAGCCATTTATAATAGTATTTTTTTGGATTCTGGCTTTTTACTTTCAAGACGGTACGTTGACCAAAAATACTTCATAAAAAAAACGTATATCTCAAAATTTTGATGTAAGTTTGTAACCATATTAATTTAAATGTTGCGCCATGTTTTACTCCAGTAAATATCTTCAGGTAGACGAAAATGATATTACTAAACGATTAGTAAAAATCAATTCCGTAGGTTTGCAGGACATAACTACCCTTCAGGCAATGAAAATCATCCTTGGTTCCATTGACCTTACCACGCTCGAGGGTTCGGATACCAACGAAAGGGTTATCGAACTTTGCCGGAAAGCGAAAACATTCAGCAACCAGGGTGAAAATATACCCAATGTGGCAGCCGTGTGTGTTTATCCGCCTTTTGTAAAACTGGCTAAAAGCGAATTAATATCCACGGGCATTCATGTAGCTTCGGTAGCCGGAGCTTTTCCTGCGGGACAGTCGCCCCTGCATATTAAAATAACCGAAATCAACTATGCCATCGAAGAAGGCGCCGATGAGATAGATATGGTGATTTCGCGCGGGAAATTTCTGGAAGGAGAATACAATCTTGTTTTTGATGAAATAGCCGCCATACGCGAAGTCTGCAAAGATGTTCACCTGAAAGTAATACTCGAAACCGGGGAATTGGGCAATTATACCAACATCGCTCTTGCCTCCGCCATAGCTATGGATGCCGGAGCCGATTTTATTAAGACTTCTACCGGGAAAATGAAACCCGCCGCCACGCCCCAGGCCGTGCTTGTGATGGCGGATGCCATCAAAGGATACTACGAAAAAACCGGAAAAATGGTGGGCATTAAAGCTGCCGGTGGCATATCCGAACCTGATGATGCCTTGATTTACCTGATGATTGTTAAGGATATTCTGGGTGAATCCTGGCTTAACAATGCCTTGTTCCGTTTTGGAGCAAGTCGTCTGGCCGATAAAGTGCTGGCCGAAATTATCGCGTTAAGCCGTTAACGACGCCTTTTTGAAACACGTTCGTTTTCGTACATAACGCATACTCTTTCCGAACATTATTTTTTTTGATTCGTTTTTACATTATTTGTAATACGCATTAATACTGTAATTTGTATTTTTGGTACGATTAATGCTTTTCCGGATTGAAATGGTAAGATTATGTTCAGAAATTATTTTAAAATAGCCCTGCGCAACATTCTTCGGCAAAGAATTTATTCTATCATAAATGTGATAGGATTGGCTACCGGATTGTCCATTTTTATCCTGATCATGCTGTTTATAAACGACCAGCGGCAATACGATAAGTTCAATAAAAATTACAACCAGATCTACCGTCTCGATTATTCGGATTGGAGCCTTTTGGGTACGGCTTACGAGGATGATATTCTCCGTGAATTTCCGCAAGTGCAAAAAGGAGCACGGATTGCTTTCAATAATCCTGTGATTAAATACAGCGATAAACGCATACGGGTGAATGATTTTCTCTTTGCCGATTCGTCTGTTTTCGACATTTTTTCTTTTCCGTTTATCCTTGGTAATCCTAAAACAGCGCTAACCGATCCTTTTACCATCGTTATTACTGATGGTTTATTGCTCTCTTCACGGTGAGCTACCATACCCTGAAGGTGGCAAATACCAATCCGGCTGAAGCGCTTAAGTATGAATAAATGTTTTATTTTTGGTTCGGGATTAATCATAGTTTATAAATAAGCCGCAGTATAAAAATTACCTGATTCGACAAATAATTTTAAGATGATAAAAACTGTAAACCTGAATAAAGTCTTTCGCACCGACGAGGTGGAAACTACCGCACTGGATAATTTGGATTTTGAAGTTAAACCGGGAGAATTTGTAGCCGTGATGGGCCCTTCGGGTTGCGGAAAATCAACGCTTCTTAATATTTTAGGATTGTTGGATAACCCCAGTTCGGGCAGTTATTTTTTCAATGGCGAAGACGTGGCGGCTTATTCCGAAACGCAACGGACGCATCTGCGTAAAGGGAATATCGGTTTTGTTTTCCAGAATTTTAATCTTATTGAACAGCTTACCGTTTTCGAA
>Ga0268360_1001771_pt1 | contig 20031 bp, 17 predicted proteins | sample BioMet11_FD_192465 | JGI IMG/M metagenome (GOLD analysis project Ga0268360, IMG submission 192465) | Sewage microbial communities from Oakland, California, United States - Biofuel 11 (Illumina Assembly) | ecosystem: Engineered > Wastewater > Sewage > Unclassified | place: USA: California... | reverse complement strand
CCCGGCCTGGACCGAGAGGCAGTAGTCCCCCAGGATGCCGCTCTCGAGATCCACCGAGAGCACAGGCTTGCCGCTCCCGGGGTCGAAGGCCAGGAGCCTGTAGCGGAAGCGCTCCTCGTGGCGGGCTGGGGTGGGTGGGAGGGAGACCAGGGCCATGCCGAAACCGTGGAGATCGAAGCGCTCCACCGAGGAGAGCGCTAGCTGGCGGAGCCAGGTCATGTCGCTGATCGCATCCATGGCAGCCCTCCTCGAGGGGATACCGTCCGTGAGCTCAGTATAACCCCGTTCGGCTGGGAAAAAAAGGCGGTTCCACCCAGGCGGCCGGGCGCCTCGCCCGAGGCCGAATCGAAGGCCCCGCGGGCTCCCTTCCTGACTCTCCCTACTTGCGCCCTTTGCGATGGATTGGTACAACGTAGCGGTACCGGGACCCCGGCCCTAGCGCCGCATCGGGCCCCTCTCCGCCGCCCCTCGGGCGGCTATCTTCGGAAAGAGGAGGCAGAGCATGCCGGATTCCGACAGTAGTCTCAGCGCGGAACCGCCATCCCCATTCATACGCAGCCCCCTCTCGCCGGAGGGCGCCGCCCCTAGAGGCTAGGCTCCTAAGCCCGACCTCTCGGAACGGGCGCTCGCCTCCCCCGCGGGCGGGGTATGGCCGGAATCCCTGTTCCGGCCGCCAAGGAGAGCGCCATGATCAAAGTTAGGGTCAATGGGCCCGCGGGCCTCGTGCCGGCGGAGCGCGCCCAGAAAAATTCCTGGATCGACGTCATCGACCCGACTCCCCAGGAGCTCGAGCTCCTGGAGAAGTGGTATCGGGTCAGCCCCGAGCACCTGGCCGACGTCCTCGACATCGACGAGCAGGCCCGGGTGGAGAAGGAAGACGAGTACACCCTCGTCGTGCTCAGGCTACCGGTGTTCGACGCCCGCTACGAACTGTCATATTTCACGGCTCCCTGCGGAATCTTCCTCTTCGCGGACCGCATCCTCACCATCTGCCAGGTGGACTGCGAGGCCCTCCAGGACCTCCGGGTCGGGAGGGCCAAGGGCCTCGACCTCCGCAACAAGAGCGCCTTCGCCCTACACCTCCTCGGCAGGGCGGCCATCGTCTTCCTGCGCTTCCTCAAGGAGATCAACCGCCGGACCTCGGCCATCGAGCGGGAGCTCCAGGACTCGGTAAAGAACTACGAGCTCACCCAGCTCCTGTCGTACGAGAAGTCCCTGGTATTCTTCAAGACCAGCCTCAAGTCCAACGAACTCCTCCTCGAGAAGCTCCAGGCGACCCGGGCCATCAGGTTTAAAGAGGACGAGGCCGAGCTCCTCGAGGACGTGGTCACCGACAACAAGCAGGCCATCGAGATGGTGGACATCTACGCCGACATCCTGTCGGGCATGATGGACGCCTTCGCCTCGGTCATCTCGAACAACCAGAACCTCCAGATGAAGCGGCTGACGACCATCTCGGTGGTCTTCATGCCCCTGAACCTCGTGGCGGGGATATTCGGCATGTCGGAGTACACGTCCTTCACGGGGAGTCTGCCCTGGTGGATATCCTACGCCTGGTTCGGCGCAGGCCTCGTGGCCATCGCCGTCGTGACGGGATTCCTCCTCAGGTTCTCCGACAGCGCCAGCAAGCGCCGGAACCGGGCCCTGGTCAAGCCGCGGCGTGGCGCCTGGTCGACGGCGGCTCAGTTCGCATCGGCGACCCAGTCGTCAGCGTCCCCATCGGCGCCGGCGACCCACCTCCCCGCGGCCCCCCGCTCCGCCGCGCAGGCCCCGACCGCCCAGCCCTCGGCGAGGGCCTAGCCTTGGTCCTCCGGCGAGAGCCCGAAGCGCTCTCCGGCCTCCTCGTTGCCCGAGGGCTCGACGTGCACGACAACGTCGTAGACCTCGGGGAGCCGCGCCTTGATAGCCGCCTCGACGGCCATGGATATGGCGTGGGCCTTCGCCACCGGGAGTTCCGGGGCAACCTCTATGTCGAGGTCGACGACGAGCATGGAGCCGAGCTTGCGCACCCTGGTCCTGTGGGGATTCCCGGCTCCGGGCACCGAAGCCACCGCCGCGAAGACTTCGCCGTAGTGCCCTTCCCCGGCGGATCCCTCCATGAGCTCGGCGTTGGCTTCGAGGAATATCCCGAAAGCCACCTTCACTATCCACAGGGATACGAGGAGGGCGCAGACCCGGTCGAGGATAGGCATGCCGAGGAGGAAGGCGAAGCCGAGGCCGGCGAACACCGATGCGGAGATGACCACGTCGCCCCTCATGTTCTTCCCGTTGGCGATCAGCATGGAGCTGCCCGCCGCCTTGCCGTAGTGGAACTGGCTCCAGGCGAGGAGGAGCTTGCCCACGATGGAGACCGCGGTGACGTACAGGGCTATCTGGGACGGGAGTTGGTAGTCGTCTCCGGCGATGAGGGCGCCGGCGGAGCGGAGGAAGAGCTGGGAGCCTGCGAAGAACACCGCGAAGGAGATGATGGTCGTGGCCACGGTCTCGGCTCGACCGTGGCCGTAGGGATGCTCCCGGTCCCCGGGCTTCGACACTATCCTGGCCGTGGCGAGGGCCACGATGGCGATCACCACGTCGGTGGAGGAATCGAGCCCGTCGCCCACCACGGCCAGGGAGCCGGAGGCGAGGCCCGCGGCTATCTTGGCTGCGGCCAGGACGAGATTGCCCGCGAGGGCGATGAGGGACGCTTTGCGGAGGGTCTTCGATCGTTCATCCATTCCCTTAAAGCTAGTCCTTCGACCTTCGAATCGGCAAGGGCGGATGCTGATTCGTTAGCCCGCGTTAACATCGTCGCCCCGGCGAGCTTGACTCGTCGGAATCCCAGGCTTATACCTAGCCGGAGAGCTCATGGCAGCCCTCATCCCCATCTGAGGAGGCCCTCAGTCTATGGACGCAGGCCCAGGTAGCTGTTCGGTTACCCAAGTCCGTTAGACGCGGCCGGCCCCTCGAGCGAGCGGCCCTCCGCGCCCCGAAAGCCGATCGGAGGAAACCGCGATGAGCGTGAATTCTACAGTCTATTTCAGCGAGCTCCTCGGCGCGAAGGTGCAGGGGGAGGGCGGCGCGGCGGTCGGGAGGCTGCGCGACCTCGTCGTCGACGTGGGCGGCCAGAGGCCCAAGGTCGTAGCCGCGAGCGTCTCTTCCGCCGAGGGAGACCGTCTCATAGCCTTCGGATCCTGCGGGATCGAGAAGGACGGGCGCCACATCCTCATCAGGACGGCGAAGGTCGAGGAAGCCACCCTCCCCGCCGAGAACCTCCTGTACATCAAGAAGCATCTCCTGGACAAGCAGATCGTCGACGTGGACGGCCGCAAGCTCGTTCGGGTAAACGACCTCGTCCTCGACCGCGGGCAGGGGGGCTACAACCTGGTCGCCGTAGACGTGGGCCTCGAGGGGCTGTTCCGTAGGCTGGGTATCTCCGGCCTCATGGAGCGGTTCCTCAAGGTCTTCGGGCGTGGCCTGCCGAGCAAGCTCATACTCTGGACCGAGGTCGAGGCGGTGGACTTCTCCACCACCCAGATAAAGCTCTCCAAGGCCTACTCCAAGCTCGACGGGATCCACCCTTCGGACTTGGCGGACATCCTAGAGGAGCTGGACCACGCCTCCCGGGTGGCGCTCTTCAACTCCCTGGACGAGGACCGGGCGGCGGACGTCCTCGAGGAGCTCGAGCCCGACGCCCAGGTGCGGATCCTCGAGAACCTCTCCGAGGAGAAGGCGGCGGACGTCCTCGAGAAGATGCCCGCCGACGAAGTCGCCGACATACTGGACGAGCTTCGCTCCGAGAAGGCTGAGCGGCTCCTCCAGGAGATGGAGACCGAGTCGTCGAGCGAGGTCCGCAGCCTGATGGCCTACCCGGAGGACACGGTGGGCTCGATGATGTCCAAGGATTTCATCTTCTTCAACCAGTCCATGAAGGTGGGCGACGCCCTGGCGGAACTCCGGGCCGTCAAGCCCGAGGCCGAGGAGGTGTACAGCGTCTTCGTGCTGGACGCCCGGGGCAAGTACGTCGCCACCGTCTCCCTCCGGGATATCATCGTCGCCGACCCCGAGGCCCGCCTGGGCGAGATAATGAACTCGGTGACCGACCCGTTGCACGACACCGACTCGGCGGCCTCCCTCGCGGAGCTCATGCTCAAGTACAAGCTCCACACCGCGCCGGTGGTGGACTCCGAGGGCAAGATGGCCGGGACCATTGTCATCGAGGATGTCCTGGAGTACGTCATGCGGAAGCGCTAGCCGGGGGGCCCGCGGAGGGCCTCCGACGCAGTCGGGGGTCTCCCGCCGGCCGGCCGGGCGGCCCCTTCGGGAGATATTTCAGGCGCTCCCCTATCAAGGATCGAACTATGCTCAAGAAGCTCGATATGAAGGCCGCCTTCGCCGGCCTCCTAATCTTCCTCTCGGTGGTCGGGCCGGGAATCATCACCGGCTCGGTGGACAACGATGCCGGCGGCATCACCACATACTCGGTGGCCGGCGCCCGCTACGGTTACGACATCCTCTGGGCCCTCGGGCCCTGCCTCCTCGTCCTCATCGTAATCCAGGAGATGAACGCCCGCATGGGCATCGTGACGGGCAAGGGGCTCGCCGACCTCATCCGGGAGAACGCGGGGGTGAAGGTCACCTTCATCATCTTCGTGTTCCTCCTCCTCGCCGACATAGGCAACACGACGACGGAGTTCGCCGGGGTCGCGGGGGCCATGCAGGCCCTCGGAGTGAGCAAGTACGCAGCGGTGCCCCTCTCGGCCGTCGCCGTCTGGCTCCTCGTGGTGAAGGGATCCTACAAGTCCTCCGAGAAGATCTTCCTCGTCTTCAGCCTCTTCCTCCTCTCCTACGTGGTCTCGGCCCTCCTCGGCAAGCCGGATTGGAAGGCTATCGGGCGCGCCGTCGTGCATCCCCAGGAGCGGTTTGACTTCGACTACGTGGTCATGATCATCGGCATCGTGGGGACGACGATCGCCCCGTGGATGCAGTTCTACATGCAGTCCTCGGTGATCGAGAAAGGCCTCACCCTGGGCAAGTACAAGTACACCGTCGCCGACGTGATCGTCGGGGCCGTCATCACCGTCGTGGTCGCCTTCTTCATCATAGTGGCCTGCGCCTCCACCCTCCATGTGAGGGGGGTCCGCATCGAGGAGGCGAAGGATGCGGCCGTGGCCCTCGGCCCCCTCGCCGGGCAGTCGGCGGCGATCATCTTCGCGGCGGGGCTCTTCGTCGCCTCGATCTTCTCCGCGACGATCCTTCCCATCGCCACCGCCTTCTACGTCTGCGAAGCCTTCGGGTTCGAGGCCGGCATCGATAAGGAGTGGAACGAGGCGCCGGAGTTCTACTGGCTCTTCACGATCATCGTAGCCGCGGCGGTCGGCATCATCCTCCTGCCCGGCTCCCCCCTCATCCAGATCACTATCTGGACCCAGGTCTTCAACGGCGTGCTCCTGCCGGTGGTGCTGATCTGCATGCTCGTCATCATCAACAAGCGCGACGTGATGGGCGATCACGTGAACCATCCCTTCGGCAACGTCGTAGGCTGGGGCACCGCGGTCGCTCTCCTGGGCATGAACGCGGTCTTCCTGGGGATGTCGATCCTCGGGCAATGAGGCGAGGGGCCGGCGCCCGGAGTCGCCTGGCGGCACCGGCTCGGGGTACCGCGCCCGAAAGGCGGCCTTGCTCAGAGGAAGCGTCTCCACTATATTCCACCCCGATGCTTACGGCGCTCTACCAAGACGAGGAGATCCTCGTCATCGACAAGCCCGCCGGGCTGCCCTCCCAGCCCGGCGAAGGGGTGCGGGTGTCCGTGGTCGAAGCCGTGGAACGGGACTTCGGCTTCAGGCCCTTCCTCGTCCATAGGCTCGACAAGGAAACCGCGGGCTGCCTCGTCGTGGCCCGGGACAGCCGCTCGGCGGGGAAGTGGACCCGACTCATCGAGTCTCGGGAGCTCCGGAAGACCTACCGAGCCATCGTCTCGGGGGTCCCGAAAGGGCGGGAGGGGCGCTTCGCCGACCCAGTTCCCACGAAAAGCGGGGAGAAGCCCGCAACTACGACCTGGCGGCTCCTAGCTTCCTTCGGCGCGGAGGCCAGGCCCCAGGATGCCTCAAAATGGCCGACTTTGAAGGTTCCCGACTATTCGGTCGGACATGCTGACAGGCTCGAAGCTTCCAGGGAGACTGGAGGGATCTCGAGCGCACCTTTGAATCCGGCTTCGCATACACCGCCAGGTACGCCTCGGTTCTCCTACTTAGAGCTCGAGCTCGGCACCGGACGCATGCACCAAATTAGGATCCACCTTGCCGCCCATGGCCTGCCGATCCTCGGAGACGACCGCCACGGGGACTTCGGCTTGAACAAGGCGATCCGGAAGGAAGCCGGACTCAAGAGGCTGTGCCTCGTCTCCTGGTCGCTCGAGCTTCCCGGCGGCGTGCGCGTGGTCGCCTCGCTGCCCGAGCATTTCGTGGCTTTCCTGGGACGGTTCCCCGGCTCGGAGGAGGAATGCGCACCCCGGGCCGGTGGGGAGCGGAAGTGAGCGCCCCTTACTCCCTCCGTCCCGGCGCGAGCTGGATGACCCCCGAAGGCGAGATCATCCCCATCCCGGGCTTCCACGAGGAGTGGCTCCGGGACCACGAGGAACTGGCCGAGGGGGCGCGGAACGCCTGCGAGCTCATACTCAAGAAACGATGGCTTTCGGTGGACCTGTTCGACAAGGGCTACCTCGAGCTCATGGTCCCGGAGAAGCGCTCCGAGGAGGTCCGGCGCTCTATCTATGAGCTCCTGAAGCGAAACCCTGGCGCCTGGTCCCGAGCCCTGGTTATGGCTATGGACGAGGAAGGCTACTCGATGCTCTGCCCCGCAGATGCGGCCAGCGACGAGAGCCTCGAGGCCGCTCTTTCACGGGGCATCTAGGAGTCCCGCTGGAGTGCGGCCAGGCTTGTTCCCTTACTGAGTTCCTCGAACCTTGTTGGGAAGCAGGGGGGAGTCACTTTCCCTGGGAAACAGCTCCACTTTAGGCGACCGCATACTTGGGTAGATAGTCTCCGGAAGGCCTGAGCGGCGTAGACCGCGAGCGCAACCAGGTGTCCTCCTTGCAGGGCGACAGGTCCGTCCTCGACAGCAGCGCCCGGTCGGTCCATAACTTCCTAAGCTCATCCTCGATCTGCCCGGCCGAATACCCCGCCAAAACCGCATTCGAAAGCGGCCCCCACCTCGTCCTATGCCGCTTGAGATAGTTGTGGTACAGCAGGTACACGGAGAGGCGCTCCATCTGGCGGTTCACGTTTCGACCGAAGCAGGTCGATTCCCGAACATGCTCGTGCAAGTCCTTGCGCAGCTCCCGATCGAGGTAGTTCACGGGGAACAGCGGGTTGCGGCGGGTACGGGCGGCTCGGGAGGAGATGGTCAGGTGGCGTAGCCGTCCGACCTCCCGGAGGGCCGATGCGCAGGCAGAGGCGGTTATGCCCCGGGGATAGGCGCGGTGTTCGTCGGTCCAGAGGCAGATCGCCGGGCGGGAGGAGTCGGAGAGCACGCGCAGAGACTCAGCGGCTACGCGAGAGAAGGAACGCACGACGGCCCGCGGATCGGCCCGGGACGAGCGCTCGAGCATGGTCCGCCTGAGCTTCTGGGCTTCGGTCATCCTGCCCTTGCGCCTGAGGCACGCGTAGTCGGCCTCGTAGACGAACTGGGAGCTGGAGCCGACGAGGAGGGTGATGTTGTTGGGGAAGAAGTGGGAGACGCAGAAGCTCTCGAAGCCGTCTGCGGCGAGGTCCTCGGAGGGGGATCGGGAGTTGGCGAGTCGGGAATCGAAGGCGAGGGCCTGGCGGGAGGCGCGGGATATGCGGTTGGAGACTGAGTCTGTGGAGGCCTTGAAGGCGCGGGCGATGGCGCTCAGGCTGGAGGTGGAGGCGAGGCGGTGAAGGAGGTCTGAGTAGTCGAACGAGCGTTTGGCGTAGTAGTCGAGGCTGAAGGTTTGGGAGGAGAAGGTGCGTCCGCAGGAGCGGCAGCGGAAGCGAGGGACCGAGCCGAAGGCCTTGGTGGAGTAGGAGCCCCAGCTATCGAAGTCGGTGTAGGGTTCTGAGTCGCCGAGCCAATGGTTGGGGCAGTCTGAGTGGGGGCAGAATGGGAACCGAGGGGTATCCATGTCGAGATATCGCTTCCCACCGATCTCCTCGATTGAATGCACCAACAAGGTTCGAGGAACTAAAGAAATATAGAAAAAGGCCGCCCTCTGGCGGCCCCTTTCGTCGCGGCTGCGAGGCTTCGAACCTCGCGCCGCAGAAAAATGTGGCTCAATCGAAGTCGTCGTAGTCTATCTCGTCCTCGTATTCGTAGTCGTCGTCTCCATCGCTCTCTTCGTCCTCGAAATCGTCGCCCGACTCGTCTTCTTCTTCGTCGTCATCGTCTTCGTCGTCGTCGAAGTCCTCGTCGTCGTCGTCGAAGTCCTCGTCGTTATCGTCGAAGCCGTCGTCCTCGACGTCGTCGAAATCGTCGTCCTCTTCCTCGAAGTCGTCGTCCTCGTAATCGTCGTAGCTGTCGTCGAAGAGGAACCCGCCCGCGGGGACCGGCTCGACGTATGCATAGTCGGAAACGGCCGCTAGAGCGAGCTCTTGAGTCTCGTCTACCGATGGTTCGCCGTTTGTCGAAATCATGCCTATGCCTCCCTGCTGAACCGGCCTCGCCCCGAACCGGAGACAAGCGCCTACAAATGGTCGGAGAGGCTGAGTTCCCCTCCCCGTGCCAATCGAAAATCTAAAAGAGTATCCGCCGGTATGTCAACTATGATTTTATGAATTATATGCTCGCCGAGGACGGGACTTTGGCCCATTTCGGGCGGGGTTTGACAAGAGGAAGATGATATGTATAATGACACCCCACATGGCGGAAAGCGTCCGCGTACGGGCTGCAGCTAAAGTCAACCTCCATTTGCGGGTTTACCGACGCAGACCGGACGGGTTCCATGGGATATTGAGCCTATTTCAGGCGGTTTCCCTGGCGGATATTCTCGTCATCAGGTCTTTGAAAGAGTCCGATACCATAGAGATTGACGGTGAATTCGACTGTCCAATCAGGTCGACGACTATATATAAGGCGATTTCAGCGTTCGTTCAGGCTGCCGAGCTTCGTGGCGGCTTCTCGGTTCAGGTCGAGAAGCGGATTCCCGCTGGAGCTGGCCTCGGCGGAGGGTCGAGCGATGCCGCCGCGACGCTCTTGGGGCTGCAAGCCCTGTCGGGCGCCCCCTTTGGAGAGGCCGAGCTGGCTTCCTTGGGAGCTTCGATCGGGAGCGACGTGCCGTTTTTCCTTTCGTCCCCGGCGGCGATAGTCGCGGGGAGGGGGGAGGAGATCCGGCCGATAGACGGACGAGGGGATTTCTTTGTGGTTGTGGTCTACCCGGGATTCCCGGTGGCGACCGCGGGAGCCTACGCCCTACTGGACCGTCAACGTCCCGACGACTCGGCTGAGGCCGACCCGGGGCCCGAGGAACTTCTGGGCGCCTACGGAGGAGATATCCGAAGCTGGCCCTACGCTAATTCCTTCGAGCCGTACATCGGCGGGGGCGAGCCGCGGATACCCCGGGTGAAGGAGCTCCTGCTTGAGGCTGGAGCGGCCTTCGCCTCAATGAGCGGTTCGGGCAGTTCGGTTTTTGGCGTTTTCGAGGATGAGGCCGGCGCCTGTCGCGCGGAGAGGATGGCCTCCGCCGCGGGGTATGCCGGGTATGTAACAAGGCCGCTTGCGCGTTGGCCGACCCTCGATTAGAATTAGAGGATCATCACCGGCGCGTCCGCAAGGAGTCGCAACCATGGAGATCACGGATATCCGAATCCGAAGGGTCACGACGGAAGGGAAACTCAAGGCGTACGTTACGGTTACTTTCGACGATTGCTTCGTGGTGCACAACGTCAAGATCATCGAGGGCAAGAGCGGAATCTTCATAGCCATGCCGAGCAGGAAGACGAGGAATGGGGAATATAAGGATATAGCGCATCCGATCCATCCCGATTTTCGCAGCCGACTGCAGGAGCGCATCCTCGAGGCTTTCGAGACCGCCCCACAATCCGATGCGGGCACCGCCGACTTCGACTAGGGCTCCAGCTTTCCGGTACTGAGCGATCGTACTGGGACGTAGGCAAGCGGTTAAGCCATCGGACTTTGGCTCCGACATTCGCAGGTTCGAATCCTGCCGTCCCAATAATTGCGCATTTAGCGTTTCGAAGGAGACTTCATCATGAATCAGTCTGTTATCAACGCCGTTCCGCGCGCCGCCACCACTAAGGGCGGGCTCAACCAGCTCCGCGCGAAGGGCCAGATACCCGCGGTCATCTACGGGGGCGGCGAGGCAGCCACCCAGATCCTCCTCGACGAGAAGGAGTTCCTGAAGGTGGCCTCCGGCATTTCCGAGTCCACCATCCTCGGCATCGATATCGCCGGGACCAAGAAGCGGGCTTTCGTGAAGGCCCGCCAGCGGGATTTCCTCAGCAACAAGATCATCCACGTCGATTTCCTCGAGGTCGTTTCCGGCCGCAACCTCAGGGCCCATGTTCCCCTCCACTTAGTGGGGACCCCGGTAGGCGTGAAGGAGGGCGGAGTCCTCGAGAACCCGGGCCACGAGATCGAGGTCGAATGCGATCCCGATCACCTGCCCGAGCGGATCGAGGTGGACGTCTCGGAACTCCACGCCAACCACTCCATCCACGTGAGGGATCTCACGATCTCCGACAAGGTCAAGGTCCTCTCGAGCCCCGAGCTGGTCATAGCGGTGGTCAAGTACATCAAGGAAGAGGTCGTCGCCGCTCCCGCTGCGCCCGCCGAGGGCGCTGCTCCCGCTGCAGGAGCCGAGGGCGCTGCTCCCGCCGCCGGAGCCGAGGGCGCCGCCCCCGCCGCTGGAGCTCCCGCCGCCGGGGCTCCAGCCGCTGCCGCGAAGAAGGAAGAGAAGAAGTGAGCCCTCGCCGGGGCTGGAGCCCCGGCGGGATCGATCGTCGCGCACGGCGATGGAAAGCGTCGCGATGCGTGAGCGGGGGAGGGCCGAGAGGCTCTCCCCTTTATTTTCCCAAGGGGGAGCTTAGGCTTTTCCGATGGCCGCGAAAGCTCGAGCGCGTTGCCCCGTAGAGGCGACGCTCCTGGAATTCCTTACTCGAAGAGGAATTGCCGTAGAGGATAGGCTGGCGGTGGCGTACTCGGGGGGACCCGACTCCACCGCGCTCCTCCTGGCCTTAAGTTCCTTGGGCTGGAGGAGTATCCTGGCGATTCACGTGGACCACGGCCTCAGGCCGAGGCCCGAGCTCGACGCCGAGCTCGCGGTGGTCAAGGCAAATTGCGCCGAGCTGGGAGCCGGGCTGGTCGTGGCCCACGTCCGCCCGGGTGCCATCGAGGGGAGGGCGAAGGAGAGCGGTCTCGGGACCGAGGCCGAGGCGAGGAAGTTCCGCTACGCCGCCCTGAGGCGCGCAGCCTCCGCGGCCGGAGCCCGGGCAGTGCTCCTGGCCCACAACCTGGACGATCAGGTCGAGACGGTGCTCATGCGGATACTGGCCGGTTCGGGGGCAGGAGGCATCCGGGGGATGCCCGAGGCCTCGGGACCCTTCCTCCGGCCCCTGCTCGGGATCGCGAAGCCCCGGCTACTCGACTACCTGCGGGACCGCGGGAGGGCTTACTCCATCGATTCGACTAACGCCTCCGACTCGTACCTGCGGAACCGGATACGCCACGACCTCGTGCCCTTCCTGGACGCGCGCTTCCCCGGCTGGAGGCGCGGGTTGGCCCGGGCCCAGGACAAGGCCGCCCTCGACGAGGAGGCTTTGGGCGCCCTGTCCCGAGGCCTCTTCCGCGCGGAGCCCGACGGAAGCCTGCGCTGCGGGGCCGCGTCCCTGGCCTCGGCGCCCGAGGCGGTCGCTATCCGCGCGGTAGTGGCGGCCGCGGGGACGGCCGTCGGCGAGGACCGAGTGTCCTCGAGCATGGCCCGGGAGGCGCTGAAGGCCTTGGGGGCCGGCGGATACCGAGGCAGGGGGATCGACCTGAGGCGCGAGGGCGAAGATGTGGTCCTGAGGAGGGCTAAAGCGGTTATCGGTCGCGGCGGCCTTGATTTTCCGCTTCATGACGGATACTTTGTAATCGTAGATCGACCTTCTTGGATCCGCGTCGGAAGACTCTTGGTGATCGCTGTATGGGACGATTCCCCGGGCGCGGATGCAGGGATACGCGAGGGAGCTTTCAGCTTCCCCCTCGTCGTGAGATCGAGGCGTCCCGGCGATGCGCTGGCCCTGAGGAGGGGAAGCAAGCGCCTGGACGAGCTCCTCGCGGAATGGGGGATCCCCGCTTGTTCCCGCGACAAGGTGCCTATCATCGAGGACCGCGACGGAATTGTCGCCGTGCTCGGCGCCGGGGCTGGGGGAAGGGATAGGTATCGAGCTTCTCGCGCCGGATATCGCCTAGGAGATGGCGCCGAGGGGCGGAGATTTTCGGTCATTGTGAAAGGAGCCTAAGGCCTGATGGATTTCGACGATCAGAATCCTCCGCCCCGCAAGAACGGACAGGGTCCGGAGACCCCGGCCAGGGGCAGCAGGGCGGCACTGGCCCTCTTCCTCTCCCTCGGGGTGCTATTCTCGGCGCTCTTCCTATTCAATGACCGCGGCGTAGCCAACGAGATCACGTATTCCTCCTTCCTGAACAGCCTCGACCAGGGCGAGGTCGACTCGATCAAGATCCTCGACCAGTCGGAGATCCAGGGCACCCTAAAGGGGAAGACTGGCGCCCAGGCCCTCTTCAAGACGAACATCCCCTACAGCGACCCCTACCTCCTCGAGCGTCTCCGCGACAAAGGCGTGAAAGTCTCGGGCGGGGCCAAGGGGGAGAGCCCCTGGCAGATCATCATCGGCCTCGCCCCATGGCTCTTCGGGTTCTTCATCATCTGGCTCATGCTCCGCCAGGTCCAAGGCAACAACAAGGCCTTCAGCTTCGGCAAGAGCCGGGCGAAGCGCTACGTCGAGCCGGCTAAAAAGACGGTCTTCGCCGACGTCGCCGGACAGAAGGAAGCCAAGTACGAGCTGGCGGAGGTCGTCGACTACCTCAAGAATCCACAGAAATTCGTGAAGATGGGGGCCCGGATACCCAAGGGCTGCCTCCTCGTCGGCATGCCGGGCACCGGCAAGACCCTCCTAGCCAAGGCGGTGGCGGGGGAGGCCAACGTCCCCTTCTTCCATATGTCGGGCTCTGACTTCGTGGAGATGTTCGTCGGCGTGGGCGCCAGCCGGGTGAGGGATCTCTTCGACCAAGGGCGGCGCTCGGCGCCCTGCATCATCTTCATCGACGAGCTCGACGCGGTGGGTCGCACCCGGGGCGCTGGTTATGGCGGCGGCCACGACGAGCGGGAGCAGACCCTCAACCAGATGCTCGTCGAGATGGACGGCTTCGACACTAAGGACGGCGTTATCATCCTCGCCGCCACCAACCGGCCCGACGTCCTCGACCCGGCCCTCCTCCGGCCCGGACGCTTCGATCGGCAGGTGGTCGTGGCCATGCCCGATGTGCAGGAGCGCGAGGATATCCTGGCGATCCACATGAAGAAGGTCCCGGTGGATCCCGCGGTGGACGTGAAGACCCTCGCGAGGGCTACCCCCGGCACCTCGGGGGCCGACCTGGCCAACCTGGTCAACGAGGCGACCCTCTTCGCGATCCGCAAGAACAGGGCCACCGTGCTCATGGACGACTTCGAGGACGCCCGGGACAAACTCCTCATGGGGGTCGCCCGGAACAGCCTCGTCATCACCGAGGAAGAGAAGCGCGCCACCGCCGTCCACGAGGCCGGCCACGCCCTCATCCACTATCACCTCAAGCACTCGGATCCCCTCCACAAGGTGTCGGTGGTGCCCCGGGGCAGGGCCCTTGGGGTCACGATCTCCCTACCCGAGAAGGACGTCTATTCACGCTCGAGATCCTGGCTCGAGGACCGGATCTCAATCCTCTACGGCGGTTTCGCCGCGGAGCGCATAGTGTACGGCGAGACGACCACGGGCACGGCCCAGGACATCCGCCAAGCCACCGACTTCGCCCGGAAGATGGTGTGCGAGTGGGGCATGGCCGAAAAGATGGGCCCCGTCGCCTACGGCCAGGAAGACGAGCCCATCTTCATCGGCAAGGAGATCGCCCAGCACAAGGACTACTCCGAGGATACGGCCATGCGGATCGACGCGGCGATCAAGGGCATCCTGGAGATGGCCCTCAACCGGGTCACCTCCTTGCTGACCGAGCACAGGGATCAGCTCGAGAAGCTCGCCGACGCCCTGGTTTCCCGCGAGACCCTCGAGGATTCGGAGATCCGCGAGCTCCTAGGCTTCGCCCCCCGAGAGGCGAGGGCCTAGAAGTATGAATGCGAGGCCAGGGGCTGCGCTAATCTGCATCCTCGCGGCCTTATCCCTCTCGGCCCTCCCCTGCGCCGCCTCCGGCGACGGCACCGTCATGCCGGAGGTCGGAAGGGCCCTTCTCGACGAGGCCAGGCAGTCCGCCGGCATCGGGGACTGGGACTCTGCCGCCGCGTACCTCGGCGAGGCCGCGCTGCGGGATCCCGGCAACTCGGACATCCTCTATTTGAAGGCCCTTGCGGCGGTGAAGCGGGGTTCGCCCTACGCGGGGGCCCTCGGCGACCTCGACGCGGCCCTATCGGCCTCTCGCTTCCGACTGTACGAGAAGGTGGACGCCCGGGTGCTCAAGGCTGAGTTGCTCCTGAGGGAGAGGCGCTGGTCCGCGGCCCTGGACGCCCTCGGCGGCCCCGGCGGTGGAAACGGCCTGTACCCCGGCTACGCCCTGGCCCGGGCTCGGGCCTTCCTCGGCCGAGGGGAGCCCAAGGCTTTCCTCGCGGAGATCCGCGGGGGGCTGCAGCGCTTCCCGGACGACTCCTCCTTCGCGCGGCTGTTCATCGAGAAGGCCGGCAAGCTGCCCCAGTCCAAGGAGGCGCAGGACATCGGCTCGACTATCCTCGGGCGACTGGACGGCTACGCCGAGGCCGATCCCGAGCTGCCAGTCCTGGCGGCTCCCCTCATGCCCGGGCTCGAGGCGAGGAGGAACGCCGTCCTGGCTTTCAGGGCCGCCGGGGGTTCGAGCCCGAAGGCGACGCTGAGGGCGCTGGAGTACGGGTTGATCGACGAGGCGGCCGCCTCCGCCGAGCTCCTCGGCGAGGCCCCCGTGAGGCTCGAAGACCTCTCCGCCCTCCTCGCCTTAGCCGGCAGCCCCGCTGGCCGCGAGGCGGTGAGGTCGGCCCTCGCCTCGTGGAAGGGGGAGATCCTCGTGGACGCGGATTCCGACGGCGTCTACGAGGAGCGCTTCGACTGGGACCGCGGGCTCGTGCGCGGCTGGTCCCGCGATTCCAAGCAGGAGGGCCTGACCGACGAGAAGGTGAATTTCGTCGGCGGGGTTCCCGTGGAGGCCTCCCTGCAGAGGGAGGGGCGGCCCATCCTGGTCGAGTATTCCCGCTATCCCGCGGTCGCCCGGATCGCCTTCGGGGGGAGCGTCTCCGCGCGCTACGCCTTCGGCCCGGAGGCCTTCTCCTATGCTCCGATCGCCTTCTCGACCGTCGCTGGGACCGGGAGGGATTCGCTCCTCCTGCCCAGGGCCACCGGCGCCGCGGACCCCGTCGATCGGGAGGCCGCATCTGTCGCCCTGAGCGTCGAAACTTCGGAGGACGGGAAGCGCGTGGTCGCGACCCTGGACCGCGGGCTGCCGGTTTCCTCGGTAACCTACCTGGGGGATCGCGTCTTTTCCAAGCGGAGCTACGAGAAGGGCCGGCCGGTGCTGGAACTCGTCGACGCCGACGGCGACGGCCGCTTCGAGACCGAGAAGACCTTCTCCCCCGCGGTCGGCGCCGACGGGCGGTGGCCCGTGGCCTGGGTCCGCGTAGACGCCGACGGCGACGGCGTCTACGAGTACCGCGAGGAGGGGAAGTTCCCCTTCCTCAAGGAGTGGGATTACGATGGGAACGGCAGCGTGGACGCCCGCACGGTGACCCTCTCCGACGGCTCCGTGGAAGGCAGCTACTCCTCTCGCCTCGACGGGAAGCTCGACGAGGCCATAGTGGTGAAAGACGGGCGGATAGTCTCGGTCGCGCGGGATGGAGCCAAGCTGCGGATCGTCCCGGACGCAGCCCGGGGGCTCTCGTGGCTCGGCCGCAAGCCTTTCGACCTAGGCTCCTCCGAGCCGAGCGGAGAGGGCATTTTTTCGGCAATGGGAACGCGGTATAGATTGACTAGGATCGGAGATCTCGCCTTTGCGGAGCTAATTCCATGAAGACCCTAAGGCTATTCGTGGCGGCGGCCATAGCGGTGCCGCTGCTTTTGTCCTGCGCGGCCTCCCCCCGTCCCAAGAGGGCTCCCGCGAAGCCCGTGGAGGCGGCCCCGAGCTACTCGCAGCTCAAGATGGAGGAGCTTCGGGACCTCGAGCGCAAGAGCCCGCCCCAGGCGTTGGAAGCCATTTCGATAATCCTGGACCAATCCGGCGGGCAGCGGCCTTCCAACGGCCCGACGGACGACGATCTCCTCGCCCTGGCGAAGGAAGCCGTCGCGGCGGTGGAGGCGGACTACCGCTCCGCTCTGGCAGCGAAGGACTTCAAGAAATCCCTCGCCATGCTGGACAGCCTCCGCGCCTTGAGCGGGACTCCGCGCTTCGCCTCTCTCCTGAGCGACGGGGCGAAGGCCGACGCCCGCTCGTGGAAGGATCGCCGAGCTTCGATCCGCGCGGACGAGGCCGAGGATTTCTTCGCGCGGGGTCTGAAGACCCCGGCTCTCCTGACCTACTGTGCGGCGATAGGCGAAGGCGGGCCCGGCCCGGCCTTCTCCGACGAGAAGCTGAAGCTGTGGGCAGGCAGGGCTCTCGAGGCGCGGGACAGGAGGTCCCTCGGCGCCTTGAGCCGGCTGCTCGCCGATCGCTTGCTCCCGGCCCCCGAGGGCTCGGCGCAACTCCTCTCCTCCCGGGACTCCATGTCGACGATGCGGTCCGGCGTGGTGACAATCCGGGTCGACCGCGGGATCAAGATCCAGCAGGGCCTCGGAGTGCCCGACCGGGTGCTCGGGACCGCCTTCTTCATCGACCGGGCCGGCTACGCCCTGACCAACTACCACGTGATCGAGAGCGAGGTGGATCCCACCTACCGGGGCTATTCCCATATGTCGGTCAAGCCCGCGGATTCCCCGGAGGACCGCATAGGCGCGAAAGTGGTGGGATACGACCGCCTCCTGGACCTCGCGGTGATCAAGGTGGACATGAAGCCCGAGTACGTGTTCTCTTTCGCCGACGCTTCGGCCCTCGTCTCGGGCCAGAAGATATACGCCATCGGTTCGCCCGCGGGCCTGGAGAACACGGTCACGTCGGGCATCGTGAGCGCTATGGGGCGCAAGCTCCTGCAGACCGGCGACGTCATGCAGATAGACGCCGCCCTGAACCCGGGCAACTCCGGGGGACCCCTCATCGACGAGGCCGGCGGGGTGGTGGGTGTCGTCTTCGCGGGCATGCCCCAGTTCCCGGGACTCAACTTCGCGATCCCCTCCGACTGGGTCCTCAAGGTCCTTCCCGACCTCTTCGAGCCAGGGGAGCTCAAGCGGGCTTGGATCGGGATCGCCCTCGCCGAGCGGGAGTCCGGGCCCCAGAAAGAGGGCATCGAGGTCACCTATCGCCACCCCGCCGTGGGCGCGGGGATCGAGGTGGGAGACCGCTTCGTCGACATCGACGGCTCGAGGCCGAAGAGTATCCCCGAGGCCCAGGCCATCATGCTGACCCACGAGACTGGAAGCCTCGCCTTGGTCACGCTGGCCGACGGCGGGCCCGACGGCGGCGCCCAGCTGCGTTACCTGGGCGAACGGCCGTTCTCGCCCATAGAGTCGGCGGCGAAACTGGATCGGAAGGATCGCCTCTTCCCCGCGCTCTTCGGGATGGCCCTCACGCCCTTGCCAAGCGGGATTTTCGACTCGTCGAGCTACAACGTCGCCAAGATATGGCCGGGATCGGCGGCGGACGAGGCCGGGCTCTCGGAGAACGATCCCATCGCCCTCAAGCGATTCTTCATCGATTCCGAGCAACGGGCTGCTTTCATCCAGATCTACGTGAAGAAGCGGAAGGCGGGATTCCTCGAAAGCATAATCCAAGTCCCGGCGGGCATCGATATCCCCGATTTCATCTAATTTCCGACGGAAGTCGCCCCCGGACTTGCATTTTAACCGACGAGCCTTATAGTTGTTGAATCAGGAGCCTCATGATGTCGTCTGGTACGATGCCATTCGTGTTGAATCTAGGCCCGACCCTGAACGTGGAGAAGGCCGGGTCTCTTCGCAAGGATATCGCCGACGCCCTGGGCAGCGGCGAGAGCGTCAGCGTCGATTTCTCGGCGGTGGAGGAGATCGACCTCTCTTGCCTACAGGTCCTGTACGCCGGCCTCGCGTCCGCCAAGGCCTCGGGCCGGGAGATGCACTTCGTCGGGAATCTGCCTCAGAAGGCGGGCGAGCGCCTCAAGGCTTGCGGCTTCCTGTGCGGCGCCAAGGCCCTGGCCGCCGACCTAGAGACCGCGCTGGGCCTCCTTTCGTAGGCTGGAGGGATCCGATGGCTCAATCGATGGATAAATTCAAGGCGACCTTCCGGGAGGAAGCCTTCGAGCTCTTGGGCAAGCTCGAGGACCAGCTCCTCGAGCTGGAGGAGCAGCCCCTCAACGGCGAGTTGATCAACGCGGCGTTCCGCGCCATCCACACGGTCAAGGGATCGGCGGCGATGTTCGGCTTCGACGCGGTGTCGAAGTTCGCCCACGAGTTTGAGACCGCCCTCGACCTATGCCGGAACGGGACGCTCTCGATCACCAAGGATTTCATAGGCCTGGCCCTGAAGGGCCGGGATCACCTCCGCCGGCTTATGGAGTACGAGTCCGAGGTCCCCGAGGATATAGCCACTGACGGGGAGGCCCTCCTCAAGCGCTTCGCGAGCTTCGCCGCGAAGGGCAAGCCCAAGGAGGCGGAACCCCGGGCCGAGAAGCCCGCGCCCGTGGAGGAGGCGCGGCAGCCCGCGGCGCCCACGAGGACCTTCCGGGTCGTCTTCAAACCGGCCGCCGGGGTCTTCCGAAACGGGACCAAGATCCTCAACCTCGTCGAGGAGCTCGTGGGCATGGGGGTGGCCGACGCTTTCCCCCACATGAAGTCGATACCGGCCCTCGGCGAGATGGATCCCGAGTCCTGCTACACCTGGTGGGAGGTCCTGCTGACCGCCGCGACCGACGAGAACGCGATACGCGACATATTCATATTCATCGCGGATCAGGCGGAGCTCAAGGTCGAGGTGGTGGCCGAGGGGGAGAGCGTGGAGCCGCGCCGCCTGGGAGACATCCTCGTCGACCGGGGGGACGTCTCCCGCGCCGACGTGGCCGAGGCCTTGAACTCCCAGAAAAAGTTGGGGGAGGTCCTCGTGGAGAAGAAGGTCATCTCCACGCCGCAGATCGAATCCGCCCTCGTCGAGCAGGAGCACCTCAAGAAGGTCCACGACCACAACGAGATGGCCGCCAGCTCCATCCGCGTCGCCAGCGAGAAGCTGGACTCCCTCGTGGACCTCGTGGGGGAGCTCGTGACCCTCCAGGCGAGGCTCGCCCAGACCTCCATCGACCTGGGGGACTCGACTCTCGCGTCGATATCCGAGCAGTTCGACCGGCTCATCTCGCAGCTGCGGGACAACGCCATGAGCATCCGCATGCTGCCGATAGGCAGCACCTTCAATAAGTTCCGCCGGGTGGTGCGGGACCTCTCCCTGGAGCTGGGCAAGGAGGCGGAGCTCGTCACCGACGGCGCCGAGACCGAGCTCGACAAGACGGTGATCGAGAAGCTCGGGGACCCGCTGGTGCACATCATCAGGAACTCGGTGGACCACGGCATCGAGCACCCCGACGCGCGGATCGCCGCGGGCAAGCAGAGGGCCGGGACCATCAAGCTCGTGGCTAGGCACTCGGGAGCCTACGTCCTCATCACCGTTGTAACGCGTCACCGATTTTGATAAAATTTCTCACGGAAAATGATAAATATCGTGTCTTTCCCGCATTATTCTGTG
>Ga0268360_1001770_pt1 | contig 20035 bp, 20 predicted proteins | sample BioMet11_FD_192465 | JGI IMG/M metagenome (GOLD analysis project Ga0268360, IMG submission 192465) | Sewage microbial communities from Oakland, California, United States - Biofuel 11 (Illumina Assembly) | ecosystem: Engineered > Wastewater > Sewage > Unclassified | place: USA: California... | reverse complement strand
GACCTGGTGCCCTGAAAACCCGGTCATCGAACTGGCCGCCACCCAGCAGTACGAGGCCTTCTACGCCGACGAGATCGTCCAGCGCAGGCTGCACCTTTACCCGCCCTTCTGCCGCGTGGCCCTGCTGGGCTTCACCGGCGAAGAGGCCGCCGCCACCGCTGCCGCCGCCCGCCGCGCCGCCCAGGAGCTGGCCCGCCGCGGGCGGGAACAGTACCCCAGCCTGCCGCTGCGGCTGCTGGGCCCGGCCGAAGCCGCCGTGCCCCGGGTGGCCGGCAAGTACCGCTGGAAGCTGCTGCTCAAGTGCCGCGCCGACGCCGCCACCCGGGCGCTGCTGTCCGGGCTGCTGTGGGACTTCGGCCGCGACAAGGCCAACAAGGGGGTCAGCATGTTCATCGACCCCGGCTACGACAGCGGCTTTTAAGCCCGAAGGCCCCTGTTTTCGACTAAATATTTTCTGAACAGATCCCATGTTTCATTAAATTATTTATAATTCAGCACTTGGCTATTAAAATTGTTAAAAATCCTGCTTTGCAGGCGGCCTGCCGCCCGCGGGCCGCGAAAGGAACCGAACGCATATGGCATACCGAGAGATTTTGACCGACGAGAACCCCCGCCTGCGCAAACCCAGCCGCACCGTCGACCAATTTGACCAGCGCCTGGCCATCCTGCTGGACGACATGCTGGAAACCATGCACCGGGCCGACGGCGTCGGCCTGGCCGCCCCCCAGGTGGGGGTGCTGCGCCGCGCGGTGGTCATCGACGTGGGCGAAGGCCCGCTGGAGCTGGTGAACCCCCGCATCACCGCCCAGGAGGGCGAACAGGTGGGCCAGGAGGGCTGCCTGTCCTTCCCCGGGCAGTGGGGCGTTGTCCGCCGCCCCGCCAAGGTGACGGTGGAGGCCCAGAACCGCGCCGGCGAGACCTTTTCGGTCACCGGCGAAGGGCTGCTGGCCGTGGCCCTGTGCCACGAGCTGGACCACCTGGATGGCCGGCTGTTTGTGGACATTGCCGAGCACATGCTGACCCCTGAGGAGCTGGCAGAGCAGAACAAGTGACCCCCGCCGAAAGGAGCGATCGACCATGCGCATCGTTTTTATGGGCACCCCCGACTTCGCGGTGCCCTGCCTGCAGCGCATTCTGGACGACGGCCACCAGGTGGCCGGCGTTTTTACCCAGCCCGACAAGCCCCGGGGCCGCACCCAGGAGCTGACCCCCCCGCCGGTCAAGCAGCTGGCCCTGCAGAAGGGCATCCCGGTGTTCCAGCCCGCCAAAATGCGGGACGGCACCGCCCTGGCCATGCTGCGGCAGCTGGCCCCCCAGCTGGTGGTGGTGGTGGCCTACGGGCGCATCCTGCCGCCTGACCTGCTGGCCGTGCCGCCCCTGGGCTGCGTCAACATCCACGGGTCGCTGCTGCCCCGGTACCGCGGGGCCGCCCCCATCCAGTGGACGGTGCTCAACGGCGAACCCACCGCCGGCGTCACCTCGATGTTTATGGACGAGGGGCTGGACACCGGCGACATCATCCTGCAAAAAGCCACCCCCGTGGGCGAAAACGAGACCAGCGGCCAGCTGTTTGACCGCCTGTGCCTGCTGGGGGCCGGCTGCCTTTCCGAAACGCTGGCCCTGTTTGGCCCCGACGGCAGCGGCGCGGTGCCCCGCACCCCCCAGGACGCCGCCCTGGCCACCCCGGCCCCCATCCTGACAAAGGAGATGGGCCGGATGGACTTCAGCCAGCCGGCGGCCCGGCTGCACGACCTGGTGCGGGGCATGAGCCCCTGGCCCGGCGCCTGGACCACCCTGGACGGCAGGCTGCTGAAGGTGCACGAGGCCCGGCCCCTGCGCCCGGGCGAACACTGCGGCGCCCCCGGCACCCTGCTGGAGGACGGCGGGGCCTTTACGGTGGCCTGCGGCAGCGGCGCCCTGCGCCTGACCCTGGTGCAGCTGGAGGGCAAGGGCCGCCTGCCCGGCGAGGTGTTCCTGCGCGGCAGCAGGCTGCAGCCCGGCGCCCGGCTGGGCTGAGGCGGGGCGCGGCCAGTTCACACCCAGTTCATACTCCGGTGCTATGCTGTCGTGTACCCCGCAGGCGGGCGGAATGCCGGCCTGCAGCGGGCGTTTTGCAAGACTACCCGCGCCCGGCCCCGCGCCGGCCTGCGGCTGAAAGGAAGAGACGACTGTGGGACTTTTTTACGGCTTTGACACCTATTATTTTATCTTTATCATTCCGGCGCTGCTGCTTTCCATGTGGGCGCAGCTCAAGGTAAAATCCACCTATGCCCAGTACTCCCGCGTGGGCAACGCCCGGGGCATGACGGCCGACGCCGCCGCCCGCTACATCCTGGACCTCAACGGCCTGAACTATGTGCCGGTGCGGCACATCTCGGGCGACCTGACCGACCACTTTGACCCCCGTGACAATGTGGTCAACCTTTCCGACAGCGTGTACGGCAGCAGCTCCATCGCCGCCCTGGGGGTGGCCGCCCACGAGGTGGGCCACGCCGTGCAGTACGCCCAGGGCTATTCGCCCATGAAGGTGCGCGCCGCCATCATTCCCATCACCAACCTCGGTTCCACCATCTCCATTCCGCTGATCCTCATCGGCTACGTGCTGACGCTGCCCTCGCTGGTCAGCATCGGCATCCTGCTGTTTGCCACCGTGGCGCTGTTCCAGCTGGTGACCCTGCCGGTGGAATTCAACGCCAGCAACCGGGCCATTGCCACCCTGCAGCAGCAGGCCCTGCTGACCCCCGACGAGCTGCAGGGCACCAAAAAGGTGCTTTCGGCCGCGGCCATGACCTATGTGGCGGCGCTGATCACCTCGCTGGCCCAGCTGCTGCGGCTGGTGCTGCTGTTCGGCGGACGCCGCCGCGACTGAGCCGCGCCCGCGCCCCCAATTCTGCGAAAGGTGGAGAAGCCCCGATGACTGCCCGTGAACTGTGCGCCCGCTGCCTGGTCAAAATGGACGCCCGGGGCGGATACTCCAACCTGGTGCTGGACGCCGCCCTGCGCGCCAGTCCCCTGGACGGCCGGGACAAGGCCTTTGCCGCCCTGCTGTTTTACGGCGTGCTGGAGCGCCGCATCACCCTGGACGCCTGCCTGGCCCCCCTGTGCGCCGGCGGGCTCAAAAAGCTTTCGCCCGCGGTGCGCGCCGCGCTGGAAACGGCGCTGTACGAGCTGCTTTACCTGCCCGACACCCCCCAGTCTGCCGCCGTCAGCCAGGCGGTGGAGTCGGCCCGCGCCCTGGGCCAGCCCCGGGCCGCCGGCCTGGTCAACGGGGTGCTGCGGTCCTTTTTGCGCACCGGGGGCAGGGTGCCCCTGCCGCAGGACCCCGACGCCCGCCTTTCGGTGCAGTATTCGGTGGCCCGGCCGCTGGCGGCGCTGTTGTCCGGCGCCTACGGCCGCCCGGCCGCCGAGGCCTTTCTGGCCCGCAGCTGCGGGGCCGCACCGGTGTTTTTGCGGGTCAACCCGCTGCGCACCAGCGCCGCCGCCCTGCAGGCCCTGCTGGCCGAAGAAGGGGTGGAGTCCGCCCCGGTGGAGGGCCTGGCCCACTGCCTGCGGCTGACCGCCGGCACCGGCGGCGACCTGCGCCGCCTGGCCGCCTTTGAACGGGGGCTGTTCCATGTACAGGACGTTTCTTCCCAGCTGTGCGCGCTGGCGCTGGACCCCCGTCCCGGCATGAAGGTGCTGGACGTCTGCGCCGCGCCGGGGGGCAAGGCCTTTACCGCCGCCCAGCTGATGGAGGACCGGGGCAGCCTGCTGGCCCTGGACCTGCACCCCAACCGCGCCGGGCTCATTGCCCAGGGGGCCGCCCGGCTGGGCCTGGGCTGCCTGCGCACCGGCGCCGCCGACGCCGGGGTGTACGACCCCGGCCGGGGGCTGTTTGACCGGGTGCTGTGCGATGTGCCCTGCTCCGGCCTGGGGGTGCTGCGCCGCAAACCCGAGCTCCGCTACAAAACCCCGGCGGAGTTTGCCGGCCTGCCGCAGGTCCAGCATAAAATCCTTGAAGTTTCTGCACAATATACAGCGGTGGGGGGCAGCCTGGTCTATTCCACCTGCACCCTGAACCCGGAGGAAAACCAGCAGGTGGCCGAGGCCTTTCTGGCCGCCCACCCCGGCTGGGCCCCCGGGGCGCTGCCCGCGCCGCTGGGGCAGGGCTGGCAGACCACCCTGCTGGAAACCCCCTGGAACTGCGACGGCTTCTACATGGCCGTGCTGCGCCGGGACCGCTGAACCGCCGGCCACGGCCCCCGAAACCGATCACCCAAAGGAGCGACCCCATGACCGACCTGAAAAGCCTGACATACCCGCAGCTGGCGGGGTACATGAAGCAGCTGGGCCAGCCCGCCTACCGCGCGGAGCAGGTCTTTGGCTGGCTGCACCAAAAACGGGTGGGCTCCTTTGACGAGATGACCAACCTTTCGGCCGCGCTCCGCCAGACCCTGGCCCAGCAGTGTTATTTGAACGCGCTGACGGTGCAGCGCAAGCTGGTCTCGCAGAAGGACGGCACCATCAAGTACCTGTTTGGCCTGCGGGACGGCGAATGCGTCGAGTCGGTGCTGATGGACTACCACCACGGCAGCAGCCTGTGCATCTCCACCCAGGTGGGCTGCCGGCAGGGCTGCCGCTTCTGCGCTTCCACCCTGGGCGGGTGGGTGCGCAGCCTGACCCCTGCCGAGATGCTGGACGAGGTGTACACCGCCGGGGCCGACAGCGGCCAGCGCATCGATTCGGTGGTGCTGATGGGCATCGGCGAACCGCTGGACAACTTTGAAAACGTGCTGGCCTTTCTCGAGATCCTTTCCGACCCCCGGGGGCTGAACATGAGCCTGCGGCATGTTTCGCTTTCCACCTGCGGGCTGGTGGACAAAATCTACCAGCTGGCTGAAAAAAAGCTGGGCCTGACCCTGTCGGTCTCGCTGCACGCCCCCAACGACCAGGTGCGGTCGGCCAGCATGCCCATCAACGACAAATGGAACATGGAGACGCTGCTGAAGGCCTGCCGCGACTACTTTGCGGCCACCGGGCGGCGGGTCTCCTTTGAATACGCGCTGATCGACGGGCTCAACGATTCGCCCGCCCAGGCACGTGAACTGGCCCGGCGGCTGGACGGCATGATGTGCCACGTCAACCTGATCCCGGTGAACCCGGTGAAGGAGCGGGGCAACCGCCGCAGCAGCCGCCAGGCGGTGGAACGGTTCCGCCAGACCCTGGAGGACTGCGGGGTCAACGCCACCGTGCGGCGGGAACTGGGCACCGACATCAATGCGGCCTGCGGCCAGCTGCGGCGGGACCACGCCGCGGCGGCGCAGCGGGGGGAGGGACAGGAATGATCGAGATCCTTTCAGCCACCCATCAGGGGCTGAAGCGCACCATGAACCAGGATACCATGGCCAGCAGCCTGCCGGAACAGCAGGTCCCGGCCTGGGCCCTGGTGTGCGACGGCATGGGAGGACACAACGCCGGCAACGTGGCGGCCGAACTGGCCCGCGACAGCATGGCCAAAGCCCTGCAGCGCGGCCTGCGCCCCGGCATGGAGCTGCGGTCGGTGCAGATGCTGCTGGAAACGGCGGTGGAAAACGCCGGCACCGCGGTGTACGACCGGGCGGCCGGGGACGAGGCCCTGCACGGCATGGGCACCACCGTGGTGGCCGCCGTGGTGCTGGGCGACACCCTGTGCCTGTGCCACGCCGGCGACAGCCGCGCCTACCTGATCCGCGGGCAGGAGGTGCAGCGCCTGACCAAGGACCACAGCGTGGTGCAGGGGCTCATCGACCGGGGCGAGATCACCCCCAAGCAGGCCCTGAGCCACCCCGAGCGCCACTTCATCACCAAGGCGCTGGGGGTGGGCCACCGGGTGGGGCCGGAGTTCGGCCAGGCCCAGCTGGAGGACGGCGACCGGGTGCTGCTGTGCTCCGACGGGCTGTACGGCATGGTGCCGGAGGAGGAATTCCCCGCCCTGTGCGCCCAGGCCCAGGCCGAGTCCAGCGCCCAATGCCTGATTGACCGCGCCAACGAGCTGGGCGGCGCCGACAACATCACGGCGGTGCTGCTGTGCCTGCGCGGTGAACCGGCGGCCCGCTGAACCAAGCCGCATACACAAAATCCGGGGCGCGCGCTGCGCCCTCTGGAGGGAACAGAATGGATAGAATGATCGGAAAAAGAATCGACGGGCGTTATCAGATCCAGGAGCTGGTGGGCATTGGCGGCATGGCCAATGTCTACAAGGCCGTGGACCTGATGGAAAACCGCGTGGTGGCCGTCAAGGCGCTGCGGGAAGAGTACGTGGGCAACGAGGAGTTCATGCGCCGCTTCCGCAACGAATCAAAGGCCATCGCCGTGCTGAACCACCCCAACATCGTGCGGGTGTACGACGTCAGCCTTTCCGACCGGCAGCCCTGCATCATCATGGAATACATCGACGGCATCACCCTGAAGGAGTACATCCAGCAGGAGGGCAAGGTGCGCTGGAAGGAAGCCGTCCACTTTACGGTGCAGACCCTGCGAGCCCTGCAGCACGCCCACGACAACGGCATCGTCCACCGGGACATCAAGCCCCAGAACATCATGCTGCTGTCCGACGGCACCATCAAAATCACCGACTTCGGCATTGCCCGCTTTGCCCGGGCCCAGTCCCGCACCATCACCGACAAGGCCATCGGGTCGGTGCACTACATCAGCCCCGAACAGGCCCGCGGCGAAGAGACCGATGCCAAAACCGACCTCTATTCGGTGGGGGTCATCCTGTACGAGATGCTGACCGGCCGGGTGCCCTTTGAGGCCGACAGCCCCGTTTCGGTGGCGCTGAAGCAGATCGAGTCGGAGGCCGTGCGCCCCACCCTGCTGAACCCCGAGATCCCCCAGGGGCTGGAGGAGATCACCCTGCGCGCCATGCAGAAGGACCCCGCTGCCCGCTACCAGTCGGCGGCCGAGATGCTGCGCGACATCGAACGCTTCAAGCGCGACCCTTCGGTCAGCTTTGACTACAAATACATGACGGCCGAGGATGCGACCGCCGACTACACCCAGAAGAACCCCCTGCGCGCCCGGGCAGCCCAGGCGGCGGCCGCCCCCGCCGCCCACCGCACCGCGGGCGTCCGCACCGGCCGCGAGGGCAGCGCCTTCCGCCGCGGCACCCCCATCCTGCCGGTGCTGGGCGGCATCACGGTGGCCTTTGTGGTGGCAACCATCATCTTTGTGGCGGTCATGATCCACATCAGCAACCCCTTTGCCGAGGTGGAAAACATCGACCTGCCCCAGCTGGTGGGGCTGGAGTACGACAAGGTGGCCAAGGACAAGAGCTACACCAGCAACTTCAAGATCGAGGTGGTGTCCACCGAGCCCAAGGAGGGCTACGCCGCCGGCATCATCTTCTACCAGAGCCCCAGCTCGGTGCCCACCCTGAAAAAGGGCTCCACCATCAAGGTCAAGGTCAGCAGCGGCGCCCAGATGGTCACCCTGCCCTCCTTTGCCGGGCAGGAGGCCACCAGCGTCTACTCCAAGCTCAAGGGCTACGGACTTGAGTACACCGAGGTCAGCGTGGATTCCGACACCATCCAGCAGGGCTACGTGGTGCGCACCGACCCGGACAAGAACAGCCAGGTGGCCGCCGGCAGCACCGTGACGGTGTACGTCAGCCGCGGCAGCGACAAACAGATGGCCGAGGTGCCCGACGTTTCGGGCAAGACCGAGGACGAAGCCGTGGAGGCCCTGAAGAGCGCCGGCTTCAGCCCCGTGGTCAGCCACGAACAAAACGACAGCTACGACGACGGCGCCCTGATCCGCCAGACCCCCACCGCCGGCAATATGCTGGAAAAGGGCGGCGAGGTGCAGCTGGTGTACTGCACCAGCGACGAAAGCCAGGCCACCGCGGCCGACCGGCTGAGCCTGATGGTGAAGCTGCCCCAGGACATGGAAAACGAGGTGACCATCACCGCCGAACGCGACGGCGAGGTGGTCAAGAAGATCTCGGCCGTGCCCAGCGAAAAGCGGGTCTGGAAGATCGTTTTCCAGGGCAGCGGCACCAGCCATATCTCCATCTACATCGACGGCAACCTGTACGCCGTGTACGAGCTGGACTTTGACTACCAGAAGGCCACCCAGGTCGAGGACCATTCCAATGATTTTTAACGAACAGGGCCGGACCCCGGCGGACGCCTCCGCCCCGGAAGGGATGATCGTCAAGGCCACCGGCGGCTTTTATTACGTGGACTGCGGCGGCGTCAGCTACGCCTGCCGCGCCCGCGGCCTGTTCCGCAAAGAGGGCCTGACCCCCTACGTGGGCGACCGGGTGACGGTGGAGCCCACCGGCGGCGGCACCGGCTACCTGACCGCCATCCTGCCCCGCAAAAACAGCCTGATCCGCCCGCCCATGGCCAACATCGACCAGCTGGCCATCGTGGTTTCGTCGGTGCGGCCCCAGCCCAACACCCTGGTCATCGACACCATGACGGCCATTGCGGCGCGGCGCAGCATCCCGCCGCTGCTGATCTTCACCAAAACCGACCTGGCCCCGGCCGGCGGGCTGGAGGACTGCTACCGCCGGGCGGGCTACCCGGTGCTTTCGGTCAGCAGCACCCAGGGCCGCGGCGTGGAGGCCGTGCGCGAGATGCTGGTGGGCCGGCTCACCGCCTTCTGCGGCAACTCGGGCGTGGGCAAGTCCAGCCTGCTCAACGCCATCGACCCGCGCTTCGCCATCGACACGGCCGAGATCAGCGACAAGCTGGGCCGCGGCCGCCACACCACCCGCCATGTGGAGCTCTACCGGCTGCCTGGCGGCGGCTATGTGGCCGACACCCCCGGTTTTTCGGCCCTGGAGATCGAACAGTTTGAAAAGATGACCGCCGACCAGCTGCAGTTCTGCTTCCCCGAGTTTGCCCCGCTGCTGGAAAAGTGCCGCTTTACCGGCTGCAGCCACACCAAGGAAAAAGGCTGCGCCGTGCTGGCCGCGGTGGAGTCCGGCCGGGTGGCCCCCAGCCGCCACCAAAGCTATCTTGCCCTGTATGAAAAGCTGAAGGACGTGCGCCAGTGGCAGCTGGACAAGCTGGAGCACTGACCGCCGCCCGACCCTCAACCCCCAACGACGGACAAAGGAGGGACGTCCATGGAAGAAGAAAAGTTCATGCCCGAATTCAACGGCAACCTGCGCAAACACATGCTCACCGTGCCGGACGTGATCCGCAAATGCTCCGGCATCCGCATCTTCGGCAAACGCATCAAGTCCATCGTGTTTTCCACCGACGTTTCCATCATCCGCAATGTCAACGCCGACGCCGTCATCGCCGTCTACCCCTTCACGCCCCAGCCCATCATCACCCAGGCCCTGCTGCTGGCCGCCGACATCCCGGTGTTCTGCGGGGTGGGCGGCGGCACCACCACCGGCCCCCGGGTGGTGGGCCTGGCCCAGGACGCCGAGCACCAGGGCGCCATCGGCGTGGTGCTCAACGCCCCCACCCAGAACGTCATCATCCGCCGCATCTCGCGGGTGGTGGACATCCCGGTGGTCATCACCGTGGTGTCCGACCGGGACGACATCGACGGGCGCATCCGCGCCGGGGCCAGCATCCTCAATGTTTCGGCCGCGGCCCAGACCCCCCGGCTGGTGGGCCTGATCCGCAAAAAGTACCCCCAGCAGGCCATTATGGCCACCGGCGGCCCCACCGACGAAAGCATCCTGGAGACCATTGAGGCCGGGGCCAACGCCATCACCTGGACCCCGCCCAGCAACGGCGAGCTGTTCCGCGACCTGATGGTGGCCTACCGCACCCGCCAGCCCATGAAGCCCGAACAGAAATAGCGCGCAGCCGGCGTCCCTTCCACCGCGGAGGGGCGCCTTTTTCAGGTGGGGCGCACCGCCGCAGGCGGCTGCCGTCCCCCCCCGGCCGGCGCAGCCGCGGCGGCCCTGCCGCCGCCCGCTCCCTGCGGGGGCGGGTGCGCGCCGCGCGGGGCTGCGCCTCCGCCGGCGCCGGCCCCGCGCCGGCTTTCTGTGCAGGGTGACCAAACCCGCCCCCGCCGCCGGGGGCGAAATCGTCATTCCAACGGGCAAAATGTTCTGGCCTTTGGGGCCGGGATATGTTATAATGATTTTACTTTAGTAGCACATTAGCACGTTAAAGCAGAAGGGAAACATCATGGAACTTTCACCCGGCAAACTGACAACCGAGGAGCGGGTCACGCTGGAGCTGCGGGGCCTGTACGAGCGGTACGGTTTTCGCAAATACCGCATGAGCCGCTTTGAGGAATACCGCCTGTACCTGGAAAACCAGTCTTTCCTGCCCAGCGAGCAGGTCATCACCTTTACCGACCTGGACGGCCGCCTGCTGGCCCTCAAGCCCGACGTCACCCTGAGCATTGTCAAAAACGCCAAGGACGGCGAAGGGGTGCAGCGGCTGTATTACATTGAAAACGTCTACCGCGCCGCCCGCGAAAGCCGCGGCTACCGCGAGATCAGCCAGATGGGCCTGGAGCTGCTGGGCTGCGTGGACGGCTACGCCAAGGCCCAGGTGGTGCAGCTGGCGCTGCGCAGCCTGGGGGCGGTGGGCCGCAGCTGCCTGCTGGACCTCAGCCACATGGGCTTTGTGGTGGGCCTGCTGGAAGGGCTGCAGATCCCGGCCGAATGCGGCGCCGGCCTGCTGGAGTGCCTGCGGGACAAAAACGCCCCCGAACTGCGCCGCCGGGCGCTGGCCGCCGGGCTGCCCCAGGGCGACGCCGACCTGCTGTGCGGGCTGACCACCCTGTACGGGCCTTTTCTGCCCACGCTGGAACGGGCCGCCGCCATGGCCCGCGGCCGCGTGATGCAGGAGGCCCTGACCCAGCTGCGGGAGCTGTACGACGCCATCCCCGACCCCGAAAAGGCCGACCGCCTGCGGCTGGATTTTTCCATGATCAACGACCTTTCCTACTACAACGGCATCATCTTCCAGGGCTTTGTGGAAGGGGTGCCCCACAGCCTGCTGGCCGGCGGCCAGTACGACCGGCTGATGGAGCGCTTCGGCAAGCGGGGCGGGGCCATGGGCTTTGCCCTGTACCTGGACGAACTGCGCCGCCTGCCCGACCCCGAGGCCGACCTGGACGCCGACCTGCTGCTGGAATACCGCGATGTGGCCCCCTGCCAGGTGGCCGAGGCGGTGGAGCGGTACACCGCCCAGGGGCAAAGCGTGCTGGCCTACCCGGCGCCGGCCCCCGGCGCCCCCCGCTGCGGCAAACGGCTGCTGCTGGACCAAACCGGTCTGCGGGAGGTGGCGTCATGCTGAACATCGCGCTGCCCAAGGGCCGCCTGGGCGACAAGGTCTACGAGCTGCTGGCCTCGGTGGGCTACGACTGCGCCGCCATCTACGAGGACAACCGCAAGCTGGTGTTTGAAAGCGAAAGCGCCGGCGTCCGCTACCTGCTGGTCAAGCCCAGCGACGTGGCCATCTATGTGGAACACGGCGCCGCCGACGTGGGCATTGTGGGCAAGGACATCCTGGAGGAAAGCCGCCCCGAGGTCTACGAGCTGCTGAACCTGGGGCTGGGCAAATGCCGGATGTGCGTGGCCGCCCCCGAAAACTACAAGGAAAACACCGCCCGCACCCTGCGGGTGGCCACCAAATTTGTCAGCATCGCCAAAAACTACTACGCCGGCCTGGGCCGCGACATCGAGATCATCAAGCTCAACGGCAGCATCGAACTGGCCCCCATCCTGGGGCTTTCCGACGTCATTGTGGACATTGTGGAATCGGGCAACACCCTGCGGGAAAACCACCTGAAGGTGCTGGCCGAGTTCATGGATATTTCGGCCCGGTTCATCGCCAACCCGGCGTCCTTCCGCTTCAAAAACGCCGAGATCACCGCCATGACCGCCCGGCTGGAAGGAGTGATCCCCCGTGATTAAACAGTACGACTACGGCTCCATCCCCGAAGAAAAGATCCTGTGCCGCGACATCCGGGCCGAACAGAACGTCGAGGCCGCCGTGGACGCCATCATCGCCGATGTGCGCGCCCGGGGCGACCAGGCCCTGCGGGACTATTCGCTGCGCTTTGACCGTGCCGAACTCACCGGCAGCATCGAGGTGCCCGCCGGCGAGATCGAGGCGGCCTACGCCGCCGCCGACCCCGACTTTGTGGCCACCCTGGAGCTGGCCGCCGCCAACATCCGGGCCTTTCATTCCCACCAGGTCCGCAGCGGCTTTGTCATCACCGACACCCCCGGCGTGGTGCTGGGGCAGAAGTTCACCCCGCTGGCGCGGGTGGGGCTTTACATCCCCGGCGGCACCGCCAGCTACCCCAGCACGGTGCTGATGAACGCCATTCCCGCCTCGCTGGCCGGCGTCGGGCAGATCGTCATGGTGTCGCCCCCCGGCCGCGACGGCCGCATCCCCGGCGACATCCTGGCCGCCGCGCGGGTGGCCGGCGTCCACCGGGTGTTCCGGGTGGGCGGGGCCCAGGCCGTGGCCGCCCTGGCCTACGGCACCCAAAGCCTGCCCGCCGTGGACAAGATCGTCGGCCCCGGCAACATCTACGTGGCCACGGCCAAGCGCCGGGTCTACGGCAAGGTGGACATCGACATGATCGCCGGCCCCAGCGAGATCCTGGTGGTGGCCGACGCCGCCAGCGACCCCGTCTGGGTGGCCGCCGACCTGCTGAGCCAGGCCGAACACGACCGCCTGGCCACCGCCGTGCTGGTGACCGAAAGCAGGGAGCTGGCCGGTGCCGTTTCGGCCGAGCTGGAGCGCCAGATCCCGCTGCTGCCCCGCCGCGACATCGCCCGTGAAAGCATCGACACCAACGGCAAGATCGTGCTGGTGGAAAGCATCGCCCAGGCCGTTGAGGCGGCCAACCGCATCGCCCCCGAGCACCTGGAGCTGTGCGTGGACGACCCCTTTGCCCTGCTGCCCCTGGTGCGCAACGCCGGCAGCATCTTTTTGGGCCGCCACGCCCCCGAGGCGCTGGGCGACTACCTGGCCGGGCCCAACCACACCCTGCCCACCAGCGGCACCGCCCGCTTTTCCAGCCCGCTTTCGGTGGATGACTTTGTCAAAAAGAGCAGCTTTTTGTACTACACCGCCGACGCCCTGGGCCGCGTTTCCGGCGACATCGCCCGTTTTGCCCGCCACGAGGGGCTGGAGGCCCACGCCCGCAGCGCCGAATCCCGCGGGCGCGCCTGAAGCCGCCGCGCGGGTCATTCCGCCGCGGGCCCTGCCCCTGCCGGCCCTGCTGACCGGGCCGCGCCCCCGGCCTGAAATGCGGGGCGCCGCCTCTTTTCCCATCGACCGCTTTGTCACGCTCCAACACATCCCGGAGGCGCCCGTCCGCGGGCGTCCCGGCAGCCAACAGCGAGGTGCAGCCCATGAGCCGTTTTCTTTCCCCCCGGCTGGAACGCCTGGAGCCCTATGTCCCCGGCGAACAGCCCCAGAACATGGAGGAATTCATCAAACTGAACACCAACGAGAACCCCTACCCCCCCAGTCCGGCGGTGCTGGACGCCCTGACCCGCGAGGAGGCCGCCCGCCTGCGCCTCTACCCCGACACCCAGGCCAATGAGGTCCGCCGGGCCGCCGCCGACCTTTACGGCATCGACCCCGAGGGCGTGGTCTGCGGCAACGGCAGCGACGAGGTGCTGTCCCTGGCCTTCCAGGCCTTCTGCCTGGGGGCATCGGCCCGCTTTGCCGACATCACCTACGGCTTTTACAAGGTGTGGGCCGACCTGTACGGGGTCAAAAAGCACATCGTGCCGCTGAAGGAGGACTTTTCGCTGGACCCCGCCGACTACTACGACGCCGGCGAGACCTGCTTCATCGCCAACCCCAACGCCCCCACCGGCCTGGCCCTGCCCCGCGCCGCCCTGGAACAGGTGCTGCGCCGCAACCCCGCCAGCGTGGTGGTGGTGGACGAAGCCTACGTGGACTTTGGGGCCGAAAGCTGCGTGCCCCTGACCAAAACCTGCGACAACCTGCTGGTGGTGCAGACCCTTTCAAAAAGCCGCTGCCTGGCGGGGGCCCGCCTGGGCCTGGGCATCGCCAGCCCGGCGCTGGCCGCCGACCTGCAGCGGGTGCGGGGCAGCTTTCACCCCTACAACCTGAACCGCCTTTCCATCCTGGCGGGGGCCGCCGCCCTGCGGGACCGGCCCTACTTTGAAAAATGCACCGCCCGGGTGGTGGCCACCCGGGAAAAGACCCGCGCCGCCCTGCTGGCCCTGGGCTGCACCGTGCCCCAAAGCCGGGCCAATTTCCTGTTCGTGCGGGTGCCCGGCATCCCCGGCGGCGAATTCTGCCGCCGCCTGCGCAAGCTGGGCATCCTGGTGCGCTGGTTTGACGCCCCCCGCATCGACGGCTACGTCCGGGTCACCGTCGGCACCGAGGAACAGATGGAACACTTTACGGCCGTCACCACGGCCATGGTCAAGGAGGCAGCCCTATGAGAACAGCCGAAGTCAGGCGCACCACGGCCGAAACCGACATCACTCTTGCCCTGTGCCTGGAGGGCGGCGAATGCGCCGTCAGCACCGGCGTGGGCTTTTTGGACCACATGCTGACCCTGCTGGCGGGCCACGGCCGCTTTGGCCTGCGCCTGACCTGCCGGGGCGACACCAACGTGGACTTCCACCACACCACCGAGGACGTGGGCATCGCCCTGGGGCAGGCCTTCCGCCAGGCCCTGGGGGACAAGCGGGGCATCGTGCGCTACGGCAGCTTCATCCTGCCCATGGACGAGGCGCTGGTGGTGTGCGCCCTGGACCTGTGCGGCCGCTGCAGCCTGGTGTACAACGTGGCCATCCCCACCCAGAAGGTGGGCGACTTTGACACCGAACTGGTGCAGGAGTTCATGCTGGGCTTCTGCCGCAGCCTGGAATGCGGCCTGAACTTCCAGCAGCTTTCGGGCAGCAACAGCCACCACATCATCGAGGCCATGTACAAGGGCCTGGGCCGGGCGCTGCGCCAGGCCGTGGCCATCGACCCCGCCTGCCCCGACGCCATCCCCTCCACCAAGGGGCTGCTGTAAACGCAAATTTACAAATCGGACAAGAGAAAATACTTTCAACAGTCTGTTGAATAGTCTGTTGAAAGATCTTTCATTCTGTTTTTTTGCAGCAAGGAGCTGGTTCATTATGACCGCCATCATCGACTACGGCGTGGGCAACCTGTTCAGCCTGCGCTGGAGCCTGCGGCACATCGGCGAAGAGGCCGTTGTCACCGGCGACCCCGCCGTGCTGCGGCGGGCCGACCGCATCATCCTGCCGGGGGTGGGCGCCTTTGGCGACGCCGCCGACCGGCTGCACCAAAGCGGCCTGTGGGAGACCACCCGCCAGCAGGCCGGCGAGGGCAAGCCGCTGCTGGGCATCTGCCTGGGCATGCAGCTGCTGCTGGAGGGCTCCTGCGAATACGGCGAACACCGGGGCCTGGGGCTGATTCCGGGGCGCATCCGCTCCATCGCGGGCGACCTGCCCCGGGGCAGCACCCTCAAGGTGCCCCACATGGGCTGGAACGCCCTGGAGCTGTGCGGCGACGACCCGCTGCTGCGCAACACCCGCCCCGGCGACTGCTTTTACTACGTGCACAGCTACTACGCGCCGGTGGGGCCCAACACCCTGGGCTGGAGCGAATACGGCGTGCAGGTCAGCGGCGTCATGGCCAGCGGCAACGTGCGCGGCACCCAGTTCCACCCCGAAAAAAGCGGCGAGGCCGGCCTGCGGCTGCTGGCCGCCTTTGTGCAGATGACCTGACCCCCCGCGGGCGGGCCCCGGCGGCGCGGCCGCCCAACAGAAAGGATGTTGCAGATGCAGATCTTTCCGGCCATCGACCTGCGGGACGGCAAGGCTGTCCGGCTGGTGCGGGGCGATTATGACCAGATGACGGTGTTCAGCGACGCGCCGGAGCAGGTGGCCCGGGGCTTTGCGGCCCAGGGGGCCAAAAACCTGCACTGCGTGGACCTGGACGGGGCCAAAAGCGGCCAGCCCGCCAACAGCGGGGTCATCCGCCGCCTGGTGCAGCAGGGCGGCCTGTTCACCCAGGTGGGGGGCGGCATCCGGGACGAAGCCCGGGTGGCCTACTACCTGGAGCTGGGGGTGGCCCGGGTCATCCTGGGCACCGCCGCCCTGGAGCACTTTGAATTTGTTGAGCAGATGGTGGCGCGCTACGGCGCCCGCATCGCCGTGGGGGTGGATGCCCGGGAGGGCCGGGTGGCCACCCACGGCTGGCTGAACACCAGCGGGGTGGACTCCTTTGAGTTCTGCCGCCGGCTGCGGGACGCCGGGGTGCAAACCGTCATTTACACCGACATCGCCCGCGACGGCGGCATGGCCGGGGCCAACCTGGAGGTCTACCGCGCCCTGTGCGGCATCCGGGGGCTGGACATTGTGGCCAGCGGCGGCGTCAGCTTTGAAAGCGACGTCACCGCCCTGCGGGACATGGGCCTTTACGGGGCCATTGTGGGCAAGGCGCTGTACACCGGCGCCCTGCAGCTGCCCCGGCTGCTGGCCCTGGCCGAAGAAAGGGAGGAGGCCCAGCAATGATCACCAAACGCATCATCCCCTGCCTGGACGTGCGGGCCGGCCGGGTGGTAAAGGGCACCAACTTCGAGGGCCTGCGGGACATTGCCGACCCGCTGGAGATGGCCCGTTTTTACAACGACAGCGGCGCCGACGAGCTGGTGTTCTACGACATCACCGCCAGCGCCGAGGGCCGCAGCCTGTTCACCGACGCGCTGACCAGCGTGGCCTCCCAGGTGTTCATCCCCCTGACAGTGGGGGGCGGCATCGAGACCCTGGAGGACTTTGACCGGGTGCTCAAGTGCGGCGCCGACAAGGTCAGCGTCAACAGCGGGGCCATCCGCGACCCGTCGCTGATCGGCCGGGCGGCCCGCCGCTACGGCAACCAGTGCGTGGTGCTCAGCATGGATGTCAAGCGGGTGGACGGCGGCTTCCGGCTGTTTGCCAAGGGCGGCCGGGTGGACACCGGCATCGACGCCCTCAGCTGGGCGGCCGAGGGGGTCAAACACGGCGCCGGCGAGCTGGTGGTCAACAGCATCGACACCGACGGCGTGCGCCGCGGCTTTGACCTGGAGATGCTGGACGCCGTGGCCCAGGCGGCCGACGTGCCCATCATCGCCTCGGGCGGGGCCGGCTGCCCCGAAGACTTTGTCACCCTGTTCCGCCACAACCCCCGCATCGACGCCGGGCTGGCGGCGGGCATTTTCCACAGCCGCCAGGTCGAGATCCTTCCGCTGAAGCAGCAGCTGCGGGAGGCCGGCATCCCGGTGCGCCTGTAAAACCGACCGTCCAAACCAAACCTTTTCGGGAGGAACGATATGGAACTGAAATACGACCAGAACGGACTGATCCCCGCCATTGTGCAGGACTGGCAGACCGGCCGGGTGCTGACCCTGGCCTACATGAACGCCGAAAGTCTGGCCATCACCCTGGCCGAGGGGCGCACCTGCTTTTATTCCCGCAGCCGCCGCTGCCTGTGGCGCAAGGGCGAAACCAGCGGCAACGTGCAGCACGTGGTTTCAGTGACGGCCGACTGCGACGCCGACGCCCTGCTGGTGCGGGTGAACAAGGACGGCCCCGCCTGCCACACCGGGGCGGAAAGCTGCTTCTTCCAGGACATCTACACCGACCCCCAGGTGCAGCGCTTTTCCATCGAGGGCCTGTACCAGCTGATCCAGGGCCGCCGCAGCGACCCCCAGGAGGGCAGCTACACCAGCTACCTGTTCCAGAAGGGCACCGACAAGATCCTGAAAAAGGTGGGCGAGGAATGCACCGAGGTCATTGTGGCCGGCAAGGGCGGCGACAAGCAGGAAACGGTCTTTGAGATCGCCGACCTGGCCTACCACACCCTGGTGCTGATGGCCCACATGGGCATCACCCCGGCCGACGTGGCCGCCGAACTGGCCAAACGCCACGTGGTGGACAAAAAGGTCAAGCAGGAGCATATGCAGTGACGGCCACAGCTTGTTCAAAAATTTTTTTGGCTTTGTACATACGGCGGCCACGCGCCGTTAAAAAAGATGTGGGATAATGATGACACCCTCAAGAAACGGATTGTTCAGCAGCAATTGGTTTCACAGACAAACCCCTCTTTTTCATCTTTACCCCAAATTTTCGCACCGAAAGGCCCCCGGACAGCAGCCGGGGGCCTTTTCATGCGCCGGAACGGGCCCCGCGCCGCGGCCGGGCCCGGGCAGCAAAATGCCGCGGCTCTGTCGTCCCCGGCGCGGGCCTTTTTCCGCTGTCCCGCGTCCACAAATTGCTCAAAAAACTTGTCAGAATTGTACATATCAGCCCTGAAATTTTTTCATAAATTCACGGTATACTGGTGCCATCCTCAAAGGAAGGGCCGATCAGCAGCGGCGCTTCCGGGAACCGATCAGCAGCGGTTTCGAAGAGGAACTTCTTCATTTTTTTACCTCCTCATTCTCTCTGTCGTTCTCAAGACCTCCGGCCCCCGCCGGGGGCCTTTGACTTTTAAAGGCGGGCGGCCGCCTTCACAGATCCATCAGGAAATTCGATCAAATTGTACACAACCGGACCGAACATTTTTCATAATGCGGAGGTATACTGAAAGCATCCTCAAAGGAAGGGCCGATCAGCAGCGGCGCTTCCGGGGCCGATCAGCAGCGGCCCTGCGGGGAAACTTCTTTTCATTTTTTCCTCTGAATCTCCTCAAATTCTCATGTCTGAAACAGCGCGGACCTCCGGCTTCGGCCGGGGGCCCTTTGCTTTTAAACCCGCCCGCCGGAAAAAATTTCCCCAGTTTTCAGCGGCACGACACACGGCCGTCAGATTGGCCGCCTATACTGTGGTTGTGCTTGAAAGCGGCCGAATAGCAGGCGGACGCGAGAGCAAACCTTTTTCATGATCTTCCATCAGTGTCGCGACCGATCCCCGGAAAGCAGCCGGGGATCGGTCATTTTAAAGGGTTTTTGAGGGGATCGGAAGACTTGGCAACAATTTGTACAAAAAATCAGCCGGATTTGTACATTTCCGTTTCAAACGTGATTCACAAAGTTCGGTTATACTGTAATCACCCTCAAGAAACGAATTGTTCAGCAGCAATTGGTTTCACCAAAACCCCTCTTTTTCATCTTTTACCTCAATTTTCTCGTGAAGATCCCCCGGACAGCAGCCGGGGGTTTTTCATTTTTAAACGCGGGGCCGGCGGGCACAAAAAAACGGCGCGGCCGCAGAGGGCCGCGCCGCGCTGGTGCGCCATGGATCATTCCAGTTCAAACAGCTTGCTTAACTTGTGCAGGGCGTTGTTTTCCGACACGACAATGACCTTGTCGCCGCTGAACAGCTGGGCGTTGCCGCGGGGGATGATCAGCTTGCCGTCCCGGGTGATGGAGACGATGACCGCCTCGTTGGGCAGGTTCAGATCCATCAGGCGGGCGCCGCTGCGGGAAAAATGCTCGGGCAGCTTCAGCTCGTTGATGGAGGCGTCGCCCCGGTTGAGGGTGATGATGCGCCGGATGGCCGAAGCGTCCACCTCGCGTTCAATGATGGCGGCCAGGTTGCCGGTGCTGGAGATGGGGATATCGACCCCCAGACGGGCCATGACTTCGCTGTTTTTGGGGTTGTTGACGCGGGCCACGGTGGTGGGGGTGTGGAACAGCCGCTTGGCCAGCTGGCAGGCCACCAGGTTGGCCTCGTCCTTGCCGGTGACGCTGATGAAGGTGTCGCAGTCGGCGATGTCGGCCGACTCCAGCACGTCGATGATGGTGCCGTCGCCGCAGTACACCGGGATGTCCAGCTCGTTGGCGATGCGCTGGCTCAGGTCGTGCTCCAGTTCGATGACGTGGGGATGGTGCCCGTGTTCGATCAGGGTTTTGGCCAGGTAGTAGCCCACCTTGCCGCCGCCTACAATGGCAATTTTCATGCTGCGCGCCCCCTTAGTCGATGGCCCGGGCAAACAGCACCCGGTCCCCTTCGCTGATGACCATGCGTTCCTTGTCGCCCATCATGGTGATGCGCCCGTCGCGGTGCAGCAGGCCCACGATGCTTTGGCCCGCGGGGGGCGTCAGCTCCCACACCGAACGGCCCATGGCCTCGCGGGGGGGCTCCACCGCC
>Ga0268360_1001767_pt1 | contig 20090 bp, 15 predicted proteins | sample BioMet11_FD_192465 | JGI IMG/M metagenome (GOLD analysis project Ga0268360, IMG submission 192465) | Sewage microbial communities from Oakland, California, United States - Biofuel 11 (Illumina Assembly) | ecosystem: Engineered > Wastewater > Sewage > Unclassified | place: USA: California... | reverse complement strand
AATGCCGCAGCGGCAATTGGCAGCAGCATTAAACATTGACACGGCAACTTATTGCAAGATCGAAAAAGGGATTCGCTGTGTCAAACGCGATCAGGTGATTATAATTGCAAAGATCCTTAAGACCGACCAGAATGAACTTTTGAGTTTATGGCTTGCCGATCAGATTCTTAACATGGTGAAAGATGAAAAGAAAGTGAGAAGAATGGCTTTGGAAATCGTAAAAAAGGATATCGACTAAAAAATAATGAACCAGATAAACCCCACACGCAATAACGACGCTTTATTTTCACATATAAAAGCTGTTCTCGACGAAGCCTGCACAAAAATAAGCCGTTCCGTAAATTCAGCCATGGTACAGGCATATTGGAATGTAGGCAAGTATATTGTCGAATATGAACAGCAAGGGGAACAAAGAGCAGAATACGGGAAGAATGTGATTAATGACCTTTCTGTACGTTTTGTAAAAGAATATGGCAATGGCTTTACAGCAACCAACTTACGCTATATGAGACAGTTTTATCTTTGTTTTCCAATTTATCACACACTGTGCGACAAATTAAGTTGGTCTCACTGTCGCACACTGGTAAAGGTGCAAAACAAAACAGCCCGCGAATTTTATTTATCCGAATGTATCAGTAAAAATTGGAGCGTTTGTCAACTTGAAAGGCAGATAAACAGACTATTTTACGAGCGTCTGCTTGCAAGCAAGGATAAAGAAACGGTGCGGAATGAAATCCGGGAAAAAGAACCGGCGCCTCTCGAACCTCGTGAAATTATTCGTGACCCCTATATTCTTGAATTTATCGGCATACCACAGGGGGAGCATTTTCTCGAAAGCGATTTGGAACAAATGCAGATGTACGTCAATTACTATATCCGCGAGCTGATGAACCCCGGCGATAATCCGCTGGTAGGCATTGTCTTTTGTGCCGACAAAAACGAAGCAGTGGTAAAATACACCCTGCCTGAAAACAACAAACAAATATTCGCTTTGCAGTATATGACCTATATGCCCATCGAAGAAGAATTGAAACAATTGATTCAAAGAAAAGAAGAATAAAACCGGACTTTAAATTTGGGGGCTTGCCGACCAAATCATTGAGATTGTAAAAGATGAAAAATAATTAGCTGATAGAGCATTGTGAACAGCAAAACTGAATATGAGTAAATAGAATGGGAAATCTAAAATTTACATATTACAATAAAAAAACAACTCTTTCGGAAAATATAGGTTTTTTGAGAGTATTGTTGAATACGAGTAAATCAGGGTTATTAATTTCTGTTTTGTTCATTGGAGTATTAGTAGGTTTAGATTTTGGGATAAGACACTTAACAATCTTTTTTTGTAATTCTTCATACAATATTTTAAATAAGATTGCTGATGTCCTATATAAAATAAATGACACAATTGGAATAAAATTTTTAGATTATTTCAAAGACGTAATTGTAATGGTTGCAGGAGTTCTTGGAGTCATTCTTGGTTTGTTTTTTACGACCTATATGAATATTATAACCACAAAATATTCAAATTTTAATGGTGTGGTTATTAAGCAGTTATTAGAGCATAAATTGATAAATAGATATTTAAAATTTCTTGCAATTCTTGTTTCTTCTGCAATAATTTTCCAATTTTTATTTGTGCTGGGATATAATCCTACTTTTGTTAGTGCTTTTCTATTCACCATTTCTGTAATTGTAGCATTATTATCATTTATCTTTTTGGGAAGATATTCTATAACCTATTTTAATGCTGGAAACTTAGTGTCAGATTTAAAGGATGATTGTTTAAAGACGTATCATAGATATTATAACAATAGAAAATATTTTAACAAAAGTAAGAATGGAAAACAAACCCTTACAAGAATCATAAGGAATATAGACAAAATTAAGCTTATAATAGAAGAAAGTGTTAAGTTACAATTGAACAATACTGATTTACAAAGAAGTTCTAAAGATTTATTAGATTTTACAATTTATTTCAACTCAATCAAACAGAATTTCCCTTCTAACAAAGATTGGTTCCCGAAAATTCAAAAGTACAAATCTTGGTACAATGCTTCATCTACGGAATATGAAATGTTTGAAAGAACCGGAGCAGCATCATTTCCTGAAACTATCAATGACTTTCTTTCAGTTGAGAAAAAATTAATTGATACGCAATTTTATATTTTTCAAAACATAAACAATACGAACGATAAAATACAATCTGCATATAGTCAATATAAATACTTGCAAGATCTATCATTACAATGTGAAGTAGAACTGTTTGAGAATTTCTTTAATAAGTTAGAGCAATTTGTAAAGGACAATCTTCAAAAAGCAGATACAAAAGAAAATAAAGATAACTTACAGCTTGTTTCATTATATGCAAATTTATTAGTTCAGTATTTAGTGGGTTTTAATCAGAATTTAGAGTGTATTATCACTGCGTTAAAATTAAAAAAACTTGCGAAAGTAGTACATAATCAAGGTGATACAAACAAGATGATGAGTTTTCCATACGCGATAAGGATATGGATTGATAAATATCAGGAAAAACTTCAAAACGAAAAATTCTACGAAGGAGGTATTAAAACGCCTTTGTTTTATACCGAATACGAACTTGCATTTCAATTTCAGTTATTATTACAATCTTCGTTTGAGAAGATTGCAGATAGTATGTACAAAAAAATCTTGTCTTTTTCTGATTATTTAAAAACAAATAACTTTGGATTAGAAGCGTTAGAATTTTTAATGGAATCGCTTGATGTATTCCGAAAAATAGAGTTCTTTTCAGGTATCCTTGAAAATACAATTGTTAATGAGATAGATAAGTTAAATCTAAAAACAGGAGGACGATTTGTATTTTCTGAAAGAAAAGAATTACTTGCAAGGAACAAAATAAATAACAAAAAGGTAATTAATAAAATATGGCAGCTTGGGTTATCAAGTTATACAATAAAAGATACTGATTTACCGGATATTTATGGTAATTTTTATCATATAATTTGTAAAGATATTTTAGATAAAGCATTTGAAAATAAAGGCAACGAATTGATAAAATATTTGCCCAAATTCTACACATATAATTTGCTTTATATTAATAATATGAAGCAAAAAATTGACCCAAAACAATTGAATTATACCGCATCAAAATTATTCCCTGTTATAGTTGATTTATTTGAAATGTCGGCGATTGCAATAATAATGTTTAAAGCATTTAAAAACGAAACTCTTGAAAAGAGCTTTTTCGATACTTGGAATAATATTCTATTTAAAGAAATTGAAAAAGAACAAAGTTTTTGGGAAGCCGTATTCCCCGTTTATGACTATTTTAGTCAACCTTTATTCAGTTTATCCACCCCTTCTTATGTAAAAGAACAAGAACGGCAAAGAAGATTGGAAACTTTTTTAAAACAAAGTGATTTTGTTAAATTAGAAACTATCAAGGATAGCCCATTCCCAGAACAACATTATACCACCGATGTTGATGATTTATATATAAAAGCAATTGTAGAAACATTATGTCCTTACAATTATATTCACCTTAAATTTGTTGATTTATCAGAGGTATTTATAGAATACTTTCTGCGTCAAAGAATTGCATCAAAAGATTTGAGAATTAAAGAAACGAGATATGGAAAAAATATCAGAAGAAACCTGGAAAGAGATTCTGAATAGACAAAGTTTTCCATTGACTGGAACTAATGAACCAAAAAATGGAAATGGTTACCACGATGGTTTGTCGTGGCAAATACTTTTTCGTTATCCTGCTTTTAAGAATAATACTGACTTTAATACATTTAGGTCAATATATTTAAGAGATTTAAGTAATGACTTACAATCTGGTTTTCAATGGAACAAAAAATTTATTGATGTACTCAAAATTACCAAATGTTCAGAGAATTATAAAAGTACATTTAAAAAATATATACTAGGAAAAGGTTATTACAGAAATGAATTCCTGTATGTGTTGGGAGAGTGGGCACAAGATTTTGCATATAAAGGCAGATTGATTCTTGAAATAATTGGTTGGTATGATAATAATACAAATCAATTTTATGGTTTTGAACTTCGAAGATTAGATGCCGATTATTGTAAATTAACCAAAAAGAATATTATTTATAATGCACCCATAGAAAAAAAAGGTAATAAAATTATTCTCAAAAAAATCAAAATACCAAGGGAGAAATGTATTATTATTGATTTCCCTGATGAATTTGGAGGATATAAAGCTTTTGTCGAAAAAGACAAGCAAATATTAAAACTTGGAGATAGGTTTAAATTTGATATTAATCCTGAAACTATTCAAAAGAATTATGAAAGTAATATAGAATGGGACAAACAATATCATAAAATAATTTCAAATTGGGGAACTTCTGCTTTTACAGACATAGATGATGTCCCAGAGTTTTATAAAGAATTAAATGCTTTTAAATTTCGTTATTTAGTGATTTGTTGTACGCACGAAATTATAAATGGATTACGACAATTAATCAACTATTTGAACAAAAAACTACTTGAAAATGCAGAAGTAGAGTTTAATATTCAGCAATATGATAAGGATTATTTTAAAAGTATGCAGAATAAGTTTGTGACAGGTGAGATAGATTTCAAAGAAGCAAATGATTTTTTGAAATTTTATTGGTCGTAGAAATCCAAACAAAATTAAACGCTACCACCGACTCAAATCTAATTGCATTTGCAAAAAAAATCGGAGTTGAGAAAGAACAAGAAACGAAAGAAAATAAAAACTAATGTCCAACGAAGTTGACATATTAGAGAACGATATACGCGACAAGTATCCGGAAGTATTGGAAATTCTTCTGCGCGATCACACTACGCAAAAAAATATTTTTTGGGCAACCGACAATTACCGAAACCTTGGTGAAGGTTACGAATATTCTTCACCCATTTTGCCGGAACTTATTACAGGCGAACACGGCAACGTTATAATGCCGCGTGTAAAGAAAGATAAGGACCTACAACAAACCAGGGTACGGGATATGGCCGAAGTCTTTACTCCTTCGTGGATATGTAATGCCCAAAATAATTTGGTTGATGATGCCTGGTTTGGTAAAAAGAATGTATTCAATTCCGAAATCACAAAATCAAAAGGTTCACATTCCTGGAAGATTAATCTCGGCAAAATAATATTCCCCGAAGGTAAGACCTGGAAACAATATGTACGTGATACCCGCCTTGAAATCGCTTGCGGAGAGGCTCCTTATATAACAAGCCGTTATGATACCACTACAGGAAAGTATATTCCTGTAGGAAGCCGAATAGGATTACTTGACCGGAAATTACGGGTTGTAAATGAGAATGTGGAAAATTCCGGAGATTGGCTTGAAGCTGTACAAACAGCATATAAAAATACCTATGCTTTCGAGTGGCAAGGCGACAGCTTATTACTAGCCAGAGAGGCTATGCTGTGCACGTTCATTGACAACTATACTAAAAAGTTTGGCAAACAGCCTTTGCTAAAATCAATTAAATATATTGCTTACATAATCTCCTGGAATGTATGGCAGATGGATGGAATGAAAGGTGTTGTGCCTGACAGTTGCGGTGATAAAATTAGTAAGGAAACTAATTTGTTTGGTGAAACGGAAACAACTATTGTCCCGTGTGAAGGTTGCAAAAATGACGACATCCGCAAACACAATGGAATATATTGTTTCATTAAGGATTGGAGCAATCAAGATTTTGAGACAGGCAGAAAGGGACGGAGAATAAAATTTATTGACCTCATTAAAAATAACCGGATATGAAATTCACTTCTTCATTAAAACTTAAGTTGATTTATGTGTTCCGCATCAATGATGCCGCGCACGAAGGCTGTTTGAAAGTTGGTGAGGCAACTTCCGATAATGAAAACATTTGGGGACTTGCCCCCAACAGCAAGCCACTTAACAAAGCTGCCCGTAGTCGCATTAATCAATATACGCAAACGGCAGGTATTCGTTATGATTTACTCTATACAGAGGTGTCCGTTTATTCAAAAAAGGGAGTGCTTCAAGCTTTTTCAGATACCGAAGTACACAACGTTCTTATACGTTCCGGAATTAAAAGAAAAGTTTTCGATACGAAGAACAAATCCAACGAATGGTTTGTTACCGATCTCGAAACGATAAAAAATGCTATTAAAGCGGTAAAGGAGGGTAAGAACTCTTTAAATGCCGGCCAAATAAGCCTTGACCATAGTCCTGTCGTTTTTCGTCCGGAGCAACAAGAGGCCATTGAAAAAACGGAAAAACATTTTAGCAAAGAGAAAAGCAATGAGATGCTTTGGTATGCTAAAATGCGTTTCGGAAAAACGCTTTCAGCACTTCAGGTAGTAAAAGACATGAACTTCAAACGGACATTGATCCTAACACATCGTCCGGTAGTCAATGCAGGTTGGTTTGAAGATTTCGGTAAGATTTTTTACGATCGTCCTGATTTTACTTATGGCTCCAAAACAAACGGAGATGTTTTTGCTACGCTTGAAGAGCAAGCGCAAAAAGTTAAGGACAAATATGTATATTTTGCTTCAATGCAGGATTTGCGCGGTGCAGAATTGGTAGGGGGCAATTTCGATAAAGATAATGAGGTCTTTGCTACACCGTGGGACTTGATTATCGTAGATGAAGCCCATGAAGGAACGCAAACCGAGCTTGGCAAAGCCGTAATGAATGAACTTATTAAGCCTCAAACAAAAATATTACGACTTTCCGGCACCCCGTTTAATTTACTTGACGATTACAGAGAAGATGAAATCTATACGTGGGATTATGTAATGGAGCAACGTGCAAAAGCCGGTTGGGATAATATTCATTTTGGTGATCCCAATCCTTATGCGGCATTGCCACGGCTCAATATTTTTACGTATGATCTCGGGGAATTGCTTAATGATTACATTGATGAAGATGTCGCATTTAATTTTCATGAGTTTTTCCGTGTAAACGAAAACGGAGCGTTCATTCACAATCGGGATGTACGCTCATTTCTTGATCTTATTGCAAAAGCTGACGATGAAAGCAATTATCCGTACTCGACGGATGAATACCGGAATAATTTTCGTCATTCACTTTGGATGGTTCCGGGAGTGAAAGAAGCACGTGCTTTAAGTGCAATGCTCCAGGCACATCCGGTCTTTAGTCAGTTCAAAGTTGTAAATGTGGCGGGTGACGGCGATGAAGAAGAAGCGAACGAGGATGCACTAAAAAAAGTGCAAGATGCCATTGGTGAAAATCCCCAGGACACTTATACCATTACTATATCCTGCGGCAGACTTACTACAGGCGTTTCCGTACCTGCATGGACCGCAGTGTTTATGCTTTCCGGTTCTTATAACACTTCGGCTTCCAGTTATATGCAAACTATTTTTCGTGTACAAACGCCTGCCACTATTAACGGCCATGTAAAAGAAGACTGTTTTGTATTTGATTTCGCTCCGGACCGTACACTGAAAGTTATTGCCGAAACTGCAAAAATTTCTGCCAGAGCGGGAAAGACCACAGATAACGATCGTCAGACAATGGGAGAGTTTCTTAATTTCTGCCCGATCATTGCCGTAGAGGGTTCGCGTATGAGTACATACAACGTTGATGGTATGCTTGAACAGCTCAAAAAAGTATATGTAGAACGTGTTGTACGCCATGGCTTTGAAGATGGATACCTTTATGATAACGACAAATTGATGAAATTGGATGATGTTGAATTAAAGGATTTTGAAGACCTCAAAGAAATAATCAAGAGTACCAAGGCCATGCCCAAAAGCGGTGATATTGATCTAAACAAGCAGGGCTTTACCAACGAAGAATACGAGCAATTAGAAGAAGCTGAAAAAAAGAAACGTAATCCCTATGAACTTACCGAAGAACAGAAACATTTGTTGGAAGAGAAGAAGGAGAAAAGGAAAAATCGTGATAGTGCCATTTCCATCCTTCGGGGTATTTCCATTCGCATGCCTCTTCTGATTTATGGTGCAGACATAAATGATGAGGATAAAGAAATTACCATCGAGAATTTTACAAAATTGATTGATTCTCAATCATGGGAAGAATTTATGCCTAAAAAAGTAACCAAGCAATTATTCGACAGTTTTAAAAAATACTATGAACCAGATGTTTTTCGTGCAGCAGGTAAAAAAATCAGGGCAATGTCTCGTGCGGCCGATAATCTGCCGATAGAAGAACGCATCGGACGTATTACTACCATATTTAACACATTTCGTAATCCAGATAAAGAAACAGTACTTACTCCTTGGCGTGTTGTGAATATGCATCTTGGCGATTGCCTTGGCGGCTACATATTTTACGATGACAAGTATGAAAATATGATAGAGGAACCTCGCTATGTTGAGCAAGATGATATAACTAAAAATGTTTTTTCTGCTGACTCACGTATACTCGAAATCAATTCGAAATCCGGTCTTTATCCGCTTTATATGGCGTATGGAATTTATCGTACACGACTTAAAGAGAAATATCCTGATGGTAATTTCGAATTGGAACAACAACTCCAAATATGGGACAGCGTGGTCGCTGAAAACATCTTTGTTATATGTAAGACACCTATGGCCAAAAGCATTACCCGCCGGACATTGGTAGGATTCCGTAATGCCAAGGTAAACACTCGCTATTTTGAAGATCTTATAAATCAAATTACCAACAAAACTGCCAATTTTGTAGAAAAGGTGCAACAGGGCAAATCTTATTGGAAATCAAATAATAACGATAATATGAAATTTAATGCAATAGTAGGGAATCCACCGTATCAGGTTATGGATGGAGGAAATAAGGCAAGTGCCATTCCTGCCTATAATTTGTTTGTAGATGTTGCAAAGAAGATCAATCCCGATTATATATCAATGATTATACCAGCAAAGTGGTATAATGGGGGTAGAGGATTGGATGATTTCCGAACAGCAATGCTTAATGATACAAGAATCAAGAAATTAGTGGACTATGAGGACTCTAACGATTGTTTTAATGGTGTTGACATTGCAGGAGGGGTATGTTATTTTTTGTGGGATAAATTATATTCTGGCCTTTGTTATGTAGTAAACATTAAAAATGGCAAAAGCTTTAAACAAGAAAGAAAATTATTTGAATATAAAACTTTCATTAGGGAATCAAAGGCGCTTTCAATAATCGAGAAAATAAAGAAACGTGAGTCAAAATTTTTAAATAGCAAAGTAAGTTCAAGAAAGCCATTTGGCTTGGCAACAAATGTTAAACCAAATAGAGAGGGAAATTTAGTTCTACGTTTTAATGGTGGAAAAGGGAAATTTAAAGAAACGGAAGTATTATCTGGTATAAATTGGATAAATAAATGGAAAGTAATAACATCATATTTAACCTATGATCACGCTGGGCGTGCTGATAAAGAAGGAAAAAGACGAATTATTTCAACATTGGAAATCCTGACTCCGAACGAAATTTGTACAGAGACATATATTGTTATTGATGCTTTTGATACAAAGTATGAGGCTGTTAGCTTATATAACTATATAAAAACAAAATTTTGTCGATTTTTAATTCTACAGATAACATCAACTCAACATATTACGAAAAGCAATTATGCGCTTGTTCCTCTCCAGAATTTTACTTCCTCTTCCGATATAAATTGGAACAAACCTGTATCTGATATAGATCGGCAACTCTACGTTAAGTATGGCTTAACCGAAGAAGAAGCCGCTTTTATTGAAAGTATGATAAAGCCCATGGAATAAAAGAAAAAGCACAGAATTAATAACAAGCCGATCAAGGTGTTAGCTCTAAAAATAAAGTAGATATAATAATATGTGGTCAGATAATGAAACAGATAAAGATTTAATAGGATTTTCAGTTCACGCATCTCTAATTAAAGATGTTATTACAAATGATAATAATCTTCCTTTAACAATGGGGCTTTATGGAGATTGGGGAAGTGGAAAATCCAGTGTTCTTAAAATTCTAAAAAAACAAATAGAAGAAGATGCACTGTTAAAGGATGACACTATTGTTATCTATTTTGACGGATGGACATTTGAAGGTTATGACGATGCAAAATCTGCATTAATGCAGGAAATCATACTGCAATTAATTAATAATAAACGGTTAAATAGTGATATCAAGGGGAAGGTAAAAGCGATAGGCGAAAATTTACTTAAATCTGTCAATTGGATGAGAGTTTTACAATGGAGTACTCAAAATGTAATTCTTCCAGGCATTGCAGCCCATGCAACAGGAGGCATCTCTCTTGTTCCTTTTTTACTTTCTAAATTTAAAGAAAATAAAGGTCATTTAGAAGAAAATCTCACAGGCGAAAATGCTGCTGATTTTTTGAATAGTATTATAAAGTCAAACCCTGATAATGATAAAATATCTGTAGTCCGTGAATTCAGAGAAAAATTTAAAGGTTTATTAGATGCTACTGACAAAAAAAGATTAGTTGTGTTAATTGATGACCTCGATCGTTGCACTCCTCGTAGAATCATTGATAATTTGGAAGCCATTAAATTATTTCTAAATGTTGAAAAGACAGCATTCGTAATTGCTGCTGACGAACAAATTGTTTCAAATGCAATAAAAATTGAGTACACAAAAGATTTATTAGGAGGCCAAGAAAATGATAAAAATAATATAGGGAAAGCATACATGGAAAAATTAATACAAATTCCGTATAAGCTCCCTCGTTTAACTCATAAAGAAGTGGAAACCTATATTTCTTTATTATTCTGTCAATCTGAGTTATCAAATGAATCTTTTAATAAAATACAGGCACATTATCTTAATTTCATCAAAGAGCATAAATTTGAAGTTTATGGATGGAATAATATTGATGAACAATTAGATGATTCTGATAAGCCAAAAATCAAAGAGATGATAAGCTTTATTTCTCAACTTTCTAATATGATAAGTATTTGTCTAAAAGGTAATCCAAGATTGATTAAGCGTTTCCTAAATGCATATGAACTTCGGTTGAGTCTCCTTAAAATAGGTGGCATAGATGATCAAAAAATTAAGCAAGCATTGATTAAGTTGATGATTCTTGAATATAATAATCAAACTCTTTTTGAACAACTTTATGATTGGCAACAACAAGCTGGAGGAAAGCCAGAAGAAATAGTAGAAATTGAGAACTTATCTTTAAAAGATAATGATACATATCCTGAAAATATAAAAGCTTGGAATGACCCGATGCTAAAACAGGTAGTATCCATTAAACCTCTTTTTAGTGAAATTGATTTACGTGATCTATATTGGGTATCTCGTGAAAAATTGTCAGATGCAATTGGTGGAGCCTCTTTAATATCATCAAAAGTTCGTACCTTATTTAATGATGTAATGGTTGCTGCTACTGACAACATACTCGAACATACGTATATTCCTAAAATTAAAATTCTTAATGGAAATGATTTACAAGATTTCTATACATTATTGAATGAAACTATTATGGCTAATCCGAAAGACAAGAAAGGATATAATATTTATTCTTTCTGTATAAAAGATGATATTGAATTGGCATATTCTCAATTTTTAAATATTTTATCTCGTATAAATACAGAGAAGATACCAGCTTCTCTTAGTGTTAAATTCAATGTAATAAAGAATAAATATTCTGGTGACACAAAATTTGTATCACTTATTTCTGAGAATGGACCATTAATCCGAGCTATGCAACCTAAAACAATTAAACAATAATATATTATGGGAACTTCACAAAGGTACAATTCTTCTGTAAAAGGCCAACCTAATTGGGGTAAAGCATCGTCCTCAATTTCGCATTTTGGGAAAGCTGTTGCAGACGATAAAAAGTTGGAAGAGAATAAGCCAAATCTATCTCAACGGCAATACGAACAACAAAAAAGAAAGATAGGAAACAGAATAAATAAAAACTATCGTCAAGCAATAAGTCATACTATCAGAGCCGCAGGAGGTGCAAGTTCCGTAAGTTCTGGTTCTTCAAAATCTTTTGGCTTTGGCGGTATTAACGTCATTCAAAATTTTACTCATGCCATTTCTGAAATTCATGAGCAAGGCTTTTCAAATTGGTTGTTAAATCACAATTATGGATCCCTTGAGGAGAAAGATGCAGACCAAATAAAAGAAATTATTATTGTTTATGTGCAAGATGAATTAGTCGCATTAGATGATACTGCTGCTAATGAAGCTCTAGAATATTTAATGGATATGCTGAATGAAAAATTGGGTTCTGATATAGAGCATTATGATTTAGAACTCAATCAAATATTTGTCAAAGGCGAGATGAAAGAGCTTATTGATCATTTCTTTGCTATATATATTTATAGTCATCTCTCTCAATCCATATATGAAAAACTTGAAAAAAATAAAGGGACTGAATTTGCCAATGATACGATGAACGAAATTAAAGATTTGATATTAGAGGATATTCAAGGACTTGCTAAAAATGACTCCGTTACCTCAATAAATTGGGGAACGGAAGAAGGAGAAAACTTTTGCAAAGAGGAATTTAATCGTATAATTCATATATATTTAGATGATGAGAATAATAATTAATACATATAATTATAATTCGTCAAATAAAAAATTGGCGATTAGCTTTTCTGTAGAAGGGGGGAGAGAAATAACTTCTTCTGGAGTCGTTATTGATATGAGTCATTTGGCTTTTTTTGTAGGAAAAGTGCCAGACTGCTTAATTGATTTTCTTTATTTATCAGCCATTGTTTATGGAATTGATAGATCTTTTGATAGAAATATTTATTCTATTGATGGCTGGTCACGTAAATTTGATGTCACTTTTAAACTAAAAGAATCTCAAATCTATGAAAACGATTGTGAACAATTAAATGCACTTTTATCTTTTTTGACAGGTGATTTTTGGTCAACGCATTTTATCCCATTACAAAATGATATTGACTACCCCTCAATTGATATACCTGAATTAAATAATGAATTTGGTCAAGTAAATTTGTTTTCAGGTGGCATGGACTCATTGATTGGAGCAATTGATTATTTGGCAACAAATAATAATGGGCAACTTTGCTTAACTTCTCATTACGATCAGTATATGAAAGGTGCAAAAGATGACCAAAGGAAACTAATTCGTAAATTTAATGATAAGTATCCAAATCGTTTTTACCATTTACCATCTGTTCATATATATCCTTTACAGAGTAAAGAAACGACTTGTCGTTCTCGTTCCTTAATGTTTCTTTCAATAGCCCTACTTGTTGCAGAATATAAATATGTTGGTGTTGTAGTTCCTGAAAATGGACCCGTATCACTAAATTTTCCGCTATCGGTATCACGACGAGCAGCGTGTAGCACAAGAACAACCCATATTTTATTTATCAATCAACTAAAAATAATGCTAAAAAATATGGGGATAGATATACCTATAAATAATCCTTATGAACTTAAAACTAAAGGCGCAATGGTTCAAAATTGTGTTGATAGAAATTATTTATTAAGCATTCTAGCAGAATCTAATTCTTGCGGTAAAAGAACGACACACCAATTTATGACTGATGATCCAAGAGCTACACACTGTGGTCGCTGTATGCCTTGCATGTATAGAAAGGCATCTTTATTAGAATATGTTGACCATACAACTTATGGCATTAAAATGGAAACACTATTTTCAATGGGAAATAAATCGTGTTCTAATGATTTTTTTGCTATGCTTTATTATTTAAAAAGAAATTTATCAGAAGAAGACATTCGGCGTGAACTACGCATCGAAGGACTGGGAAAATTACATAATATTGATCAATATGTTACTCTTGTACAACAAACACGCGAAGAATTAAAAGAATTAATTCGTTCTGAAGGAACGCCAGAAATAAAACGTTTTATTGGCTTATGATTATTGATACTCACTGTCATTTTGATATGATGGATACACCTGAACAGTACATAGCAAATAAAGAGACAACGGGTGATATTGTAATCGGTATGACTAACTTACCAAGCCATTTTTCTATGGGGTATCCACAAATTAAAAATCTCAAACATATTCGATTAGCCTTAGGATTCCATCCTTTAATGGCAAAGGGCAACGAAAAGGAAATGAATTTATTTTGCCAGTATATCGATTATACATCATATATTGGAGAAATAGGTCTTGATTTTTCAACTATCGGGTATAAAACAAAAATGGAACAAATTAATCTAATTCGTTCTATTTTCAGTATACTTAGGGGTAAAGATAAAATTATCAGTGTACATTCACGAAGAGCAGATAAGGAACTATTAGATTTGCTAGAAGAATTTGATATTAAGAATGTAATTTTTCATTGGTATTCTGGTCCCATTATTCTTATTTCAAAAATTATAGATAAAGGCTATTACTTCTCTATTAATGAGGCTATGACTATCAGTGAGCATGGAAAGAAAATTATTGCTACGATACCTACTGACAAAATATTGACTGAATCAGATGCCCCTTATAACAAACATACTTCAATACATGAAGTTTTATCTTATACAAGATTATCTGAGAAAGATATTAAAACAAATTTTTTCAGATTGATTGAAAATATAAAAAATGAGAAAAGATAATAGCTGAAATTGTAATGATTGTGTAAGTGTCCCTGAAAATTGGACAGGTTTTCAGTTTACAAAAAGTAATAAATTTGTGAAATATGAAACCGAGTAGATTTACAGAAAGCCAGATAATTCAGGCGATCAAAGAATTTGAGAGCGGCAAGTCCGCAGTGGATATATGCCGCGAATTAGGAATAACAAGGATGACGTTTTACAAATGGCGGCGGGAATATTCCGGTATGGATGTTAACCTGTTGAGGCGGTATAAAGAACTTACAAGGGAGAATCAGGAATTGAAACGGATGTATGCAGACTTGAGTCTGGATCATCGGATATTAAAAAACATCATTGAAAAAAAACTTTAACGCCCTGTCAAAAGAAAGAGATAGTGAAAGAAATAGTAGAAGAAGAGTCTGTTTCAATTGTCAGGGCGTGTAGAGCGACAGAACTTAACAGGAGTATGTTCTACTACTCAACGGTTCTAGACGATAGAGAGGTGGAAACCAAATTGCGGGAATATGCTGAAAGATTGCCGGCAGGAGGTTTTCCGGAATATTACAAGAGGATCCGAAAAGAAGGATTTAAATGGAATCATAAAAGAGTTGGAAGAGTATATATCAAACTTGGCATGAGCCGTCGCAGAAGAGTCAAGCGCAGAATACCTAATCCTGAAAAAACACCACTTTTGCAGCCGATATCAAGCAATTTAACGTGGAGCATTGATTTCATGGATGATAGACTTATAAATGGGCGTAAATTTAGAACACTGAATATGATAGATGATTATAACAGAGAAGCCCTGGCAGTTGATATTGAATTTTCCTTTCCATCGGAAAGAGTAGTTGAAAGGATTAAGGATATAATAGAGTGGAAAGGCAAACCGGATGAAATCCGTAGTGACAATGGTACTGAATTCGTTGCAAAATCATTTGAGGCTTTTTGCAATGAATTTAAGATCAAACATATAAGATCACAAAAAGGGAGACCAATGCAAGACGGGTATATAGAGAGGTTTAATCGCACTTATAGGGAGAATGTACTGAATATGAACTTGTTTGATAATCTCAATCAGGTAATGGAGTTGACCGAAGCATTTGTGGATGATTACAACAACAATCATCCGCACAAAAGCTTAGGAGACAAAAGTCCAGTCAGTTTTTCAAGAGATAGAAATAAAAATGTAACTTTAAGCTCTGTCTAATAAATGGGGGTACTTACAAATATTAATTTAATAAACAATACAACTATGTCAAGTGGATTTGCTGCACCTATTACAATTAAAAACGCTATCGACGAAATAGTTCGTCGTTCATATTTATTACCTGCAATACAAAGAAAATTTGTTTGGGGAGCTGATAAAATTGAAGTTCTCTTTGATAGTATTATGAGAGGATATCCCATAAATTCTTTTATGTTTTGGGAAATTAAAGAAGACCATATTAAAAACAACTTTAAATTTTATCAATTTCTGACAGAATATCGTAGCTTCTTTAAAGAAGATAATCCAGATATTGACACAAAAGGGTATAATGACTTTATTGCAGTTATTGATGGACAACAAAGGCTTACAAGTATATATTTAGGATTAAAAGGCTCTTATGCTTATAAAATGCCACGTAAATGGTGGGTTGATAATGAAGATAGTTTGCCTACAAGATATTTGTATTTGAATTTAGATAGTTCATTACCGGAAGATAATGAAAGACAGATGAATTATGAGTTTTTATTTCTGACTGACGATGAAGTTGAAAGAGACACACAAAATAAAAGTAAAAACTGGTTTAAGATAAACGATATTCTCAAATTTGAAGATTCTAATAAATTAGACGATTTCATTGATGAACAAGATTGGAAAAGCAACCGCTTCTCGAAAGAAGCAATACGTAAACTTAGAAAAGTTGTTTTTGAGGATAAATTAATTAATTATTATCTCGAAGAAACCCAACAAATAGATGTGGTATTGGATATTTTTATCAGGACTAACAGCGGTGGTGAACCTTTAAATTTTTCTGATTTATTAATGTCTATTACAACTGCAAATTGGACATTAGATGCTCGAAAAGAAATACCAGATGTCGTTAATAAAGTATTTGCAATTGGTAATCCAAACTTCTTAATCAACAAGGATTTTGTTCTAAAAACTTGTTTAGTTTTATTTAGCGATAACATTAAGTTTCAAGTCAAAAATTTTAATCAATCTCAGGTACTTATGTTTGAAAAGAATTGGGACAGAATAAGGAAGAGTATAATTGAAGCATTTACACTTTTAGCAAATTGGGGATTCAACAATTCAAGTGTTAGAGCCAAAAATGCTGTTATACCAATTATTTATTTTATATACCAAAAACACATTGAGGATGATATAAACAATAAAGCTAAATTTCTTGACGAGAAAAAAGAAATGAGAAAATGGCTAACTCTTTCTTTGCTTAAAGGTGTATTTGGAGGCCAATCAGATGCTGTTCTTACAGATATAAGAAAAGTACTTTTAGCAAACATAAATTTTCATTCATTCCCATTAAAACAAATTAAAGATGAATTTAAAACTAATCCATCTAAGAATCTTTCATTTGATGATGATTTTATAAATGGTTTACTAACTATTCAGAAAGATGATGCTAACTGCTACCCTGTTTTATCATTATTATATTCTCATTTAAATTTTGAGATTCAACCATATCATAAAGATCATTTACACCCGGAAGATTATTTTAGAAAATGCAAGAAAGCGGATTTTAATACTATTGAAGATTTTAATTTTTATAAAGACTCTGAAAATTGGAATAGCATAGTTAATTTACAGCTTTTAAATGGAAGTTTAAATCAATCGAAGCTTGCAACTCCTTTAATTAAATGGGTAGTAGACAATAACATTGACAAAGTAAATCAATTAATACCAACAGATGTTAGTCTTGATATTAAAGATTTTAGAGTATTTATAGATAAAAGAAAAGAACTGCTTAAAGAGAAATTTAAAGAAATTACAGAGTAATAGTATATTTAGATTTCCTCAAAATACTACAAATCCTCTATTTCCTATGATAATGTAAGCTTCCCCATAAGTAGGACAGGTAAAGATTAGACAAATTACTAAATTTGTTATAAGGGAAAAAGCTTATGAAAAAGATGAAACACAGTGAGTCGGAGATGGTAAGGGCCGTTCAGGAACTCGAAAGCGGGATAAAAGCAGAAGTGGTTAGCCGGGATCATAATATATCAAAGGCGACACTCTACAACTGGAAATCGAAATATAGCGGCATGGATGTCAGTCAGGTTCATCGCCTGAAAGAGTTGGAGGAAGAGAAAAGGAAGCTTAAACAGATGTATGCCGAATTGGCGTTGGATAATAAGATATTAAAGGACGTCATCAAAAAAAAACTTTAGAGCCCGAGATAAAGAAGGGACTTACAGGCGAGATAGTAGAGGAATATGGAATCAGCATCACTCGGGCGTGCAGATTGATGGAAATATATCGTTCTTATTTTTACTATAGCGAAAAGAGAGATGACTGTGAGGTTGAAGAAGCAATACGTGAAGCAGCAACGTTCAATGATGGCTTCTGGAAGATATACAAACGCCTAAGGCGAGAAGGCAAAAGATGGAACCATAAAAAATATATTGTATAAGGCAATGCTATTTTACACAAGGAGGAAACTCAGGAAACGTCTTCCGGCAAGAAGTAAAGACCCAATTGGTAACGCCAAGCAGTCCTAATATAACCTGGTCTATAGACTTTGTAAGTGATAAAGTAGAATGTGGGAGGCAGTTCCGTGTCTTGAACATATTGGACGATTTTAACCGTAGTGCCGTAGGGCAAGAAATATCGATGCCAATGCCATCTGAGAGAGTCATTCAATTGCTGGAAAAAGTTATTTGGATAAATGGCAAGCCTGAAAATATCAGATGCGACAATGGTCCGGAATTCATTTCTACCAAGTTTCAGGAATGGTGCGAAGCCAATGGCATAAACATAATGTATATACAACCGGGAAAACCTACTCAAAACAGTTACATAGAACGTTTTAATGGAAGTTACAGAAGGGCTGTGCTGGACAGATATATTTTCAAAAACCTTGAAGATGTAAGGATAGAGACTGAAGAATGGATGAATGATTACAATGAAAATCGGCCACATACATCATTGTATGATATGTCACCTAATGAATACAAAAAGAAATATGAATTAAATAACAATATTATTACTTTAGCTGTCTAATCTACAACTGCCCGGAAAAGGGGAAGATCACATATATAAATTTTGACCTTTGGGGTGGCATTGAGTTGCAGGAGGTTACAAGGCCGGTTCATTGTTTGTATCTTTGCACGCGATGTACAGACATATAAATAAAGAGGAATATTCAGATATTCAAAGCCGTATCTTATTTGAGGACAACCACTTCATTATTTTTAATAAGCGGGCGGGGGAGATTGTGCAGGGAGATAAGACGGGGGATGAGTGTCTGTCTGAAACATTGAAAGCTTTTGTGGCTCAGAGAGATAGCAAGCCAGGTGCTGTGTATATGGGGGTACCTCACAGGCTGGACAGGCCGGTGAGCGGTGCGGTGATTTTTGCAAAGACGTCAAAGGGTCTTGAGCGTATTAATGATATGCTCCGTAAGGGTTTGGTTCACAAGACTTACTGGGCGTTGGTTTGTGCCCGTCCGCAAAAGGATGAGGCGGAACTTGTTCATTATCTGACCCGTAATGAGAAGCAGAACAAGACTTACGTTTTGCCTGCAAGTCAAGCTGAAAAATTGACTTCAAAGTCTTTAGACAGCATAGACCTACATGGAGCCGTTTATAAGGCGGCCCGTCTGAAATATAAATTAATAAAGGTCACCGACAGATATTTTCTTCTGGAGGTTCAACTGTTTACCGGCCGTCATCATCAGATTCGCGTGCAGCTTAGCACAATCGGTTGCCCAATCAAGGGAGATCTGAAATATGGTTCCCCCCGTTCTAATAAGGATGGCAGCATCTCCCTGCATGCCAGGCAGATATCATTTACTCATCCGGTCACTCACGCTGAGGTTTCAGTCATTGCTCCGGTTGATTGGGTTCAGTTGAAATAAATTCATTGCTCTTTGTTTGTTTTTTCCCCTTCACGGATTTCCGTGGAGGAGATGTCTTCAAGCGGCGCGTCTTCCAGATAGGTTGCACCGTTTTTTTCACATAATTCTTTGACATCAGATCCCTTGCGGGGGTATACGGCAATCTTGTATTTCTCCAAAATCTTCTCCCCCTTATACCATTTTGGCATTGCAGCATAGCTGTCGGCCCCGACAATCAGGATAAAATTTGTGGCCGGTTCAAGTTTGTGCAAATACTTGAGTGTCTTGTAGGTATATAGCGGCTCTTTCATTCTGAATTCAACATCAGAAACCTCAAGTCTAAGAATATGTCCGTTTATTCTATTTAAAATCCTCTCCGTGCTGTTAAATTTTCTTACAGCTTTTTTTAACGCATCAAGCCTCTCAACAGGTTCTTCTAAATCTTTGATTTTCTTAAAAGGGTTGTGAGGACTCAAGACCATTACAAAGCGGTCAATATCACAATTTTCCATTACATATTTTGCAACGGCTATATGTCCAAAGTGCAGAGGATTAAAGG
>Ga0268360_1001759_pt1 | contig 20189 bp, 17 predicted proteins | sample BioMet11_FD_192465 | JGI IMG/M metagenome (GOLD analysis project Ga0268360, IMG submission 192465) | Sewage microbial communities from Oakland, California, United States - Biofuel 11 (Illumina Assembly) | ecosystem: Engineered > Wastewater > Sewage > Unclassified | place: USA: California... | reverse complement strand
TTAAGAAAGTTTTTAAGAAATAGAACTTCACTATCATTAAGATTAATATTTAACATAAGATATAATATAGAATTCAAAGTATATAAGTGACTCATAACTATATTGTCACGATACTAGTTACTCAAACGCTTATTGTTGAAATTTTTCAAAGTTTTGGCCTTTTGCCTTTATTTAAAACTTCCAGCAGGCTATTTTCCTAATCTTCGGTTGAGATAATAACTGCAAATATACGAACCATTCCCCAAAACGATAACATGAAAAAATGTTGTTTTTTGAAGGCATATACGAAAATCAGTTGATGGCAAAGGCTCATGAAATGTAGGGGCAAGGCTTGTTCTCTAAGGGCAGGACAGCCCTGAAGGATCTATTGTTTCCAGTGTTAAAGTAAAGAGGCAACGGGAAAAGCGACACTTCAGATAATTATGGCTTAAGGTCGGTTCCAACATTATTCTTAAGGTCATTGAAACTAAAAGCAGCAAGGCTATTGCTGAACAAAGAGCTTTGCTGAACAAAGAGCTTTGCTGAACAAAGAGCTACTGTAAAACATTATGAAAGCTAAAACTGGAAGAGATGGCTCTTCGTCATTCCCTGTGAATAAGACGATTTTCAATTTTAACCCGCATTGGTTTTTATGAAAACATTACGAGGATATCCACACAAAACAACGAAGACCCAAAGAGATTTCTTTTCATACGTCTTCGGTGAAGGAATTTTCTTTCCAGAAAGCTATCGATTTTGCATTAGAAACCAGCTTTCAATTTTGGCCTTTTTACATGAAATCAATACCCTGTTCCATCTCACAAATTATTCAAATATTCCCAAATGTTGAGGAAATAGACTCAATTTATCACGATTTCTTACTTAACCGAAGACGCATGGATTTCTTTTTAATTTTAAGTAATTTCCATTACCGAATACTCTTTTCGCAGATCAAATAACACTGGTAGTTGAAAGCTACCGTTTCTCGAAAAATTCTCTGTTTTTCAAATTACATGGGTTTTAAGGATTCCAATAGGAATCAATCCTCAAATTAAAGGTTATATTTCAAATTAGATAGCTTATAAAGCTTCTTTTATAAATACAAGTATTATAATATCTTGGAATATGTAAGTATTTTTATATTTTTTCCAGCTAATTCAAGACATGTCAACCGTTGATGGTTGGCAGGAAATTAGAAGACGATAAAACGATAGGACTTATGCTATTGAACTGAGAAAACAATAGCAGGAATCTTCTGTCATTCATAATAAAGTACATCTGACAGATTTATTCGCGCTTTATTTTGAACCTCATATGCATGAGTTCCGTAGGAAAAAACACAATTGTATCAAAGTATATTGAAAATTATATTAAAAAGTATATTAAAACATATTAAAAATAAATAAAAATATATAAACTATTAAATTAAAATAAAAAGAGGATTCGTATTATGGGAATAAAAACATTTGACGGAATAAAAAAGCTTATGTGTATGTTTACACTTGTCTTTTTTGTAATGTCATTGACAGTTGCATCAGTAAGTGCAGGGTCAAATGATACATATAAAGTAGAGAAGACAAAGTTAGATGCAGAGAAGACTAAATTGGAAAAAGAAAAAATAGTAATATTAAAAGAGAAGGCTACATTAGAAAAAGAAAAAAAGACATTGGAAGCACAGAAGAAGAAACTGAGCACGAAAAATAAAACTAACAAAGAATACCAGAACTGGCTCAAAAATTACAACAACTTTTTAACCAAATATAACAAATGTCTGAGCAAATATAAAACATGGGAAACCAAATACAACACCTGTGTAAAGAACTATAAAGTTCTGGAACAAAAATACAAGAAATAAAGGTAGTGAGAACCGGCTATAAAATAAAAATATAAAAGGTGGCTATAAAAGACAGTGCGCCAATTTTCTGTAAAATCATAAGTTTTTGGATGTTGTTGGATAGAAGATTCGATATGTGCAGATAAATTTCATCCATAGCGTACAAAAACTTAAGTTGAATTTACAGCAAACTTGCGACACTGCCAGGTAATTTCCTACCAGGATTTACGCACTTGAGGGACAAATAAAAGCATGTATTGATCTGTCAGGAATATTTATATTCAGGCATTTCAATGCTTTATGCTATTGATTTCTCAGTTCAGGTGCGTATTCCTGCCTAAATATAAGCTCTTTTATTATAAATATATTCACATTTTCTTATCATATTCCTGCTACGCATATCCACCATATTCCCGTTACACACATATTATTGGACTTGTATTTTGGGTCTATCGTTCGTTTTGGATTTGGAAGACAGGAGCTTATTTCTATAGAGTTTATTCTCATTATCGATTTTTGCCTATTTGGACCTAAAGAAGTCAGGTCAAAGCCCGGCTCTTTCGATCAGCAGGTCTGCCACATGTTTTGCATCTTTGAACGGAAAATCCTTTTCAGTAATCAGGCCTTCCGCCTCTCTTGCAGTAACTTCAACATCACCGATTCTGCCTGTGGTGTCAAGCCCTTCAGGCAAGGCAGCAATCAACTCGTCCATTGTGTTTATGGGAAATTTTGCATCTTTAAGAATTTCAATGATCTGTTCGTAAACCTCTTCCTTTACGCCCATCTTTTCCCTCCTATACGGTTCTCTTTAGTTCTCACTTTAAAGAGCCTATAAGTATTGACTCCTGCCCATAAATCCTGTTTTCATTTTATTTCCACATTTCCTTCAGGCTCACTTTTCCCCGTAGATTAAATGGTACTTGTAATTATAAGCTATCCGTTTCCTGAACGTCATGTCCTCTTTCTGAAGGTCCATGATATCTTTCAGGTCGACGTCTTTTATATTATTGAATCCCGCAGCCCTGAAGTATTCAAGCATTTTTTCAGGAGAGACTCCATGCCTGTTTGGAAGTTCACTGTCTATCTCTCTGGAGTAATGCCCTTTTCTGGGATTCCTTCTTTCAACAAGCAAAGTGCAGAAATCACTTACAAGCCTCCTTGCGTTTGTTTCTATCGAACCGTCATTCCAGACCCCATCAATAACAATAAGCTTTCCTCCTTCCACAAGCACCTTTATCCAGTTCTGGACCGCAGTATCAGGGTGAGGAAGGGTCCAGAGGAGATGGCGATTGACAACTACATCAAATGAACCTGCCTCAAAAGGAGGAACTTCAGCATCCCCTTTTTTGAAGACACTATTAAACCCTCTTCGAGAAGCTTTTTCCCTGGCTTTTGCAAGCATTTTTTCTGAAAGGTCAAGGCCTGTAACGTGATGTCCCATTTCAGCAAACAGCAACCCAATTTCGCAGGTCCCGCAACCTACGTCAAGCACCTTTAGCCTGCCTGGAGGAAGCAGGTTTTTAAACACATTTTTCCAGGCTTCTCTTTCGGCTTCACTCGTGATCCCATGCCCTTCATGGCTGTCATAGGTCTCGGACGAAACGTCCCATACGCGGGCAATATTCTGTTTGATCTGGTTTTCCTGAATGGTCATATATTAACAACTCTCTTTATATTTTCAATTGAGGTGATGGTCCCGTTATCGAGATAGGCAATCCTGTGGCAAACCTTCCTCAACACTTCGAGGTCATGGGAGATCAGCAAGTAGGAAACGCCTGTCTCCCTCTGAAGCTTCTGCATAAGGCGCAGGATCTGTGCCTGCACTGAAACATCAAGCATAGAAGTCGGCTCGTCAGCAACGATAAAATCAGGAGATAAAGCCATGATCCTTGCGAGCACTATCCTCTGTATCTCCCCTCCGCTGAGCTGAACCGGATAACGAGCAAGATGTTCAGGGCGCAGCCCTGTAAGCTCTGCCAGTTCCTCTCCCCGCTTCAGGAGAGCATCTTGTTTTAGCCCGGAATGAAGTTTGAGGGGCTCTATAAGGTTCTCAAAAGCTTTCATACGAGGGTCAAGAGAAGTCTCAGGATGCTGGAAAATCATCTGGATTTTAGGGCGCAGTTTTCTGAACTCTTTTTTTCCCATGCTCAGTATATTCGCTCCCTGAACCCGGATTTCTCCGCCTGTGGGTCTTTCAAGCCCTACAATACATTTGCCAATAGTTGTCTTTCCTGACCCGCTTTTTCCGAAAAGTCCAAGGGTTTCTCCACGAGACACTGAAAAACTGACGTTTGTGAACACCTCCAGAGTCCCAAAGCTCATTGCCAGTTCGTTTACTGAAAGGACTGGAAGTGACACCTGATCAAGCCTCCTTTATGGTTTTTCATCTCAGGATGTTTTCTGAAGCACTCAATACTCGAGTACCTGCACCTCTCATGGAAAAAACAGCCATCAGGAAGTCTTATCCTGCTTGGGCTCTGCCCGCTCAGGGGAACAAGCCCGTTTCTGGGTTGAGCCCGGATAAGCCCTTTTGTATAGGGATGCAGGGGTGTGTTCAAAACTTTTGAAGCCTCATCCAGTTCCACAATCTCTCCTGCATACATAACAGCTATTCTGTCGCAAACCTCAAGAGCCAGATCAAGGTCATGAGTGATCAGGAGCATTGTCTTCCCATATTCTTTTTTTATTTTAGTAAAAAGCTCCACTGCCCCTTCCTTTGCTTCGGGGTCCAGCCCTTTTGTAGGTTCATCCGCAATCACAAGCTCGGGCTCGAAAGAAAGAGACATGCAAGCGATTAATCTCTGCCTCATGCCTCCAGACAACTGGTGTGGATAGAGGTCACAGAGTTTTTCGGGGTATTGCAAAAGAAGTTTTTTCATAAGCCTCAGCGATTTTTTCATCCCCTCTTTTTTGTCAACCCCTCTTTCTTCGAAAACTTCCTCTATCTGAAGCCGGTTTTTAAGGACAGGGTTCAGGGCTCCGGCAGGGTTCTGGGGCATGAGAGAAATGCGTTTTCCCCGGATTTTCCGGAGTTCTGAAGGTTTAAGGGAAAAAAGGTCCTGCCCACGAAAAAACACCGTTCCTGAAACATTCGCATTTGCCGGAAGAAGCCTCAACAGAGAAAGGCCGATAACAGATTTCCCTGACCCGCTTTCCCCAATTATCCCAAAAGTTTCTCCTTCCCTGATCTCAAAGAAGACGTGAGAAACTGCTGTTACAGTGTTCTCACCTGCAGGAAACTCAACCGAAAGGTCTCTTATTTCAAGCAGACTCAATCGATTTCGCCTCCTTCGTGGTTCGGGTCAAGGAGATCCCTCATACCGTCTCCAAGGATACTGAAAATAATCACAATGAATGTTATGGCAAGCCCTGGAAAGATCGTCTGGTAAGGGGCTGTCCTCATGAATTCTTTTCCTGCGGAAAGCATTGCCCCCCATTCAGGCACATCGGCAGGCAGCCCTATTCCGAGAAAACTCAATGTAGCAATAGAGAGAATTACATGCCCGAAATCTATTGTGGCCAGCACGAGAAGAGTGGCTATGGCATTGGGCACAATATGCTTGCGTATTATGTAAAAATCTCCGGCCCCGCCAGTTATGGCAGAAAGGACAAATTCCTGTTTTTTGATTGAAAGGACCTGCCCCCGCATCATCCTGGCGTACTTTGCCCAGTGGACTATCGAGAGGGCAAGCATCAGGTTGAAAACCCCGGCCCCGAGTGCCCCCATGATAGTGAGGGCAAAAATAACCGAAGGAAAAGAAAGGAAGATATCTATAACCCTGGAGATACTTTCATCCACAAGGCCCCCATAATAACCTGCTGCACAGCCCGCCGCAGTTCCCAGAAACAGGGAAATCAGAACTACTCCTGCTGCAATTGAAAGGGAAGTCCGGGCTCCTATAAGGATTCGGCTCAGGAGGTCCCTTCCAAGGTAATCCGTACCCAGGATATGCTCCTCTGACGGACTCAGATTCTTATTCTTCAGGTCAATTGCATTGGGGTCGTAAGGGGAAAGCAGTGGAGCAAAAATGGCAAGCACGGCAAAAAGCAAAAGGACTGCCAGTGCAAAAAGCATATCTTTCCTTTGAAAAATTCTTTTTACAAATTGACTTCCGTAAGCTTCCGGAAGTGAGAAACTCTTTTTTCTTAACTTATTAGCAAATACATTGTCCATAATATCAGCCGTACCTTATCCGTGGGTCCAGATGCGTATAGAGCATATCCACAAGGAAATGCACAAAGAGGAACATCGTAACGATTGCAAGCACACAGCCCTGGACCACAGGCAAATCCCTGGCAGAAATAGAGTCCACGAGCAGGCTTCCTATCCCTGGCCAGGCAAAGATCTTTTCAATCACAACAGCCCCTCCAAGCAAGCTTCCCATCTGAAAACCAATAACTGTGATAACAGGTAGCATTGCATTTTTAAGGGCATGCCTGCTTACGATTTTCCATAAAGGAAGTCCTTTGGCTTTTGCAAACCTGATGTATTCCTGTCCCAGGGTCTCAAGCATGCTTGTCCTCGTAACTCTCATAACCGCAGCAATGGAATGAAGAGAAAGGGCTGCGGCGGGCAAAAGCAGATTTTCCAGGCTCCCGTAACCTGTCACAGGCACGAGTTTCAGCTTCAGGGAAAATATCAGGATAAGAAGCAGGGCTACCCAGAAACCGGGCATTGAAACTCCAAAAAGAGTCACAATCCTGAGAATGTGATCCGAAATCTTGTTTTCCCTGAGAGCTGAGTAAATTCCCAGGCTTACTCCTGCAAGTATTGCAATTAACATACTCACCAATGCGAGCTGGATAGTTGCTGGAAGGCGTAAAGCCAGAAGATAAAGGACTGGCTTTTTGAAAACATAGGAAGTTCCGATGTCCCCTTTTAATACTGCTTCTTTAATCCACCTGAAAAATTGCAGGTAAAGAGGGTCATCCAGGTCGTATCTATCTGAAATCTGGTTAAGCTGTTCTTCGGTAACGCTTTCTTCCAGGCCCACAAATGTGTGCTTGAGGACTAAATTAGCCGTGCCTCCCGGAATTACGTTCATAAGGAAAAAAGTCAAAGCACAAACTGCAAAAAGCGTAAGTGCCATGAAACCTGCCCTTTTTATGAAATATTTCATGTTTTCGCCTCAACCCGGACAGAAAGAAAGCCTATCTATCCGTACTACTTTGAGTGAATATGGACCCAGGTTTAGAGTCTGAAAAATTCAGACCCTTCCCTGAAAATCCCTTCAGCTTTTATTTTCCAGATACATGTCCGCATTTATCCGGTAGTCATGGGCTGTCGGGTCGAAAACATATCCTTTTACATAATCTTTTTTCACGATTGCACAGCCGTAGTAAGCCACTATGATCATGGGCTGTTCATCATAAACGATAGATTCTACCTCATTGAACTTTTTATAGCGTTCATTCAGATCCGTGATTTTTCTGGCTTCCGTTATCAAAGCATCTACTTTAGGATTGGAATATCCAGGTCCATTATCAGTGCCATTTGTCATATACCAGTTCGTAAGAATATATTCCGGATCAGGAACCATTGCGATATTGTAAGCTGCAAGGTAGATGTCCCAGTCTCCTTTTTCTCTTCTGTCATCTATTGACCCCATTTCCATAACTTCTGTCTCTATGCCTATTCCTGCCTCCTTTAACTGGGCAGCCATAGCTTCAGCCATTGGAGGAAGTCCAGGCCTTGCAGCATAAGTCATCAGGTTGAGCTTGAGGGGTTTTCCGTCCTTATCCCTTATTCCGTCTCCATCAGTGTCAACCCAGCCTGCAGCTGTCAGGAGCTCATCAGCTTTCTCAAGGTCCTGGCTGTAGGGCTTCAGACTCTTATTTGCCCAGACCATTGTGGGCAGGAAAGGACCTGCAGCAGCTTCTCCTACATTGTATAGCACATTTTCTGCGATATCAGACCTGTTTATGGCATAGGACATAGCCTGCCTGACTCTGACATCTTCAAGGGGTTCATGCTTCAGGTTAAGGTCAAGTTTGTAGACTCTGGGAGTTTTGTACTTCTCTACGTTAATGCCGTCTATGGCGTTAATCCTGTCAGTTTCACTATAGGGTACATCAACGGTGAAGTCAACTTCTCCATTTTCGATTGCCATTGCCCTTGTGTTTGGATCAGGTATCCCCTTAAGGATAATTTTATCAAGCCCTACTTCTCCTCCCCACCAGTTTTCGTTCTTTACAACTGTCAGAACTCTGGTCTGTTCGTCAAAGGATTCGAATTTATACGGGCCCGTCCCAACAGGTTTTACAAATTCTCCTTTTTCATTATAAGAAGAGGGACTTATTATAGCAGTATCAGGATAATGGAGAACTCCGGGAAGGATAGGGTTGATTTCTTTGGTTTTGATTTTAAGAGTATAGTTGTCAACTATTTCTATAGAATCTATTTTTAGCATAGAAGCAACTTTCGCATTTTCTGAGATGACTTTTTCCAGAGTGAAATTTACGTCTTTTGCAGTCATTTTGCTTCCGTCATGGAAGGTAACATTATCTCTTAGCTTAAATTCCCAGGTATTTTCATCAAGTTGTTCCCAGGAAGTTGCAAGCCCGGGCTTAAGCGAGAAATCTTCATTGGCACCAACAAGAGTTTCGGTTATTGCAGCTTTCTCGCAGATAAGGGTACCATCCCCATTAATTGGATCAATCGATTCGATATTCCACATCTCACCAAGTACAAGTGTATTAGTTTCAGAATCTCCTGCTGGTTGGGAAGCATTATCTGATCCTGAGTTAACCTCCGTCCCGGAGACTGCGTCTTTTGCTCCACTTTCTTCTGTACTGCTGCACCCGGAAGTAGTCAGGATGGCGCAGGTCAGCAGGAAAATTAATAATATAATCAAGGGGGAGTTTTTATTTTTCATTTTGGAACACCATCTTTTTTAATGAATTTTATTTTCGGCCGCAGATGAGATAGTACTGATAACTGCGTACAACCCGTTCACCTAACGGCATCTTCTCTTTCTGGGCCGCTCTTACTTCTTTCAGGTCAAAGACCTGGATATTTTCAAAGTCCGAATTAGACAGATACTCCTTTACTTTTTCAAGCGGAGCTCCTCCGGAATGCGGGAGCCGGGCTTTGAGTTCATCTGAATAGTCAGAGTGTCCTTTTCGGGGGTCTTTTCTTTCAAGGAGCAGTGTCAAAAGAACACCTGCGTTTCTTCGAATCCTGGACTCCAGAGTCCCGCTGTCCCATACTCCATCGATAATCACAACTTTTCCATTTTTCCGCAGGAGCTTATTCCAGTTCTCCACGGCTGTTTTCGGATTCGGGAGTGTCCAGAGAAGATGACGGCTGAACACAATATCAAAAGAAGATGTATCAAAAGGAGGGTTTTCTGCATCTCCCTCCATAAAAGTTGTTTCAGCTCCGCAGGACTCAGCCTTTGCTTTTGCGATTTTCAGCATTTGTCCGGAAATGTCAATTCCTGCAACCTCATGCCCCATTTCAGCAAACAGTAAGCTTAATTCTCCTGTCCCGCAGCCAACGTCAAGAATTTTCAAACTTTTTTCCGGAAAAACCTTTAAGAAAGCACGCTTCCAGGCGTCTCTTTCTTTTTGGCTCTGTATCCCATGTCCTGCATGAGTATCAAAAGTCCCTGATGCAAGGTCCCATTTATGGGCTACCATCTCTTTTATCTGGATTTCTGAAGAAGACATTAACAGGTACTTAATTATCTTATGATTAATAATTTTCTATTTTGTAACACTATTTGTAATAAAGAGATTTTTTAATAACATTAAGTATAGTTGGAGTTTAGAAGAATACAAAAAAGAATATATTTTTGTTTATTTTTTACTTAACAGCAATCTTCTTAACTGAAGCCCAGGGAAAGAGATGGAGGAAATAGAAAATTATATATATAGATACTAGGAAATAGGTAACCGTTTTCCGTAGATATTTTTAGTTCAAAATTAGAATAAGACCACAAGCGTTCTGCAATTATTAATTATACATATTCTGCGACTGTGTATTTTTACGGGATAAAACCTCTATATGCATTATGTTTGTAAGAACATAACAACTAAATATTAAAAAGTGTGCCAGGCGTTTCTATGAATCAAAAAATATATAATATATTGCTTCTCCCCCTTCTGCTTCCAATTGTTATGCTCTCTGGATGTGTAGAAAATACTGATCAACAGGCTGTCCCAACCTCAAGCACTGAACTTCAGAATTCAAGTACAGTGCAAATCACCGATATGATGGGAAGACAGTTAACTGTGCCTGCGGAAATATCCTCGGTTATAGGTACTTCTTCGCCTTCCGCCATCCTTGTGTATATGCTTTCACCGGACAAACTTGCAGGCTGGAACTCCAAACAAAATTTCACCCAACCCTTCATGGATGAAAATTACTCAAATCTACCTGTAATAGGAAACTGGTTAGGAAGCAAGACCGGAAATTATGAAACTATAATTGATATGCATCCTGACATTGTTATTGAAAGCACAGCCACAAATGGAGAAACTAATGAAGCTATAGAACGCAGGCAGGAAAATCTCGGCAGCATTCCGGTGGTGGCTATTAATGATTCTATTCTTTTTGTGACACAATCCGATCCAACTATCGAATATGTGGGCAAGCTGCTTAATTGCGAAGCCCGGGCAAAAAAACTGATTGAATTCCGCAGTTCAATTCTTAATGAAATCAACAGTACTGTAAAAGACATCCCCGAAAATGAAAAAGTACGGGTTTACTATGCCGAAGGCCCTGAAGGCCTGATGACCGACCCTTCGGGCTCGCAACATTCTCAGGTAATTGATATCTGTGGGGGTATCAACGTTGCCGACTGTCCTCTCACGCCTGTAAGCGGCATGACCCAGGTCTCAATAGAACAGGTCATGAACTGGAACCCCCAGGTAATTATCACTTCCAATCCACAGTTCTACGCAAGCGTATATTCAGACACTATCTGGAAAAGCGTGGATGCTGTCCAGAACAAAAGGGTATATCTCGCTCCTCAGAATCCTTTCTGCTGGATTGACAGACCTCAGGGCCCTCACCTTATCCTGGGAACTGCCTGGACTGCAAAAATGCTGTATCCTGATCTTTTCGCAGATATGGACCTCTCCGAACTGACCCGTAAGTTCTACTCGGAATTCTTCCACTACGACCTGAAGGATGAAGAACTTAACACACTACTTAACCCTGCAACTAAAACCTGAACATGGGTGAAAATTCCTCTCCAGTAATTGCATGAAATTTACATTTTCTAGTGGGGCAACGTGGAAAAATTTCGATTTTTGCCCTCGTTTTCCCCCTTATTAATTATTTGCCTCTGTTCATATCTGCTTTAAATATGTACGCTTTAAAACATAATGTATGTCGAGCACGTATTTTCTAAACTTTAAAAAAAGAATTTATCTATATTGTCTTTTTTTTAACAGGAAATTCCTATTTTCATCGATAATTTTATAAAATATATGTTTATATATATTGAGCGCGAAAGTCCTGTCTTCCGTATTTATAGATATGTTGAGCTTTACATATCTGGAAGCTGCATAGCTTTGGCTGGTGTTTTTTTCTGTGGCCGGCCAATATTAGGGTTCTCCCCCTTATATTGAAATTTCGCCCCGGTATAACATAAAAAATAAGTAAGTTCCTGTAAAAAAGTTACTTATAAAAAGTTACCTATAAATACGCTGTATCCTTCTGCGTTATATTGGAATTTAAAGAATTAGGACTTGTGCACCTGCAAGAAGAAGTCACACACAACAAAAGTCATAATTATATGAAAGTTAGACAGTTGAAAGTTAACGCTATCCACATTTAAACCGCGTAAGTCCTGACAATATAATTCCGCCAGATAACCTGACTGTCTTAAATTCATCCTTTTAATACTTGACATCTTTAGCGTTATGTTTATTTAAACATAACGGTGAAACCCACGGTGGTGTACAAATTGCACAAAAATTCAGATGAAGAAAAACACCAGATGGAGACGATTCTGAAGCAAGTAAAGGATCCAGAACTACTTTCACAGATCGAAAAAGTAGTCCCCTTTCACGGCTTCCTGACTTCCGGGGCATTAATCGGCATCCAGATGCTCAATATCGCAAGACGGGAGCTCGATGTCCGGGACGGGGAACGCATATACGTGACCTGCGAAACAAAAAGCTGTATGCCTGACCCATTCCAGATCCTTGCCGGAGCTACCATCGGAAACAATGGGTTGAAGATCATGAACTTTGGGAAGATGGCGGTCACGGTAAACAAACAGGCGCCTGAAGGAGCTAACAGCATAAAAGGGATACGAATCCTCCTCGACCCTGAGAAAACAAAGGATTATCCCAAACTCCACGCCTGGTTCCTGAACACCGAAAAACTTCCTCATACGGAGGTTTTACCAATCCTCCTGGCTGCAGGAGAAAAAGTGTATTCCTGGAAATTTGTGGACCTTGAAGTTCCGGTTCGAATGAAAAAGAGGATACATTGCTGTAAAAATTGCGGTGAAATGTTCATTCAACATGATAACGAGCTGCTGTGCGGCGGTTGCACAGAATAACGTTGAGAGGTAAGCAAAATGCAAGAAGATATGCGATTGTCTGTCTTTGCCGAAAAAAAAGACAAGCAGCTGATCTATTCCCCCGAAAAATGCATTGGCTGCGGGACCTGCGTACAGGCATGTCCCAAAGGTAACCTGGCCATAGGGGCTGTTGGAGCTATAACAAGAGGGTTGGTAGATGCGGATTTCCTGGAAATGAAAGAAAGTGAAGCCTGCCTGGTCTGTGGAATTTGTGCGAAAGTTTGCCCCACAGGTGCTCTTGAAATGAAGCAGGAAGGAAAAACCCTCACTGACGTTTCTTATCTTTTCAGGGCTATGAAACCGACGTCAGTAAACGAAAGCTGCGTCCACTGTGGGCTTTGTGAGGATATCTGCCCTCAAGGCTGTATTGAGGTAACAAGGGATATTTCAGCGGATGGAAAACTGAAGCTTGTTGGAAAAACCAATATTGATACCGAATGCTGTGTCCACTGCGGCTGGTGTGCAGCAGTCTGTCCGGTGAATGCTATTTCTGTAGAAAAGCCCTTTGATGGGCGCTGGACCAGGGATGAGGATGTCTGCCAGACCTGCCATACCTGTGTGGAAGTCTGTCCTGCAAATGCTATTTTCAATAAAAAAGCTAAACCTGGAGAAAGAGTCGAAAAGATCAGTCACCGCCCCGATGCCTGTATTTACTGTGGGGCCTGTGCAGTTGCCTGCCCTGTTAACGCCATAGATGTCAGAAAAACTGCAATTCTCCCGGAAATGGAGAAAAAGGGCGTTCTTGAGAAGAAGCTGCTTGAAACCCCTGCTCCAGAGGCTATGCTCCGTACTCGCCTGGAAACCGACGAAGCTGCATGCCTGGGCTGCGGAAACTGTGTAATTGTCTGTCCCGTGAATGCCTATTCTGACCGTGAGCTTGCAGCCGGGCATCTGAACAACATGGACGAAAAAGCTCTTCTTGGGGTTAAGAACGGGAGAATTTCAGTCATAGACCAGGACCGCTGTGGAGCAGATGGAGCCTGCGCCATGATCTGTCCTGTTGACGCTATCAGGCTTGTAAAAAAAGAGGTGGAATAAATGGCAGGAACAATTGCAATTAAGAACGGATACGTCTTTGATCCCCTCAATGAAATAAATGGGGAAATTATGGATGTCTTCATCAAGGAGGGAAAAGTTGTAAGAGAGCTTTCTGCAGCCGACCTAAAAGACGCAAAGGTTATTGATGCCTCTGGTATGACGGTTATGCCCGGTGGGGTTGACTCCCACTCTCACGTTGCAGGTGCAAAGGTTAACGCCGGCAGGTCGATGCGTCCTGAAGACCATTATAAAGCAAATCTCCAGAAGACTTCACTTACTCATTCAGGCTCAGGTTACACTGTTCCCTCTGTTTACAAACAGGGATACGATTACGCAGCAATGGGCTATACAACTGTTTTTGAAGCTGCGATTCCCCCTCTTGAAGCACGTCACACTCATGAAGAGATGCGCGCCACTCCGCTCCTTGACATGGGTGGATATCTGATACTTGGAAACAACTTCTTTTTGATGCGCTACCTCAGAGATGGAGATATCGAAAAGGCTGCAGCTTATGTGGCCTGGATGATGAAAACTCACAAGTCCTATGGAATAAAGTGTGTCAACCCTGCAGGAGTCGAAAACTGGGGCTGGGGTAAAAACGTACACTCTCTTGATGAAGCAAACATCCATTTCGAAATTACCCCAAGAGAAACTATAAAAGGGCTTAGCGAGGTCAATGAACTCCTCGGCATGCCTGTACCTCTTCACCTGCACGCAAATAACCTTGGACATCCCGGCTGTTATACAATTACTAAAGATTCCCTCAAAATCCTCGACGGCATAAAACCCAGGCAGGATATGGATGTGGAATGGGCTGAAACCAAAATTGACCCTTCAAGGGACCGTTCCGTATACCTCGCCCACATGATGTTCAATAGTTTTGCAGGCACTACCTGGGGAGACTGTGAATCCGGGGTAAAAGATATTGCAGAATATATCAACAACAAAGACCATGTAGTAATCGATAGTGGATGCACGCCCTTCGGAGAAGCCACGGTTATGACAGGAGATGGGCCTGCCATCCAGGATATGTACAAGCTTACAGGAAACAAGTGGTCGAATACTGACGTTGAGATGGAGGGAGGGTCAGGTGTTATTCCCTTCACTTACTTAAAAGCTAATCCGGTACACAGCCTGCAGTGGGCAATGGGACTTGAATGTCTCCTGCTTATCAATGACCCCTGGAAGACAATTATGACCACTGACAGCCCCAACGGTGGGCCGTTTACGAAATATCCGGAAGTTATGACCTGGATCATGTCCGAAGCTTTCAGGAAACAGACCTTTAGCGAATGCCATAAATGGGCAAACGACAGGAGTGAACTCGGAAGCATAAACCGGGAACTTTCCCTCTATGACCTTGCGATCCTGACCAGGGCAAACCCTGCTAAAACAATTGGTATGGCCCACAGGAAAGGTTCTCTCGGATTGGGCGCTGATGGAGATGTCACAGTCTATAACATAAATCCACAGCAGCTTGACACAAACAACTATGAGGCTCTACTTCAGGCTTTCAGGAAGGCCGAATACACTGTAAAGGGCGGAGAAATTGTATCTGTTAAAGGAGATATTGTTTCCGTACCTGAAAAGCGGACCTATTATTCCGAAGTACATGTAGAAGACGAGCGGGAAAAGGAGATGCTGGTCGACGTGAAGGAATGGTTCAGGTACTACACCCTGGGCTTTGCTAACTATCCAACTCCAGAAAAGTATCTTAAAAATCCGACTCCCATACAGGTTAACGTGGTGAGGTGAGGTAATGACAGAGGGAGTTCTTATTAATAAAAATGAAGTTGAAAGTAAACTTGAGGCAGTTATAAAGCCGGGCTCATTTGCGGGCGAAAGCGCTGAAAAAATAGCAGAAGTAATGCTTATTCCTAAAAAAGAGATTGACATTAAACTGGAAGCCGACGTTATAACTCCTGATGCCTTTGCAGGCAAAAGTGCCGAAGAAATTGGAAACCTGGCAATCTGGCAGGGACCAAAGACCTATCCTCTCTCCGAGTTTTTTGAAGTAATAGGTAACGGAGGAAGTTCTGCAGCCGAGACCCTCATCCGCATAAAAGGTGACGCGATAAGAGTAAAAAGAATTGGTGAAGGCATGAGCGCAGGAAAAATCGAAATTGAAGGTTCTGCTGGCATGCACGTAGGCACCGGGATGAAAGGGGGAGAGATCGTCGTTTACGGAGACGCAGATTCCTGGGCAGGTATGGAAATGACAGGCGGACTCCTGAACATAAAAGGCAACGCTGGAGACCACGTGGGCTGCGCTTACAGAGGAAAATGGCACGGCATGAAAGGTGGACGGATCGTTATCGAAGGCTCTGCTCGCCATCAGCTTGGAGGCGGCATGGACGGCGGAGAAATTCTTGTAGAAGGCAATGTTGAAAGCTTCTGCGGAATCCGTCAAAACGGCGGGCTAATCTTCGTAAAAGGCAACGCTCTTCGTGGAGTCGGTGCTGAAATGGCAGGAGGCACCATAGTAGTTGGAGGCAAAATCGAGCGCTTTTCCCCGGGTTTCGAATTTGTATCCATGGAAAACAGCGTCACATCCGGAGAGGTTGAACTAATAGGTGAATTCAAAAAATTTACAGGAGACTTTGCGATCAGCAAGCGGGCAAAAGGAGCGCTTTACGTGGTTGCAGATACAAACCCTGAACTCTGAGGTGAGAACTATGGAAGTAATACTCATTAGCGGAAGTACGATTAATGAAGGCAGGCTTGCCAAAGGCGGGGACAAGTTTACAGACGAGTACACTATAGAGTGTGCCTCGTGCTGGATTTCACCTGTAGATTTTGCATCACTTTGCTCTCCTTCTAAAGTAAAAGTAACAAGCCGGAACGGAAAACATTCGATTGTTGTTTACACAAAATGTACGGATGCAGTCCAGCCGGGACAGGTGTTTATGCCAAGGGCCATCTGGTCAAATGTTATCATTGATCCTGATACTCTTTCCACGGGTTCTCCCCTCTATAAGGGTGCCCCGGTAACAATTGAGCCCACTGAAGAAGAGGTCCTTAGTGCCGAAGATGTAGTATTGAAAATTTATATCGGAGGGCAGTGAGTATGATTTACAAAAACATAGTCTGTCCGGTCTGCGGGGCATCCTGTGACGATATCCAGGTTGAATTCGGAGACGGAAAGATTGAAGCTAAAAACGCATGTAAGATGGGAAATGCCAAATTTCAGGAAGTTGTAAGTTCCCACAGGCTCAGGCAGCCCCTTATAAAGAGCGAAGGAAAATTAACCCCTGCCGCCTGGGATGAAGCTCTTGAAAGAGCAGCTGATATCCTTGTTTCGGCAAAGCGCCCCCTACTGTTCATGGGCAGTGAAACCTCCTGTGAAGCACATGAAATAGGGCTCAAGATAGGGGAATACCTTGGTGCAATTGTTGATTCCAATGCCACTATCTGCCACGGGCCAACCGCTATGGGAATCCAGGAATCCGGAAAAGTCGGTGCAACTGAAGGTCAGAAGAAAAACAGGGCAGACCTCCTGGTTTACTGGGGAACCAATCCTCTTGAATCCATGCCGAGACAGATGTCAAGGTATGCAGTTTTCCCGAGAGGTTACTGGACAAAACGCGGACGTTTTGACAGGACAGTTATCACTGTAGACCCGAGAAAAACTCCAACTGCTGAAGCATCCGACCTTCACGTACAGCTCAAACCCGGCTCGGATTACGAACTTATCAGTGCACTTATGACCCTCCTTCACGGAAAAACTCCCCATCCGTCGGTAGAAGAGATCACAGGAGTTCCCATTCCCGTCATGGAAGAAATGCTCGATATGATGAAGAACTGCACCTTCGGAGCCATCTCAGTGGGGCTCGGGCTTTCCTCATCCATCGGAAAACACAGGAATGCCGAAATTGCCATGAATTTTGTAAAGGAGCTGAATAATTTCTCCAAGTTTACCCTCGGAGCTCTACGTGGCCACTGTAACGTTGCAGGTTTTAACCAGGTTGCTTCCTACATGTACGGGTACCCCTTCGGGCTTGACTTCATGCGTGGACATCCACGTTACAACCCTGGAGAATTCACAACCGTAGATTTGCTTCGAGAAAAGGACGTGGATGCAGCTCTTGTAATGTGTGCTGACCTTGTCTGCCACATACCTGCAGATTGCGCTTCTTTACTTGCTGAGATGCCCATGATTTGTCTGGATATCGCTCCCTGCCCGACCGTGGCTGCTTCGGATATTGTACTTCCAGGAGTCATTGACGCTATGGAATGCGATGGGACTTTCTACAGGCTGGACGACGTTGCCGTGCACTTCGAACCTTTCACAAGCTCGCCCTTCGAGTTTACGAAAAGCAATGAAGATACCCTGAAGCAGCTCTTTGAGAAAATCAAGGCACGAAAATAAGTTAAGCCTGTTTTCACGGATCCTTTTAAAGGATAGTGCAAAACAAATAGATGATGTGAGAGTGATTAAAGCTCTCACTTTTTTTCGTTTCATTTTCGGCAGAATGCCAAAATTTGGCGATAAAAGTCAAATTAAAAATCATTTTATTTTGAAGAATGTATAAATTTTTTAGTATTACCTGCTGTTTGATGCCGTAAGGTCTCAACTTCTTATTTTTCAACCCTTTCCCTTTCTTCTTCCCATTACTTTGGTATATTTTTTTCTTCAATATCGGGAAGCCTTCATAACTGCGACCGTAGTTGAAGTTTAAGTAATTCTTTAATATGTGCGGGTACATCTATGACTTGCTAGAATTGTCTGAATAGCCAGTGAACAAAGTATTGAAAAAGGAGTAGGTGAAAATGTCACAGGAAAATAAAAACGATAAACTTTATTACGTTATCGTTGCGCTATCCGTTGTTCTGGTGTTGATGTCAGCAACGATATACGCCATTTCACAGAGTGGGTCCGAAGATAATACGGAAAATACTATTTCCATTAGTGGATATGCTGAACAGAAAGTTATCCCTGATACGGCAACAATGAACATCGGTGTTGTAATTCAATCTGAAACTGCAAAGGAAGCGACAGATAAAAACGCAGCCCTTATGAACGCGGTAATAGCAGAACTCAAAGCAATGGGATTGCAGGACAAGGAAATACAGACATCGTATGTTTCCGTATACCCAGTATACAACTATGATACAAATGATACGCAAACAATCAAAGGTTACTCTGCATCCAATAGTGTACAGGTCACAACCAAAAATCTCGACAACCTGAGTGAGATCATTGATAGGTCAACAGCCGCAGGTGCTAATGATATTGGAAGTGTTTCATTCTCAGTATCAGATGACAAGCAAAAACAGCTTCGTGAAGACCTGATGAATAAGGCAGTAGCAGATGCATCCTCTAAAGCCACTACGCTTGCTAAGAGCCTGGGTGTTGAGATAAACGGCGTGCAGACGTCATCTGTAAGTGAAACCGGCGGCTCCGGAGTAGAGTCCAAATACAATATGCAAACAGAAACAGCAGTGGGGGCAGTTTCCACTCCAATTCAGCCAGGCGAGTCTACCGTCTCAATGTCAGTACAGGTCACTTACTACATTGAATAAGGATTTAGACAAGTAGTTTGAGCACTGAAGTATATAAATGATCAGGAGTTGCAGATAAAGAAGGTTATTTGCAACTTCTCAGATCAATGCGTCTTCTTGTAGAATCCATCGGTTGACGCCTATGGTCTTCTCTTTTTACTTTTTATATGTGATTTTCTGGGAGCTGAAATGTAGTTTATCCTGAAATTTATCCTGAAATAATTTCGCCTTAAAACTCTCTTTGATATGCACGGGTTTGTAGTAAAACCTGTATATTTTTCCTATTCAATATACGAACTTTTAGTTCAAAAGGTTCGTATTTTGAAGTTACGAGAATACAATTCTTGCAAGAAAATATAAATATTATTAGATAGTGGCGTATATCTTTAAAAAGTAAAATTATTTTGGATAAAACATTCTCTTGCTATCAGCAAAAAAGAGATTAACGATCTCTCACGAACCCCTCTTTGCTGATAACAAAAAGGATTTTATTATTTAACCAAATTGTAAGCCCATTCGATCCATTCACAGAGGCATTGTAAATCCTCTTTCTCGACGGTAGCACCGCACCAGATGCGCAAACCCGAAGGGGCATCACGGTAAGAACCGATGTCATAAGCAACTTTTTCTTTCTCAAGCGTTTTAATCAGTTCTTTAAGCTTTTCATCGGATAAATCAACTTTAAAGCAGACACTGGTACTGGACCTTATCTCTTTTGTTTCCGCTAAGAAATGAATCCAGTTGTTTTTAGCAACAAATGCCTCAAAGACCGCCAGATTATCATTTGTCCGCTGAATAAGTGGCTTAAGCCCTCCGACAGACTCTGCCCATTTTAGTGTTGCCAGCCAATCTTCATTAGCCAGCATAGATGGGGTGTTAATAGTAGAGCCTTCAAAAATCTCCTTATTCAGTTTATCACCTTTGGTCAGTCGGAAAATCTTGGGTAATGGCCAGGCAGGGGTATAGCTTTCTAACCGCTGAACAGCCCGCGGGGATAAAATCAGCATCCCGTGTGCACCTTCTCCACCTAAAACCTTCTGCCATGAGAAGGTAATGACATCCAGTTTATGGTATGGTATATCCATAGCAAATATAGCAGATGTGGCATCGCAAAGCGTGAGCCCTTCCCGGTCATCAGGAATCCAATCGCCGTTGGGTACTTTGACTCCGCTAGTAGTTCCATTCCAGACAAAGACGACATCATTCTTGAAATCGACCTTCTTTAAATCTGGTAATTTCCCGTATTCTGCCTCAAAAACGCGGGCATCTTTTAATTTTAACTGTTTAGTGATGTC
>Ga0268360_1001757_pt1 | contig 20229 bp, 8 predicted proteins | sample BioMet11_FD_192465 | JGI IMG/M metagenome (GOLD analysis project Ga0268360, IMG submission 192465) | Sewage microbial communities from Oakland, California, United States - Biofuel 11 (Illumina Assembly) | ecosystem: Engineered > Wastewater > Sewage > Unclassified | place: USA: California... | reverse complement strand
CTCATCGACTGGTACGGCAAGAAGGGCAAGCTCCTCACCATCGACGGCGTGGGCGACCCGAAGGAAGTCCTCGGCCGCTTCGAGAAGGCGATCAAGAAGTAGCCCTCCTCTCCCCGCCTGAACCCCGGATCGAGCGAAAGGGACACCTTTAGCAAAGGTTTCCCTTTCGCGTTTTCTCTTCCAAATTACCCCCTATCGAACACAAGCTATCTCGTCGTTCTATCCACCGACGCCGCCATGGAGTAGCTCGCAGGAGCAGCTGCAGTAGTCCCCCGCTGGTGTTGGTTGTTTTTCGCAATGAAGATCATTTCATTGATCGCAGTACTGAATTCTATTATCTTTTATGTTACTACGTTGACTGCACTATCCTTTAAAATATAGAACCCAATGCGATCTATGTATAAAAATGCAATATTTCGCGTTGTGAGGTTTTTTATGCATAGGCTGATGAGTAGCTTGCGCGTCCGATTGTCCGCCATCCTCTTTATCGTGATCAGCGCCGCTGTCTTTCTGATAGGCAGCTTTTCCTACAGCCGATCCGCCAAGGTCATCGACGCGCGGATGTCCGAGCTCGCGATGTCCGTGACCGACCGGCTCGCCGAGGGAGTCGCGGGCGAGTTTGCCGCCGCCCGTGCGACCCTCGACGCGTTGGCCGCTTCTCCCGAGCTCAGGAAGGCCGACCCGAGCCGCGCGGCCGCGGCCCTCGCCTCCTTCGGCCCGGGAGTGCGGTCGCGCTTCGAGGACCTCTTCGTGGTGGACGCCCAGGGGCGCCAGTGGGGCTCGGGCCTCGGCGTCTCGGGCGAGGGCTATCTCAAGGACGCGCTGGCCGGGAGCGCCTTCGCGGTGGGCGACCCAGTCAAGGACCGCGCGGGCGAGATCGTCGTCGGCCTCGCCGTGCCCCTCGCGCGCGACGGCAGGACGGTCGGTGCCCTGGTGGGCACCCTGAGCCTCAAGGGAATCGCCCAACGCGTGACCTCGGTCCAGGTCGGGGAGACCGGGTCCGCCTTCATGCTCGACGGCTCGGGGCTCATCGTCGTCCACCGGAACGCCGACTACGCCCTCGCGAAGAACCTCGCCCAGGATCCCTCGCCCGAGGTGGCGGCCATCGCGAAGAGGATGGTCGGCGGCGAGCGGGGCTCCGGCTCCTATTCCCTGGACGGCCGCGAGCGCCTCGTCTCCTTCGCGCCGATCGCCGGCAGCCGTTTCTCCATCGGCCTCTCGGCGACCAGGAAGGAATTCTACTCCGACGTGGCATCCCTCAAGCTCCTGGTCACCGCCTTCGGCGTAGCCCTCTCCGCGGCGGTCACGGGCCTCATCCTCGTCCTCCTGGGCCGAAGCTTCCGCCCCCTCCGGGAACTGGAGGCAGCCTCCGCGGCCCTGGCGAGGGGCGACCTCTCGGTGCGGGTCTCATCCCGCTCGGGCGACGAGATCGGCCGCTTCGCGGCCAACTTCGACAAGGTCGTCGAGGGGCTCTCCGGCCTCATATCCTCGATCAAGGCGGCCAACGCGTCGAGCTCGGAGATGTCCCAGTCCCTCGCGTCCAGCGCCGAGCAGACGAGCGCCTCGGTCGAGGAGATCGAGGCGTCCATCCGATCCATCGGGGAGCGCTCGAAGGTCCTGTCCGGCTCGGTGGAGGACAGCGCGAAGGCGGTGGCCGAGATACACGAGGCCATCGAGGGCCTGAACGGCCTCATAGGGAGGCAGACCTCCGCCATCTCCCAGTCCTCGGCCGCGGTCGAGGAGATCCTCGCGAGCATCTCCAACATCGAGCAGGGGGCTGAGCGGCAGCTCGGCGTCTCTCGCAAGGCCGCCGAGCTCGCGGCCCAGGGCGACGAGGCCATGCGGAGCACGGCGGGCTCCCTGGCCGAGGTGGCCGAGCACGCGGGCTCCATAATCGACCTCATCGGCGTCATCGACGAAGTCGCCAGCCAGACTAACCTCCTCGCCATGAACGCCGCCATCGAGGCCGCCCACGCCGGGGAGTTCGGCAAGGGCTTCAGCGTCGTGGCAGACGAGATACGGAAGCTCGCCGAGTCCACGGCGAGCAACGCGCGGGAGATCTCCAAGACCCTTGGGTCGGTCGTCACGGCGATTGAGGAAACGGCCGAGCGCAGCCGCTCGGCGAGCGAGCTCTTCGGCGGGATCCTCGAGAGCTCCCGGGGCGTCGAGCGGGGCATGGACGAGAGCCTCGCGGGCCTCAAGGAGGTCTCCGCCGGGTCGACCCAGATCACCCAGGCCCTCGTCGAACTCCGGGAGTCGGCCGAGAAGGTAGACTCCTCGGGGAAGGGCATCGAAGACAAGCTCGCGCGGATCAAGCGCTCGATCGACGAGGCCGCAGGGGCTGCGGCCGACGATTCCTCGGCGGCGACCGAGGCCGCCGCCGGCCTCTCCCAGGTGTCCGCCTCGGTGGCCTCGGTCGCCCAGCTCAGCGTCCGCAGCGCCGAGGTCGTCCGGAGCACCGAGGAGGAGCTGGCTCGTCTCGCGCTCCGGAGGGCCGACGGCGGAACGCTCCCCGGCGATTCGGAGGCGTGATGCGCGAGCGGGAGATAGCTTCGCTCGGCAGCTTAGCCATGTCCTTCTCCGCTGTGCTGGACATGCTGAGCCCCCGATTCGCCAACCACCACCAGAGGACCGCCTTCATAGCCTACCAGATGGGCCTCGAGATGAACCTGCCCATCGAGTACCGGCAGGATCTCCTCCTCGCGGGCTCATTCCACGACATCGGCTCGGTGGCTCCCCTGTCGTGCCTGGGCGCCAGCGGGCGGAGGCAGGCGCGGGCCGAAGTCGGGTACCGGCTCCTCAGGGAATTCGAGCCCTTCGCCAGGGCCGCCGACCTCGTGCGCCACCAGCACCTCTCGTGGCTGGAGACCAAAGGGCGGCCCGAGCTGAGGCGCTCTCTCGGCTACCTCGGGAGCGGGGTGCTCCACCTCGCGGACTACGCGGCCTCCCATCTGCCGAGCCAGCGCCGGGCCCTGGACGAGGCGCGGAGCATCAGCCGCGAGATAGAGGCGGGGGCGGGGACCCGGTTCCATCCCCGCGCCGCCGAGGCTTTCCTCGGCCTCGCGAGGAAGGAGGCCTTCTGGCTGGACGCCACCTCGAGCAACCCGGTAGACTCGATCAAGTCGGTGATCGATTTCGATCCCGTCGAGCTCGACTACGACACCCTCATCGACCTGGGGCGGCTTTTCTCTCGGATCATCGACTTCCGGAGCCATTTTACCGCGGCCCACTCGTCCGGGGTCTCCGAGACCGCCGGGGTGCTCGCCGAGTACGCGGACTTCTCCCTGGAGGAGCAGCTGGCCATGCGCCTCGCGGGGTTCCTCCACGACCTGGGCAAGCTCGCGGTTCCCGCCTCGATCATCGAGAAGCGCGGCCCCCTGACCCCCGCCGAGGCGAACGTCATGCGGGGCCACAGCTACTTCGGGTACCGGGCGCTCCAGAAGACCGCCTCCCTCGCGACGGTCAACGCCTGGGGCTCGCTGCACCACGAGCGCCTCGACGGCAGCGGCTACCCCTTCAGGCTCACCAAGGTGGACCTCCCCCTCGGCGCGAGGATCATGGCCGTGGCCGATGTCTTCGCCGCCCTCTCCGAAGAGCGACCGTACCGCGAGGGCCTGCGCCCGAAGGCCGCCTTCGCCGCCGTCTCCGCCATGGCCGACTCCGGGTCCCTCGACCGCGATATCGTCGGTCTGATGGGCTCGCGGCTCGCGGAGATAGCCGACCGGCGCGAAGAGGCGGTCGCCCTCGCGATCGGGCAGTACAAGAGGTTCCTCGACAACGTGGCCACGGAGGTCTCGGCTTCGCGGCGTAGGGTCATGGCCTGAGCGGCCTCGCCGCCCGACGAGACAGCGCTGTCGGCGAGTCCGGGCCGAGGGCGCGGGGAGCTTTGGAAAGGGAAGCGCGAAGGGGAAACCTCGCCAAAGGTTGCCCCTTCGCACCGATCCATCCCCGGTAGGAGCGCGAGGACTCCCGGCGCGCGCGCGGGCTCAGCCCCGAAGGGCTTCGAGGTTTTTCTTGGCCTCCGGGGCGCTGGAGAGGAAGGCCGCGATTTTAGCGCACTGGGCGAAGTCGCCGCAGGCCGCGCAGCTCTCCAGACCCTTGCTTGTCGTGGCGCAGGCTCGGATCTCGCACTGGGTGCAGTAGCCCATCTTGACTCCGTCGGTCGCGGAGCAGCCGTGGCAGTTCACCATCTCCGGCGAGCAGTCGAAGCCGAAGGTCTGGCTCCACTCCTTGGCGGTCTTGGCCCTGAGAGGATCGTCGTCGGTCATCGCCGCGATGTACGCGGGGCAGGCTGCGCAGTCCAGCCCGCAGGCCGCTATCAGTTTCGCCATGGTCTGGCCTCCTTGAGGCATGCGGGAGATACCTAGGGTACTCCATGCTAAACAGGCGTATAGTAAATATATTGCCATGGTTTCTCTGATAAGTAAAGTGCCTCGAACCTTGTTGGTCGCGCTCATGCGAGTGGGTACGTGAGAGGCCGCAGCGAGCTATGGGACCAGTATATTGATAATGTATTATATAAAATGCAATTGACTCACCAACAAGCTTCGAGGCACTCGTTTCGGGTTGATGCCTTCTACTGGCCGCGCTATGGTTAAGTGCGCTCTAAGCACCTCCGGAGGTTCCTATGCCCCGCACATCCCAATTTTGCGCAGCGGTGAAACCGTTCTCCGCCGCCTTCATCGCCCTCTCCTTGGTCCTTTCCCTCGGCGCTTGCTCCGATCGTAACCGCGAAAAGGCCATGCCCGCCCCCGACCCGACCCGGGTCGAGGCCCACTCGGCGGGGGCCCTCCCTTCGGGAGCGGCGATCGAGGTCGTGTTGGTCAAGGACCGCGGTGATCCGGGGGCTGCCGTCGCGGAGGGCGTCTTCGCCCTGGACCCTGAGGTGAAGGGCAAGGCTTGCTGGGAGGATGAGCGGACCATCGCTTTCCATCCCGAGAGGCCCTTGGCCCGGGGGAGGATCTATCGGGTGCGGGTGGATCTCAACCTCCTCGGGGGCTCGGCCCGCGGGCTCGTCTCCGGGGTCGGGCTACCGGCTAAGGGAGATCGCTTCGCCTTCGACATCCGGGCGGCCGAGCAGCGAGTTTCGGTGAGCACGAGGCCTCCCCGGGTCGCGGGAGACGGCAGCGTGAGCGTCGAGGGAACCGTGAGCCTCGAGGACGCGGCGACCGCCGAGGCGACGGAGAGAGCCTTCAAGTCCTCGCTCGGGACTATATCGTGGGACCACGGTTCCGGGCGCGTCCATCGGTTCTCGGTCTCCGGCATCTCCACCGTGCCTCGGGAGCGCAAGCTCAGGATCTCCTGGAGCCTGCCCACCGGCCAGTCCGGCCTCTTCGCCTCCCGGGCCCGCGGGTCGGCCTCGGTGAAGCTTCCATCCTCGGCCTCCTTCAGGCTGGTGGAGGCCCGGGCCCTCGACGCCGACTCGGGCTCCAGGGGCATCGAGGTCGCCTTCTCCCGGCCCCTCGACAAGTCCCAGGATCTCCGGGGGCTCGTGTCGGTGGACGGGGTGGAGGATCTGCGCTGCACCGTCACGGGCTCGACCCTCGCCCTCTACTCCGAGTCCTGGCCAGAGAAGGCCAAGCTCCGGGTGGAGCGGGGGCTCAAGGACGCGTCGGGTTCGGCCCTCGCGGTCCCCGTCTCCGAGACCGTCGCCTTCGACTGGGAGAAGCCCCAGGCGCGCTTCCTCACCAAGGGTAACATCCTGCCCACGAGCCAGGGGCTCGTCCTCCCCATCGAGACCATGAATCTCGCGGGGGTCATCGTGGAGGTCCTGCACGTCTACGGGGACAACGTCCTCCAGTTCCTCCAGGTCAACGACCTGGACTCCTCGAACGAGATGAAGCGGGTGGGGGAGGTCGTCTGGAGCAAGGACATCCCCCTGGACTGGAAGGACGGCTGGAAGAATCGCTGGGTGCGCCAGGGGCTGGACCTCGGTCCCCTCCTCGCGGAGCACAAGGAGGGGCTGTTCCAGATTCGCATAACCTTCCGGAAGAACGATATCCGCTACGTCTGTCCCCACAACCACGACTTCAAGGACCTCCGGTTCCCCGACCCCAAGGTGGTCGACAAGGACGACGACGAGTACAGCTTCTGGAACTACGTCCAGGAGTGGGCTGGCGGGTACAAGGACTACTACGCGTACAAGGATGATCCCTGCCACCCGGCCTACTACGTCTCGAGCTACGACCACGACATCACGATCCGGCGCAACGTCGTCGTCTCGGACATCGGGGCGTCGATCAAGCGGGGGACCGACGGCTCCTGGCACGTGGCGGCCAGCGACCTGCGCAGCACCAGCCCCATCGCCGGGGCGAACGTGGCGCTCTACAGCTACCAGCGCCAGCCCCTCGCGCTGGGCTCCACGGGACCGGGGGGCATAGCCGTCCTCTCCCCGGCCGACGGCCAGCCCCGCTTCGCCACGGTGCAGTACGGCGGCCAGACGAGCTGGCTCAAGGTCGACGAGGGCTCGACCCTCTCGGTCGGCCATTTCGACATCGGGGGCGAGAAGGCGGACTCGGGCCTCAAGGGCTTCATCTACGGCGAGCGGGGCGTCTGGCGCCCCGGCGACCCGATGCACCTGACTTTCGTCCTGTACGACACGAAGGGGAAGGTCCCGTCGACCTTCCCGATATCCTTCGAGCTCGAGGATCCCCTGGGTCGCGTCGTGCGCTCCGGCACCTACACCGAGTCGGTGAACGGCTTCTACGAGCTGGAGGCGGGCACGGCCCCCGACGCCCCGACGGGCAACTACGTGGCCCGGGTGACCGCTGGGAGCCGGAGCTTCGCGAGGAGCCTCAAGGTCGCCACGGTGATGCCCAATCGCCTCAAGATCGAGCTCGGCTGGGGGTCTCCGGGCAAGCCCGGCGCCTCGCCCTACCTCTCGACCGACACGGACAAGATGACTCTCGCGGCCTCCTGGCTCACCGGGGCGGCGGCCGGGGCCCTCAAGGCCGACGTCTCCGCGACCTTCTCGCCGTCCAGCACGAGCTTCCCGTCCCTGCCGGACTACACCTTCGACGATCCGACGCGGACGGTGCCGGACAACCGGATCGTCCTCTTCAACGACTCCCTCAAGCCCGACGGCACGGTCAGGTTCGACGTGGATTTCTCCCAAGGGCGGGGTTCTGGCAAGGAGGAGGGCGACGCTTCGAGCCTGCCTCCCGGCATGCTCAAGGCCAACCTCCTCGCGCGGGTCTTCGAGCCTTCGGGGGCTTTCTCGAGCGAGACCTCGAGCGTGGACTTCCACCCCTTCGAGCGCTACGTCGGCCTGAGGCTACCCCGGGGCGACGCCGCCCGGGGCATGCTCCTCACGGACAAGGACCAGCGGGTGGACCTCGCCTTGGTGGACCGGGAAGGTCGGCTGGCCAAGGGCGGCTCGGAGGTCGAGGTCGGCCTCTATCAGCTCAAGTGGCGTTGGTGGTGGGAGAAGGGCGACGAGAGCCTCGCCCAGCGGGCTTCGGAACTCTTCCAGAATCCCGTGGCCAAGGGCAAGGCCAAGATCGGTCCCGACGGCCGGGGCTCCTGGACCTTCAAGGTGAAATATCCCGCCTGGGGGCGCTTCCTCGTGCGGGCGGTGGACGCCAAGGGCGGGCACTCCGCGTCCAAGGTCGTCTATATCGACTGGCCGGGCTGGGCCGGCCGGGGCCGCGACTCGGGAGGGGCCGACGCTATGCTGGAGCTCACGGCCGGCAAGCCCAAGTACGCCCCGGGGGACGCCGCCTCGGTGAGCTTCCCCTCCAACGCCGACGGGCACGCCCTCGTGACCGTGGAGAGGTCGGGGCGGATCATGCGCGAGGAGTGGATACCGACGAAGAAGGACACCACTTCCTACGAGTTCCCGATCACCAGCGCTATGGCGCCCAACGTCTATGTCCACGTGACTTTCGTCCAGCCCCACCTGCAGACCGCCAACGACCTGCCGATCCGGCTCTACGGCATCGTGCCGGTGACCGTCGAGGACCCGGCGACCCGGCTCCAGCCGGTCGTCGGTGTGCCCGACAGTCTCCAGCCGGGGAGCGAGGCGAGCTTCACGGTGCGGGAGGAGCGGGGAAGGCCCATGACCTTCACCGTGGCGGTGGTGGACGAGGGGCTCCTCGGCCTCACGAGGTTCTCGACTCCGGACCTCTGGGGCGAATTCTACAAGAGGGAGGCCTCGGCCCTGTCGTCCTGGGACCTCTACCAATACGTGATGGGCGCTTTCTCCGGCAAGCTCGAGACCATGCTCGCCGTGGGCGGCTCCGACGAGGCCCTGGGGGGAGGCAACCGCAAGCCGAGCCGCTTCCCGCCGGTGGTCTACTTCTTCCCCGCGAGGGAGCTCGCGGCCGGCGAGACGGCCAAGCTGAGCTTCAAGCTGGGCACCTACATCGGGGCCCTGCGGTTCATGGTCGTGGCGGCCCAGATGCCCCCGCAGATCCAGAGGGTCGTGGGGGCGCCGACCCAGGGGGCGGCCTTCGGGGCCGCGGAGAAGTCGGTCCCCGTCAGGGCCGACCTCATGGCCCAGATAACCGCGCCCCGCGTCCTGTCCCCCGGCGAGGAGTCGTCGGTGCCTGCGACGGTCTTCGCCTTCATGGGCGCGAAGAAGGCGACGGTGAGCCTCGAGGCTTCGGGCTCCCTCTCGCTGGTCGGCCCGAGGACCCGGGACCTCGCCTTCGACGCCGACGGGGACATGACCGCGGCCTTCCGCGTGAAGGCCGCCGCCTCGCCGGGCATGGGCAGGCTCAGGCTCGTCGCCTCCATGGGGGGCAAGACCGCCGAGCAGACCGTGAACCTGGAGGTGCGGGCGGTGGGCGCTGCGGTGAGCTCCGTGGTCGCCTCCGACGTCGGGGGCGGGAAGACCTGGGTGGCCGGCATCGACCTGCCCGGCCAGGCCGGCACGAACTCGATCCAGGTGGAGCTGTCGCGGCTCCGGAGCCTCGACCTCGCGGCCAGGATGGACTACCTCGTCCGGTACCCCCACGGCTGCGCCGAGCAGACCACCTCCGCGGCCTTCCCGCAGGTCTACCTGCCCGCGGCGGTGGTCCTCGACGCCGGTAAGGCCAAGGAGGCCCGGGACAACGTGGCCGCGGCGATCGAGAAGCTCCGGGGCTTCCAGACTACCCGAGGCGGCTTCTCCATGTGGCCGGGCAACGGGGCCGAGGACGAGTGGATCTCGGCCTACGTCGTCCACTTCCTCCTCGCGGCGCGCAAGCAGGGCTACGAGGTGCCGGAGGGCCTGATCGATCCCGCCCTCGACTACCTGGCCCGCTCGAGCCGGAGCTGGAACTCCGGCGAGCCCTGGTCCCAGGCGATCCAGGCCTACAGGCTCTACGATCTGTCCCTGGCGGGGCGGCCGGAGATCGCGGCCATGAACCGCTTCAAGGATTTCCCCGGCCTTCCGACTTCCGCCCGCTACCGCCTCGCCTCGGCCTACGCAATGGCGGGCATGCGGGACGCCGCCTCCGCGTCGATCCGGGGCCTCTCCACCGAGGTCGCGGCCTACGACGGCATGGACGAATACACCTACGGTGGGCTCGTCAGGGAGCGGGGGGTGGTCCTCGACGCCCTCAACGCGATGGGCGATACCGCTCGGGCCCTGCCGGTGTACAACAAGCTGGCCGAGAACCTCGGCTCGGGGCAGTGGTACTCCACCCAGGACCTGGGCGCCGCCCTGGGCGCCGCCCTGCCTTACGCGATCCAGGCTTCTTCGGGCGCTCCGGCGACCGCCTCGGTCTCCCTGGATGGATCGGGCGAGAGCTTGGAGGTCAAGGTCGACCGTCCTATGGCGAGGCTCGACCTGCCTGCCCCCTCGGGGACTCGCGCGGACCTCTCCATACGGAACACGGGATCGGCTGTCCTCTTCGCGAGGGTCGTGGCCCAAGGCGTGCCGGAGGCCGGCAAGGAGGTCGCCCGCTCCGAAGGCCTATCCCTCTCGCTGAAATGCGCCAGCATGGAGGGCTACCCCGTCGACCCGGCCAAACTGTCGTCCGGATCTGACTTCGCCATCGAGGCTACGGTCAAGAACCTCGCCGGCCGCAACCTCAAGAACCTGGCCCTGTCCCAGCTCCTGCCCTCGGGCTGGGAGATCATGAACTTCCGGCCCGCCCTGGAGTTGCCCAAGCCTACGAAGGAGCTCCAGAGATCGGTCTCGTCGGGGGACGACGACGAGGGAGACGACGACGAGGGCACGGCCCGGAGCGCTGCCGCCCCGGCTCCCTTCCTCGACTACCAGGATGTCCGGGACGACCGGGTGCTGACCTACTTCTCCTTGGGAGCCAACGAGGAGAAGACGTTCAGGATCTACGCCACGAAGACCTACGAGGGGCGATTCTTTATGCCGGCGACCACCGTCCGGGCGATGTACGACGAGGAGCGGTGCCAGGCCCTGGTGCCGGGAGTCTGGATCAGCCCCGGGGCCCTCGGCTCGGACGCCGCCGGGGAGGAGAAGTAGCCGGGGGCGACAGGGCGCGCGCTATGCGCTTCGAACGCCGCCCTGGAGGCGCGTTGCGCGCCGCGGTCGGGGCTTCCCTCGCGGCCCTCCGCTCCGCCCGGAGTCGCGCCGCGGCCCTCCGCCGGCCCTCGGTCGCGGTCCTCCGCCGCGCCGCCTCCTTCGTCGGCCGGGACGACAGGCTCCCGCCGCTCCTGTCCGGAGCGGCCATCCTCCTCCTCGTCCTGCTGGCGGTGCCCGCCCCGCGGGTGGGGGACGAGCTCTCCGCCGCGGTGTACGCGAGGGGAGGGGAGCTCCTCGGGGCCTCGGTCTCCGCCGACGGCCAGTGGCGCCTGCCTCCTTCGTCCCGCAGAGTGCCCGACCGCTTCGCCTCCGCCCTCGTGGCCTACGAGGACAAGCGATTCTACTACCACATGGGGGTCGACCCCCTGGCCCTCGGCCGCGCCGCCGCCCAGAACCTCCGCTCCGGGAGGATAGTCTCCGGGGGCTCGACGATCAGCATGCAGGCGGCGCGCATCGGCCGCCGGGGCAGCGACCGAGACCTCGGGGAGAAGGCGATCGAGGCCCTCATGGCGATGAGGCTCGAGCTCCTCCTGGGCAAGCGCGGCGTCCTGGCTTTCTACGCGGCCAACGCGCCCTTCGGCGGCAACGTGATCGGCATCGAGGCCGCGAGCTTCCGGTTCTTCGGGCGAGGTCCCGAGTCCCTCTCCTGGGCCGAGGCGGCCACCCTCGCGGTCCTGCCCAACGCCCCCTCCTCTGCCCACCCGGGGAAGAATCGGGACCTCCTCCTGGCCAAGCGAAACCGCCTCCTCCGGTCCCTGGCGCGCTCCGGCGCGATGCGGCGCGACGACCTCGAGCTGGCCCTGGCGGAGCCCCTGCCCCCCCGACCCTACCCCGTACCCAGGCTGGCTCCCCAGGTCGTCGCCCGCTACGCCGCGGCTGGGGCCGGGAGGCCCGGGGGAGCCGACGCCCGGGTGGTCACGACCCTCGACGCCCAGCTCCAGGAGCGGGTCGCCGGCATCCTCCAGCGGAGGGTGGGAGCCCTCGCCCAGGGCGGGGTCTACAACGGTGCCTGCCTCGTGGCGAGGGTCGATACCGGGGAGGTCCTCGCCTATGTCGCCAACGTCTCTCCTCCCGATCTCCCGTCCGCCCCCGGCGACGAGGATCTCGGGGGGCCGAGGCCATCGGCCGCGGACCGGGGCTACGAAGTGGACCTCATCCGCGCCGAGCGAAGCTCTGGCAGCCTCTTCAAGCCCTTCCTGTACGCCTCCGCCCTGGAAGCCGGGGAGCTCGGTCCCGGGAGCCTCCTCCCCGACGCCCCGACCCGCTACGGCTCCTACGCCCCGGAGAACAACCTGGGCACCTACTCGGGAGCCGTCCGGGCCGACGAGGCCCTAGCTCGATCGCTCAACGTTCCCTTCGTCAGGCTCCTCAAGTCCTTCGGGGTGGAGCGCTTCAGGGACATCCTCGTTTCCACCGGCGCGAGCACCCTGCGGCGGCGGGCGGAGGACTACGGCCTCACCCTCATCCTCGGCGGCGCCGAGACGAGCCTGTGGGAGATATCGGGCCGCTTCGCCGCCCTGGCCCGCGCCGCGGCCTCGGGGGCCGCCGCCGGGGCGATGCGGGCCTTCGACCTCGGCCTCACCCACGGGGAGCTCGCCGCCCGCCCCCTGCGGCCCGACCCGTTCTCCGCGGGGTCCGCCTCCCTCACCCTCGACGTCCTCACGAGGGTCGCCCGGCCCGACGAGGAGGCCGCCTGGGAGGACTACGCATCCTCGAGGCGCATCGCCTGGAAGACCGGCACGAGCTTCGGATACCGGGACGCATGGGCGGTCGGAGTGGACGGCTCCTACGTCGTCGGCGTGTGGGTGGGCAACGCCAGCGGCGAGGGCCGGCCCTCCCTGAAGGGCTCCTTCGCCGCGGCTCCCATCCTCTTCGAGACCTTCGGCCTCGTCGAGGCCGCCAGGCCCGGGAGGGGCTTCCGGGGTCGGGTCGAGCCCCCGCCCAGGAGCTCCGGGCCCGCCCTCCGAGAGGCCGAGGTGTGCGCCGATTCGGGCTGGGCCGCCGGGCCGGACTGCGGAAGGACGGAGACGGTCCTCGTGCCCGCGGCGGCGAAGAGCCTTCCGCTCTGCCCCTACTGCACCCGCGTGGCCCTGAGCGCCGACGGCCGCTACCGCGTGCGGTCTGAGGAGGAAGAACCGGGGACTGTCAGGATGGAGAAGCGCTTCGTCTTGCCCCCGTACATGGAGAGGTACTTCGCCCGCAACCTCGACTACCGGAGCCTCCCTCCCTGGAAACCCGGCTCGGCCCAGAGCGGCTCCGACAGGAGCATGAGCGTGATCGCGCCCGAGGAGGGATCGTCCCTCTTCATCCCCGTGGAGATCACCGGGAGCCCGGGGGCCGCAGTGTTCACCGTAGCGCACCGGGACCCGGATGCGGTAGTCTTCTGGCAGCTCGACGGCGCCTATCTGGGCTCGACCAGGGGCAGGCACACGATCGAGGCGAGGCCCGGCCCCGGCGACCACGTCCTCACGGTGGTGGACGGCTCGGGCCGGAGCCTCACCAGGCACTTCACCGTGCTGAGCAGGAATTGACGGATATGAGAAAACCTACATTGCTTCCGGTCCTCGCCCTCGCCCTGTCCCTCGCCTCCCCGGCCTTCTCCCAAAGCTCCCGGGAGGACCAGCCCGCGAAGGAGGCCGAGGGGGCGGCCCTCCTCGTCGGGCGCTGGTCCGGCTCCGCCGTACTGGACTCGTCCGGGGCCGACGGCGTGGCGGCGGAAAAGGATGGCTCCGGCCCTCTGCCGGCCTTCGGGGCTGCCGCTGTGGCTTTCGGTCTCAGGCTCTTCCCCGTCGGTCCCGATTCCGGTTCTTTGGGCGGCCTGGTGGACATGCCTTCCCTAGGGCTCTACGGCTTCCCGATCGCCGACCTCCGCCTCGGTGACGGCGGCATCTCCTTCAGATTAAAAGGCAAGGCTCCTTTCGAGGGGCGCTTCGATCTCGAGTTCCCCCGGGACGGAGGGCGGCCATCGGGAGCTGAGGACGCGCCGGAGGCCGGGCCTCCGACCCTCGCGGGCGCGATGCGCCTTCTCTCCGGGGAGCAGGAGGGCCGGGGAGCCGATCGAGTCCTCGCCGAGGGAAGCTTCTCCCTCGCTCGGGAGAGCGCCTCGACCCGGACTCTCGCGTACGGCTTCGACTACTCCGTAGCCACCCCCAAAGGGAATTTGCCGGGCAGCTTCCTCGTGCCCGAGTCCGACTCGGGCGCTCAGGCGCCGGTCGTCCTCATCGTCCCAGCCTCCCAGTCGGATCGGGATGGGGACAATTACTCGGTGCCGGGCAAGAGCGACTGCCTCCTCCAGCTCGCCCTCTCCCTCCGGGGGCGGGGCGTCGCGAGCCTCCGGGTCGACCGGAGAGGATCGGGGGAGGCGTATCCCCTCGTCGAGGACGAGTCCGAGCCGCTCTTCGACGACCACGTGGGCGACGTCGTCGCCGCCATCGAGTCCCTCGCGGCCCTCGGGCGCTTCTCCTCGATCACCGTGCTCGGCTACGGCGACGGCGCCCTCGTCGGAGCCTGCGCCCTCGAGGCGCTCCCCGGATCGGCTTTCCTCGATGCTGGAGGGACGGTCTCGGGCCTCCTCGCCCTGTGCGCCTCCGGCAGGAACGAGGCCGAGGCCGTCGAGGAGGTCCTCCGGGGCGCCCCCGACGAACTCAAAGGCGAGGCCGCCGACATCATGGCCGCCCTCAAGTCCGGGGCGGGCTACCCGAATCCGAGCCCCTACTTCGCCGACTACTTCAGGCCTTCGGTCCAGCCCTACCTCGCGTCGCTCTACGCCCGGGACGTCCGGGCCTCCTTCGCCGCGGCCGCGGCCCGCTGCTCGGCCCTCGTGGTCGCGGGCGGTGCCGACCTCCAGGTAAAGTTGGGCGAAGCGCGCCTCCTCGCCGAGGCGGCCCCGGGCGCCGCGCTCCGGGTCATCCCGGGGATGAGCCACGCGCTGAAGGGCGTCGGAGACGACGAGGACGCCAACTACGCGTCCTTCACCGACCCGAGCATCCCCCTCGCCGAGGGGCTCGTCGACCTCGTCGCCGCTTTCGCCAAGGCCTCGCCCCTGCCCGCAGAGGAGGAGGTTCCGCCACTGGAGGACGAGGCTCCGCCGGATCAGGCGGAGGTTGCCCCCGGGGGTGGCGCGGCCAAGGATGAGTCGGCCAAGGCGCCGGCAGAAATGGAGGCTGTGCCCGCCGATGCCGAGACCGGCGGCTCCGGCCTAAGCCCTGCCGCCCCGCAGGATGGCCAGGGCCCGGGCGATGGACTCCCTCGATAGCTCGACGCCCCTGACGATGAAGAGCTCTCCCTCGGCGCTCACCGGGAGCGCTATGGCGGCCTCGGCCTCGTCTCCGAAGAGCACGTCGGCCAGGCCGTACCAGGCCAGCTTTAAAATACCCCTGTAGGTCTTGAGGGCCTTCGGGTCGTCCATCATGAAGACTACCGAGGCCTCGTAGCGCCCCGCCTTCCCGGGGATCGGCGAGATGGCGACCAGGAGTCCCTTGGCCGGCACCTCCATCCTCTCGCCGACGATGACCTTCGCGAGGCCCGAGAAGGGGCGAGGCGCCCAGATGACTATCTCCTTGGAGGCGAGGTCCGCGAGGCGCTTGGGGATCGGCGAATATCCTGGACGCTTGGCCGAGTCGATGAGGGATCCCAGCGGGCGATCCGAGGCCAGGACGAGGCGCGGCCCCGGCACCGCTGCGTAGAGCCCCAGCTTGGCGTTGTAGTATCCGGGCTTCACGCGCTTCCAGTCGGGGCTCGACCCGAGAGAGAGGGCCGCCGCCCTAAACGGATAGTCGCCGATGAGCGCCGCCTGGAAGGCCGGCCGCACGGCGGCGCCTCCCGCGGCAACCCCGGCCGAGCCCTCGGTCTTGTCTTGGGCCTCGCCGCCCCGGCCGGAGACGTGGGCGGAGGGGATGGGGATCGAAGGCCCTTCGGGCGCTGGGGCCTCGGCTCCGAGGCTCAGGGCCAGCGCCTGGGTCCTGTCGAGGAGCCCCTTCGCCTCCGAGGCCTGGCGCTGGCCCAGGATAGCCGGAGCGAGGCTCCTCGCCGCCTCGCCGGAGAGGCGGGCGTAGGCGAGGGCCCCAGGCTCGAGGATAGCCAGGGGATCGACGGATTCGTCGACCTTGAGGGGCGCGGCGCAGGACGAGGCTAGCCCGATCGCCAGGGCCGCGGCGAGGCCCAGGGCCGATCGCCCGGCGAGGTTCCTTGATTCCTTCATGCCAGGGACTCCTTCTTGAGGATCGAGAGGGCGAGGCTCCGATGCTCGCGGGCCGCTTCGTCCCAGCGGCGGATCGACGAGTCCCGGTATAGCCCCCGGGTGTTTACCCGCCGGAGTCCCGAGCCCAGGCCCGCGCTGCGGGAGATCTGGGCCCTGGCCCACGCGAGCTTGTCGTAGCCCGAGAACCGGGAGTCGTCGGCCTCAACATCGGATATCCCGGCCGCCTCGAGGTACCCCCTCTTGTCGTAGGGGGGGACGCGCAAGTCCACGACCGCCGCGGCAATGCGCGCTTTCATGTCACCGGGATAGCGCCGCCAGGATGCCTCGAGCTCGTCGAGGTGGAGGTCCTCGTCCTCGAAACCCCGGCGGAGATAGGTCCTGAGGTAGCGGTAGATCTTCTTCGCGGCGGCGCGGAAGCGCGAGGCGTTGTCCACCAGCGAGAGCTCTCCGCCCAGCCGCGGATCCACCCATCGGCCCGAGGCGTCGTCCGGGGCGCGCAAGGCCTGGAGGTGCCCCGCCGGAGGCAGGGGCGAGTCGGGGTCCATGGCGTTGCCCGCCTCGGTGCGGCCCGAGAAGTTCTGATGCGCCCAGGTGTCGGCGTAGGCGTGGAGGGCGATGCCGATGCGGAAGTCGTCGTCGGTCCTGAGGGCCGCCACGAGGAGCTCCTTGGCTATGGGGGAGTCGGGGGTCACCGCCCATCGGGAGGCCGACTTCGCTGCCCCCCCCGCGGCCCTCTCTCGCCTCGAGCGCTCGAAGTCCCCGGGGACGAAGTGGAAGGGCAGGTAGATGTCCCTGAGGGTCGCCTCGTCCCAGAAGACGTAGTTCTGGGTGACCTCAGTCGCGTAGGTCTCGCCGCCGTCGTCGATCTCGTAGGCCAGGATCGCGTTGTCCACGTACTGGGATGCGAAGGCTATGTCGACCGCCCGCCGCTCCGGGAAGCCGGCTCGGAGGCAGAGGAAGCAGACGGCGTAGTAGTGGAACTCGGCGTTCATCCCGGGGAGTATGGCCTCGAGCCGGAGAAGGCGCAAGCTCCGAGCCCGGCCAGGGCCGTCCTCGCCCTCAGTCGCTTCTCCAGCCTCAGGACGCGGACCGCTCCTTAATGCGCTTGGCGCTGGCCATGAGGAGCTTGAGCCGGTTGAGCTGGTTGACTTCCGAGGCGCCGGGGTCGAAGTCGATGGCCGAGACCGGCACTCGGGGGTAGCGCCGCCTGAGCTCTTTGAGCATGCCCTTGCCGGTCACGTGGTTGGGCAGGCAGGCGAAGGGCTGGAGGCAGACGATGCCGTCGACCCCTCCCCGGATGAGCTCCACCATCTCGGCGGTGAGGAACCAGCCCTCGCCGGTGCAGTTCCCGAGCTGCACTATGCCGTCCACCCCGCGGGCCAGCTCGGCTATGGGCGTCGGCGCCCCGAACTCCGCCAGGAGCTTCTCGCTCCGCGCGAGGGCCCTGACCAAGGGGGCCCGGACCGCCTCGAGGAAGGCGCAGGCCACCCGCGACTTGAGCTCGTCGACGAGCCGGCCCTCCAGGTTCCTCCTGCGGAAGATCCCGTTGTAGGCCGAGTAGAGGAGGAAATCGTACAGGTCCGGGACGTCCGCCTCCCCGCCTTCCGCCTCGATGAGCTCGACGATCTTGCCGTTGGCCTCGGGGTGGAATTTCACGAGGATCTCCCCCACCACGCCGATCCTCGGCTTCCGCGGGACGTCGAGCTTGGGGAGACGGTCGAAGGAGTCCACTATGTCCCGCAGCGCCCGGCGGTAGGCGAGGGGGCCCGGCCGGGCGAGGGAGGCGCCGCATCGCTCCGAGAGCTCCTGGGCTAGCCGGTCGGCTGAGCCGGGCGCCGCCTCGTAGGGCCTCGTTCGATAGAGGCAGCGCATGAGGGCGTCGCCGTAGACCGTGGCCTTGAGGGCGCGCACGATGAGCCGGGGGCCCAGCCTGAATCCGGGGTTCGACTCGATCCCTGCCGCGTTGAGCGAAATCACCGGTATCCGCTCGAGCCCCGCGTCGGAGAGGGCCTTGCGGAGGAAGGCTATGTAGTTGGTCGCCCGGCAGCCGCCCCCCGTCTGGGTGATGAGGAGGGCTGTCCGCTCCAGGTCGTAGCGCCCCGAGCGGAGGGCCGACATGAGCTGCCCCACCACGAGTATCGTGGGGTAGCATGCGTCGTTGTGCACCGACCTCAGACCCTCGTCGGTCGCCTCGCGGTTCCCCACCTCCGGGATCTCGAGCATGTGCCCCGAGGCCCTGAAGGCTGCCGCGAGGACCCGGAAGTGGATGGGGGACATCTGGGGGGCGAGGATGGTGTAGCCCGACTTCCCCATGGCCTCCGTGAAGACCGCGCGGCCCCGGGGGGCGGGGGCGCGCCTCGGCCCCAAGCCGGCGGCCTTCCGGGCCGCTATGGCGGCGGCGAGGCTCCGGAGCCGGATCCTGGCGGCCCCGAGGTTCGCTTGCTCGTCTATCTTGATCCCCGTGTAGATCTTCCCCGCGCCCTCGAGGATCTCGGCGACCTGGTCCGAGGTCACCGCGTCGAGGCCGCAGCCGAAAGACACGAGCTGGACGAGGTCTAGGTCCGCTCGCTTGGCCACGAAGGAGGCGGCGGCGTAGAGCCGCGAGTGGTAGGCCCACTGGTCCACGACCCGGAGGGGTCGGGCGACCTCGCCGAGGTGGGCGATCGAGTCCTCCGAAAGGACCGCCATGCCGAGCTCCGAGGCCACCGAGGGGATGCCGTGGTGCACCTCCGGGTCGACGTGGTAGGGCCTGCCCGCGAGGACGATGCCGTGGCCGCCGGTCCTCTCGATCCAGGCGAGGGCCTCCTCGCCCTTGGCCCTGAGCTCGGAGCGGAAGGCCTCCTCCTCGGCCAAGCCCGCGGCGACGGCCGCGGAGGCCTCTCGCCTCGTCACCCCGAGGTCCGCGAATACCTCGGCGAGGCGCGAGGCCAGCCGTTCGCCATCCGCGACGGGCAAGAAAGGATCCAGGTACTCGACCCGGCGCTCCCGGAAGGCGTCGACGTTGTTCAGGATGACCTCGGGGTACGAGCCGACGATGGGGCAGTTGAAGCGGTCCCTCGAGCCCTTCACGAAGCGGCGTTCCCGGGGTATGCAGGGGTAGAAGACCCGCCCCCGAGCGCCCTCGCCGGGCTCGGGCCTCCCGAGCCTGGAGGCGAGCCAAGCCGCATGGCCGTGGGCCAGCTTCGCGGGGTAGCAGACCGACTCCGACGGGATCGTATCCATGCCGAGCTCGTAGATCGCCTGGCTCGAGCGGGGCGAGAGCTCGACCCTGAAGCCCAGCTTCGTGAACACCGTGAACCACAGGGGATAGTTCTCGTAGAGGTTGAGGACCCTGGGGACGCCGAGGATTCCCCGCGGGGAGTCCTCGGGGGCCAGGGGGGCGTAGGAGAACAGGCGGCGGTACTTCCACGCGTAGATGTCCGGCGGTTCCGCGCCCCTGGCGGCCCGGGAGGCGGCGGGGTTTTCCTCCGGGGCTTCGGCTCTCCCCGCCGCCTTCCGGGCGAGGGCTTCGCCCTTCTCGCACCTGTTGCCCGTGACGTGGATCGTGCCCGAGCCCGGTCCGCCGGTGAAGGCGCATATCGTGAGGAGGCACGCGTTGGCGCAGCCCGGGCAGCGCTTCGACTCGGTGACGTAGGAGAAGGAGTCGAGCTCCCGGGCCCCGATGAGCTTCGACCGGCCTCCCTCCTTCCAGCGCGAGCGGGCCACGAGGGCCGCCCCGTAGGCCCCCATGATTCCCGGCTCCGAGGGCCTGAGGGGCGCCGTGCCGGAGACGAGCTCGAAGGCCCTGAGCACCGCGTCGCTCGAGAAGGTGCCGCCCTGGACGACCACCTTGGAGCCGAGCTCCGCCGGGTCCCTCATCCTTATGACCTTCTGCAGCGCGTTGCGCACCACTGCGTAGGCCAGCCCGGCGGCTATGTCGGCGGGGCTCGCGCCCTCCTTCTGGGACTGCTTGACCCGGGAGTTCATGAAGACGGTGCAGCGGCTGCCGAGGTCCACCGGAGCCCCGGAGCCGAGGGCGAGGGCAGCGAAGGACCGCGCGTCCTCGCCCATGGCCTGGGCGAAGGTCTCGAGGAAAGAGCCGCAGCCCGAGGAGCAGGCCTCGTTGAGGACCACCGAGGAGATGACCCCGTCCTTGATCTTGAGAAATTTCATGTCCTGGCCGCCGATGTCCAGGATGGACTCGACTCCCGGCAGGAGGCGCTCGGCCGCCAGGCAGTGGGCCACGGTCTCCACCTCGCCGTCGTCGACCCCGAAGGCGGCCTTGGCCAGCCCCTCGCCGTAGCCCGTGGCGCATGCCCTGCCGACCGCGGCCCCCGGGGGGAGGCTGGCGTATATTTCGCCCAACGCTTTCCTGAGCACGGCCAAGGTGTGTCCGGCGTTGGACGCGTAGAAGGACCCGAGGAGCCGCCCCTCCGAATCGATGGCCGCCACCTTGGTCGTCGTGGACCCCGCGTCTATGCCTATGAAGGCCGGGCCCTCGAGGCGGGAGGGATCCAGCCGGGGCAGGGAGGCGGCCCCGTGGCGGGCGCGGAACTCGGCGAGC
>Ga0268360_1001750_pt1 | contig 20287 bp, 18 predicted proteins | sample BioMet11_FD_192465 | JGI IMG/M metagenome (GOLD analysis project Ga0268360, IMG submission 192465) | Sewage microbial communities from Oakland, California, United States - Biofuel 11 (Illumina Assembly) | ecosystem: Engineered > Wastewater > Sewage > Unclassified | place: USA: California... | reverse complement strand
AGCTGTATGTCAGGGAAGCGGAGCTGCATGCGGAGCTAGCGCGCTCCGAGAATTCCGAGACGGACCCGGAAGGCACGGCGGAATTATACGCGGGGCCGGCGGACAGGGCTCTCGCCAGGGCGAGGCAGCTTGTGAAGGACTTCGGCGGAAAGTGCATGGACGGCGTCGGGGCGCAGATCGGGGCGGCCGACGCGCGCTGCGCCGGAGCGTTTTCGGGCGCCGCCGCCCCGGCTGTGAGGCGGTCCGCCGGGCCGGACGGAAGGGCGCCGGCCGCGCTGGGCGGGACGTTTTCCGCCGACGTGTTCGACAGCGTCCGCGGCAGGCGCAAGGGGCAGGACGCGGAGATCGAGAACGTGTCCATCCAGATGCTGCTCAGCGGGCGCACCCTGGTGCTGCAGCCGAGCAGTTGCCTCGACAACTACGCGTTTCTGAAGCTCATGGCCAGCGAAGAGGGGCTCCGCCGGCTCTGCCGGACGGGCAGGATCGTGATGTTCACCCACGGCGCGGTGCACAGCGCGAAGGAGTATTTTCTTTCCGTCATGAACAGCGGGAAGTTCGCGTTTTCCAGCACCGGGCTCTACGACGTTCCGGGCGCGTGGGACGCCATGCGCAGATACGTCGCCGGGGACATCGCCTGGGCCGGCGCGGCCGGGAGCTTCCCCGGAGCGTGGAAGGAGGAGGCGGAGCTTCTGGCCGCGGCGTACAGGTTCGCGCTGGAATCCTTCCCGCCGTCGGCCCTCGGGCGCTATCATCAGCCGGATTCCGCCGGGACGGCGCCGGCGGCGAAGCTGTCGGACGCCGTGCGCGCCCGCATCTTGAGGCTGAAGGAGAACGACGCGGCTGCCGGCGGAAAACGGGCCGCGCTGCTGGGGAGCCTGGGCGCGCTGGCGGAGAGGTGTGCCGGAATCGCCGACCGCAGCGAATACTACGACGTGATCGGCGGCCTTCGCGACGGCGCATACAGGCCGAAAAGCGCAGGGGCGGCGAGGCTGCTCTCCGGAGACGGGGGGAGGGAGCTGGCGGCGCTGGCCGGGGAGCCCGGCAGCCCGGAACGGTCGAAGCTGCTGGATAAACTGAATTCCATCGTGGACGACAGCTACTTCATCATGAACGGCGGGCGCGCGAGCAGGGAGATCGTCCTCACGGAGAAGGACAGGGACCTCCGCCTCACGGGCGGAAGGAGAAATTCGCCCTTCGCCGTGGTGGACGCCGGCGGCGGGGACAGCACGTTTCTGCTGGGGCAGTCGGCGCACAAGTCGGAGCGCGGGGACGTGGAATGGTCCAACATCTGCGAGCTTCTGCTCGCCGTGGACGACGTCCTTGCGCAGAGCGCCGCCCAGCCGCCGCAGGTGCGCGCCGAGCGGCTCGAAAGGGAGACGGGTGCGACCTACAAATGCAGCGGGGACGTCTGCCTTGCGGACGGCTTTTCGGCGAATACGGCCGCCGGCGGCGTCCGCAAAATCGCGCCGGACGCCGGGAAAACCGCCGGGCAGCTGGAAATCGGAAGGCGCGGCTGACGCCGGCCGGGGCGGAAAACGGAAAAAACTCCCGCCTGCACCGGTGCAGGCGGGAGCTTTTGGGGGCGCCGCGCGGCGTCGGCCGCAGGCGCGCGTTATCCGAAAATCGGGATCATTTTTTGAAGCCGTCCTTCAGCGCCACGGCGCGGTTGAAGACGAGATGTCCCGGCGCGGAATCCTTTGAGTCCACGGTGAAGTAGCCCAGGCGCAGGAACTGGAAGGACTGGGGAGCCTTCGCGTCCTCCAGCGCCTTTTCGGCCCTGCAGCCCGTGAGGACCTCGAGAGAGTCGGGGTTCAGGCACTGGGTGAAATCCTCCGCCGCGTCCGGGTCCGGATCGGAGAAGAGGTTCGAATAGAGCCGCACCTGTGCCTCCTCGCAGCAGGACGCGTCCACCCAGTGGATCGTGGCGCCCTTGACCTTGCGGCCGTCGGCGGGGTCGCCGCCCCGGCTCTCGGGGTCGTAAGTGCACGTGATCGCGGCGATGTTGCCGGCCTCGTCCTTTTCGCAGCCCGTGCACGTCACGAGGTACGCGCCCTTGAGGCGGCACTCCGGCCCGCCCGGGAAGAGGCGCTTGTACTTCGGCGCGGGCGTCTCCATGAAGTCGTCGGCCTCGACCCACAGCTCGCGGGAGAAGGAGACGGGGCGGGTCCCGGCGCTCTCGTCGCCGGGAAGGTTTTCCACCTCCACGGTCTCGCGCTTCCCCTCGGGGTAGTTCGTGACGACGAGCTTCACGGGATGCAGCACGGCCATGCGCCGGGGCGCGTGGGCGTTCAGGTCGTCCCGGAGGCAGGATTCCAGCAGGGAATATTCCACGGTGCTGGGCGTTTTTGCCACGCCGATGCGCTCCGTGAAATCCCGGATGGCGGCGGGCGTATAGCCGCGTCTGCGCAGGCCGCAGAGCGTGGGCATCCGGGGATCGTCCCAGCCGGAGACGCGCCCCTCCTCCACCAGCCGGCGGAGCTTGCGCTTGGACATGACGGTGTGGTCGATGCCGAGGCGTGCGAACTCGATCTGCCGCGGCTTCGAGGGCACGTCGGTATTGTTGATGACCCAGTCGTACAGGGGCCTGTGGTCCTCGTACTCCAGGGAGCAGAGGGAGTGGGTGATCCCCTCCAGCGCGTCCTGGATGGGATGGGCGAAGTCGTACATCGGGTAGATGCACCATTTCGTCCCCTGGCGGTGGTGCTCGATATACCTGATGCGGTAGAGCACGGGATCGCGCATGTTGAAGTTGCCGCTGGAAAGGTCGATCTTCGCCCGCAGGGTGTACTTCCCCTCGGGGAACTCCCCGTTCTTCATGCGCTCGAAAAGGTCGAGGGATTCCGCCGCCGGCCTGTCGCGCCACGGGCTCACGGCGGGCTTCGTCACGTCGCCGCGGTACTTGGAAAATTCCTCCGGCGTCAGCTCGCAGACGTAGGCCAGGCCCTTTTTGATGAGGCCCACGGCCAGCTCGTAGTCCTTTTCAAAGTAGTCCGAGCCGTAGAAGAACCGGTCGCCCCAGTCGAAGCCCAGCCAGTGGATGTCCTCCTTGATGGCGTCCACGTACTCGGCGTCCTCCTTGGCGGGGTTGGTGTCGTCCATGCGCAGGTTCGTGATGCCGCCGAATTTTTCCGCCGTGCCGAAATCGATGCACAGGGCCTTGCAGTGGCCGATGTGCAGATAGCCGTTGGGCTCCGGCGGGAAGCGGGTGTGGACCTGCATGCCCTCGAAGCGCCCGCCGGGGGCGATGTCCTCGGCCACGAAGGCCTCGATGAAGTTGCTGGTTTCGCTGACGGCTGCGCCGTTGTCCATATCGGCACGATCCTTTCGCACGCCGCGGTCCTGCGCGGCAAAATTCCGGGGCCCAGGAACCGCGGATGATTAAGCACTATTATAACAAATACCGCACCCGCTTTACAAGAGGCTAAATATGACGCGCAGGCTCTTGCGTTCGGCGGAATTATGCGATAAACTTACTGACCGTAACCGGTCACATCGGCGGGAAAGGAGGCGGCGGGATGCGCGGCAGAACAATGGATATGACTTCCGGCAGCCCCGCCCGTCTCATTTTCCTGCTTTCCCTTCCGCTCTGCGCGGAGAGCGCGGTCCGGCAGCTCGTCACCGCGCTGGCCAACGCCGTCGCCGGCCGGGGCTGCGGCGTGAACGCGCTGGCCGTCATCGGGGCGACGGGCTACGGCTATTACCCCGTGAACTGGTTCGAATTCGGCTTCGCCCAGTGCGTCTGCGTCGTTGTGGGTCAGTATTTCGGCAGCGGCGAAGGGAAAAAGCTGCGGGAGGCCGTCTCCACCTGCGCCCTCATCGGCCTCGTCCTCGGCGCGGCGCTCTCCGTCCTCAGCTGCGCGCTGGCCGGGCCCATGCTGCGGCTCCTGCAGACGCCGGAGGATATCTTCCCCGCGGCGCGGCTCTATCTCCAGGTGCTGTGCGGCGGCGGCGTCACCTATCTCGTGTACGAGATGTACGCTTCGGCGCTGCGGGCCCTGGGCGACGGGCGCGACCCGCTCATCGCCATGGGGATCATGGGCGTGCTGATCGTTTCCCTGACCTGGGCGTTCGTGTACGGTCTCAGGCTCGGAGCCGTCTCCGTGGCGCTGGCCACGGTCATCGCTCAGCTCGCCGCGGCGCTCTACTGCCTTGCCGTTCTCCGGAAAACGGAGGTCACCCGGCGGCAGCCGGGAGATCGCCTCTATTCGCCGGAGTGCGCCAGACGGGTGGCGGCCCAGGGGATCCCCGTCGGAGTGCAGCTTTCGGCAGTCTGCGTGGGCGGCGTGGTCATGCAGCGGGCGCTCAACGGGTACGGGCCCGTTTTCATCGCGGCCTTTACCGCCGCTAATTCGCTGGACGCCGTTTTCCAGGGCATTCAGTCCGCTTACGGCTCCGTGATGAATACCTACGTCAGCCAGAATTACGGCGCGCAGCGCTTCGACCGCATCCGCAGCGGGATCGGCGCGTCCCTCGCCCTGAGCGCGGTGCTCTCCGCCGGGATGACCGGCATCCTGCTGGTGTTCGGGAAGCGGCTGCTCGGCGCATTCATTGACAGCGGCGACGCCGCGGCCGCGCAGACGCTCGTGATCGGCTTCCGGTTCGTGAAGATCATGGCGGCCTGCGCCGCATTCCTCTTCCTGCTGCATATTTTCCGCTCCGCGCTGATCGGCCTGGGCGGGGCGAAGGCGACGCTCTGGGGAAACGCGGCGGAGGTCGTCGGCCGCGCCGGGACGCCGCTTCTGGTCGGCTCCCTTTTCGGTCTGCCGGGCATTTATTACGCCGAGTCCAGCGCCTGGGTGCTGGCCGGGCTGGCTCATATGGCGTCGTTCTTTTACTGCGCGCGGACGCGGCTGCGCCGGGCGGAGGGGGAAAAGACCGCTGCCCGCGGCGAATAGCGCAGGCGCGGCGGCAGGATATCCGGAACGGAAACGGAGGTGAGCGCATTGGAATATGAGGCCGGGGAGTGCGACGTGGCCGTCGTGGGCGCGGGGCACGCCGGGATCGAGGCGGCGCTCGCCGCCGCGCGGCTCGGGCTGCGCACCGTGTGCTTCACCATCAGCCTGGACGCGGTGGGCAATATGCCCTGCAACCCCGCCATCGGCGGCACGGCCAAGGGCCACCTCGTCCGGGAGATCGACGCGCTGGGCGGCGAAATGGCCCGGGCGGCCGACAAGGCCTGCATCCAGTACCGGATGCTCAACCGGGGCAAGGGTCCCGCGGTCTATTCCCTGCGCGCCCAGGCGGACCGCCGGGAATATCAGAAGGTCATGAAGGGGACGCTGGAGCGGCAGGAGCACCTGCGGGTCCTCCAGTCCGAGGTTGCGGACATCCGCACGGAAAACGGCGCCGTCTCCGCCGTGGTCACGAAGAGCGGCGGCGTCTGGCGCTGCCGGGCGGTCGTCGTCTGCACGGGAACATATCTTTCCGGCCGCACCGTCACGGGGGACGTGACCATGGAGAGCGGGCCGGACGGGATGCACGCCGCGACGGCGCTGGGCCCGCGCCTTGCGGCGCTGGGGCTTTCCCTGCGGCGCTTCAAGACGGGGACGCCGCCCCGCATCAACCGCCGTTCGGTGGATTTTTCGAAAATGACCGAGCAGCCCGGCGACGAGGATCCGGAGCCCTTCTCCTTCGACACAAAAACGCCGCCGGAGCAGCGGGCCACCTGCTGGCTCACCTATACGAACGAGGCCACTCATGATATTATAAGGGAGAACCTGTCCCGCTCGCCGCTTTTCAACGGCTCCATCAAAAGCGTCGGTCCGCGCTACTGCCCGTCCATCGAGACGAAGGTGGTGACCTTCCCCCAGAAAACGCGGCACCAGATCTTTATCGAGCCCATGGGGCTGGGAACGGAGGAGCTCTACGTCCAGGGCCTCTCCTCCTCGCTCCCCGAGGACGTGCAGCTGCGGGTGCTTCATTCCGTCGCCGGGCTGGAGAAGGCCGAGGTCCAGCGCTTCGCCTACGCCATCGAGTACGACTGCGTGGACCCCACGGAGCTTTACCCGACGCTGGAGACGAAAAAGATCGGCGGCCTGTACGGCGCCGGGCAGTTCAACGGCACCTCCGGCTACGAGGAGGCCGCCGCCCAGGGCCTGGTGGCCGGCGTCAACGCGGCGCTGAAGCTCCTGGGCCGCCCGCCCATGATCCTGGACCGGGCCGGGTCCTATATCGGCACGCTCATCGACGACCTGGTCACGAAGGGCACGAACGAGCCCTACCGCATGATGACCTCCCGTTCGGAATACAGGCTTTATCTGCGCCAGGACAACGCGGACCGGCGCCTCTCCGGCATCGGCCGGGAGGCGGGCCTCGTCCCGGAGGAGCGTCACAGGCGCGTTCTGGAAAAATACGCCGCGGTGGACGCGGAGATGGCGCGGCTCGAGCGCACGCCCGTCCGGCCCTCGCCGGCGCTGGACGCCTATCTTGAGGCGTGCGGGACGGCTCCGCTGGCGGCGCCGTCGACCCTGGCCTCGCTCCTGCGGCGCCCTCGGGTCACGGCGGAGGGCCTCGCGCCCTTTGACCCCGGCCGGCCGGCGCTTCCCAGGGCCGTGCGGGAGGACGCGCAGATCGAACTGAAGTACGCCGGCTATCTGGAGCGGGAAAAGCGCCAGATCCGGGAATTCCGCCGGCTGGAGGAGCGGGCGCTCCCGCCGGACGCGGATTACGCCGCCGTGCCGGGCCTGCGCACGGAGGCAAGGCAGAAGCTCGCAAAGATCCATCCCGCCAGTCTGGGGCAGGCGCTGCGCATCTCCGGCGTTTCGCCGGCGGACGCGGCCGCGCTGATGCTCTGGCTCGGGCGGCGGGAAAAAGAAGGGTGACGTCCGTCTCCCGCAAAGGGAGGCGCTGTCCGCAGAGACCGAAGGATAAAGTATCAATTTTTACAATATCAGGAGGTAATTTTGATGAAAAAGTACAAGTGCGAAGTCTGCGGCTATATTTACGACCCGGAGGTGGGCGATCCCGACAACGGCATCGCGCCGGGCACGGCCTTCGAGGACCTGCCGGAGGACTGGGAGTGCCCGGTCTGCGGCGCCCAGAAGATCGATTTTTCCGAGGCGGAGTGAGGAAAACGCCGGGTTCCGGCGAAAAAGCTTTACAATTCGGGCGCTTTGTGGTAGTATACGATGGATTGCCCCTCCACCTGGTTACGGGATAACGCCGGCGCAGCCGGTGCCTTTCCGCCCGTTACCCGGTCGAGCGGGGACTGTCGAAAAAAGAAAGGGGTTCAGAACATGATCACGAAGGAACAGAAGACCGCCGTCATCGAATCCAACCGCAGGAGCGAGAACGACACCGGTTCGCCGGAGGTCCAGATTGCCATCCTTACCGAGCGCATCAATCAGCTCACCGAACACCTGAAGGTGCACAAGAAGGACGACCACAGCCGTCTGGGCATGTACAAGATGGTCGGCAAGCGCCGCAACCTGCTCGACTACCTCATGAAGAAGGACATCGGACGCTACCGCGCCTGCATCGAAAAGCTCGGCATCCGCAAGTAACGGCGAAAAAGGGTATTCTATGCGGCCCGGCCGCATAGAATACCCGTATTGTTGTCTCAGCGTTCCGTCCGCCCCGGCGCGCGCCGGGAAGAAAAAACGGGGCCGGTGCCCGTTAGTATTTGAAGCTGCGCCCACGACGCTGGGCTCGTCTTCAAGTGCTAAAGGACGTGCGGCTCCGAGCTGAAAGGAGCTCACGAATGATAATCAAGCACAGAGAATTCCCGAATTACAAGAAGTACGAAATGGACCTGGCCGGCCGTCCCCTGAAGCTGGAGGTCGGCAAGTACGCCGAGCTGGCCAACGCCGCCGTCATGGTCACCTACGGCGAAACGACGGTGCTCGTCACCGCCACCGCCTCCGCCCGTCCGAGAGAGGGAATCGATTATTTCCCGCTCTCCGTCGAGTTCGAGGAAAAGCTCTACGGCGTGGGCCGCATCCCCGGCGGCTATCTCCGCCGCGAGGGCAAGCCCTCCGAGCGGGGCATCCTCTCCTCCCGCATGATCGACCGGCCCATGCGGCCGCTCTTCCCCCACGACCTGCGCAACGACGTGGTCGTGGACTGCACCGTCATGAGCGTGGATTACGACTGCCCGCCTGAGATCGCCGCCATGATCGGCGCCTCCGCCGCGGTCTCCATCTCCGACATCCCCTGGGGCGGCCCCATCGCGGGCGTCACCCTGGGCCTTGCCGACGGCAAGTACCTCATTAACCCCAACCAGGAGGAGCGCAAGACCTCCGAGATGCTCTGCACCATCGCCGCCACGGCGGAAAAGATCGTCATGATCGAAGCCGGCGGCAAGGAGATCCCCGAGGACATCATGCTGGGCGGCATCATCGCCGCGCACGACGCCATCAAGCCCGTCGTGGCCCTCATTAACCGCATGGTGGCCGAGATCGGCAAGCCGAAGTTCGAGTACGAACACGCCTCCTTCAACGAGGAGCTCTTCCGGAAGATCGTGGACAAGTATCTGGACGACGTGCGCTACTGCATGGACACGGACGACAAGAACGTCCGCGAGAGCCGCTACAACGCCGTCGTGGAGAAGATGATCGCCGAATTCGGCGAGGAATATCCGGAGATCACGGCCCAGCTCGAGGAGATCACCTACAAGATCCAGAAGATGGTCGTGAAGGAATGGCTCCTTCAGGGCAAACGCGTGGACGGCCGCGCGATGAACGAGATCCGTCCGCTGGGCGCCGAGGTCGGCATCCTGCCGCGGGTCCACGGCTCCGGCCTCTTCACCAGGGGCCAGACCCAGGTCCTCTCCATCTGCACGCTGTCCACCCTCTCCTCCGCCCAGAAGCTTGACACCATCTGGGAAGAGGAGTCCAAGCGGTATATCCACCACTACAACTTCCCCGGCTACTCCACGGGCGAAGCCAAGACCAGCCGCTCCACCTCCCGCCGCGAGATCGGCCACGGCGCGCTGGCCGAGAAGGCCCTCGAGCCCGTCATCCCGCCGGTGGAGGAGTTCCCGTACGCCATCCGCGTGGTGAGCGAGGTGCTGTCCAGCAACGGTTCCACGTCCCAGGGCTCCATCTGCGGCTCAACGCTCGCCCTCATGGACGCCGGCGTGCCCATCAAGGCGCCGGTGGCCGGCATTTCCTGCGGCCTCATCCACGACGACGAGGGCGGCTGGAAGACCTTCATCGACATCCAGGGCGTGGAGGATTTCCACGGCGAGATGGACTTCAAGGTCGCCGGCACGAAGAACGGCATCACCGCCATCCAGATGGATCTGAAGAACGACGGCCTCACCTACGACGTGATCAAGAGCGCCCTCTCGATGACCCGCGAGGCGCGCATCCAGATTCTGGACGAGATCATGCTCCCGGTCATCTCCGAGCCGCGCAAGGAGCTGGCCAAGACCGCCCCGAAGATGATCTCCATGCACATCGACCCGGAGAAGATCCGCGAGGTCATCGGCTCCGGCGGAAAGGTCATCCAGAAGATGTGCGCCGACACCGGCTGCAAGATCGACGTGGAGGAGGACGGCAGCGTCTATATCTCCCACACCGACATCGAGGCCTGCCGCAAGGTCAAGCAGATGATCGACAACATCGTCTTCGTCCCCGAGACCGGCAAGCTTTACTGGGGCCAGTGCGTGCGCATCATCCCCATCGGCGCGTTCATCGAGCTCGTGCCCGGCAAGGACGCCATGTGCCACATCAAGGATCTGGAGTTTAAGCGCACCGAGAAGGTCGAGGACGTGATCAACGTCGGCGACTGGACCTGGATCAAGTTCCTGGGCGTGGACGACCGCGGCCGCTGGAACGTCTCCCGCAAGGAGGCCATCAAGGACCGTCAGGCCCAGGGCCTTCCCATCGACAAGGAATAACGAACGAAAAAAACTCCGCCGGAGCGATCGCTCCGGCGGAGTTTTTCTGACAGGGGATACGCGGGGCTTGGCCCGGCGCTCAGTCCGCCGCGGCTCAGCCGATGGAGTCGTCGTTGAACACCCAGTCGCGCACGGGGACCCGGACGAACGTTCCTTCCCCGGTGCGGCAGACGACCTCGCGGATGCCGGCGTTGATGATGAGCCGGCGGCACATGGAGCAGGGGATGGTGTCGGAGAGGATCTCGTTCGTTTTCCCGTCCCGCCCCGAAAGGTACATCGTGGCGCCGATCTCGTCGCTGCGGGCGGCGGAGATGATGGCGTTCTGCTCGGCGTGGACGCTGCGGCACAGCTCGTACCGCTCGCCGGACGGGATGCCCATCTCGTCCCGCTTGCACACGCCCATGTCCACGCAGTTCTTGCGCCCGCGGGGCGCGCCGTTGTAACCGGTGGAGACGATCTCGTCGTCCTTGACGATGATCGCGCCGTAATGCCGCCTGAGACAGGTGGAGCGCTCGGAAACCACGTCGGAGATGTCCAGGTAGTAATTTTCTTTATCCGTGCGTTTCATGGCGGAACCTCCCGGTCAAATCAGTTTTGTTTCTACCATTATATTCCGCCTTTCGCAATTTGCAAGGGCCTTCGGCTTGACACGGCGCGCGCGCCGCGTTATAATGCCCGAAGCAGAGCAAAATAAGGGGTGCTGGGTCCTTCCCGGCTGAGATGGCGCGAATCGGCGCGCCGAACCCTGGAACCTGATCCGGGTAATGCCGGCGTAGGAAGAATACGGGCCGACTTCTTCCTGCGCCGCGTTGCTGAAAGCGATGCGGCGTGTTTTTTTGCCCTGCGGCACAATGAAAGGAAGAAGGAATCGGTACAATGAAAAACAGGAACCTCCGCGCCCTGTGCGAGGGCGCCGTGATGGTGGGCATCGCCATCGCGCTCAACTTTCTCAAGATCATCCAGCTCCCCAACGGCGGCTCGGTGGATCTGGCCATGATCCCCATTTTCTTCTACGCGATCCGCTGGGGCTGGAAGGACGGGCTGCTGGCCGGCTTCGCCTTCGGGCTCCTGCAGATGTTCATCGACGGCGCCATCGCCTGGGGCTGGCAGAGCCTGATCCTGGACTATCTGGTGGCGTTCACCCCGCTGGGCTTCTGCGGGCTCTTCAGGGGCCGGAAGAACGGGATCTATTGGGGCATCCTTCTGGGCTCCTTCTGCCGTTTTATCGCCCACTACATCAGCGGCGTCACCATCTACGCCATCCTCGTCCCCACCGAGCTCTTCCACATGACCTTTACGAGCCCCTGGCTCTACTCGCTGGTCTATAACGGCAGCTACATGCTGGTGGACACCCTCATCTGCCTCGCCGTTTTCGCGGCGCTTTCCCGCCCCCTGGACAAATATATCATGGGAAAAGACATCGAAACGGCCTGAAGGACGCCTTTTTCGCGGAATCGTATTGACATTGGGCGTGCAGGTATTATAAAATATACTTCCCGCGGTCTTGCCGTGGGAAGTATATTTTTTGTCAACTGCTTCGGCGGGGCAGACTCCCGCCGATGTCGAGTATGAAATTCTGACGGAGGTACAAAAAGATGAAAATGACTTTCCAGCCCAAGAAGCTCCACCGCGCGAAGGTGCACGGCTTCCGCTCCCGCATGTCCACATCCAACGGCCGCAAGGTTCTGGCCCGCAGGCGCAGCAAGGGCCGCGAAGTTCTCACTCACTGACGGCGGCGCGCCGGTATCGGACGGCGGGGGAGGCCCTGCCGGGAAAGCCTTTTCAGGGCGGGGAGACCCGCCCTTGCGGAGCATCCGCCCCGCTTGCTTGGGAGTTGTGACAGGTGGAGTTTTCCTCGTCCCTGAAGAAGAACTATGACTTCCGCCGCGTCTACCGCCGGGGGAAGAGCGCGGTCACGCCGCGGCTCGTCCTGTACTGCCGCCCCTGCGGGCGGAAGACGAACCGGCTCGGCATCACGGTCAGCGTGAAGCTCGGCGGCGCGGTGACGCGCAACCGGGTCCGCCGGCGCGTGCGGGAGATTTACAGGACGCACGAGGCAGAGTTCCTCCCCGGCTTCGATCTCGTGGCCGTGGCGCGCACCCGCGCCGTGGACGCGGAGTACCGGGAGCTGGAGCGGGATTTCCTCGCGCTTGCGGGAAAGCTGGGCGTCAGGAAATGAAAAAAGTGCTCATCGCGCTCATCCGGTTCTACCGGAAGAATATTTCCCCCCTGAAGCCTCCCTGCTGCCGCTATATCCCGACCTGTTCGCAGTACGCGCTGGAGGCCGTGGAGAAGTACGGCGCCTGGCGCGGCTCGCTGCTGGCGCTCCGGCGGCTTTCCAAATGCCACCCGTTCCACCGCGTGACCAATCCTTACGACCCCGTGCCCTGAGGCGCGTGCGCGCCCCCGCGGCGCGAAGATTGGAGAAAACTGAATGAACACTATCGCGAGACCCTTCGGGATCCTGCTCCTCTGGCTTTTCGAGCTGACGAAGAACTACGGCGCGGCCGTCATCCTCTTCGCCCTCATCGTCAAGGTCATCCTGCTGCCCTTCATGATGAAGAGCAAGCACGGCATGATGCGGCAGACCGCCCTGGCCCCGAAGATGAAGGAGCTGGAAAAGCGGTATGCCGGCAACAAGCAGAAGTACACCGAGGAGGTCCAGAAGCTTTATAAGGAAGAGGGCGTCAACCCCGCCTCCGGCTGCATCTGGACCCTCATCCCGTTCCCGATCCTGATCGCGCTCTACGAGGCGATCCGCAAGCCCCTGACGATCATGATGGGCGTTGCCGCAGACCTTCTGGCCGAGGGCGGCGCCATCTATCAGAAACTGGCCGAGCTGGGCTACAACGGCTCCACCGCCGTGCGCAGCTACGAACAGATCAGCCAGTCCCAGTTCATCACGGCGCATTTTTCCGATTTTTCCGGTCTTTCGGACAAGCTGAGGCAGGTCAGCTATACCTTCCTGGGCCTTGATCTGGGGCAGATCCCCAGCTGGAAGATCTGGAGCTACGACTGGAGCTCCGCGTCCGCCTGGCTTCCCCAGGTGGGGCTGCTCCTCATCCCCGTCGCCGCGGCGGTGCTGACGTACGTCTCCAGCAAGGTCACCATGCAGATGACCCCCTCCACGGACGATCAGGCGGCCGCCACCTCCAATTCCATGATGGTGATGATGCCCCTGATGACGCTGGTCTTCGCGTTCATGATGCCCGCGGCCGTCGGCCTTTACTGGGCCGCCAGCACGCTTTTCGGGATCGTCCAGGACGTCTGGCTCACGAAGCGCTATACCAAGATCATCGCCGCCGAGAACGCCGAGCGGGACGCCCGGCGCTCCGTCCGCGAGGCGGAGCTGGAGGCCAAGCGCGCCGAGACGGAGCGCCTGCGCGCCGCCAACGCCACCACCCAGAACGAAAACACGTCCAAGCGCAAGCAGCAGGCCCTGCAGAAGCAGGCCCAGGCGGTGAAGAGCGCCGAGTGGGAGCGGCAGAACGCCGGCCCCTCCGGGGACGATTCTCCGTCCCGCGTGGGCGAGCGCAGATATGCCCGCGGCCGCGCTTACGATCCGGGCCGATTCTCCGCGGGCGGCGAAGAGAGCGCCGCGGCGCCGGAAACGGAGGACACGGGCGTCGTGCGGGCGCCCGCGGAAGAGCCCGCAAAGGCTCCGGCGGTCCACTGGGAGGATCTGCCCGAAGGGGAAACGGCCGATCAGCCCGAAACTGACGCCGACGGCGGCAAAACGCCGGACGGCGAGGACGACAAGGGAGAGAATCTCAAATGAAAAAATCCATTGATGTTTCCGGCCGCACGGAAGACGCCGCCATCGCCGACGCGCTGGCCCAGACCGGCAAGGCGCGCGAGGACGTCTCCGTGGAAGTGCTGGAGCGGGCGAAGACCGGGTTTCTCGGCATCGGCTCGTCTCCCGCGAAGATCCGCGTGAGCTGGGAGGAGCAGAGCTCCAAGCTGGCGGAGCTGGAGAGTTTCCTGGGAGGGCTTTTCCAGCGCATGGGCGTCGAAGCCCAGGTCAAGGCGGAGATGAACGAGGAAGAGAACGTCATCACCTGCGAGCTCGCCGGCGAGCATGTGGGCGCGCTCATCGGGCGCCGCGGCGAGACGCTGGACGCCATCCAGCACCTTGCCAACTACGTGGTCAACAAGGGCGAGAACGAGCGCACGCGCATCAACATCGACGCGGAGAACTACCGCGCCAAGCGGGCCGACGCGCTCACCCATCTGGCGAAGAAGGTGGCCGCCAAGGTCGTCAAATACCGCCGCAACATGACCCTGGAGCCCATGAACGCATACGAGCGCCACGTGATCCACACGGCGCTGCAGGATTTCGAGGGCGTCAGCACCTATTCCACCGGCACCGAGCCCAACCGCCGCGTGGTGGTCGCCTACGGCAACGTGACGGAGGGAGAGGCTCCCGCGGAGCCGCCCCGCCGCAGCGATGCGCGCCCGCCGCGCTCCGGCCGCTACGGCGGCGGACGTCCCGTTTCCCGCGGGCCGCGTCCGTCCGCGCCGGCCAGGGCCCCCTACGCCGCGCCCGTCGCTCCTTCCGCTCCTGCCATCCCCGCCGCTCCGTCGCCCGTCCGGGCGCCGGCCCCGGCAGAGGAAGCGCCTGCCGCGCAGGAGCCGCCCAAGGAAGTTCCCGCGCCCTCCGAAGTCCCCGCGGCTCCTGCAGCGGAGCCGGCGGACGAACAACCCAGGACCCCGACTTATCGCGAGTGGCGGTAATCCGGCGGCATCGCTTTGTGCAAGCTGAAAGGAATGATCAATATGTTCGAGAAAATCCGTGATATCCTTGCTTCCCAGCTGGACGTGGACGCCGACATTATTAAGCCCGAGACCGATATCGCCGAAGACCTAGGCGCGGATTCTCTGGATGTGGTCGAGCTGCTCACCTCCCTTGAGGACGAGTTCGGCATCGTGATCCCGCAGGACTCCGTGCAGAACGTGAAGACCGTGGGCGATCTGGTGGAACTCATCGAAAAGCAAGTGTGACTGCAAAAAAGCGGAGGGCCGGGCGCAGAAGCGCCCGGCCCTCCGTTTTTCATGCCGGCGGCGGAAACCGGAAAGGACGCCGGCGCGGGAGCGGAAAATCCCGCGGGCTCAAGGCTCCGGACCGTCTGCGGATTTCAGCGCCTTGGGAAGATCGGCGCCTTTCCCCAGGTTTCCCGGCGGTCTGCCGACTCGCCGAATACGGTCAGGTTCAGGATGCCGGGCGTAAGCCCCTCCGGCGCGCCCGTGATCCGCACCCGCACGCCGCTGACCATCTCTTCCGGGAAGGTGCGGTAGTCGACGGACAGATCCGTCTCGTTGCCGGATGCGTCCAGCAGGGGGAACCAAGGGGAGCCCTTGACCCGCTGCCCCTCGATCACATAGCGGTAGGGCCCGGGCAAAACGCCTTTCTCCAGATCCAGGCCCACGTCCTTCCAGATCAGCCGGATGCCGCTGACGTAGAACCGGCCGCGCATGTACACCGCAAGGGAGGGCTCCGAGTCCCCCGCTGCGGGCTGCCACCAGGTGTGCAGCACTTCATCCACCGCATACAGGGGGCGGTGGCCGGGGGCATAGGAGGAAGCCATGGTCAGGGCGAAGGCGGCGCAGGAGACCAGCCCCGTCTCGTTGCCCAGCTCCGGATGCTCCAGCACGCCGGGGGCGTACTGGGGCGTGTCGCAGCCGGTGCGGGCGTACAGGCATCCGTCCCCGTCGATGCCGCAGGGGTCCATGCCGATGCGTCGCTCGAAAATACTGTCTGCCGCGACGGGGATGGTATAGAAGCACCAGATGGTGCCGCCGGGGCCGTCGGCGATGCTGCCGTGCCCGCCGCCCCGGATCAGGCCGCGGTCGCTCCTGGAGACCGGGTTGCGCTTTTGCGGGGCGAAGGGTCCCAGCGGCGCCCGGCCCACATAGGCACCCATGCAGTAGGAGTAGTATTCCGTGCCGGCGGCGGCGTAGGTCAGGTAATAGACGCTGCCGCGCTTGTACATCCAGGAGCCCTCCAGACTGCCGGTGCCCCAGTTCTCGTTGTTGCTGCCCACGCGCTCCCAGGCGTTGTTGCCGTTGAATTTCAGCATGTTCGCGGGCGCTGTCAGAAGCCTGTTCGGATGGCTGCCGTCCAGCTTCGCGCCCAGGATGCCCGTGCCGGAGCCCCAGTACAGATAGAGACTGTCGTCCTCGTCCCGGAAGATCATGGGGTCGTTGGCCAGAAATTCCCGCCCGTCGGGCAGCGTCCAGTCGCCGACTGCGCGCCAGGGCCCCAGAGGAGAGTCCGCCTCGTGCAGGGGCACGGAATTGGAAGCGGCGTAAAACTTCCCCCGGAAAAAGGCCACCGTCGGCGCCATGGGACGGGAGATGAGCGTCCAGCTGGGCTCGGAATGGGCCGTCCAGCGGATGAAATCCTCGGATCGGTAGATCGGGCCGCCGGAGCAGTAAAGATACCACACCCCCTCGTGGTACAGGCAGGTGGGATCCGCGGTGGAGCGAACGTCGTTCTCCGCCTCCCGGCAGTAATCCGGACCGGCCGGGGGAGCGGCGTGAAGCTCCGGCATCGGCTCCGTGCGGCCGGCGGCTTCCCAGAAGATCTGCCGTTCGCTGACTGGCGTCCTGCCGCCCCGGTCCCAAACGCCGATGGTGTCATAGGGGCCTTTGCCGAGTACGGGCAGCGTGGGATAATCCGGCAGCACCAGCGGATTGCAGTAGGTGCTTTCAAGATTTTTTCCGTTCATGTCGCAGTATTCCTTCCATTGCCTGCCGGACGACAGGCCGAAAATAACGGCGGACGGCGTATCGCAGGAGCCGTTTCCTACGCTTCGGAATTTTCGGGCGTACGCGGCTCATACAGCGCAAAGACGTTCAGAAACGCGGGCGCGCTCAGCCAGGCGGTCCCGGCGAAGCCGATGACGGCCCAGACGATCGAGCCGGCCAGGAACACGGCGGGAGATACCGCGAACAAAATGACCGGGAAAAAGAACAGGACGCTCAGCCACGCGCTCCTGAGCGGATGCAGTACGCTGATCCGCAGCGCGTTGCGGATGGTGCGCAGCGGTTTGCTGTCGAACCGCGCCGTCAGGGGCGGCGTATACGCGGCCGCGAAGCACAGCACCGCGATCAGGATGATCGTGGCGGCCACCCAGAACGCGCCCAGCCCCGCGGCGGCGACGGCATTCCAGTCCATATACAAAACAAACCCGATCGCGGCGAGAATGAGCTCCTCCGGCACGCTCTGTTTCAGGTTCTGCTTCCAGGCCCGGAAGAAATGACGGACCAGCTGCCCGTCCTCCTGGTTCCGGATCCGGAAGATCACTGCGTACAGAGCGGCCCACGAGGCGCCGATGGTCGCCACCGGCAGGCATCCGACGAGAAACGCCAGATTCAGCAGCATCAGATCGCCGATTCTGGAAAGGAAACGCATGAGACGGTGATCGGGGTTGAACAGCTTCATTCCACTCACTCGCTTTCGCACCGGAACGCCGGAGGCCCCCCGCGGGACGGATCCGCGTTCCGGACATCTCCGAAGACAGGCCCCGGCGCGGGAACGCCGGGAACGCTGCCTTCAGGCCTTCACCGAGCCCAGCATGATGCCGGACGCGAAGTCCTTTTGCAGGAAGGGATAAACGCACATGACCGGCAGGATCGTGATGACGGTGATGGCCATCTTCAGGGTCTGGGAGTTGGGGGCCTTCAGGATGCCGCTCTTCAGTGCCTCGATGTTGGTCTGGGAGGCCAGCGTGTTGAACAGGACGTACTGCATGGTGTACAGCTTGGTTTCCATGGAGCAGTACAGCTGGGTGTCGATAAACGCGTTCCAGTTGTTCAGGATGCCGAACAGCAGGATGGACGCGTTGACCGGCTTGCAGCAGGGAAAAATGACCTTCCAGTACGCCTGCAGGTCGTTGCCGCCGTCCATATACACGGCTTCCTGCAGAGAGCGGGGGATGGACTCGATGTAGGTCCGGATCAGGATCAGATTGAATGCGCTGCACAGGCCGGGCAGCACGTACACCAGGAAGTTGTTCATCAGGCCGTAGAGCTTAATGAATACATAGCTGGGGATGATGCCGGCGGACAGGTACATGACCAGGACGAAATAGGTTTTGAAGAACTTGCCGAACACCAGGTTGGGGCTGGCCAGGGCATAGGCGGCCATGCCGCTGACGGCCAGGCTCAGCACGGGGGTGATCAGGCTTCTGGCGGCGGAGATGAAAAACGCATGGAGGATGGTGCCGCTGCCCAGCAGCGTGGTATACGCGTCCAGGTTCACGCCCTTCGGCAGCAGCAGCAGCGAGCCGGTGGCCTGGGACAGGGTGCTCAGGGAGAAATTGATGACATACAGGAACGGGTATACCATGACCACGAAGATGACCAGCATGATCAGACCGTTCAGCCCGTCGAAGATCTTGTCTGCCGGGGTTCTCTTGAATTTCATGACGCGCCTCCTCAGATCACAGCGCTCTTGCTGATTTTCTTGGTGATCCAGTTGACTGTCAGCAGCAGGGCGATGCTGACGATCGTCTTGATGATGCTCATTGCGGTGGAATAGGGGAAGTCGAGCATTTTCAGGCCGAACTTGTAGATGTACATATCCAGCACTTCCATCCTGGACCAGTTGGTGGAGTTGGAGAAAATGAAGAACTGCTCCAGACCGGAGTTGAGGATCCAGCCGGAATTCATGATGAGCAGGACGGACAGGGTGGGGAGCAGATTGGGGATGGTGACGAACCAGATCCTCTGCAGCCGGCTGGCGCCGTCCAGCGCCGCGGCCTCATACTGCTCGCCGGAAATACCGGCGATGGCGGCCAGAAAGATGATGGTGTTGTAGCCGATGTTCTTCCACACGTTCAGGGTGATGATCAGGCCCCAGGAGTATTTGGGATCGCCCAGGATGTTCAGGCCCTTTTCCAGGGCGCCGATGCGCACCAGAAACTGGTTGATGACGCCGGACTTGACGGCGAACATGGACCACACCACGGAATAGGCGATGACCCAGGAAACGAAATAGGGGAAGAAGCTGACCGTCTGCACCAGCTTTGCGCCCTTTTTCCAGCGCATCTCGTTGAGCAGGACCGCAAACACCATCGCCAGCACAATGTTCAGGATCAGGGAGGAGCAGTTGATCACCAGGGTGTTGCGCAGAAGGTAGCTCAGATCGGAGCTGTCCCGGAAGATCTTGATGAAATATTTCAGGCCGACGAATTTTCCGCTGAACAGGGAGCCGCCGATCTCGTAATCGGAGAACGCCAGGTACCAGCCCGAGAGGGGTATGTAGCAGAACATCAGCAGGCAGAGGAACGCGGGAAGCATCATGAGCAGCATCCATTTCTGCTGCTTGATGCGGATCCAGAGACGGCCGGACTTGCTTTGCACCGGCATGGAGGCTGCGGGGGCTGCTTTTTTCATTTTTTGACCCTCCATCAACTTTTGCCCAAATACCCCCAAAAGGGAGACGTCCATCTTCTGGCGTCTCCCTTCGGGGATATGATCGCTTTGGATACGGCCGGGATTACTTGCTCGAGGCTGTGCTGCCGGAGGCCTGCAGCTCGGTCATCTTCTGGTTCATGTAGTCGATGACGGCCGCGTGGTCCAGCTTGTCGTATTCGCTCATCATGTCAGACCAGACGGAATCGAAGCTGTCGGTCGTGATCAGATTCGCGGAGTACTTCAGGCGGCATTCGACCATCTTGGCCGCGGTCTTGCCCAGGTCGCTGTTGGCGTCGGGAGAGCAGGAGCTCAAGTACGGGTTCTTGTCGATGAACTTGTAGTTCTTGGTCCACCAGTCGTTGGAGTTGCTCCAGCCCATCGCCGTGTAGGCGGCTCTCTGGCGGTCGTTCAGCGTTTTGGCGTCCTTGTAGGTCTGCGCGCTGGTCAGGTCGTAGGGCTGGCCGTCCTTGGCCAGGGTCAGGCACAGAGGCAGGCCGCGGAGCATGGCCAGGCCTTCCTTTGCGGCCAGCTTGGAATCGGAAGCGGTCTGGTCGCGCAGGGCGGTGGTGACGCGGGTGCCGTTTTCGACCGTGTAATGCACGCCCTCGATGCCGGACTGCAGAAGCAGCTGGCCTTCTTCGGTACAGCACCAGTTAATGAGCTTCAGGACGCGCTCGGGGTTCTTGCACTTGTCGGTCAGGCCGAACATATAGAACTCGTTGGTCAGGCTGATGGGGCAGACGCGGCCCTGGCCCGAGGCGGCCTGGGAATCCAGCTGGAAGGGCATCTGGATGTAGGACATCTCGGTGTGGCCGGCGGCGGTCAGCGCCTTGTTGGCGGCGGCGTTCTGCCAGGACATATACCAGACGGCGATGGGGCGGCCGTCGGACATCTTGGCGGCGGTCATGTCGGCGGTATCGGTGAAGCACTCCTCGTCCAGAGCGCCGGCGGTGTACAGATCGTTGAAGAACTTGAAGGACTCCTTGATGATGGGGGACTCCACGTACTCCACATATTTGTTGTCCT
>Ga0268360_1001741_pt1 | contig 20406 bp, 20 predicted proteins | sample BioMet11_FD_192465 | JGI IMG/M metagenome (GOLD analysis project Ga0268360, IMG submission 192465) | Sewage microbial communities from Oakland, California, United States - Biofuel 11 (Illumina Assembly) | ecosystem: Engineered > Wastewater > Sewage > Unclassified | place: USA: California... | reverse complement strand
GGCAGGTGGAATGGTACTCGTGCTTGGTATTGGCAAGGATAAAGCCATGACAGATAGGGGTATCGGAAGCGGAATCCACGGTGGAGAAATTATTATCCGTGGGGACGTAGATGATTACCTTCTTGGAACAGGAGCCAAGAAATTCAAGTTTACCGAAAGTGATCTTGAACGCATTACCCCAATTATAAAGAGCTTCTGCGAGCAGTTTGGGTATGACGCCGCAGAGTTCCTGGACACCAACTACACAAAGATCGGACCTGTAAGCAGCCGTCCTTTCGCAAGCAAATATGTATGGGAGTGATCAGAAATGGCAGAACAGAAACCAATCAGCAAAAGTTACCTTGACCTCAAGTCAAAAGTCTGGGACGAAGGCCTTTGCTCAGGCTGCGGGGCCTGCATTGCAGTCTGCCCTGCTGATGCTCTATACTTCGAAATAGGCGGGGATTCCACACATCCGAAGAGCAATAACTACTGTAAAGCTGCTGTTGACGATGTTCCCTGCGGAGCCTGTTACGAGGTTTGTCCAAGACTCGAAGAACAGCCCTCAAGCCTGCTCGGAGACTATCTTGAAATTACTGCTGGAAAAGCCGAGTTTGATGTTCCAAAAAAGCAGAGTGGAGGAGCAGTAACAGCAATTCTTGCAAATGCCCTGGATACAGGCCTTGTAGATGCTGTAGTTACGGTTACGGAAGATCCCTGGACCCTCAAGCCTCACTCAATGGTAATAACTAAGAGTGAAGCTCTTGTCGGTCAGGCAGGAAGCCGTTACAACTGGTGGGTTCCTCTTGTTTATTCCCTTAAGGAAGCGGTTGTAAACAGGAAGTACAGGAACATTGCAGTCGTCGGAGTTCCCTGCGTAGTTCAAGCAGTTCGTAAAATGCTTGAAACCGACCACCAGCTTGTGGGGCCATACAAAAAGTCCATTCGTTTCGTATTAGGCCTTTTCTGCACGGAAAGTTTCGACTACGAAAAACTTATTGCAGGCAAGCTGAAAAGCGAGTACGCCCTCGAACCCATGAAGGTTTGCCGCATTGATGTTAAGGGCAAGCTCGAAATCACTCTCGATGACGGTACACAGTATGTAATCCCACTTACCGAACTTGAGGATACTACTCGCCCAGGCTGCAGTATCTGTACGGACTTTACTGCTCTCAAGGCTGATATTTCAGCCGGCTCAGTTGGAAGCCCTGACGGCTACACCACTCTTATTGTCCGTACTCTTGTAGGGCAGCACATTCTTGAAAGCGCAGTTGCTAACAAGAAATTGAGTGTTGGCGGGGAAGTAAACTTAGGGATCATTGAAAAGCTTGCAAAGAAGAAGCTTGCAAGAAAACCGGAATAAAATCGAAATAATTACTTCAAAACAGATTTGGATGGAGTTTGACTCCATCTCTTTTCTCTTTGGACTCGTAACGAATTAACCTAAGTAACACATTATTACTTGGAAGCAAAACCGATGGTACTGCTTATGAAAATGGAAAAGTACAGTGTAAAAATTGGCTTAGGTTATTTCGCGGTGAGTACTTTCTATTTTTCCAAAGGCAGAACCAAGAACGTTTTAAGCATACTAAAACAAAGTTTTCTGCCTCCGGGCAATGTGGAGTTAGAGAAAAATTGAGCTTCACCAAATACTATTTTTAATGTTCACTTTTTTATAAATCTACTCTTATAACTAGTTTATGACTAATTCGCACAACTGAAAGCATACCAAAATCTAAATTTGAGCCTTTGGATATTTATAAAGCTATTAATTCGATAGTTAGACGGTTTAGCCATAATATTTAAGTAAACTCTTTTGATACGTGTTAACAGGAGAGTTGAAATGTCAAGTAGGATACTTTTCATTCTATTGGCAACTTTACTTTTTCTATCTTCCTTTACAACCGCAACAGTTAAAAATATAAGTAAAAGACAAGCATCAAGCAACTATACCATAACACCGTCATTTGATACTGAAATTGAACTAACTAAAAAAATGTAGACACCCTGACGGCCTACAGTTTTGATTCCAACATACAACATAACAACACATCTATACCTTTTGATGTTTCTCAAACCAGGCTTGAAAACTCAACCGAACAATAATGGAAACAGAGACTCTGATAGTATAAATATTGTAAATGAGAAAAATCAAAATAGAAGTTTTGAGCCTCCAAGTCAGGAAGAAAAATACTGCGGTAATTATATAATTGGGTACCCAAAAAATTTTGTGGACTCAAATAGAACTCTTTATTTTTATCTGGATAATTTTGGGCCTCTGTATCCAGGGAATCTTTTGATTCTTACTCCAGGAAGTCATAACCTAAAAATATGGTCAGAAAATGAAAACGGAACTGTGTTTATGGAGAATGAAATTTCTGATTTTATAAAATATTCCATGGAACAAATTCAGGTAGATAACCCGATTGCTGATCATAAAAATTCTCTTATCTTCATCTCAGGTGTATTTGTAAGTTTGGTTTTTTTGCATTTTGTGGAAAGAGGATAAAAAGAGGTCTCTAAATTCGAAGGGCTTTAAATCCGAGAAAAATGAGGTCTGTATATCGTTTAAAAAACAAAAACTTTATTTATCTAACTTTTACGGTCATGTCTTTTAATCATATCCATGAACTAGAACCCAGGTTGGAACCTAAATTCCTTTGGAGATGAAAAATGAGGACTTCCTGCTCAAAAGTTAAAAGCTTATTCCAATAATTAAAAAATGCGTCTTTTAATAAAAGAAAATTTTTATAAGTTTAAAACCCTGGCCTCCACTTTTGGCAATTAATCTATTAATTTCCGGTCTTCACGATATCACATTCCAAGAATATACCGCTAGCGTCACCATAAGGCAACGGTTCATCGAGTCTATTTTTAGAAATTCATCCTTTGTTAAAACCATGAAAATAAAATATTGTCCTTTTCTTTTTTATTCCCTGGCTTTAAGCTATCAACTTTCCCTTCTCCATTAGCCATATAATAAGACTCAGCAATTAATTTCTTTAGTTTTGGTGCTTCTTTAGTTAGATTCGTTGTGTTCCTGACTCCATAATAAACTATGAAATAATCATCTCTCCCTTTAAGGAAAGGTTTCTCGTACACTAGAAAGTATCCTGAAGTTTCTGGACTCTTATACCCTGTTGCATTAAAAGAGTGAGGACTATAAATGGGGCCCCAGACGTTTTCAGTTTCACGCCTTTCAATTACTTCTTGAAGTTCTTCACTAACATTCAGTTCCTGATAGAACACATTACCGTTTTCTTCCAGATAACGATAAAGTGTATCTTCTCCTTTTAAGAATTCAGATTCATCGTTAAAGTACCAAACATTTATTAATTCTTCTTGAGAGTAGTTTCCTGCATTACAGTAAGGGGAAATCTTTGGAAAAAGTGATGTGCAGCCCTGTTCATTCCCTTGCCAGGCTCCTGGAATATACCATCCTGGCATACCCTCTGAGGGAGGCAGTCCTGGGCCAATTGGAATAACGTCGAAAATAAGCCATACTCCAAGGAGAGCAATTATCAAAAACACTAAAAGGGCTATCTTTATATTCAGTTTCTTGTAAAACATTCGCCTGCCCCAATTAAAGAAAATATAATATGGGTGATTAAGGTCTCACCCATGTTGCCATAGCTCCTGTCCAGCTCCCAAACGCTAAGTAGTGTACATTACTTGTATCCCATGTATCATGTAAGTATACGTAATCTTGATTTCCATCATAATATCCTATGCAGGTTACACTATGCTCGCCATATGGCTGAGTGTAACCATTACCTGTCCCACCATTTAGCATGCTGAGCACGAAAGGTTTATTCGCATTTACTTCGGCTTTTACCTCATTCCATGAAACATAGATATCATTGGACGCATCAAAGTTATTATATCCATGGTTATTGCAAACCTTCTCTATGCCGTCATCAATTTTATACGGCCAAGTTGCTCCACTTCCTGGCCAATCTGTACCCATCGCAGATGCTAATTCCCTTACTAGGTCATATCCCGTTACCAAGTAAGAATATCCATGGCTGGCCCAATACCCTAATACCATCCCAGACGCAGTTGGAGAACAACCGTAGTACCACTTATACTTAGGCACACCTCTGATCGATTTTGAACTGGAAGACGTAGAATAACTTGAGGGATCAATCATTTCTTTTTCGAGGGTAATCCATTGTGTGTTTGCGTCTTGCTTTCTTATTTCATGTTGATGTTGTAAATATGTACTGTTAAAATAGTGTTTTTTCTCATCTGGAACATTTACATTTGACTCATTAAAGTCTACTATAGTTGAAAATGGCAAGTCCACTATTACTTTTTCTTTGGCTTTACCTTTTTTATCGGTTAAGGTATACTCAGCGTAGTAAAATGTTGGGCCTAAATAAAGAGGTTTCATTTTTCCAATAGTCAATTCTTCTTTATTATTACTTTCTGACTTTATCTTGTTAGCACGTTCTTCTACCAGTAGTTTTGAGCGAGTTGTAAATTCTGGTATTTCATTAGGGATCTTGCCTTTTGAAAATTCCAGAACTGGACAGTTATCTTTCGTCGCTGAAATGAAAATAGATCCTATTTGTTTCTCATTTTCGATGACGTTAAACGAATAAGCAGACTTTTTGCCCTCAAGATCGTAATAAACCGTGGATAGTTTCACAGTTGCATTTTTCCATTCCGAGAAATTTACGATAGATTCGGAAATCTCTTTTATAGAATAAGACGCAACTTTCTCAGCTTGTTCCGCACTGACTACATTTGATGTGTCAGTTCCATTTGATGATTCTTCCTGTGCATTCACAGCAGGCAAAAAAGCTAAACCAGCGATCAACGTTGCTAAAAATATTACACCTACTAAAATTTTTTTCATAATCATTTGTCTAACCTCTAGTTGTTTTCCTAGAAGGCAGAATCAAACAAGTATTAAATACCCTTAAAACTAATATTATTCCTGCCTCCGGGCAATGTGGAGTTCGAATAAACCTTCCAGAGAGAATTTGAGCTCCACCAAACATTAATTTTAATGTTCATATTTTTCTAGGAATTTACTTTTATAATTAATTTGTGACCAAATCGTCCAATTGAATATGTACTTAAATCTAAACTTAGATTGTTTTGCGATTTACAAAGCTATTAATTCGATAGTTGGACGGTTTAGCCATAAAAGTTAAGTAAACTCTTTTGATACGTGTTAACAGGAGAGTTGAAATGTCAAGCAGGATGCTTATTATTATATTGACAACTTTGCTTTTTCTATCTTCCACCACAGCAGCAACAACTGAGAATATAGACAAAAGAGAAATATCAAGTAACTATATCGCAACACCATCGTTTGATATTGAAAGTGGACTATCTAAAAAGAATGTAGACGCTCTGGCAGCCTACAGTTTTGATTCCAATATACAATATAACAACACATCTATACCTTTTGATGTTTCTCAAACCAGACTTGAAAAGTCAACTCGAATTATATCTTCTTTTGGAGAACGAAAAATTGGAAGTAAAAACGCTGCTGAAGCTTCCCTATTTATAAAAGATGAAATGGAAAAAGCAGGCCTGCAGGTTTCTCTGGACAATTTTTCCGCGAGAGTACGTACACGGGACTTTAATTACTGGAATGTAAGCGGCACAGACGTAGTGGGGATTAAAGAGGGAAAAGCTCTTAAAGACGAGATTATTCTCATAACCGCGCATTACGATTCAAGAATAATTGTACCTCCAGAATCAGGTTTGAAGGATATTTTTGATTCTGAGATAAGAAAGCCCTATCTCTGGCCAGTCTGGTCCGACACCTATGTTTGTGAATCGGCCAACGGAACCGGAGCGGATGATAATGCAGGAGGGGTGGCCTGCATGCTTGAACTTGAAAGGGTCTTACAGAATGAGTCATTTGACAGAACAATATATTTCATTGCCTTTTCCGGGGAAGAATACAATCTTCTTGGCAGCCAGGCATGGGTTGAAGCCCATCCTGAGTTGAAAAATAATATCGTTGCAGTTATTAATGTGGATTCTATAGGAAATGAGCCTCTCTACGTAGACTACCTTCCCCAGCATACCTGGCTTAAAACTATTTTTGAAAACGAAGCAAAAAACTCAGGAATCAGAATTCAGTCCTTAGTTCCGGATTATTCAAACTTTATTCATCCTTTAATCGGAGGAGATCATGAAATCTTCTGGGAAAGCGATATCCCTGCAGTAGCCATTTGCCATCACAACGACCGAAACTTCCACAAGTTAAGTGATACAGTTGACAATATCGATTTTTCGGTTGTCAGGAATGCAAGTGTTCTGATTGCCAAAAGTCTCATCTATCTGGCTAGTCCTGACGAGAATCAGGCTCCATTTGTTAATATTTCCAATTCTGAGGCCTCTGGAGCCTCATTTGAACTCTTCTATAATGTATCTGACCCAGAGGCTACTATTGACATATTCTTTGACAACCAGAGCATGGGAAATCTCCAATCAGGCAGGAATTTTTCACTTCCTGAAGGAAAACATACTATCAAAGTTCTTGCAACCGACTTTTATGGAAACAGAGGCTCTGATAGCATAAACACTGTAAATGAGGAAAAGCAAAACAGAAGTTTTGAGACTCCAGGTCAGGAAGAAAAATACTGTGGTAATTATATAATTGGGTACTCAAAAAATTTTGTGGACTCAAACAGGACTCTTTATTTTTATCTGGATAATTTTGGGCCTCTGTATCCAGGGAATCTTTTGATTCTTACTCCAGGAAGTCATAACCTAAAAATATGGTCAGAAAATGAAAGTAAAGTCCTAGATATGAAGAATGAAACCTTTGAATTTACCAAGTATTCTATAGAAAACATTGACATAGAGAACTCGGTTGCTGATCGTAAAAATCCTCTTATCTTCATCTCAGGTGTATTTGTAAGTTTAACTGTTATTGCGTTTTATGGGAAGCGGATAAAAAGAAAATTATTGAATCTAAAAGATTCTAAAGATGAATAAAAATAAAGGCGAGATAAGGTTAAAACGGAGCCTATCCTGAAATTCAAAATTTGATTTTTGAATTTTTGATTTTTGAATTTCGTATCTGGTACAGTCAGTTGAAGACCTAATCACTAAAATGATCCTGAAAACTCATGGTTATTTAGAATAAAATAGGTTTTGGGATAGGCTCATCATTTATTTCACTCCTGTTCATTTTCCAGGAGGCAGGATCAAAAAAGCCTTAAATATTCGTAAAACTATTCTATCCTTGCCTCCGGGCAAAGGTGGGGTTCAAATAGACTTTCCAGAGAGAATTTGAACTCTACTAAACATCTTTTTAATGTTCATTCTTTTCTAGAAACTTACTTTTATAACTAATTTGTGACCAAATCATCCAACTGAACGAATATCCATCTCTAAATTTAAGTTTTTTTATAGATTTATAAAGTTATTAGCTAGATCGTTGGATTATCTATCCATAAAATTTAAGTAAACTCTTTTGATACGTGTTATCAGGAGGTTGAACATGTCAAGAAAGATATTATTTATTACATTGATAACCCTACTTTTTTTATCTGTTACTACAGCGACGGCATCTGAAAATGTGGAAAACGCGGAAACTTCAAGCAGCTATATCGTAGCACCTTCAAGTAATACTGAAGTTGGACTCATTGACACAGATGCAGGTATTTTGACAGTTTATGATACCATCCGCCAGGGAGAGACAAATCTACATGGGAAATATGTAGGTACTGGTCTTACTCTTCTTGTTGTTGATCTTAATTGGGGCGATTCGACGGATTCTCTTCGGCTTAAGATATATACTCCTAGCGGCTCAGTGCTAGGTCCCTACTATGACAGCGCTGATGGCTCAGTTAACGGGAGAATTCGCCTGAATATTCAAAACTCAAACGGAATTGAATCAGGAACCTGGAAGTATGAAGTATATGGATACAGGGTGACCGGAACAGAAGATTACACAATCTGATTACAAACTTACACAATTTGATTACAAACCATGCGTCTTCGGTTAGGTGATGAATCGTAGCAAATTGCGCCAATGTCTTCAACATTTCTCAAGTATTTTAATAACTTATGGGATGGAATAGGGTGTCGATTTCATGTAAACAGGCCAAAATTTAAGGCCATTTAGTGCAAAATCGATAGCTTTTTGGCAAGAAAATCCCTTAACCGATGACCAATTGATTATAAACAAATTAATCAAATTATGGACCAACTATGTTGAAGAAGAGCTTATTTTTTATTCTTTTCCTGAGTATCTTTTTCCTGGGTATCCTGGGTATAACCAGTGCGGATACCGGAGGATATACCGTTGGTCCCTGCCCACCCGAAGAAGAGCTCGACAAATTGGGCAATGCTGTTGATATGAGCGGTGCTGATGTGACGTACTCATTCTGGGAATTTCCTTTGTCATTCAAAATCGCTTACATAATCGGATATTTGGCTGCTTTTGTTTCTCTTTTTAAACTGGTTCCCATAATTATTGGTCAGGTAAGGAGCCTGAGTAAAAATGTTATTCAAAAGAGAATTATTAATTATGTGCTGATGAAGCCCGGGTGTACGCCGTCTGAAATTTCAAGAAACCTGAAAATTAGCCTGGGATCTATAAGGTATCAGATCAGAACACTCAAAGCCGAAGAGGAGCTGACTTTTAAGAAGGAAGGAAAGTTCACAAGAGTCTTTCAAAAGTCCAATGTTTTCACAAGCAACGATAAAACAATAATCTCACATCTTAAAGGCAGTACAAGAAAACAAATACTCCTTAATATTCTGGAAAATCCTGAGATTACAAATCAGGAAATTTCAGAAAAGTTGAATTTAGACAAAAGCACTACTCACTGGCATATAAAAAAATTAAGGGAAGATGATGTCATTTCTTCCGAAGTAGAAGGCAAGTTTACAAAATATATTGTAAACCCGGATGTGGAGTCGGAGTTGTTGAAATGGCTCAAAATATGAGCCTCGAACAGCTTTATCTCAATGTCAGTTTCCTATGAATCGATTAAACTTTGGGTTTATACAGTTTTCAGTAATCAAAACACAGGAATTAATCCCGGGTTGTCTCCTGTAATGCACTCCCCACCTTTAGCAGTTACTATAAAAGTATTTTCTATTCCTACCATTCCTATGTTTTCAATTCCTTTTTTAGGTTCGAGTGCAAATACCATTCTTTCCTGAAGGGGTTCGTCAAAGCCTTCTGCAATTACAGGCAGTTCATCGATTAGCAGTCCGACACCGTGCCCGAGGAACTTTACTTTACGGTTACCAAAACCCATGAAGTTTTGAAGGAATTCCGAGTCTAACTTATCCATTATGGTAGTATAGATTTCTGAAGGTATAGCGCCTGGTTTTAACATTGAAGCAGCCTCGTTCTGTATCTCCAAGCATTTATTATGGGCATCGATTGCATATTGTGGAAGCGAAGAACCAAACATGTATGTTGTTGTTTTATCCGTGTTATAACCTTCAATCCCGCATCCGATATCAATGAATACCAGATCTCCTTTTTTCAGCTTTCTATCACGGCTTCCTATCAGGGGAACCGCAGGGCTCATCCCGTAATTTCCGCCAGGCCCGTTAAAGTAAGAAGGATAAATCGAGCTCTCACCAAAACACACATTTCCCAGGAACATCTCGGTATCAAACATCCCAAAGCGGCATAATCCATGATGGCCTTCTTCGACCATAACTGAAAATAGTTCAGTTGACAGGTCTACTTCACTCATTCCGTCATGCAGCATTTCGGGCACAAGATCTTCCAGCACATGTTGATGAATCCTGCCAGCTTCTCTTGTTAGCGAGAGTTCATATTCGCTTTTTACTGCTCTAACAGCGCAAATTTGAGAGTCAGCAGATTTGACATTCTTAAAAGGGAAGTATTTTTGAAATCTCTGGTACAAAGCCAGAGGAACAACTTCGGTTTCAAGGTATACTGTGTTCGGAAGCCCACTTACACTTTTTGTAGCATCACGAAAACTGTTCATAGGTTCTATATCTGGAAATAAAGATTCATCCAGGGCTCTTTCGTAGCTGCGGCGTACCCAGAAAGTTGCTTCTCCGTGCTTAGGGATAATCAGCATTCCATCTTGCATCGTACCTGTAAAATAATATAGATTTATCTTGCTGAAGATAACAGCTATCTCCCATTGAGGATTTGAGATATCCATCCGTTTTCTAAAATTTCTCATCCGGTTTTTCAATTCGGTTAAAGGTACTTTTTTAATCATGTAGATTCCTTTACTAATTATCTGTTATCAATTAAGAGATGTCACTTAGTAGTGAATATAGTAAGAATTTATGAGCAGATATAGATAGTAAATATATGTAATAATTTTTGTTTTTCATAACAAAACTATATTTCTCTCAGTAGTTTTTTAAAAAATATCTCTCTTGCAGTGATTTCTTAAAAGAGAAAAAGTAACTTTAGGGCTAGTTAACTTCAGAGCTAGTTAACTTTAGAGCTAGTTAACTTTAGAGCTAGTTTAGGGCTAGTTTAGGGCTAGTTTAGGGCTAGTAAGAGCTTAATTCGTTTTTCCCAAAATAAAAAAATAATTGGAAAGAATACAAATTAAGAAGAAACAAGAATTAAAAACAATAGGGTTTTTTTGAAAGGAGGTTGTCATGTTAGGAAAATTCGACGATCTTGTTGAAAAGGCTTCAGGGTTGGGGCTCAAGGCTTACCTTGTGGATGCAGAGGACATTCCGGTTGAAAACAGGATTGCTCTAAAATGCGCTTACGGTTGCAGAGGTTATGGAAAGAGACTGAGCTGTCCACCTAATGTTATATCGGTTGAAGAGTTTAGAAAAATCATAGGAGAATACAATAGTGCGCTTCTACTTATCGATGAACGCGATACTTCACAGGTGTCGGATATCCTTGAGGCCTGGGGAGAAATTCGTAAGGACTCCTTCCATAAAATGTTAAAGCTTGAACATGAAGCTTTCAGGGAAGGCTTTACTTTTGCGCATCTTCTGAGGCCCGGTTCCTGCAACGAATGTGATATCTGTAATCTTAAGGAATGTATAAAGCCAGAGTTGAGGCGGTTTGCACCTGAAGCTGTAGGAATAAACCTCCAGAAGGCAATGGAAAAAGCAGGACTTGTACTTGAGTTCTGCAAACCTGAGAAAACTATATGTGTTGGAGTTTTACTGCTTGAATAAAAATTCAAGCAAAATATAAGCGATGTATATCCCTAAATCTTTGCAATGTCTGTTCAGAGTGTGTTTAGAGTGTTGAATAATTAAAAGAAATACTAAATGAGAAAAGCGAAATTAATAAAAGAGTTTAGTTTTATAGTCTTAGATAAATATTCAGATTAATGAAAGTAATTCTAGAAATTTGGAGTCGCTATCCATAATATATTTAATTAGCGATCTTAATTTCATAAACAAAGACAAAAGGTACATTACTTTCCGATATATTTTATGGAAAATATAGTAAACTGGAGGTTTTTTCAAATTGAGTTCTGAAAAGTTAAAAATAGCTGTCTTAGGAGGAACTGGCAATATAGGAGAAGGTATGGTGCTCAGACTGGCCCTTCAAAACCTTATGGCTGAAGGCGTAAAGAATGAAGTAATTATCGGGTCCAGATCCAAGGAAACTGCCAATGAAGCCGCAAAAGAAGCCATTTCCGAACTTGAAAACTGCGGGTTTGATACATCTAAGATAACTATTACAGGAAACAGTAACCATGAAGCTGCGCAGGCAGCCGAAGTAATAATTCTTACTATTCGGTTTGGCCACGTTTTGCCTTTGCTGCATGAGATTCGTGAGGCGCTTGAAGACAAGATTCTTATTACTCCTGTAGTCCCGATGGTAAAGGAAGGAGACCTTTTTGTGTATAAGCCTCCAGAGGAAGGTTCAGCCGCTCTTGCGATTCAGAAAAATGTCCCGGCTTCTACAAAAGTTGTTGCAGCTTTCCACAACATTCCTGCAGGAAAATTGAGAGATATTGTTAAGTGCAAAGCTGTACACCATGCACTGGTGTGTAGCGATGATGTCGAAGCAAAGAAGATGGTCATTAATCTTACAGAGCATATGGGATGCATGAAACCCCTGGATGGAGGCCCTCTCAAACAGGCAAGTATCATGGAATCGCTTACACCACTGCTGATCAATCTTGCAAAACTCAACGGACTTAGAGATCTTGGGATAAACTTTTCATGATGAAACCTAAAAGCACTAAAGATCTGCAGGAAAAGACTGGAAACGGAGATATTTTGAGTCTGGAAAAACGAATATTTTTTCGGAAACTTATTTTTATATAATACTAAATATAATATATCTAAAGGCACAGGTTTTAAGGAATATCTAAAACAAGAACCTCTGCCTGAAGGTATTAAAACAAGATCAGTAACAGACAATTGGTAAAAAACTCATTAATGAATGGTCAGCAAAAACTAACTCATTAATGGATAATCAATAAAAAGAGATTCGAAAATTCGTAATTGTCAGCCTTGAGCCAAATTCTTCACTCCTGTTATTGAACCCGAACAAATTTAGTTTATGTTAAATATTATGAGATTAATAATTAACATGAGAAAAATCTGTAAGAAATGGACTTATCAGTGAAGAATCTGGAAAAGGACTTATCAGTGAAAAATCTGGAAAAGGACTTATTACAAAGAGCTTGTCAGGAAAAACCTGTTTATCGTAAAGCTCTATAACTCAATTTCAGTTGCGGAATTTTCTCTTTATCTAATTATTTTGCTTACTTTTCTTTTCTTAAAAAGACGAACCGACTAAATCAGACAGTGAACCTGTATGAGTGAAGAATTGCCAAAAGTGTTAAAGGATGCAGGGCTTGACTTACTTTCCTGCATGCAGTGTGGCATATGCACAGGGAGTTGTCCTTCTGGACGGCATACCGGGCTTAATACACGAAGAATTCTTCGGGACGCACGCAAGAATAGAGTATCAGTCCTCTCCGATGACGCCCTCTGGCTCTGTACTACCTGTTATACCTGCCAGGAGCGCTGCCCGCGCGAGATACCAATTACTGATGCTCTCCTTGAGCTCCGGAGACTTGCAGTAAAGGAAGGTTTCATGCTTCCAGAGCACAGGAAGGTCTCGGAAATGGTCATGGAATTCGGGCATTCAGTCCCTCTGGATGAAGAAACAAAGCAAAAGAGGGAAGAACTGGGTCTTGATCCAATACCTGAGACCGTCCAGAAGTATCCTGAAGCCCTTCAAGAGGTAAGGAATCTTCTCAAAGCATGCAAATTTGACGAGCTAACGGCTGAAAAATAAGGAGGCAGAATATGGAAAAACTATCGCTATTTCTTGGATGCATCGTACCCAACCGTTATCCCGGGATTGAAAAAGCAACTAAGCTCTGCCTGCAAAAGCTTGATATAGACGTATCCGATCTTCCAGGAGCCTCCTGCTGTCCTGCTCCAGGAGTCTTCAAGTCCTTTGATAAAGCAACCTGGCTTGCCCTTGCCAGCCGGAATATAGTTCTTTCTGAAAAAATGGGTCGAGATGTACTTACGGTCTGCAATGGTTGCTACGGCTCCCTGGCAGATGCTAATCTTGAACTGAAAAAAGATCCGGAATTAAAGGCGTGCACGAATAATTGCCTTAAAGAAATCGGCATGGAATTCAGAGGCACTGCCGAGGTCAGGCATATAATTGAGTATCTTTATAAAGAATTTGGGTCTGAAAAACTCAAGGAGTATGTCACAACCCAGCTTGACATTAAAGTGGCACTACACTACGGATGCCACCTTATCAAGCCTTCAAGGGATAGAAATCTCGGAGAAACGGAGGCTCCGGTTTTCTTTGACGAACTCGTTGAAGCCACGGGTGCAAAAAGTGTAGACTATACCGACAAGATGATGTGCTGCGGAGCCGGAGGGGGAGTTCGCTCAGGACATAATATCGAATCCCTTGAGATGCTTGAGCACAAGCTCGCCTGTATTCGGCAAGCAGGAGTTGACTGTATTGTTAATGCATGTCCTTTCTGCCACCTGCAATTTGATAGGGGACAGCTCGCAGTCAATGAAAAATTCGGAACGGATTACTCGATCCCTGTCCTTCACTATTCTCAGCTACTGGGCATTGCTCTTGGTTTTTCTCCATCTGATTTGGGAATAGAACAGAATGCGGTTCAGAATGTCGAGTTTCTTGCAAAAATCTATGAGATCAGTGCAGGTTTAAAATAAAAGTCCGGAAAAATATTCAAGAAACAAGTTTCAATTAAATATTGAAAGAATAAAATCTAAAATAGGAATATAAAACAGAACATTTTCATTTTTTAGGCCGTGGTTCATAGAAAAACCTTCTATTCTAGCTTGTAACTACGTAAAGCTGAAACGAGCGAAAGAGCGAGACTCAGTACGGACGGGCCAACCGGAATTAAAGCCTTTGGAGATGCCGGTGGTCATCTCTGAATTAAGGAAGCCGCTAAGTCTTTAGCCTGGTGGCAGTTCACCTTTCTTCCTGCATGTACCAGAGACATTTCTGTCTCCATTTGCAGGGGCCACAGACTTCATTAATTTCGGATGCATTAGTCAACTGTGAATTGATTAAACTGAAGGCTTTATCTGCCTCCATAATTGTTCCTTCTTTTATCTTTAATTTCTCCATAACAGCAAGATCCATACTCTTTATCCTGCCAGAGATAGTTGATTCTTGCGCAGTGCATTCTTTTTTGCCTGGACAGGACGCACAGATTACATCACATTCAGATACCAGTTCCAGAGGTCTTGAAGGAAAAGCCTTAATATCTGAAATTATGGCCTTTAAATTTGCCACAAAAATTGGGCTGTACCCATAGCCCTGAAAACCCTGGATGCAGCAAAGGTGATGAGCTCTGATCTTCAGGCATTTAGACCCGGTTTTAAAACCCTGTCCAGATGTTTTCGATTTTTTGAGCATATTTTTCTCCAGGGCATTAACTCACAAAACCAAGAACTACTTCTAAAAATTAACTTTGAAAACTCATTCTATAATATCAATTTCTGAATCAGCTAATTGAGGTAATTCCTCAACAGGAAGCGTTATCGCAGGAGCCTCAGAGTATTTTGCAAAGAGAATATCATAGCCTGTTTTAAGCCCCAGCATAATATTGAGATTCGTAAGGTCATCGTTCAGGAGCATTGCCTGACCTATAGGATTACAGACTGCTTCATACTCTATATCCTTGAATTTTTTAATTTCCAGGCTGGCTTTTTCGAAGCTACATACTTTACAGCAAACTGAAAACACTTCAAAATATCTTGAAAGAATGTCATAAACCAGTCTGGCTTCTCGCTCATATTCAACACAGAAAGCAATTCCTATTTTTGTGTACCCAAGACTTTTTGCATAAATAGCGATCTCTTCAAGTTTTGTCCTTTTCATGCCATCGGATTCAAGCCAGGCAGAAATCTGAATTGCTTTAAGATCGTTGCCTGTGTACTCAAGCCCAGATTTAATGACTGAACAATTTTTGCCTTTTACGCATTCCTTAATCCGGCATAACGCGCACTGCACATTTTTTTCTCCCGGGAATTTTTAACATGGATAGGGAATTATAGTCACAGATAAGCTGTGAAGGTATAAATATTTCTACGAGGGATATCGAAATACAAGATAGAGTTCCAGGTGATAAGAGGAAATTAAGAAAAAATTATAGTAAAATTATAAAATAAGACACCCTGTTTAATGATGAAGTTCTTACTCTCATTTAATCTTCACAGACATTTTCTGTTGTTGCCTCTTTGAGGAAGTCATCGCCAAAGAGAGCTAAGTTTACCTTACTGTGCCTTTGCGTCTACAAACCCCTGACTCCCCAGGACTTAAATGCGTGAAGCGCTTTACCGCTTCCTTTTCAGGCATTCCTACTTTTATAAAAACTTCCTCTAACTTTGTGGCAGGCAACCGCACTTTCACTCATTTGTTCATAAATATATATATCTTTCTGTTAGGCAAGAGAAATTATTATATATTTATTCCGCAATGTGCATAAGTAACCTATGAAAAAATGCAGAGGAAGACCAAAGTGTCCGAGGCGTGTTGAGCAAACGCCCGACATCACATATTTCAAGCCTAGAGGAGTCCCGCTTGCGGATCTTGAGGTTGTATCTATCACAGTAGAAGAGCTTGAGGCATTGAGACTTGTAGACGTCGAAGGTCTGAAGCAGGAAGATGCGGCTATCAGAGTAGGAATCTCAAGGAGAGCTTTCTGGGAAGATCTAAAAGCTGCGAGAATGAAAATCGCTCTCGCCCTTAGCACAGGAAAAGCAATAGAGATAAAGGGCGGTAACTATATCAGCGCTGAGAACGCTGACATTAGTGAAGATGCTAACTCGTAAAAGAGAAATCTGAAAACCGGGAAAATACGGAAATTTTACACAGGCGATAAAAATGACAGATAAGGTTCAACCACTTGAGAGCTTATCGAAAAAGCCAGAAGAGCCAAAAATAGTAGTCAATCTCAGGCGTATCAAACGCAAGATCATGGTAATGAGCGGAAAAGGAGGAGTAGGGAAAAGTACAGTTGCAGCAAATCTGGCTGCTGGGCTGGCCCTGCGAGGATACAAAGTTGGGCTTCTGGACTGCGATATTCACGGACCGACCATTCCTACTATTTTCGGGTTAGAGTCTCAAAGGCCCGAGGTTAATGAAGAAGGCATTCTTCCAGTCTCGGTACTTCCAAATCTTTCTATGATGTCTGTCGGTTTTCTGCTAGGAGACAAAGATTCTCCTGTAATCTGGAGAGGGCCTGCCAAAATGGGGGCAATCAAACAGTTTCTGGAAGACGTTAGCTGGGGAATACTTGATTTCCTGATTATAGACTTGCCACCTGGCACAGGAGACGAACCCCTGAGTGTGGCCCAGCTCATTCCCAATTGCGACGGCTCGGTGCTTGTTACAACTCCACAGGATGTAGCCCTTATCAGCGTTCGAAAGTCAATAAAATTCTCTGAAAAACTTGATGTGCCTATCATAGGGCTTGTTGACAATATGCATGGGCTTATTTGCCCCCACTGCGGCAAGCCAATAGAAGTATTCGGAACTGGTGGTGTGGAAAAAGCCTCAAAAGACTTCAATATTCCGATTCTTGCCAGACTCCCTATTGAGCCAAAGGTCGCAGAAATGGAAGATAAAGGCACTGTTATCCAGGGCCTGCTTGACCACAGTACGGAATGGCAGAAGAACTTTGAGGCTGTTATAACCGCAGTAGAAAAAACTCTGGGAGAGGAGTAAAGCGAAATAAAAGAGGAAAGGTTGCACGTTTACGTGATTATACAACTTTTCTCGATTGGTTAGCTTCTCAATCGGCTAACCTCTCTTTAATAAACTAAACAGCAATCTGGTGTTCTTTTGAGGACACCCCTACTTTTCAATCGGCTAATTTTTCTTCAATCTGCTGGCCCGGTAATTCTAATTAGTTTTTAAGATCTCTTCTTTTTCCTGTACTTCTTATCTTACTCACTCTATATCCTACTCACTCGGCACCGCACTTTCTTTATTTATTCTTAAAGTTATCGCCTAAGGGGGTTTATATATTTTCAACAGACCAAAAGTCTCTTAAACTAGGTATATATCTTCTTCCCTTTGAGTTAATTATTTGAGGTTTATTGATAATTCTACTTCATAATTCGAATTTCACAACCAGTAGAAAATGTAGGCTATATTAAAATGAAGGTTATTTTTGAAAAGAGGAAATTATTACCATACAACATAATTGCTAAATAATATGTAAAATAATATAAAATAAAAAATTAACGTTGAGAACATGAAGAAATTATTTGTCTTATTGATCATGCTTGCAGCTGTAATCTTTACTGCGGGTTGTACTGATGACAGCAAGGGAAATTCCACAGATACCCAGGCAATTGAGGAGAATAATAGCATTGTCGGAGCAAACGAATCTGAACAGAACGCAACTTCTCAGGAAATCCAGGGAGAAAATGGCGTTGTCAAAACAAACGAGTCTGGACAGAACACAACTTCTCAGGAAGCCCAGGAAGGAACTAGTGTTCTTGAAGTGACCTCCCTTGAACAGATAAATGCATCCCTTGAGCAGGGGCCTGTTCTTGTAAAAATAGGATCTAAACACTGCGGGCCATGCCAGGCCATGAAACCCATGCTGAAGGAACTGGCAACAGAATACAGTGGGAAAGCCACTATTGCATCTATAGATATAACCGAGAGCCCTGATCTTAACTCTTATTTTGAAATCGGATACGTCCCTGACACATCTTTGGTCGTGGGTATTGAAGACGGGGACTATGTTTATATGCAAGAGAATGGGACAGTCACTAAGGATAGATTCCAGGCTAGAATTCAAGGGCAAATGGAAAAAGAGGTGTATGAAAATCGTATAAACCTTGCTCTTCTCAAAGAGGGGAAAAGCAAATAATAATAAAAATAAACTTAATATATAGAACTAATTTCTAAACTCATTAAGTTAGAAGTTCAAACTTATGGTAAAATCCATAGTTCCGGATAAACACTATCGTAAATAAACTAAAAAAAGAAATTGTAACCATGTATTATGAAGTTATTTCCCCTGTGGCTGCATTTGGAGCAGGAATTATCAGTGTCCTGTCCCCTTGCATCCTTCCCCTTCTGCCTGCTGTCCTGGCAACATCCGCAGGAAAAAACAAATTTAGGCCTCTTGCAATAGTGCTTGGAGTCTCAATATCCTTCACCATAATGGGAGTGGCAACATCTGCCTTTGGGGCAGTATTCAGCGAGTATACCGATCAACTGAAAATTCTCGCAGAGGTCCTTATTCTCTTATTGGGCTTTGCACTACTCTTTGACATAAGCCTATTCAATGCATTTTCAAAGTTTCCCCTTCTGGGGAAAATGGGTGATGAAGGACCGGTTTCTGGCTTTTTGCTTGGCCTTTCCCTCGGTGTTCTCTGGATCCCTTGCGTCGGACCAATTCTAGGCTCGATCCTGACCATGGTAGCTTTAAACGGAAATACTATTACAGGAGCCCTTACCCTTTCAGTTTATTCTCTTGGATTTGCTATACCAATGCTCTTGCTCGCGTACTCAGCCCACTTTTCCTCTTCAAAAATCCGGCTTATTTCTAAGTGGGATGTGGTCTTCAAAAAGGGAGCTGGAACAATACTGGTACTTTTCGGGCTTTATATGATCTATCAGAACCATTTTCAATGGTTTGTTTGAAAAATCCAGATTCGGAGAATTAGGTCATAGGCGCAAGAATATGCTGGCATATGTCCTGAAGACGCAGAATTTAAACTGGATTAGGAGAGTAGTAAACTTAACTTAAATTAATAAGCCAAATTACTATTTCCTGAAAAGGGGAAATATGAAGGATTTGTCAGGCCCTGAAGGTTAATCTATTGAATCGAAATGCCTGTGCAGCAGGCTACTTCTTTACCTCTGGGGCTTTTGAAATCCTTCAAAAATTGTTATAATACGCTTATTTCTCCATACTCATATAGGCAGACTTGAAGTTAGACATACTTGCGTCAGTACTTATCCCAAGATCCAGGCCGTTTATACTGCCTGTGGCCAAAGCTCCCCTGTATTTTGAATTTTCGCTGCTTTTCCATACGTAGTCGCCAGTTGTTGATTTTGAGGTCGAGGATCCGGTTGAAATTTCTCCAGTACCAGTCCAGTCGGCTCCGACGGTTACAGTATCTGTTTCACCTGTATTCCAGTCAGTGACTTCAAGCTCAATATCAGATAGGCTTGCAGAGTTGAGTTTTTTATCTATACTGAAGACATCATCCTCTGTAAACATGTATCCCGACTTTTCGAACCAATAATCTGGCCCATATGTGTAAGTTGATAAGTAGATATCAGTACCATCTTTGGTTTCAGTTAAGGACAGATATGTACAGGTAGTTACGTCGCCGTTTGTCTCATACCAGTTTGCATATGCGGATGAGCCGCTTTGCCTTTCTATTGTTTTAGATTCCATTGCCTGTACGCTCATAGATGTTGAAAGCAAGACTATGAGTGTAAAACACATTATGTACAGTTTTCTCATGACATACCTCCTTGAAGCAATAATTCGGGCTGATCCCAAAACTCAAAATTAGTTCTTGATATCTCATTCTGTAAGTTACTAATTGAGCCTCGAGGTTTTGGATTTTAACCAATAATTTCACACCCGATTGAACTCCAAACATCACAACTTTGAAAATCCATATGAATTTTATGACCAAGGTATCTAACAATTGGCGCTTTAATCAATTTTCTAAAAAGTAGTGGCTGAAATTAAATAGCGTGCCAACATTTGGCAGCCAGGTTTCAGGACAAGCTCATAAACAAAAGAAATTCATGCGCCTTCGGTTAGGTGAAGAATCGTGGCAAATTGCGTCAATTTCCTCAACACCAATAGAATATTTTTATAAATTATGAGCTGAAGTTGGTATAGATTTCATGTAAATAGGCCAAAATTTAAGTCCGGCTTCTAATGCAAAATCGATAGCTTTCAGGCAAGAAAATTCCTTAACCGATGACCAATGAAAAGAAATTAGAAG
>Ga0268360_1001740_pt1 | contig 20407 bp, 13 predicted proteins | sample BioMet11_FD_192465 | JGI IMG/M metagenome (GOLD analysis project Ga0268360, IMG submission 192465) | Sewage microbial communities from Oakland, California, United States - Biofuel 11 (Illumina Assembly) | ecosystem: Engineered > Wastewater > Sewage > Unclassified | place: USA: California... | reverse complement strand
CGTTAAGGTAACCTTCGACGTTTTCAAAGGTTGCATCTTCAGTAAAATCCACTTTTATTTTCTGGTCTCTTTGAAGTTTGTCCACGGCTTCAAGAATAATTTCCTGTTCTTTTTCCGTGTTCAAAGGAGAAATCCTGGGGTCATCAGGGCCGGAAATGATTACCAGCATCCTGAGTACGGAATCAAGCGGTTCAAGCTTTTTCTTCTTCACGCCTGCTGGCAGCCTTGAAATCAGGATGTTTCTTCTTCGAATCAGAAAATCTTCGTCGTCGTGCAGATATTCCCAGGGCAGAACTGAAATTTCCGGAACATCTTCGCCAAACCTGAGTGAAATCCTGAGTCCACTACCGTTTTCCTGGACTTCCTTTATAGAGTTGTTGAAATACTCCCCGAGTTGACCGGAAAATACCTTGCTGTAAAGCATTTTCCCAAATTCGATATGTGGCTCTTCTCTTTCCTTTTCTTCCAGTGCCTCTGCATTTTTGTTATGTTTTTCTGGTTCTTCAGGGCTTTCTGTAACTTTTTTCTCTATACTTTCAAGCATCTGAGAAAGTCTCAGGTCTGGCCTGAGTTCAAAATCGTTGCTCGCTACAACATTTTCATCATTCAGAATCGAGGCACGATATATATAGGGGGATGATTCGGGGGATCGGGTAATTTGAAAATTAAGAGAAGAGTATTCCAAAAAAATCACCGATTGTTATTTGGAGTTCATAATTAATAAATTTAAAGTGTATATATCAATAAAAATAATAATTAAGACTTAAAAATGTGAATTAAAAAACAGAAATCCAGCTTTAAAGGTATCAAGGCTCACATAGAACTCACGAAAATTCAAATCTATTTTGATTAAAGTTGGTGTAAAAAGAAATAGTAAGCAATCAAAAATTCATGTTTTAATCCCTTAAAAAACTCATTGAAACCTTAACTCCATCTTTTTATAGAGAATATATTCTTAAATCTTACTCAAGGAATCTCATTTCAGTCTCAAAAGAATCATTTTCATTGGTCATAGGTTAAGGAATTTTCTTACCTGAAAACTATTGATTTTGCATTAGAAGCCGGCCTCAAACTTTGGCTTCTTTAGATGAAATCGATACCCTGTTCCAGCTAACAACTCATTGAAAGATATTACAAACGTTGAGACATTGCTGCAATTTGTCATGATTACTCACTTAACCGAAGACGCATGAAGCCATGTCTAATATTTTAATTAAATTCTTTTTTATATAACTATTAATATAGTACAAAATAGAGGGTGGAAAACCAGAAATGACAGGTATCGGTTATCTTGCAAATAAAAAGACCTTATCAGGTTTGTTGAAGGAAAACCAGGCAGAAGGTTACTTTCTCGATCTTTTAAAGGGAATTGTCGTAAAAAGTACATTGTAAAATTTAAGAAACAGAATCTGGCTCCTTCATTGACAAGGTTATGGCTGCTTAGATGAGTTTTTGAAAAAAAGACGAAATTAAGAGTTCTACATTATCTTGAAAATTACTACGTTGTCTTTTTAAATAAGTGTAAGTTCTAATATGGAAATGGGGGTTATTATTTGGCTGACAGAGAAAAGATAACTGCAAAACTAAAAGTCGCAGAAGCTGATCAAAGAGATGTCGGAAAAGGAATTGTCCGGATAGATGATAATTTCAGGGAAAAGCTGGACCTCAAGCCCTTTGACGTCGTGGAAATAAGAGGAGGAAAATCGACTTCAGCCCTGGTGGGACGTCCATATCCCAGCGATTCGGGCCTGGATATTATCCGCATGGACGGACTTATCCGCACAAATGCAAAAACCAGCATAGGGGAGTATGTGGATATTCGCAAAGCCGACTGGAAAGAAGCAAGGAGTGTAACCCTCGCGCCTGTGGCTAAGGGCATGCAGATCTATGCCCCAAGTGAAACTCTTAAAGCCGTATTCATGAACCGTACGGTTTCCAGGGGAGATTTTATTTCCACCACAAGCTTGAGGCGGTCCCGGGAAAGAGAGACTTTCGGTAAAGGAATCATGTTCGAGGATTTCTTTCAGGACTTTTTTGGTCCAGGTATGGAGCAGTCATTTGGGCTTGGAGAAATAAAGTTACAGGTGGTCTCCACTTCCCCGTCCGGAATAGTAAAGATTACAGATATGACAGAAGTTGAGCTTTTACACGAAGCTGCAGAGATAACTCCGGAACAGAATGTTCCTACTGTTATGTATGAGGACCTGGGTGGGGTTAAAGAGGCTATCACCAAAATAAGGGAAATGATAGAGCTGCCTTTGAAGCATCCTGAACTTTTTGATAGGCTGGGAATTGATGCTCCAAAAGGAGTACTGCTTTACGGGCCGCCTGGAACAGGCAAGACAATGCTTGCAAAAGCAGTTGCAAACGAAACTGATGCTTACTTTATCTCAGTCAATGGTCCGGAAATTATGTCCAAGTACTATGGGGAGTCAGAAAAAGGGATCAGAGACGTCTTTGAAGAAGCAGAGAAAAACGCTCCTGCAATCATTTTCCTTGATGAAATAGACTCCATTGCACCTAAGAGGGCTGAGGTGACTGGGGAAGTCGAAAGGAGAGTTGTAGCTCAACTCCTCTCCCTGATGGACGGGCTTAAAGCGCGCAAGAACGTGATTGTGATAGGCTCAACCAACCGTCCTGAAGCAATTGATATGGCACTCCGTCGCCCTGGTCGATTTGACAGAGAGATTGAGTTAAGGGTTCCGGACACTGAAGGAAGGCTTGAGATTTTCCAGATTCATACGAGAGGTATGCCTCTTGCCGAAAACGTAAATCTCATGGACTTCGCTCAGATAACATATGGGTTTGTGGGAGCTGACATTGCTGCGCTTTGCCGGGAAGCTGCAATGAGTTCCTTAAGGCGGATTCTCCCGAAGATTAACCTCAATGAACCTGAAATTCCAAGTGAGATCCTTGACACACTTCGGGTCACAAGGGAAGACTTTGAAAATGCCCTGAAAGATGTCCAGCCGTCTGCTATAAGAGAAATCCTTATTGAAATTCCTAACGTGAGCTGGGAAGATGTTGGCGGCCTGGAAGGAGTAAAACAACTTCTGAAGGAGGCCGTGGAGTGGCCCCTTAAAAGTCCGGAATCGTACCGGGATATAGGAGTTGAAGCTCCCAAAGGAGTGCTTTTATATGGTCCTCCGGGTACTGGAAAGACTCTCCTTGCAAAAGCCATTGCCCATGAGTCCGAAGCCAACTTCATTACTGCAAAAGGAAGCGATCTGCTTTCCAAGTGGTACGGAGAGTCCGAAAAAAGGATTGCTGAGGTATTTACACGGGCGAGGCAGGTCGCTCCATCTATTATCTTCCTGGACGAACTTGACTCTCTTGCGCCTGTTCGCGGGGCTTCCGTAAGTGAGCCACAGGTTACAGCTAGAATCCTTAATCAGCTCCTTTCCGAGATGGATGGGCTTGAAGAACTCAGAGCTGTAGTGGTAATAGGTGCAACTAACCGTCCTGATATTATAGATCCGGCTCTTCTAAGGCCTGGACGTTTTGATGAGTTAATTCTAGTTCCCGTTCCGGACGCGGGAGCTCGTAAGGAAATTTTTAAGGTTCATACCGCGAAAATGTCGCTTTCAGAGGATGTTGATGTTGATAAACTCGTATCCATGACCGACCAGTATACAGGTGCTGACATTGCAGCCGTGTGCAAAAAGGCAGGAAGAGACGCACTTCGCGAAGACCTTCACGCTAAAGAAGTAAAGCAGAAACATTTCCTTCAAGCGATTGCTGAAACCGGGCCTTCGGTTACTCCTGACACCATGAAATATTACCAGGCTGTACAGAGTGGTCTGAGAAAACGGCAGTCAAAAGAAATAGAGACTCCATTTTATATCTGAGTGCGAGACAGGAAGTTTGACCTTCTTTTTTCCTTTTTCCTGTTTTCCTTTCTATTCTCTACTTTTTTATTAATATCCCGACCCAGCTAACTCAAATGGTGTAGGTTGAAAATAGAGCCTTTTTCGACAAGTAGAGGCAGTGTGACAGTTGTTTGTAAAATCACAAATCTCAAGAAGTTATTGGGTAGAAAAAGAGCTTCACATGACTCCGGAGCCTATCACGCCAATAACTGCTTTTTTGTCAATACCTGAAGTTGTCAATTGATTACCTCATGCTCCTTCTCATGCTCCTCCTACCGCTTTTCGGTGTCCCGAAGTTCATCCGAACTTACATCAGTTTGGGCTTGAGGTTACACGTAGTATTCTTTTTAAGTACACATTTCTATTCTTTTTAGATACACATTTCTATTCTTTTTAGATACACATTTCTATTCTTTTTAGGTACACATTTCCTCGATTTCTGACGGAAAAACCATTTGTAACCTGATTGCTTCTTGCCAGCGTCTCCAGAGGATAAACAATCCAACAGCACCAATCGCACCCCACGCAATTAACACGCCTAACCCCTGGCCAAAGATAGAAGAAACGACAAGAGGCAGCCCGTCCCACATTGAATGTAGAATGGAAACGAGCAGATAAGCATTAATTACCTTCCAGTTAATGCGGAAGTTGCAGCTCTTGCTTTCCCTGAACAGTACACTGGCTAAAATAGCTGTCCAGGTTCCGTGTCCCAGTGGAGAAAGCAGACCCCGGATTAAGGTCACCTCCACTGTTGCCGAAATGCTCCCATGACTTTCCAGGAGGGCCGTAAAGGCGTAACCATTACTTTCCAGGGCTGCAAATCCCATTCCCGCTGCCGCACCCAGAATCAATCCATCCATTTCCGAGTCATGCCGTCTGCGGCGTGCAATCACCAGCACTCCCAGGATTTTAGCAAACTCTTCGATGAACCCTACTCTTAAAATTGCCCTGAGATCTAGCTGACTGATAAAAAATGGCTCCAGAAGAGCAGCAGCAATGATACCCAGCAGCCCGCCATATATAAAAGCCAGGGAGACCGTTGGCATTGTCAGGCGGCTGAGGTGCCTTCGCTCGTATATGAAAGCTACATAAGCGACAGGGACCATAAAGCTGCCGACCATTGCCAGGGTTGGAAAAAGGTTTGAGTTCTTCGTCAGCAGCAAGGTCACCAGTAAGAGAATGTAGAAGACTACTGCTGTGATTAGAACTTTTAACCATTCATTTCGTCGGACCACTGGCACAGGCGGTTGAACTTCCGTCGTACTGTCCATAATGTCCTCCTGTTTAATTCGTTAATCTTATTCTACGACATCCAGATCCTGCTGTTTTCAAGGTCTGTTATCAAAGGCTAATTGGGCTCCTGAAATTTTCAGTAACCACAGTCAAAGTGCCGCTGCGAATTCAAATTGCTTTCGTGACTACGCAGCCCGTTTTCTGTCTGCCCTTTATAGCCTGTTCCCCAAAACATCTTTTCCCCATGTGATAAAATACCATTAAGATGTAGCTTTTAATGCTAACCCTCCGATAGCTGTACCCAGCAAATTTTATTAAAATCGTGAAGAGGAGTGACCCAGTGCAGTAAAGTATAGCCAGACCCTTGAAAGATAACTGGTTTAATGGCAACAATAAAGATCTTTGCTCTGTCAGGATAATCTTTAACCACCCGAACCTGTGATTTCCAGAAACTTGCTAAAGAGTCAGTCCCTGGGAAAGTAAGAAGATTTCTAAAGATATGGCTTGAGAAAGTTTCACAGGCATTATTTCTGGACCCAGGTTTAAAGATCCAGGTTTAACAGATTCAGTTGAATAGATTCAGGTTGAATAGATTCAGGTTTAACAGATTCAGTTGAATAGATTCAGGTTTAACAGATTCAGGTTGAATAGATTCAGGTTGAATAGATACAGATTTAATAGATTCAGGTTGAATAGATTCAGGTTGAATAGATTCAGGTTGAATAGATTCAGGTTGAATAGATACAGGTTTAACAGATTCAGGTTTAACAGATTCAGGTTTAACAGATTCAGGTTTAATTTTATGAATTAATATTTTTTTCCTGGCAGACGCGTTCTTAATTCCGTTAAAGTTTCTATTCCGCGCCTACGTAATTCTTTGAGGTTTTCCTGGTATACGACTGCTGCCGGCACTAACAGTAATGGAATAGTTGCTGCAACTTTAACTCCTTCTGAAATAGGCAGCGCAGCTAACAAGCTAGATCCAGTAACACCATAAATAGGAACTATAGGAAACAACATAGCTAAACCGAATGCTCTTCTGAAATGGATGCCTAATTTTGCAGCCAGAAAACCATTAGACCCTATAACCACACCGATGCCGATACTTGGTCCTATAGTCCGAAACGGATTATATGATGGCCCGACATATAGTCCAAAATCAACGCCAAAAAAGGAAACAAGTCCATTGAATTGGTCCCTTTCCTGATTGGAGTTTCCTCCAAGCCCTGATACAACTATGCCTATATCCAGTTGCAGAGGTCCTCTTTCTGCTCCCCTTCCGTCCATTATACCATTACTTTCCTTAAACGGTAATAAGGTTTACCTATATTCTGATTTTTCCAAAAAGCTGTGGCCTTATTTCGATGACGAAGTTTGCATGCGCATTACTCTAACAGTTTTTCTATTCGGCAAATCGTTCACGATTTCATATTCAAGCCCCATGGCGCCTAAATTTGTGACAAACCACTTAGGAATATGACCGCAAATGACGTCCAGTCTGTTAAATTCTCCATTTTCCAGATAGGGGATCAGAATTTTCTTTGAAGTCAAGTCTGGATTTTTAAACATGACGTCTTCTATATTAATCGAAAAATCACCTTTATTCACACCGGGTTCCAGAAATTGCATGATGTCAAATTTTGGCGGTTCTTTCTGGCGTTCTTCAATTGTTTCAAGCATTTCTTTTTTGATTGAATCAAGAAGATCCGGTACATTACCTTCCACAATGAATATGTCAAATCTCGCTGCTTGAAAAGTCCCGGACGCTATTCCTGGGATTTCACTTGCAACAATTGCTTTTACGTCGCCAAGCTGTTTTATTGCATCCGCTACAGCCGTGCGTACCGCAGCCATGCCTTTCGCGTTGCAAACTTGATTTTCAAACCGGGTTAGAACTTTCCATTCCCCGCCGTCTTCCTCATATATTGCAATGAATCCTGGTTCGAATATTGAACTCGCTTTCTGGTTCTCGTTTTCCACAACTGCTATTTTCAAGGCGCGTCCTCCTATCGTGTTGAAATTTATGAGATTCGGAATGTGATTAAAACAATTGCTTACCATTTGATTATTACTCGATTTATATAAGCTCTGCTGGACTCATTTAGCAACCTGTGATATATCGTTTGTGGACGCGCTTTCAGTCCATTTTATCAGGCGAACAATGATCCTTTCATATTTTTTCGGAACGCGCCGACTATCTGTTTTAGAGAAATAATGAACTGTGAGATTTCCAGGAAGAAAAACGTTGACTATAAACAAAAAAACCAGAACAGATTAAAGCCAGAACAGATTAAAGCCGGAACAGATTAAAGCCAGAACAGATTAAAGCCGGAACAGATTAAAGCCAGAACAGATTAAAGCCGGAACAGATTAACTCCGCCAAAGAATATTGCAACCGGGGATGGAAAACTGTATAGAACTGGAAATCACATGAAAATACAAAGTCTGTTTATCGAAATCTTTGTGATAGGTTTCAGGTTAGAAAGCGAATATAATTTTCCGAATAAAAACCCCAAATCCTGTGAATAAAAAATCTGAAATCTGTAATCGTTATAATAAGAGAGCATCAGTGACTTTAATTTAAATTTCAGGAAAAAACCAGGGTTATCCAGGTTTCGGTGACTTTGAATTCGTTTAACTTTGAGGTTATTTAACTTTGAGTCCATTTATTTACTTATTTAATTCTCCCAACACACAGAACCTGGTCTTTCCACTGGATTCAGGAGCTTTTCCGCAGTTATTCAGGAGAAACTCAGGCTTTTCTTCGGATAGTTCAAGTTTTTCGGCATTCAGGCAGAAGTATTCCCCTTCAAATCGGAATTTCCTGAAAAGTTCGCAGGTTTCACAGAGGCAGCCCTGTTTTTTTCCCTGTTCCAGATGTTTGCCCCTGGAGCAAAACATCCCTGCACCGCCTGAATAAGAAGGACAGTTTTTGCAGGTGCAGGCTTTAAGGTTATGGTATGAGCCGCAGATCCCGAAGTATCTTCCAAATTCTTCCATGGTCTGCTGTACAATGTCAGATGTTTTCTCCCCGGATTTTTCCTTTTTCCAGGTATCTTCTTTATTTCCTGCTGCGAGTCTGGAACTCAGAACATTCCTCCTGTGTGCAGAAAGACATGATTTATAAGATGTCAAAATATATTATATATTGCTTAAGGATTTGAAAAGTGTATATTACCTGAGGCGGTAAAAAGATTTTGTATCCAGAAGGGTTGGTGGAGAGGTAGTAGCTATGGGATTCAATCAACTGGCTGAAAGCGACGAACTGATTCTTGGTGAAGCACTGGAAAGACAGCAAGTTCTGGAAACCGTAATTAATAACAGTCCTGTTATGGCTTTTCTCTGGGCTCCGGATAAAAAATGGCCTGCCAGGTACGTTTCGGAAAACGTAACCCAGCTTGAATACAGCGCAGAAGATTTCCTTACAGGAAGGATGGTGTATGCAGACATAGTCCACTCCGAGGATATAGATAAGGTTAGAAAGGAACTTACCCGATGCTGTGAGGCTGGAAATGAAAGCTTTGTACAGCGGTACAGGATTCTTACCGGAAAGGGGGAAGTCCGATGGGTAGAAGAAAAGACCTTTATCCAGCGTGATGAAACTGGAAATGTAGTGAATTTTCAGGGAATAGTCAGGGACATTACTCAGGAGATTAAAAATGAAAAGGCTCTGAAGGATGCTCTTCAAAGCCAGAAAGCCCTCATGGAAAAACAAAAAGCTCTCCTTGAGCGGCAAAAAGTCCTTGAAACCGTAATCAACAATAGCCCGATGGTAGTGTTTCTCTGGAAAGCTGAAAAATACTGGCCTACGTTATATGTGTCTGAGAATGTCAGGCAGTTTGGGTACGCTCCAGATGACTTCCTTTCCGGAAAAATCCTTTACGGGAAGATAATTCATCCCGAAGACCTGCTCCTTGTGGAACTTGAACTTGAGGAAAATTGTGAAGAAGGGGGAAAGGAATTCAACCGCCAGTACCGGATTCTTACTCAGAATGCTGACGTCCGCTGGATTGACGAGAAAACCTTTATCCAGCGCAATGAGGAAGGAGAAGTTACTCATTTCCAGGGCATTATAGAAGATATAACCCGAAATGTAAAAAGAGCCTGACCTGTAGATTGAAATCAGGAAAGATCAGAAGCAATCTTCAGGCTTTAAGGGTCGGAATTGAAGTGATTTTCATGCGTCTTTGGTTAAGTAAGGGATTGTGAAAACTACGTCCAATCCCACGACATTTATTAAATAATTTAACAGTTGTTGTTACATATTTTAATATTCGCTGACTGGAACAGATTATATATTTTATGCAAAGAAGCGAAAATTTACAGCCGGTTTCTAATGCAAAATCGATAGTTTTTTGGCAAGAAAACTCCTTAACCGATGACCAATGAAGTGATTCTAATTATTTTTGGAATTTCATGAGTAAAAGTAAATTTCATGTATTTGCTGAAAATTTAAAAATATATCTAAGTTTAAAAAACGACTTCAAGCGATGGATTCAACTTTAGAACTGTATGGTAAAATTGTTGCACATTTTTCGAGTTGAAAAAATTCCATTGTATTTGAAGAGGATACCTTTTTTATCTTTCAGGCCCAGGTTAGTTATATAAATATATATAAAGTAGATAAAAAGCCCAAGTACATTCCAGAGTTGCTGAATTCCCGTGGGATTGAGTATGCTTTATATGGCTGCTGTTACGGAACCATTATAAAGTATAAAGCCTGAAAACCGTACAATCTCAAAAAACAGTATAATTTAAAAGCAAGTAGAGTATAAAGGATACAAAATATTATTAAACTATAATATTATACTAATTGAACTATAATATTACACAAATATTACACAAATCCGAAATCCAGATTATACTGAAATAAATCCCAGGTTGTACTAACCTGAAACGGACGAAGCATAAAGCAGGCATCCGAATTATTCAAAATACCATACACAGGAAAAATTATCATAAACAGGAGTAATTTAATGTATCATCTTAAATGTATCGAATGCGGTGCAGAGTATTCCAAAGACGAAGTAATCTATACATGCAGCAAATGTGGTGGGCTGCTTGATGTAATTTATGACTATTCCTCAATAAAAATTGACATGGAAAAACTTAAGACCGAATGCCCTTCGGTCTGGAAGTACGCAAAACTTCTTCCTATTGAAAGAGAGCCTGTAACTATCAGAGAAGGCGGAACTCCCCTCTACAAATGCGACCGTCTAGCTGAAAAAATCGGAATTAAAGAGCTTTATGTGAAACATGAAGGTATGAACCCTACAGGCTCTTTTAAGGACAGGGGGATGACTGTAGGAGTTACAAAAGCACTTGAACTTGGCATGAATACCGTTGCCTGCGCATCTACAGGAAACACTTCGGCAGCCCTTGCAATCTATGGGGCAAAAGCCGGGATTCCGGTAATAGTACTTTTGCCTGCAGGAAAAGTTGCTCTTGGAAAAGTAGCCCAGGCCCTGATGCACGGAGCAAAGGTCCTCAGCATTCGCGGAAATTTTGACGATGCGCTTGCCCTTGTACGTACTCTTTGCTCCCAGGAAAAAATTTATCTTTTAAACTCGATCAACCCCTACAGGCTGGAAGGCCAGAAAACTATCGGTTTTGAGATTGCAGACCAGCTTGGTTTCAAAGTACCTGACAGAGTTGTCCTGCCCGTAGGAAATGCAGGAAATATTACAGCTATCTGGAAGGGCTTCAGAGAGTTTAAGAAGCTTGGCATAACGGATTCGCTCCCGAAGATGACCGGAATTCAGGCCGCAGGCTCCTGCCCGATTGTAAATGCCATAAAGAGTGGAGCTCCTGAAATAACTCCAGAGGAAAACCCCGAAACCGTTGCAACAGCAATCAGGATAGGAAACCCTGTTAACGCGAAAAAGGCCCTTGCTGCCATCAGGGAATCCAGTGGGACTGCAGAATCCGTTACTGATGAAGAAATCCTTGCAGCCCAGAAAGACCTCGCAAGGCTTGAAGGAATAGGTGTCGAACCTGCAAGTGCAGCTTCGGTTGCAGGGCTTAAGAAACTTGTTGATATGGGTGTTATAAGCAAAGATGAGACCGTTGTCTGTATTACTACGGGACACCTGCTTAAAGACCCGCAGACTGTAATTGACGTCTGCGAAAAGCCTACTGTTGTGGATGCAAATATAGAAGCCATCCGGAAAGCTATCTTTGGAAAGGCAGAATAAGATCTGAAAACCGCTAACATTAGGAATAATAGTGGAATAAATAATCGTAGAAGATAATAGTGGAATAAATAATCGTAGAAGATAATAGTAGAAAGATTGACCTGACCGAAATCCGGCTCCTTCAATCCTTCATGGTTTACTGGGAGAGGTTATAACTCCCAGAAACCTCTTACTGTTATTTAGATTCATACTGTTATTCAGATTCAAACGGTTTATCAAATTCTTTTGGTAATATCAAATTCAGACGGTTTATCAAATTCTTTTGGTAATATCAAATTTAATCGGATCAAATTTTTTCAATATAAGAATAATCAATGGGCGTGAACATGAATGGAGCAGGATTATAAGCCTCACGAGATCGAAAAGAAATGGCAAAAAAAGTGGAATGAGAGCCAGATTTTCCAGGCCGAGCCCGATAAGCGAGAAAAATTTTTTATAACCATCCCTTACCCCTACCTGAACGGGAACCTGCATGCAGGGCATACCCGGACTTTTACCATAGGGGATGTTGTTGCAAGGCATAAGCGGATGCTCGGGTATAACGTGCTTTACCCTATGGGCTTTCATGTGACAGGTACACCCATTGTGGGTCTTGCCGAACTGATTGCAAATCGGGACCCTCAGACCATGGACGTTTATGAGCGCCTTCATGGGATTCCCGGAGACATCCTGCCTACGCTCGATACACCTGAAAAAATTGTTGATTATTTCAAGCTCGAATCAGAAAAAGCTATGCGTAATATCGGGTACTCCATTGACTGGAGACGTAAGTTTACAACGACTGACCCGACATATAAGAAATTCATAGAATGGCAGTATATCCGGCTTGAGGAGAAAGGTCTGATCGTAAAAGGCTCCCATCCGGTAAAATGGTGCCCGAACGACAATAACCCTGTAGAAGACCACGACATTCTGCATGGGGAAGAAGCTACTATTGTTGAATATACGCTGATCAAATTCCGGTATAAAGACCTGGTCCTGCCCTGTGCAACTCTCAGGCCGGAAACAACATACGGTGTAACTAACCTGTGGGTCAACCCTGATGTGACTTATGTAAAAGCAAAGGTCACACTGGACGGAAATGAGGAGTTCTGGGTTGTCAGCAAAGAAGCTTTCAGAAAACTGACTTTTACGGACCGGACAGTCGAGTATATTGAAGACATGCCTGCAAAATCCATAATAGGAATAAAACTCACAAACCCGGTTACAGATGACGAAGTAATTTCCCTTCCTGCATCCTTTGTCAGGCCTGAAAACGGAAGCGGAATAGTAATGAGCGTGCCTGCCCACGCGCCTTTTGACTACCTGGCCCTTCGCGACCTTTATGATGTTGACCTGAGCGAGTACGGGATAACCGAAGACCTCAAGAAAATCAAACTGATTTCCCTTATCAAGGTGCCTGAATTTGGAGAATTCCCTGCAAAGGAAATCGTTGAAAGTATGGGAATTACAAGCCAGAAAGACCCAAAAGCCGAGGAAGCTACAAAGATCGTATACAGAAGGGAGTTCCACGGTGGAGTACTTAAAGAGCTTACAGGAAAATACGAAGGACAGGCTGTCTCCAAAATCAAGGATATCCTTACAAAAGACTTCATCAGCTCAAACGCCGGGGAGATCTTTTACGAATTCAGTGAACCTGTTGTCTGCCGCTGCGGCACTTCCTGTGTAGTAAACATGGTCAAAGGCCAGTGGTTCCTTAATTATTCAAACCCCCAATGGAAAGCAAAGGTCTATAATTGCCTGGACCAGATGCGAGTTATTCCCGAAGAGTACAGGGTCGAGTTTGAAAACAAGATTGACTGGCTTAAGGATAAAGCCTGCGCCCGCAGAAAAGGCCTTGGAACTCACCTTCCCTTTGATAAGGAATGGCTGATTGAATCCCTTGGGGATTCGACAATTTACATGAGCTATTATATTATTGTCAGGTTTATCGAAAGTGGAGAACTGAAGATAGAAAACCTTACCCTGTCATTCTTCGACTACGTCCTGCTTGGAAAGGGTGATCTGGCAGCAGCCAGTGCGAATACCGGCCTCAGTCCTGAGCTTCTTGAAGAGATCCGCAGGCATTTCAATTACTGGTATCCTGTTGACCTGCGTTCTTCAGGAAAAGACCTTGTCCCGAACCACCTGCTCTTTTTCCTATTCCACCATGTAGCCCTCTTTGAAGAGGAAAAGTGGCCTAAAGCTCTAGCAGTAAACGGTTTTGTCTCTCTTGAGGGACAGAAAATGAGCAAGTCCAAAGGCCCGATCCTGACAATGGAAAGCGCAGTAAGCACTTACGGAGCGGATATAACAAGAATGTATATCCTTTCAACAGCCGAACAGACACAGGATGCAGACTGGCAGAAAACAGGTATCGAGTCTGCCAGAAGGCAGGTGGACAGATTTTATTCTTTTGCAAAGAATGTCATAGAAAGTGGAAAACGTGCAGATCTGAGCACCGAGCTAAAGCAGATCGACCGCTGGATACTCTCGAGGATACAGAACTATATCCGGGATACAAATGCAGCCCTTTACTCTATCCAGACAAGGGAAGCAATCCAGAACTCTTTCTTCCTGCTGCAAAACGATATTAAGTGGTACCAGAGAAGGGGAGGAGAGACCCTGCTCTACTATGTGCTGGATAACTGGGTCAGGCTTATGTCTCCTTTTACCCCGCATCTCTGTGAGGAAATATGGGAAGCAATGGGGCATAAGGACCCGGTCTCTCTTGCCCAGTACCCGCTATATAATGAAGATCTGATAGATGACGGCGCGGAGCTTGCCGAAGAAACGATAAAGGGAACCCTGGAAGACATTGAGGAGATTATAAGGGTAACAAAGATGACCCCGCAGAAGGTCCACCTCTACACGGCTCCTGCCTGGAAAGCCGAAGCGATAAGGTGCGCCTGCGAGATGCAGCTTGAATGCTCTCTCGAAGTAGGCACCCTTATTAAAAAGCTGATGGCAAACCCCGACTTCAAACGCTTCGGCAAGGAGATCCCGAAGTTCGTACAGAAAATCGTTCCGGAGTTCAAAAGCGGAAGCTCAGACAGGTATGAAATCCTTACAGGCCCTGATATTGATGAACAGGCTCTCTTGAAAGAGTCGGTTTCCTTCATGGAAAAAGAGATTGGCTGCCCTGTTGAAGTCCACAGTGCGGATTCTCCTGCCTTTGACCCTGAAAAGAAGTCAAGGTTTGCAGAACCACTCAGGCCCGCAATTTATATTGAAGGAAAAAAGAAAGAAGAGTAAAAGTCGATAAATAGGAGAATTTGATCAAGCTGCTTTATCTAAAACCAAAAAACCTTTACAACCATAAAAGATGCGAAAAGCACTGAGAAAATGTGCACCGCATTTACTTTCCTTTTTTCTTTTTTTCAGTAATTTTTTGCACGTTTATCTTTGTGCTCTTTAGTGTCATACCAGAGAGACTCTGGGGTTATATTTCTTTTGAAAAAAGATATGCCCTCTTTGTGAAGCCAATATTTTCATAGAATTTATGTGCATCTTCACGGTGAAATGCTGAATCGAGTTCGATTAGTTTGCATCCTTTTTTCTTTGCGGCAGCAATAGCAGTGTCTAATAACTCAGTGCCAAGATTCATGCGTCTAAATGATTTGTCGATTATCAATTCATTTATATGTCCTACTAGATCTTCCTGCCAGAGACTCTCTCTAATTATCAAAGAACAGAACCCGGCTACTTTATCATTAACTTTAGCACATAGATAGATACTATCTTTAGATTCAATGCCATTGGAAATTATTTTCATTAATGCATCGCAGTTCAATGTTTTGTCGGGCCAAAGCTGCTTAAGAAGCTCGATAATCTCATCAAAATCACTTAATACAACTTCATAGATCTCAGCAATCATCTATCCATCCTCCAATTTTGCAACCACAAAAACTTTTGTTTTACGATAACATTACTTAAATCCATAAGAGTATAAAAAAAGGCAGTTAGAGATGCTCCATTATCGGTGTTCTACGTATTTTAGTATCAGAGCTCATCCCAAAACTTAAAATTGCTTCTCTGAATTTCAAATGTTTAATGATCTAGTTTTGGCTCATGGAAATGGTTCTGAAACTCTTTTTATGTGAAAATAAAATTGGTTATGGAATGAGCTTTCAGTATTAAAAAATGGAAAGTATGAAGATAAATATCGTCTACCCAGGTCATAGAACGCCGTTTTATATGGCACTATTCACTTTAAGACACTCTCTCAGAGACGGTTATTCTCTATAAGGATTTTCAGTCCCAATTATAGGTTATAGGCTTCTGATAAGTCAACAAAAATTTCTATTACTGTTAGTAGTAAGCGGTAATTAGGTTTAGACTGCCTGTAAAAAATAGGGAAAACAAATGGATAGAAACAAGTGGATAGAAACAAGTGGATAGAAACAAGTGGATAGAAACAAGTGGATGGAAAAAATGCTGACTGGAAAAAATGCTGGCTGGTTGGATAACCAGTTCCACTGATCCCTTAAGTCGATAAAATCCAGATATTCGAAAGTGTTCTTCAACTGACCCGACAATGCCTCTCAATAAACAAAAAAGAAATTAGAGTGGAGTGATAATGAAACAGCAAAATATAATTGAAAATGTACTTGAAAAAGCAGGCAACAAAAACTTAATTAATGAACTTACAATCAGGCTGTCACAATCTGAAATTAATACACTTCTGCTTGCTCTTTCAAAAAAAATAACGAACAAAAATACTCCGAGTGATATATTAAGCAAGTACGAATCCAACCGATTTGTAAAGCCGTCTGAACTTAATCCCATTAAAGTCAAGAAAGTAGAAATTATGATGCTCGAAATGGCAGAAGCCTCAGGGTTTTTATCAGTTTTACTTTCTCCTGCAAGCCTTTTGGGAAGCTGTTCTGTTATAGCTAAAGTTGATCAAAACAATGTTATCTCCGCAACAAGAGGATTGGAGCTAATTGCAGACAGCACCAATATGCTCGCCATATACCTTGCAAATGGAATAAAGAATAAAACCATTGATAACACAAAAAGTCCTGTCCATTTATCCGCAACCTGCAGAGTTACTCGCGGACAAATGTATAAGACTTACGAATTTGTTCCTCATTTTAGCTTGTTTACTATTGTTAGTTCTGGCAAAAACACAGGTTCTTATGGTTTTGAAAAGGATGCAATAGCCAGACATATGCAGTTTTATATAAACTATTTCGAAGAGAAATTAGGGCATAAACTCACAGTAACTCTGAACGTAAGAAATGGCTATACTGATAAAATTGGATTTATTGATAGAATTCATTGCCATCTTCGCGAGATATATCCATATACTGATTTTATCATGAATGTAGAAGAAACTGAAAACAGTTACTATCAAGGTATTAATTTCAAGATTATTGTTGAAGGTATAGAACTTGTAGACGGTGGCTTCGTTGACTGGACACAGAAGTTACTTGGCAATAAAAAAGAACGCTTACTAATCAGTGGAACAGGAATTGACTTACAGCTTATTACTGGAATGCTGGACAAGATAATTTGATAGTTTGGTAACTGAGACTTGTAACGCATTTTCCGCAGTAAAATTGACAGATTTTGTATTTATTAGGACTTACGCAGTTGAACTGAAGAATCAACAGCATCAGACAGTCAACTGCCTAAAACGTAACTTTAATTCACAGTCTTTGTTGTAATTGATTTTGTTCCTCAAGTGCGTAAGTCCTATTTATTAAAAAATCATGCGGGTACTTTTAATAACATTTCTACCATTTATGAGGATTTCCGTCATTGACCCATCTAAAAAAAGAAAATTACAGGTTTTTTGGGTCATTATAACATTATCTGCTATACTGGATCGTTCTTGCAGGTCCGCCACATAAACAGGCAGAAGGTCATTATTGAAGGGAGGTCAGTATTGAAGTTTGAGTGAAATGGTTCCTATGAACAGGAAAATTTTCATTGAGTCAGGAAGCATTTCTCATAAATTTTTTTCTTGATTAACAAGTGAATTCCTGCTAATTTATCAGCCAGGCTGAAAGTATAGGTCTATGGCCAAATCCGGACTTTCAACATATTCTAATCTTTTTATTTTCTCGTTTTGCCAGATCAATAAAGCAATTATAGAGATCATTAATCCGGAGATTATAAACATAAGGGCGATCCCCCTGTTTTCTCCTGTTCCAGTAATAAGACCTGCCGTTTCAACCAGTAGACCATCCACCTCTAAAAGGGGGTTGAAAATTTTATCTGCTAAGAAACCTGCAACTGCAAAAGCCATTATGGAGCCAAGATAAGTAATCATGGAAATGAGGGACCATACGCGCCCCTGTTTTCGATTGTCAATATTTTTTCTAATTAAGACCTCAATAGAGGTGTTAATAAAAGGCAAAGTGGCAAAAAACATGAATCCTGCTAGAGTAACAAGTATGATATTCTTTGAAAGTCCTAAATTTGCAAAGAATATACCTGACAGGAACAAAGAGATAGATAATGTTTTTACATACCTGTTCTTGCTGCCAAATACTCCAATAAACAGGCTTCCGATTAGTATGCCTGAAGCACATATTGATTGAGAGATCCCCACTGTTTTTATTGTTGTTAAGCTCAGCAGCAGTGGAATAAAAAGAGACTGAAGCAATCCGACAAAAAAAAGTGTGATCATGGTAATAATAACCAGATTAACTACGCCTCTATTATTAGAGAACTCTTTCATTCCCTCTTTAAGGTCTGCTATGATATTTTGTTTATGCTGGTCTATTTTTACTTTGCCTGAAATATTTCTTATCCAGATGACAATTGAACTGGAAATTAAGAGAGTGGTGGTATCGATTAAAAATATAAATTTAATATCAATTATTGTTAACAAAATTCCGGCTAAAAAAGGAGAAATTAAATATTGAGCAGAACTTGCTAGCTGCACCAGCCCACTTGCTCTGGCATATTGAGCTTCAGGTAAGAGGTCAGTAATTAAAGCTTTATAGGCTGGTTCCTGAAAAGCAGAAAAAACAGAACTTGTTGCAATTCCAAAGTATATTTGCCAGAGTTGAATGTTTCCTTTTAGCATCATAAAAAATATAAAAAGAAGCCCAAGAGTTGCTCCTAAGTCTCCTAAAATCATCATTAAACGTCTGTCGTAACGGTCTGCCAGTATCCCTCCATAGGGCTTTAGCAGAAAGGGCGGTAAAAAGACACACATTAGTATGAAAACATAGCTGGAAGTAGTATTTGTTTGCTGATATACGTATACCCCTAAAGAGAAAATGGTAAGCCCGGTGCCTATTACTGAGATAAATTGTCCAAACCAGATAAATAAAAATAAGGAATAAAGATTTTTTTGTTCAACCGTCATTTTTTCGGATTCGTCTGTCATTTAGTGAGCCTCAGAAACAGGCTTTTGAGTTCCAGGAGCGAGATTTTGAGTCTCAGGAATAGGGCTTACTTTTGAAAAAAACATCTCTTTGTCTAATACAATAATAATAGCAATAATTACAGTAATAACCAGAGTCTCAATGCACTTGGTCGTCTGAGTCATATTCAGTGCTTCCTGGCAGATATTTATAATAAAGTGAAAGAGAATTGCTGTAGGAATACTTTTTCCATTTTTAATGCATATCCAGCTGACAAATACTCCCATAGGGATAATGCCGACAAAAAAGTTCACTGCATACCATATGTTTTCATGATAAATTTCATACTGATAGAAGTTATTGACAAATATCAGAGGAAAGTGCCAGAGCGACCATAGTATACTGAAAATTACTGAAGCCATAAAGTAGGTGTATCGGCTCTGCAGACTGTCAAATGCATACCCTCTCCATCCAAGCTCTTCAAAACATGCGGTAAGCATAAGAAAAATCAATACCGGTACAGACCCTGTGGAAAAAGAGAAACCATTAGCAAGTTGAAACTGCGAAATTGATCCTCCAAACGGAAGCGAAAGTAAGATAGATATGATAACAGTGATAGGCATTATCAAGAAAAATAGTGGAAGCATTCTTGGTTTTATTAGCCTGAGGTTGATAAGCCTATTAATAAACTCCCTTTTTAAATTCGAATTTTTTGACGTAAAAATCATAAAATGTGAGATCAGAAAAGGTACCACCAACCCAAGAAGCATAAATAACAAATAAAGTCCATTTTTATCATCCTGAAAACTTAGATATGCTCCTGCAAACCAGAAAGCATAAGTTACGATAAAAGTCGCAGCAAAATAGACCTGGGGCTTGTATCTGTAGTCAGAGACCATTTATGTATTCCTCCAAATTTAAAAATTCACTGCATAGTTTCTATTTTTCAACTCAATGCAGTCTTGACGCCAAAAGTAACAAATTGTTCTTAATTTTGTTATCTTCGACAAAAAATGTAGTAAATTCCATTAATTTATTGAATTGTTCATAATATATACATTTTTTTATCTGGTGATTATATTGTATTCTGAAACGTGAGGATGAAATGTAAAAAAGCAGGCTCTGATTGGACGTAATAAACGCAGATTCTGAGTAAAAAAACATAATGAAAAAAATCTCTGGTTGAAAATAATGAAAAAAACGTCTGGTTGAAAATAATGAAAAAAACTTCTTATGTTTTGTACATCAAGCTTGCTATTAACCTTATTTAATTACACAAAAGGCATGATGCACCACTAAAAGTGTTTTGGAAACAACATCAACTAACTAATAATATGCGAACTGCTTTCAGGTCGTCCATTTTTATAAAAAGCACAATATGTCTCAATCTCGCACACTATATATTCCTCAAGAAAGGGGTAATAATGCATACCCGAAATCCTGACGAACTGACAAAAAATAGATAGGTAGAAAAATAGATAGGTAGAAAAAGTTGACAATACGTTTATAATTAAAACCACTGGCCAAGAATCTATTGTCTGGTTCATGAAGCGACTTTAAGACATCCCGCAGCTTTTTGGGGAATCTAAGGCTTATAAGGTAATAATTAGCTGGTTTTCTTCTGTGTATCTCAAAAAGAGTTCAGCCACTTCTTTTGAACAAATAAATTCGATTCCAGGGATCACTTCTTCTTTCTTAAGCCCAATCATATCAGAGGCAAGCTGGCAGCATTTAAACTCTACTCCCATATCGATGCATTCCTGAACAGTAGAATCATATTTTGGTGATCCTCGGTTTTTATCTTTTT
>Ga0268360_1001737_pt1 | contig 20451 bp, 29 predicted proteins | sample BioMet11_FD_192465 | JGI IMG/M metagenome (GOLD analysis project Ga0268360, IMG submission 192465) | Sewage microbial communities from Oakland, California, United States - Biofuel 11 (Illumina Assembly) | ecosystem: Engineered > Wastewater > Sewage > Unclassified | place: USA: California... | reverse complement strand
GGCCGCGCAACGCGGCCTGTCGCCTGGGGGAATGGGCGACGTGCTTTCCGGCCGGCGTCCCAATGCCGCCCATATCGAATGGCTCATATCCCAGGGCATTCCGGCCGACCTGCTGCCCAATCCCATCGGTCCCCAAAAACGCGGTCCCAAACCCAAAATCGCCGCGCAAACGGCCTAGGGTCCTGTTCGTCATGGCTAACGCGACGGCGTACCCGCTACCACGCTAAAATTACAGGAGGATTTGCATGGTCCGTCATTCCTACCCGCCGCTGTCCCCGATCCTGCACCACCTGGTGATGCGCGCGCCCTCGGGTATCGGGGCCCAGACCATCGCCGACATGCTGGGCTGGCGCTACGCCACCATGATGAGCGAGCTGTCCGGCCAGCCCGGCCACAAGTGTGGCGTGGAGAAGCTCCTGCCGATCATGGATGTGACCGCCTCGGACGCGCCCATGCATTTTCTGGCCCGGGAACTGGGTGGGGTCTACATCACCCTGCCCCGCGTGGAAGGCTCGCTGGACCCGATCCAGAAACAATGCATGACGGCCATCAAGGAATTCGGGGAGCTGATCACGGCCTGCGCCGACGCGCTGGCGGACGACAAGCTGGAGCCGGACGAGCGGGCTCGCATCCTGCGCGAGGGACACGAGGCCGTCACGGCCATCATGGCCCTGCTCACGGCAGTGGAGGGATAATCTATGCCCGGCACTTTGGATATTGTCCGCCTGGAACAAGATCTCCACGCGGCTGCGCTGGATGCGGATCGTTACGCCGTGGACGTCGCGGACATGCTGACCCAGCAGTTGCCCAGCGCGTTGCTGGCCGGGAGCCCTGACGTCATGGCGTTGCTCGAGCGCCGCATAGCCGAATTGCTCGGCAGCCTGACCATGGCCCGGCGGACCATCGCAAAGCTCAAGGACCAGGGGGTGCTGGTATGAGCGAGGCTGACACGTACCTCGGCCACAAGCCCGAGGTCATCACTATCGAGCCCGTACAAAACGGGGTGTTGTTCGACGCATGCGGCCGCCGCATGGTCTACGAGCTGCGCCCTGGGAACCGCACCCAGGCGGTGCGCGACTTGCTGACGGCCGTGGCTGGAGAACTGGGAGCTGGACTCGACGTCCGCATCGAGATCCGCGATCCGCGCGGCGAAGAGCAACCGCTCCACGCTACCCCGGTCAAATGGTCGCTGACGCCGGAGGATGTCGAAGCCGAGTACAGCATTTCGGCCCGCACGCTCGAAGTCTGGCGAGCCTCGGCCAAGGGACCTCCCTACATCAAACCGGGGAAGCGGGTACTTTACCTGCGCGATGACATCGAGGCCTTCCTGCGGGCCAACGCCATCAAAACCACGGGCAAGAGCTAGTCATCATGCTCGGGATCCAACAACACCTGATCGATGATGCGCAATTTGTTCCGCCCGCCGCCAGGGATAAGGTGGGCATAGCGCAGCGTCATCTCGATGCGCTTGTGCCGCATCAGCTCCATCAACTCGTGGAGGGTGACCTGGCCGGATTGGGCCAGCCACGAAGCGAATGTGTGCCGGAGGGTGTGGAAGCGCACACGGCGACGCTTATCCGTCACGCCGTCATTGAGCCCCAATTCAGCGACCACACGATCAAACGTATAGCTGATGCCCCAGGCTATTTGGTCCCCGTGATCGTCCTGAAACAGATACTCATGGGGTTGCCGTCGGTAACCGGCCAGCAGGCGCATGATGTCGGGCGGCGCTGGCACGGACTGGGGCTCGCCCCCCTTGGCCCGGATGTGGATGATGTTGCCCTCCAGGTCCAGGTCCTGCCCTTGAATGCCGAACAGTTCCGTCGCCCGGAGCCCGGTACGCAAAGAAAGCAAGGCCATATCGTGGACCTGCTGCGAGCGGGGCTTCAACGCCGCGAGCAGGTCGCGCGCCTCACGGCGGGTCAAGTAGCGCGTCGCCTGGTTGTCGGCCCGGGGCAGCTTGAAGGATCCGTGCCGTTTGACGGCGAACGGGTTGTCCCCTTTCCAAAGACCGACATCATCGGCATGGTTGACCGCTCGGCGCAGCAGCCCGAAGCAGTGCCGCACCGTCTGCGGAGCCATGGCCTGCAGCAGAGCGGCCTTGAGATCCCACAGCATCTGCAGGGTCACGCCATCCAGCGGCACGGCATCCAACCTGCCCTGGAGGTGCTTGCCATAGCGCGCCCGCTCGGGAGCGACGTGTTTGCCCTCTCCCTCGGCCCATTGGAGATAGGAGGAAACGGCGTCCCCGACGGTGCAGGTCGGCATGCGTGCTGGGGACGCTTCACGGTTTTTTTCGATCGTCAATCGTTTGCGGATCTCATCGGCGTAGTTCGGACGAATGCCGTCGGAGTGCCAGCCCACGGTATGCCAATGGGCTTTCCCGAAGATATCTTTGTACCAGACGACATAACAGCGGTCTGCTCCGTAGGAGCATTTGCGGACAGGGCTTTCACGGTAATAAACGCCCGGATAGCGCGTCGTTATGAACTTCCCTGCCATGACCGGGGAGGCGATCAATTTGGCACTAAAGAAGTGAACGAACAACCGGCCGTGAAGGCCCGTGCCGTCTAGGTTTGCGGGCGAGAACAAGGTCTAAGACGATTTGGCACTGATTGCTTGAAAATGGAAGAAAATTGCGCGGATTTTGGCACGGGAGTGCACGCGCTTTGATCGAAAACAGCTAGCGAACGTATTCGCGGCAGCTCCAGACGACACGGCCGATGATGCGCACCGAATCGGACAACTGCCCGTTCATATCAACTTCAATAGGTGCATATCGTTCATTTCTGCTACGCAGAATCAGTTTCCCCGGTATTTTATCAAGATATTTGCAGAACACTTCCTGATCTATTCCTACCGCAAAAATGCCTCCAGAGATAATTTCATTTTGGCCTTCATCAATAAGGACCGTGTCAGAATCCATCAGGACCGGCTCCATGCTATCCCCGGCAACATCCATCAGCACCATGTGCTTCGCGCAGCCTTTACGTGTTAAGAAGTCTGTCTTGAAGGCATAGTGGCCGACCACTTCCCCTTCTGTTTCTAGGCTGCCCGTACCGGCCGCCAAGCGCGCCCGAACCTTCGGCACAAGCGTATATCCCATCTTTGGCGCGGCTTCCGGCGCCATCCACTGCGGTTCCCCTTCCGGGATCGGGTTGATCTTGCCCGACTCGGGGGGTGTGGGATGAGAACCGTCGCGCCCCATGGGGCCTGTTCCCCAAAGAAGCCAGTCTGCGGCGACGCTGAATTCAATACATGTTTGTTTAATAAAATCGCTGTTAGGCAAACGAATGTTTTTAAAATAATTTTGAAGCGTCACAGTCGTGACACCGATCCGTGCAGCGAATTCATCCTGCTTCAAGCCAGATTGATTCCATATCGCCCTAAGCCGGTTGCCAAGATTCGGGCTTTCTTCATCAAAGCCCGAAGGTTGCCCTGTCGCCGTGGTTCCTGCCTTTTCCTCATCTAACCTATTCATATCTTATAATTAAATACTTTTGTTTAGAGTTTGGGCAATTTTTTAAGCCCGAAATAAACAAATGTTTTGACAATGCACAAAACATTCGTTTATTAAAAAACCACGGGCGACGGTTGGCCGTTTCATACGTAGCTACCAGCCCCCGCCCGGTTACACAACGTCCGAGGACCAGGAAATTTCGGATCGGGGATGACGAATTTGAAGCCAACCGCCACACGCCGCAGCCTGCTGGACCTGCCCAGCCTCAACACGGACGCCGACATAGCGTCGTCCATGGCCCGGATCATCGAAGCATCCGGGCTTTCGCGGGCGGCGGCCGTGGACCGTCTCAACGAAGCGGCGCGGCGCTACGGCGTACGGTTATGCGGCGGCAACGCCGAGGCCCTCACCCTGGCCACCCTGGAAAAATGGCTCAACCCCAATGAGTCCAAGAACGTGCCGAGCACCCGGGCCCTGAACCTCTTTTGCCACGTGTTCGGTTCGCCGGAGCCGCTGGACCTCTTGGCCAAGTCTCACGGCCACGGCTGGCGGGTCGTCGACGGCGAGGACGCCCGACTTCTGGAGTGGGCCAGGACAGAGCAGGAAATCAAGCGCCTGCGGGCGCGCAAACGCAGGATCGAGACGGAACTATGAAGCGTGAAGGCAACAAGATTCGGGCGTGGCTGGTGGAGCGGCGCATCACGATAAGCGAGCTTGCCCGCCGGGCCGGCATCGCCCGGTCCATGGTCTCGGAAACCGTCCACGGCCGGCGCAATAACCGCAAGGCCCTGCGGCAACTGGTGGCCGTGGGCTGTCCGACGCGCCTGCTGGATTTGCCGGAAGACATGAAAGGGAAGGAAGCGGCCTGAGCGACCGTTTGAGGGACGGCACAGCAATGCACAATACGGTTACGGTAAAAGCGATTGCAACAACGCTCCGGATTACGGAACGAGCGGTGCAGGTTCGGGCCTCAAAGGAGTCCTGGCCTTTCGAGGAACAAGCGGGCCGTGGCGGCAAGCGTCGCCGCTATCCCGTGCGTTCCTTGCCCGAGGACGTGCGACAAGCCTTTGCCGCCGCCATGCTGACCGGCGGGGATACCCCGCCCGCCGTGACTGCTGTCGGCCTGCCGGCCGCCACGGTCCAAGTCGAAGCCACGTCCCTGGCCACGTTGACCGCGCACCAGCGCGAGGCGGCCCTGGCCCGGCTGGCCTTTGTTCGGGAGATCGAACGCGCCGTGCCGTTCATCGGCAAGGAAGCCGCCATCCACAATCTGGTACAGGCGGCCAAGGAGAGTACCCTGGCGCCCCGGCTGGCCGGCTTGGTGGCCGTGGCCAACGACCGCATGGCCGCCGGGCGCGGCCTGTCGCGCCGCCGTCTCTACGACTGGTGCCGGATGTTCGCCGCCGGCGGCGAGGCAGCCCTGGCCCCGCACCATCCCGGCAAGGTCATGACCGTGCCCGATTGGGCGCCGGCCTTCCTGGCCATCTGGCAGCGCCCGCAAAAGCCGACCGTGGCCGACGCCTACAGGGAATTTGCCGACAACTACGAGGGCCGGCCGCCGTCCATCTTCGCCGTGCGCCGGTTCCTGGCCAAGATGGCCGATCCCGACCGCGAGGCCGGCCGCGACACCGGCAACGCCCTGCTGCATCGTCGGCCCCACAAGCGCCGCAGCACCGACGAGCTCTGGCCCACCGACGTCTACACGGCCGACGGCACCACCTTCGACGCCGAAATTCAGCACCCCATCCACGGCCGGCCGTTCAAGCCCGAGGTCACCTTTATTGTGGACGTGGCCACGCGCCGCTGCGTGGGCATGAGCATCGGCGAGGCCGAAGGGGCCGGCACGGTGCTCGACGCCCTGCGCATGGCCTGCCTGTTCGGCGGCATCCCGGCCATGTTCTACACCGACAACGGCCCGGGCTACGTCAACAACCTCATGGAGGCCCCGGGAACGGGCATGCTCGACCACCTGGGCATCGACGCCGTGCGGGCCATACCCGGCCGGCCGCAAGGCAAGGGGCTGATGGAGCGGGCGGTCAAGACCCTGTGCGAGCCGCTGGCCAAGCGTTTGCCGTCCTGCACCCACGCCGACATGGACCAGGACGCCGCCCACACGATTTTCAAGATCACCCGGGCCGATGTGAAAAAGCACGGCAAATCCAAGCTGCTGCCCACCTGGGAGACCTTCAAGGCGGCGCTTTTGGCCCGGGTGGAGGAATACAACGCCACGCCGCACCGGGGCCTGCCCCGGATCGAGGACCAGGTCACCGGCCGGCGGCGGCACCTCTCGCCCAACGAATACTGGGGACAGTTCGTCTCGCGCGGCTTCGAGCCCTTCACCGTGCCGGCCGCCATCCGCGACGAACTCTTCATGCCGGGCATCCCGCGCAAGGTGCGCAACGGCGAAGTGGCGCTCGCGAACAACGTCTATTTTGCCGAGGAACTGGCCGACTTCCACGGCGACTGGGTGGACGTGCGCTACGACATCTGGGACCCGTCGCAGGTCCGGTGCTGGACCACGGACGGCGAGCTGATTTGCACGGCTCTCCTGGACGGCAATAAGATGGCCTATTTCCCGAAAAGCCAGGTCGAGGCCGCCCGCGAACGTCGCGAGCGCCGGCACGTGGGCCTGCTCACCGGCAAAATCCGCCAGCTCGTGCCCGGGGCCATGGTCACGCTTCCCGAGGAGCCCCCAACCCTCATGGCCGACAGCTTCGCGCCGCCGGAGCCCGCGCTGGCGGTTTCGGCCGAGCCGGAACCCGTGGCCGAGACCGCGCCGCAGCCGGCCAGACGGCCGCTTTTCGGCTGCACCCAGGACCGCTACGCCTGGCTGGTGCAGCATGGCGACGCCTGGACGGACAAGGACCGGGACTGGCTGGCCGCCTACGTGGCCGGCGACCAGTACGCCGACCTGGAACCGTATTTCGAGGCTCGGGGCCTTGCCTGGCAGGGCGAGCTGCGCCGGGCCAAACGCTCGAAACCAGGGGGAACGAGGTAATGCGCAAGCAGTTCGTGAAAACCGAGAATTACAGCCGCTTCACGGCCGGCATCGCGGCCGTGGAACAGCGCGGGGCGGCCGAGGCCGGCATGATGCTGGTGCACGGCGCGCCGGGGTTCGGCAAGTCCCACATCGTGGGGCATTGGGCGGCCGAGGTGGGGGCCGTGTTCTTGCGGGCCAACGTCGATTGGACGCCGAAATACTGCCTGGTCGAGCTGGCCAAGGCCATGCGGGTGGACCCGTCGGGCTCGGCGCAGCAGCTCTTTTCCCGGTTGCTGGAACGGGTGGTCGAGACGCAGACGCCCATCGTCATCGACGAGGCCGAGTTCACCTTGCACCAGAACGCGGCCGCGTTGGAAAAGGTGCGCGACCTGTCCGACCGGGCCGAGGTGACGGTGGTGTTGATCGGCATGGAGCGCATCCAACAGACCATCGCCCGGCACCGGCAGCTCTCCAGCCGCATCGCCCAGGTGGTGGAGTTCGTGCCGTCCACCCCGGCCGACGTGGGGCAGGCCTGCAAGCAGCTTGCCGACGTGGCCATGTCCCCGGCCCTGGTGGCCGAGGTGCACCGGCTCTCCGGCGGGCGCATGCGCGAGGTGCTCAACATCATTGCCTCCATCGAACGGCTGGCCCGGCTCAACGGCCTGGACAGCGTGGACGTGGCCGACCTGGAAGGCGTGCCCCTGGCCCATGACTGGCAAAGCCGCACGCAAAAGACCGTCCGGGCGGCGGCCGGGGGGCGTTAGATGGCCTGGAACAGCCTTGCCCTCCTTAACGCCCTGGCCAACGGCCCCAAGTTGACGCGGCAGATCGCGGCCAGCCTGGGCAAAAGTCGTGAGGCCACGCGGCTGTGCCTGGAGCGGTTGCGCCGCAAGGGGCTCGTGGCCTCGGGCGAAGGCGTGCATCAGATCACGGACAAAGGACGGCGGATGCTGGCCGACGGCCGGGAGATCACGTCCGGGCCGGGCGGCGGCACGGCCGCCAGCCGGCGCGGACCGACCCTGCGGCAACGGGCCTGGCGGGCCATGGCCATGCGCGACGGCTTCGACCTCGACGACCTGCTCACCATGCTGTGCGACGGCAGCGAAAAGGACGCGGCGCGCAACCTTTCCCGCTACCTGGAGGCCTTGGAGGCGGCCGGCTACCTGCTGGCTCTGCCCCGGCGGGGCGAGGACGGGGAAAAGCGCTGGCGCTTGCGGCGCGAGCGCATCACCGGGCCGGCGGCGCCGGCCCTGAACACGCGCACGCGGCGGGTGACGGACGGCAACACCGGGGAGGTTAAAGCGATATGAGCGCCCCCTGGCTGGATTTTCTCGCGGGCGAGGCGGCCCGGACGTCCATCGCGGCCACGGCCCGGCGGCTGGGCTACTCGCGTACGGCGGTCAGTCTGGCCCTGGCCGGCAAGTACCCGGGCAACACGGACCGGCTGGCCGCCACGGTGCTGGACGTCCTCGGCCGGGTGACCTGTCCCCACCTCGGGCGGGCGGTGACGCCCGGCGAATGCGCGATACACGGCGGGCAGATACCGACGTCCAGTCCGGCGGCCCTGCGCCTGTGGCGGGCCTGTCAGACCTGCCCCCACAACGACAAACACCGGCCGACCGCCGGAAAGGAGCACGCGGCATGACGATGCTGGACGGCTACATGGAGGATGCCAAGGGGAACCTCATCCCCGAGGCCAAGGTCAAGGAAGTGGACAAGCTGCGCGACGAACTGGCGCGCGGCGTGGTGCGGGGCGCCAAGGACCTGCAAACGTCCATGAAGGCGTTTCGCGCCGCGACGTTGGGCGACATCCAGGCCTTCGCCGAACTGTCGGCCGAGAAGTACGGAGCCAAGCGCGGCGGGCAAAAGGGCAACATCAGTCTTTTGAGCTTCGACGGCCGCTACAAGGTGCAGGTGCAGATCAGCGAGCACTTGTCCTTTGGCGAGCAATTGCAGGCCGCCAAGGCCTTGATCGACGAATGCCTGACCGAATGGACCCAGGGCAGTCCCGACGAGATCAAGGCCATCATCAACCAGGCCTTTGCCGTGGACAGGGAAGGCCGGGTGAACACGGGCGCCATCCTGGGCCTGCGCAAGCTGGACATTGCGGACCCGCGCTGGCGCCAAGCCATGGAGGCCATTGCCGACAGTTTGCAGGTGGTGGGCAGCAAGAAGCTGCTGCGGGTCTACGAGCGCCGGGAGGAGGATGGCACGTATCAACCCATCGCCCTGGACCTGGCGGTGCTGTGATGGACGCGGCGCTGCCCATGGAAGTGCGGGAGGCGTTGGGGCGGATGCCGGCCGTCACCGATGCCGTTGCCCTGACCTTGGCGCACGGCCTGGCCACCGGAGGGCTGGACGTGTGCGAGGCCCTGCTCAAGGAACAACACGCCAGTGCCCGGGAGATGGCGGTCAGGCTGGCCGCCGCCAGCATCCGGCTGGTGGAACATCTGGAAGAGGACTGGCCGTAGGCCGGGAGGAATTGAATGGATACTTGGTATAAATGCAAAAAATGCGGGCATATAGATACTTGGAGCGAAGGGCCGGAGCAGACCTGCGAAAAGTGCGGAAGCCCGAAAATAGAAGGCTGTGAGGCCCCTCCGGTCGGGCGCCCGGTGCCTTTGCGAGTGCTCCACAGCGCGGAAGCGCGTGCTTTGTACTGGAAAAAGCAGGCCGAGCAGCTTTCGGCGCTCCTTAACCGGGCTGCCACTGATGGCGTGCTCCCGAAAAACTATGTGACCGAGGCACGGGTCATCCAAGCTGGGATGATTTAAGGAGCCTAATGCAATGCACCCTTGGAAAGACTGTGAAGACGACGGGGACTGCCCGGCGCAATGCGATCCGGAATGCCTGGGCTGCCTCCTGAACTTGAGCACCATCGAAATGAACACGTTCGGGCATTGGTTGGAGGAACAACAGGCGCAACTGCAAGCCGCCGGCCTTTCACGGCAAACCGTAGACGATATTATCGACGCCTTTCGAGGTTGATTTGCGAAACCGCCCCGCGCGGGCGGTCGTCTCGGCGTGGCGGCCGGGGCCTGATGAGCAGCCAACGAACAGGTAGGAGGGAGCACCATGCAGCCGGGAAGCGAGGTTGTGAGCCGTCGACACAAAGGACTGATCTGTATGGTGGTGGTTTACAGCAACGGCGGCGGGATCGGACGCAAAATTAGGAAAGACGGGCGTCCCGGATGGCAGGAAGTGTGCCTGGGTCCGGCCGATGTCGCAGCCGAGAGACTGTGTCTGCCCAATATCTTCGGCAAGGAAGATCGCTAAAGGAGCTGTTATGCGCGTCGAATCCCGAAAAAGTTTGCTGGCCAAGGTGCATATCGCGAAAAAGGACCTGGGCCTGGACGACGACACCTACCGGCTCATGCTGGAAAACCTGACCGGCGCGGACAGCGCGGCCAAGCTCACCGTGCCGCAGCTGGTGCGGCTGGTGGCCAGCCTGCGCGCCCACGGCTGGCAGGGCCAGCCCCCAAGGTCCGCCGGCCGGCGCAAGCCGACCGGGCGGCCCGAAGCGGCCGGCTATCTGGCCAAGATCGAGGCCCTTTTGGCCGAAGCGAAACGCCCCTGGTCCTACGCCCTGGGGGTGGCCCGGCGCATGTACCGGGCCGACAGCCTGGAGTGGCTCACCGCCGAGCAGATGCGGGGCGTGCTGACGGCCCTTTCCCGCGACGCCGCGCGCCACGGGAGGCCGGCATGAGCACGAGCGGCCTGCCCGCCTCGGTGGCGGAACTGGTGGATGTGGTCGGCCTGGAGCGGGCCATGAAACTGGTCCGCACCCTGGGCGGCACCACCTTCCCCGTGCCCAAGCGGGCAACCAGGCTCGGCGAACTGCGCTACAACGTGCTGGCCGACGTGGTGGGCGTGGACGCGGCGGACGCGCTGGTAAAGCACTATGGCGGTGTCGAACTCTATATCCCGCGTTGCGCCGCCGCCTTGCAGGCCGCCCGGGACGCGGCAATCAACGAGCGCTACATTGCCGAGACCAACAAGGGCCGGTCGTCGGCCGATGTTGTTTTTTCCCTGGCGCGGCGCTACAAGATTTCCGATAGGCGGGTGTGGGATATTTTGAAGACGTTGCCGGAAAAACCGGACGAACAATTGCGGTTGTTTTAAGGGAAAAAAACATGGAATTGACAACTGGGATCATATGGGGAGGACTTGTCGGGGCTGTTGTAGGCGTTGGAATACTTAAAGAGAAATATGATGACTACAAAAGAAAAGAACAAGAAAAAATTGCGCAAAAAATGGCTATTAATCGATCACTTGAAGTAATAAGTGAAAGTGTCCATTTTGCAATTAATTCAAAAAATATGGGGACTCGTTTGAGCAGAATTGATGTTGCTATTTCGGTTGCAGAGGAGCTTGTCAACGATTATCCAAAAATAGATGAGTTCTTAAGTCAGTTAACGTCGTTTAAAGATTACAGACTTGAATTGCACATGGAAAATATTGGGAACAAAATAAATAAACATCTGGACAGGGCGAATGTGGCAAAAACAGCTGCCACAAAAATAAGTAACGCTTCAAAAGCGCTTGCAGAGATTGAAGATGGTTTCCGCAATGAATATACCGACAAATCACGGCTTGAAGAATGCAAAGTCTCAATTGAAAATTATATTCATCAAGTTCAAATTGAAGAGTTAAAAGAAAAAGCAGAGCGTCTTGAATTTAAGGGGCAATATTCCAAGGCCGCTGCGGCTTATCAGGATGCTTTATTTTTTATTCACAGAGACAATGTTGATGATTCATTGCAAGAAGAAGAAATTAGTGAGTTTGAAAGGAAAATTGAGGCCATGCAAATTTCGGCTACTGCAAAGATTGCCGCACGGCGCAAGACTACTAAATAACCCTTCCTGAACCCCTTCACCTATCGCGCCCCCGGACGCCGCCTATGCTAGGCGGCGTCCGGGGGCGAATCGTTTCCGCCTCCGTAACCCTTTCGTGGAGGCGCATATGTCCAAATTCCGTTCCCCGCGCATGACCGCCTGCGGCTGTATCGCCCTGGCGCTGCTGGCCCTGACGGTCATCCTGTCGCCGCAGCAAGGGCCGGTGGCCGCCTACAAGCTGGCCTTGGTCCTGACCGCCGGCTATGCCGGCTACTGGCTCGACCGCTGGGCCTTTCCCTACGCCCGGCCGGACAGCTACCTGCTCGTCGGCGACTGGCGCAATACCGTCCGGGGGCAGTCCGGCGGGGCCGATATCCCCATTGCCGCCAAGGATGCCATCCCTTTTGCCGCCGCCATGCTGCGCCGGGCCGTGGTCATGGGCGCGTGCATGCTGGCCGTGGGCCTGGGGCTGTAGTCATGCGCCGTCTGTTGGCCGACGCCCTGCGGCGCATCCCCGAAACCTGGCTCGACCGGGCGGACGAGGTCTGCACCTTTTGCTGCAAGCACTTCTCCGCGGGCCTGCTGTGGGGCCTGGGCTTCGGGCTCGGGGCCTTTGTCATGCTCGTTGCCTGCGCCTCCCTGGCCAAGGCCGAAACCATCCCGGCGGCGGCCCTCAAGCATCGGGCCGAACTGACCCGGTGCGGCCGCTACGCCTTCGGCCTTGACGCCCCGGTGGCGACGCTGGCCGGGCAAGTGCACCAGGAAAGCCGCTGGCGCGCGGACGCCACAAGTCCGGTCGGGGCGCGGGGCCTGGCGCAGTTCATGCCGGCCACCTCGCGCTGGATCGCGGGCGTGGTCCCGGAACTGTCCGCCAACGCGCCCTACAACCCCGGCTGGGCGCTCCGAGCCTTGGCCGAATACGACCGCTGGCTGTGGGACCGGGTACACGCCCGGGACGAGTGCCAGCGCATGGCCATGGCGCTTTCCGCCTACAACGGCGGCCTGGGCTGGGTGCGGCGCGACGCCGCCCTGGCCGCCCGGCGCGGCGCGGACCCGTTAGTCTGGTTCGGGGAGGTCGAGCATTGTAACGCCGGCCGATCCGCCGCCGCCTTCCGGGAGAACCGCGGCTACCCCAAGCGCATCCTGTTGACCCTGGAACCGCTCTACATGACGGCCGGCTGGGGCCGGGGGGTGTGCCATGCTCGGTAAGGCCGTCGCCGCCCTGGTGCTTGTCGCCCTGGCCTTCGGCGGCGGCTACCGGACCGGCTACGACCGGGCCGACGCCGGGCGCCGGGCCGAGGTGGCCACGCTGACCGCCAGGCTCGAAACCTGGAAGGCCGGGCAGGCCCAAGCCCTGGCCGCCGCCGAACGCACGGCCCGGGAGCAGGCCGAGGCCGCAACCAACCGGGCCAACGGCCTGGCCGCCAAACTGGACGCGGCCAAGAAGGCCCAGGCGGCCAGGGCCCGCGACATCACACGGAGGATCGCCCATGCCACGGCTGGTCTTGATTGCACTTTCGGCCCTGAGTTTGTGCGCCTGTACAACGAGGCCATCGGTTGCGCCGCCGGTCGTGCCGGTGGTGGTGCCGTGTCCCAAGCCGCAAGTCCCGCCGGCGCTGCTGGAAAAACCGGCGCCGCCCCGGCCGTTGACGCCGGACTACGACCTGTCCGCGCCGTGACCCCGGCCGACATCCTGGCCCACATCCGCGACTTCGGCGCGCGCTCCCAGGCCATGGAGGCCCAGCTCGACGCCCTGATCGACCTGATCGGGGAGCGCCAATGAACGCCGCCGTCTGGCTGCCCATGGCCCTCAACATCCTGTTGGGGCTGATCGCTTTTTTCGGCGGCTTGTGGGTGCGCAACCTGCAAGCGGCGCTGGCCCGTACCGACGCCGAGCTGGCGGCCCTGCGCAACAAGGTGGCGGACGGCTGCGTGCGCCGCGACGACTACACCATTATGCGGGCGGAAATGCTGGCCCGGCTCAAAGACATCGAGGCCAAGTTGGACAAGCTCATCGAACGAGGGGGAAAGGCATGACGGACCGGGGGAGCGAAAAATCCGCCGAGCTGGCGCTGTTACAGTCCATCGACGGCAAGGTGGACAAGGTGACGGCGCAGCTCGACGCCGTGGGCCGTCGGGCGGCCGTGACCGGCGGCCTGTCCGGCTCCATTGCCGGCGGCGTGGTGGCCATCGCCGTACACTACATCAAAATGCGGATGGGCTGGTAATGGCGCACGCCAAGGAGAAGGTGGCGGCGGTCCGGACTGCCTACATCCACGAGCGGCTGCCCATCGAGGCGGCCGCGACCAAGGTCGGCGTGCCGGCCGCCACGGCGTCCCGCTGGAAGCGCAAGGCGCGCGCGGCCGGCGACGACTGGGACAAGCTGCGGGCCGCCAGCCTTTTGGCCGGCGACGGCGTGGAGGCGGTGGCCCGGCAGATGCTGGCCGACTACGTTATCCAGCACAAGGCGCTCATGGAGACGATCACGGCGGACGCGGCCATGCCGGCCGCAGCCAAGGTGCAGATGCTGTCCAGCCTGGCCGACAGCTTCAACAAGACGGTCGCCGCGTCCAAGCGCGTGCTGCCGGAGACGTCCGAACTGGCCACGGCGCTGGCCGTGCTGGACAAGCTGGGGCGCTTCATCCGCGACCATTACCCGCAGCACGGCCCGGCCTTCGTGGAAATTCTGGAGCCCTTCGGCGCGGAAATCGCCAAGGCCTATGGGTAGGATGCCGTGCAGCTCACGAGGAAGGACTTCCTGGCCGAACTGGCCAAGCTGGCCGACAGCCTGCGCCGGACCATCGAGGCCGAATGCGACGGCTTTGCCGCCGATCCGGCCGCCTCGCGTGAGCGCCGGGGGCGCGTGCAGCACGACTTCGCCTTTTTCCGCCACACCTACTTCCCGCACTACGTCACGTTCGGGGACTCGGTGCTCCACACCTGGCTGGACGCCACCCTGCCGGCCCTGGTGGACCGCCCGGACGGCCAGCGCCTGGCCGTGGCCGCCCCGCGCGGCGAGGCCAAGTCCACCGTGGTCTCCCTCATCTTCGTTGTGTGGTGCGTGGTGACCGGCCGCAAACGCTACATCCCGCTCGTCGCCGACGTATTCGAGCAGGCCGCCGCCACCCTGCTGGAACCCATCAAGGCCGAGCTGGAGGTCAACCCGCGCCTGGCCATGGACTTCCCCGAGGCCTGCGGCCAGGGCCGGGTCTGGAACGCCGGCGTGGTCGTCACGGCGGGTGGCGCCAAGCTCCAGGCCTTCGGCAGCGGCAAAAGGATGCGCGGCCTGCGCCACGGGCCGCACCGGCCGGATCTGGTCATCTGCGACGACCTGGAGAACGACGAGAACGTGAAAAGCCCGGAACAGCGCGACAAGCTGGAAAGCTGGCTCAAGAAAACGGTCCTGTCCCTGGGCGCGGCCGACGACACCATGGACGTGATCCTGGTGGGCACGGTGCTGCACTACGACTCGGTGCTGTCCCGCCTGCTGGGGAATCGGCTCTGGCGCTCGCGCACCTTTCGGGCCGTGATCGAATGGCCGCACCGGCTCGACCTGTGGGACCGCTGGGAAGAGATTCTGCTGGCAGAAGGCGAGGACGCGGCCCGGGCCTTTTATGACGAACGCGCCGCCGCCATGGAGGCAGGGGCGGTGGTCTCCTGGCCGTCGGCCCGGCCGCTCTACACGCTCATGGTCAAGCGCGCCCGGGACGGCCACGACGCCTTCGATTCCGAGCAGCAAAACGACCCGGTGGCCGGCGACGGTGCGCCCTTTGCCGGCTGCATCACCTTCTGGGTGGAGCGGCGCGACGACTGGCTCTTTTTCGGCGCCCTGGACCCGTCGCTGGGCAAGTCCGGGCACAGCCGCGACCCGTCGGCCATCCTGGTGGGCGGCTATTCCCGGGAGCGCGGCGAGCTGGACGTGGTGGAAGCGGCCATCCGCAAGCGGCTGCCGGACCGGATCATCGAGGACGCCATCGCCATGCAGCAGCACTACCGCTGCCTGCTGTGGGCGGTGGAGGCGGTGCAGTTCCAGGAATTCTTGCGCACGGAGCTGATTCGGCGCGCCCGGGAGCGCGGCCTCGCCTTTCCGGCCCGGGGCGTTTCGCCCATCGCCGACAAGGTGCTGCGCATCGAGGCCATGCAGCCCTACGTGGCCCAGGGCCGCATCCGGCTCCATCCCTCGCAGACCACGCTTGTCGAGCAGCTCAAGCACTTTCCCAGGGCCGACCACGACGATGGCCCGGACGCCCTGGAAATGCTCTGGCAGGCCGCCACCACCGGCTTTACCACCATGCGCTTTACCCCCGTGCGCCCGTCGCGCGGGCGAAGCCTCGTACGGAGACGCCATGCTGACCCGGATGATTAACGCCATCCACGCGGCCGTAACGGCCTTCACGGGCGGCCAGGCCGCAGGCGCGATGCAGACGCCCGGCCTGGCCGCGCTGCACAACCGCTACATCGAGAGTCTGACCGGCGGCCTGACCCCGGCCCGACTGGAGCGCATCCTGCGCGCCGCCGACCAGGGCGACATCGTGCCCCAGCACGAGTTGTTCGCGGACATCGAGGACCGGGACGAGCACATCCACGCCGAGCTGTCCAAGCGCCGCCGGGCGCTACTCGCCGTGCCCTGGCGGGTGGTGCCCGGCCGGCCCGACGACAAGCGGGCCGAGGCCGTGGCGGCGGCCGTGCGCGAGCAGCTGGCCACCGTGGCCGACTTCGAGGACGTGCTTTTGGACATGGCCGACGCGGTGGGGCACGGGTTTGCCTGCCTGGAGATCGAATGGGCCTGCGACGGCGGCCTGCATCTGCCGGCGGCCCTGCATCACCGGCCGCAAAGCTGGTTCCAGCTGGCCCCGGACCTGGAGACGTTGCGCCTGCGCGACGACAGCATGGACGGGGCCGAGCTGTGGCCGCTGGGGTGGATCGTGCACCGCCACCGCTCCAAGTCGGGCTGGTTCGCCCGGGCCGGACTCTTCCGGGTGCTGGTCTGGACCTACCTGCTCAAGCAGTATTGCCGGGGCGACTTCTCGGCCTTTCTGGAGGTCCACGGCATGCCCATGCGCCTGGGCAAGTACCCGGCCGGCACCAGCGACGAGGAACAAAAGATCTTGCTCCAGGCCTTGCAGGCCTTGGGACACGACGCGGCCGGCATCGTGCCCGACGGCATGATGATCGAATTCCACGAGGCGGCGCGCGGCAGCGAAAAGCCGTTTCTGGCCATGCACGAGCTGTGCGAGACCGGGCAGTCCAAGGCCATTCTGGGCAGTACGCTGACCACCGACACCAAGGGCGTGGGCAGCCAGGCCCTGGGCGAGATTCACAACGAGGTGCGCCTCGACATCCGCGACAGCGACGCCCGGCAGATCGCCGGCACGCTGACGCGGCAGTTGCTCGCGCCCCTGGCCGTGCTGAACGTCGGTGTGACCGACGCCGCCTTGCTGCCCCGGTTCGTCTTCGACACCAACAACCCCGAGGACCTGGAAAAGCTGGCCAACAGCCTGCCCAAGCTGGCCACGTGCATGCGCATCCCGGCCGCCTGGGCCCACGAGCGGGCCGGCATCCCCATGCCCGAGGGCGGCGAGCCGGTGCTCGGCGCCCCGTCCGACGCCGGGAAGGACGCCGGAAACGCCACCGCCCCGGAGCCGGCCACGGCGGCCCTGGCCGCCACGCCGGGCGCGGCCGGCACCCCCGCCTATCCGGACCAGGAGGCCGTTGACGCGGCCGCCGTGCCGGACGCCACGCTCACCGCCCTGGCCCGGGACCTGCTGGCGCCGCTTTTGGCCGAGACCGAGGCGCGCCCCGAGGAACTTATCGGCAAACTGGCCGAACTGTACCCCAAAATGGACACGGCGGCCCTGGAGGAGTTGTGCGCCCGGGCGCTGTTCGTGGGCGAACTGTGGGGGCGCTTGAGCGCGCAGGCCGAGGCCGACTGATGCCTGAGCCCATTTCCCTTTCCTTCGTCATGGGCCTGCCGCCCAAGGACGCGGTCGCCTATTTCGAGGGCAAGGGCTACCGCGTCACCTTCGACTGGAAGGAGCTTGACCAGGCCGCCCACGCCACGGCCTTCACCATCGCCAAGATGGCGCAAGCGGACATGCTGCGCGACGTGCACGCCTGCCTGGCGCAGTGCCTGACGGAGGGCAAGACCGAAGACTGGTTTCGCAAGCGGATGGAACCGTACCTCAAGGCGCGCGGCTGGTGGGGAAAAAAGCCCATGATCGACCGGCGCACCGGCGAGGAGCGGCGCGTGCAGCTCGGCAGCCCGGCCAGGTTGCGGCTCATCTACCGCCAGAACATGCAGACCGCCTTCATGGCCGGCCGCTACAAGGGCCAACTGGAAAACGCCGACGCCCGGCCCTGGTGGCAGTACGTGGCCGTGCTCGACGGCAAGACCCGGCCGTCCCACAAGGTCCTTTCCGGCCGCACCTTCCGCTACGACGATCCTTTTTGGGCCAGCCACTACCCGCCCAACGGCTGGAACTGCCGCTGCCGGGTGCGGGCGCTGTCCGACTTTCGCCTGGACAAGGAACAGCTCACCCCGGAGTCCGGCGTGGGCAACATGGTGACCGAACAGGTGGCCGTGCCGGACAGGGCAACCGGCCAGGTGGAGCGGCGCCCGGTGACCGGCTACCGCGTGCCCCAGATCGGCTACACCGTCTTTACGGACGTGGGCTTCTCGGCCAACCCCGGGGCGTCCTGGCTGGGCGACACGCTGGATGCGCTGACGCGCACGCTCGACGCCGCGCCGGCGGCGGTAGCCCGGCTGGCCGTGCGGGATATGGCGACCGGGCCGGCCCTGCCGCAATGGCTGGCCAAGCCGGTGGGCGACTTCCCGTTGGCGATCTTGCCGGCCGAGGACGCGGGGCTTATCGGCGCGCGCGGGCAAGTGGCCCGATTGTCGCCGCAAACGGCCGGCAAGCAGACGGCGCGGCATCCCGAGCTTGGGCCGGCGGACTACCGGCTGGCCCAGGAAGCCGTGGACCACGGCGAGAGGATTCGGGAAAGCACCCACAAGCTCGACTATGTGCTGGACCAGCCCGATGGCGTGCTGGTCGTGGTCAAGGCGACCGTCGCGGGCGATGCACTCTACGTGCAAAGCCTTGTCCGGTTAAGCGGCGACGACGCCAAGCGGGAGCGTGAATTGCGGCGGCTCAAAAAGCGAACCGCCCGGCAATGACCGGGCGGCGTTTGGCGGATGGCGAGGCCTCCCACCCGCTTGCGCGGAAACCTCGCATGGCGCTCCGGGCGGCTGCCCGTGCTACGGCAGGGAGAATGTCACCGTGTCACATCCACCGTACGAGACATAGCCATGATTGAAGTCGAAGTAAACATCGCGGAGCTGGAGGCGCTGCTCGGCCGGGCCATGGCCCTGGGCGCGGACATGACGCCCATCACCCGCGCCCTGGCTGGCGTACTGGCCGACATCCCGGAACGGGCCTTTGCCAACCAAGCCGATCCGGTGACCGGGCAGGCCTGGGCGCCGCTTGCACCCACCACGGTCCGGCGCCGGGGCAGCGCCACGCCGATATTGCAAGTGAGCGGTCACCTGGCCGCGTCCATCCAGTCCGAGCACGGAGCGGACTTCGCCCGGGTGACCACGGCCACGGTCTATGCCCCCACCCACCAGGACGGCGCCAGGAAAGGCGCGTTCGGCAGCACCAAGCGCGGCCAGCCCATCCCCTGGGGCGATATCCCGGCCCGCCGCTTCTTGGGCATCGGTCCCGACGACGAAGAGGAATTGCTGCAAACGGCCGCCCAGACGCTCCAACGGGCGCTGGCGGGGCGAGGCTAGGGGGAAGGGGATAGGATGGATTTTAACGGGGGGTTAACGGGAAGAAAAGGTCGGAATGGATTCTCCTTGCTTCCATTTTTTTGAGGGGCTATAGCGAAAATTAGTTGGTAAAGGGAAAATATTGTCATGGTACGACAGATATGGAGTAATAATGTCTAGCATTCGAGAGTTGTTTCCAGAATACTGTCCTCTTTCTGAAGCCCAATTTAAAAAATTGTGGGATAACTGCATATTTGTTTTTGATACAAATATTTTACTGAATTTGTATAGATACAAACAAACTACAGTTGATTATTTTTTCACTATATGTGATAAAATTTCAAGTAGGTTATGGATGCCATATCAAGTCTGTAAAGAATTTATGAAAAATAGGCCGACAGTCGTTATAGAACAAGAAACATCAATCGATCAATATATAGATGTTATCGACAAACTTGAAAATGATGCAGTTTCAGAATTTTCTAAAATTAAGCTGAAATTGCATCCTGTTGTTGATATTAAAGCTATTATAGATGAAATTAAAACCAAATTTGAAGACATAAAAGCAAGGCTAAATGAGTCAAAAGGTAAATTTGATTCATCTGTTCAACAATCTCTTGTGAATGACAATATTATTGATAAAATCGAAGATTTGTTTAAAGGCAAAGTCAATAATGAGCCTTCAGATATTGAAAAAAAAAGAAAAGATATCCAAGACAGATACAAAAAAAATATCCCCCCGGGCTATGAGGATGCCAAAACTAAGGATGAAATAAATTCATGCGGAGACGGTCTAATATGGTTCGAAATTCTTGAAAAAGCAAAAACAGATGGTTGTTCTGTTATATTTATTTCTGATGACAAAAAAGATGATTGGGTATGGAGAATAAGTGGGAAGCGTTTATGGTGTAGGCCAGAGTTAATTAAAGAATTTTCAACCCATGCTCCTGGGAAAATATTTTATTCTTATAATATGGCTAGTTTTTTTGAAGTTTCAAAAAAATACATTCATATTCCAATCAATGTGTCTGCAATAGACGATGCAAAAATAATTGCTTCAGTACACAGTATACGAGATAATTTTTGCGGATCATTTTTATACGAACTTTTTAATCTGATTGTTGCCAATTTCGGAAAGATACTATCAAATGGTGAAGAAGGTAAAGTAAAATTTTATATAAAATCGTTAAAACAAAATTTATCAATAACCGATTTTACAGACTGTAAAAATATTAAGAACTCACTTCATGATTTGGTAGTATTTTTAACAAACCTGTCACTTGCTGATGATCCTAACAACACTTTGATGGAACGTTTTCTTGAAAAACTAACTACATTGGTTGATACATATAACAAGCTAGCAATATCATTTTTATCTGAGCAAAATAAAATTAATAATTATCTG
>Ga0268360_1001731_pt1 | contig 20513 bp, 17 predicted proteins | sample BioMet11_FD_192465 | JGI IMG/M metagenome (GOLD analysis project Ga0268360, IMG submission 192465) | Sewage microbial communities from Oakland, California, United States - Biofuel 11 (Illumina Assembly) | ecosystem: Engineered > Wastewater > Sewage > Unclassified | place: USA: California... | reverse complement strand
GCAAACGCAATAAGTATTCCACCTGGGGAGTACGTTCGCAAGAATGAAACTCAAAGGAATTGACGGGGACCCGCACAAGCGGTGGAGCATGTGGTTTAATTCGAAGCAACGCGAAGAACCTTACCAAGTCTTGACATCTGCCTGACCGCCTCGTAATGGAGGCTTTCCTACGGGACAGGCAAGACAGGTGGTGCATGGTTGTCGTCAGCTCGTGTCGTGAGATGTTGGGTTAAGTCCCGCAACGAGCGCAACCCTTATCTTTAGTAGCCAGCAGTTCGGCTGGGCACTCTAGAGAGACTGCCAGGGATAACCTGGAGGAAGGTGGGGATGACGTCAAATCATCATGCCCCTTATGACTTGGGCTACACACGTGCTACAATGGCGTAAACAAAGGGAAGCGACCCCGTGAGGGTGAGCGAATCTCAAAAATAACGTCTCAGTTCGGATTGTAGTCTGCAACTCGACTACATGAAGCTGGAATCGCTAGTAATCGCGAATCAGCATGTCGCGGTGAATACGTTCCCGGGTCTTGTACACACCGCCCGTCACACCATGGGAGTCAGTAACGCCCGAAGCCGGTGACCTAACCGAAAGGAAGGAGCCGTCGAAGGCGGGACGGATAACTGGGGTGAAGTCGTAACAAGGTAGCCGTATCGGAAGGTGCGGCTGGATCACCTCCTTTCTAAGGAAGCGAGTAAGGATTGAGGAAACTGCTGTTTAATTATGAAGGCTCTGAGAGAGCCTACGCTAAGTGAGAAGAGTAAGAGAGCGATAAGAGGACGTCGACCAGCGTCTGTGAGAACGAGGAAGTTCCACGGGCAAGGAAGCGCCCGCGGAACGAAGCGCTCGCTAAGCTCGGAAGAACCTCGCGAAGCGGCGCGCTTCTGGTGGCGATACGTCCGGGGGACACACCCGTTCCCATCCCGAACACGATGGTTAAGGCCCGGACGGCCGATGGTACTACGTTGGTAACGGCGTGGGAGAGTAGGCGGCTGCCAGATCAAAAAAAGAGAGACAGCGGAGACGCTGAATACATACAAGTACATAAGGGCTTATAGCTCAGCCGGTTAGAGCGCACGCCTGATAAGCGTGAGGTCGGTGGTTCGAGTCCACTTAAGCCCATAGCCAGTGGGATGGCAGAAACGATAAGAGACGTGAGCCGCGCCACAGGCGGAAGGCCCACGGGGGTATAGCTCAGATGGGAGAGCACCTGCCTTGCAAGCAGGGGGTCAAGGGTTCGAATCCCTTTATCTCCATCGGAACCGAGTGAATAGGTTCCGTAATCGTACCTTGAAAACCGCATATACAGATAAATATCCAGACAGGCCAGGGATGGTCTGTCAAACAAGACATCCGAGGTGGTTATTCCGAAAGGGATAATTACTGAGAAAGAAATAAGAAACAACCTATGACCGGGTGAGCAACGCTATGCTCACTTGCTTTTCGAAAGAAGAGCGGAATGGTCAAGCTAAAAAGAGCGCGGGGTGGATGCCTTGGCACTAAGAGCCGATGAAAGACGCGATAAGCTGCGAAAAGCCGCGGGGAGGAGCAAATATCCTTTGATCCGCGGGTGTCTGAATGGGGAAACCCGGCCGGAGTAAAGTCCGGTCATCCATACGCCAATCCATAACGTATGGAAGGGAACCCGGTGAACTGAAACATCTAAGTAGCCGGAGGAAGAGAAAGAAAAATCGATTTCCAAAGTAGCGGCGAGCGAAATGGAAAGAGCCCAAACCGGGGCGCCTAGCGCCCCGGGGTTCGGACCGCGGAAGTGATCCGTCAAAGTTAGCGGAATGGTTTTGGGAAAGCCAGCCAGAGAGGGTGAAAGCCCCGTAGGCGAAAACTGAGACGGCACGGCGGGATCCAGAGTACCACGAGACACGAGAAACCTTGTGGGAACGCGCGGGGACCACCCCGTAAGGCTAAATACTACTTAGTGACCGATAGCGCATAGTACTGTGAAGGAAAGGTGAAAAGGACCCCGGGAGGGGAGTGAAAGAGAACCTGAAACCCTGTGTTTACAAACTGTGGGAGTGCCGTATGGGCACGACCGCGTACTTTTTGTAGAACGGTCCGGCGAGTCACGCCGGCTGGCGAGGTTAAGCCCGTAAAGGGTGGAGCCGAAGGGAAACCAAGTCTTAAAAGGGCGGGAAGTCAGCCAGAGTGGACCCGAAACCGGGTGATCTACCCATGTCCAGGATGAAGTTGCCGTAAAAGGCAATGGAGGTCCGAACGCACATCCGTTGAAAAGGGTGGCGATGAGGTGTGGGTAGGGGAGAAATTCCAATCGAACCCGGAGATAGCTGGTTCTCCTCGAAATAGCTTTAGGGCTAGCCTCACGCTAGTCTCGCGGAGGTAGAGCGCTGAATTCCTAAGGGGGCGTCAAAGCTTACCAAGGGATATCAAACTGCGAATGCCGCTGAGATGATACGTGGGAGTCAGACTGCACGAGATAAGTTGGGTGGTCAAAAGGGAAACAGCCCAGACCAACAGCTAAGGTCCCAAAGTGCGTGTTAAGTGGAAAAGGATGTGGGATTTCGAAGACAACTAGGATGTTGGCTCAGAAGCAGCCACACATTCAAAGAGTGCGTAATAGCTCACTAGTCGAGAGGTCCCGCGCCGAAAATGTCCGGGGCTGAAACACGACACCGAAGCTTTGGAATGGACGAAAGTCAATTGGTAGAGGAGCAATCCCATAACGGCGAAGCCATACCGTAAGGAGTGGTGGAGATATGGGAAGAGAGAATGCCGGAATGAGTAGCGAGAGGAAGGTGAGAATCCTTCCGGCCGAATATCCAAGGTTTCCAGGGTAAAGCTGATCTGCCCTGGGTAAGTCGGGGCCTAAGGCGAGGTCGAGAGACGTAGTCGATGGACAACAGGTTGAGATTCCTGTACCGACACATAACAGAACTGTGGGGACGCGGGGAGAGAGCGCGATCCGGGAATGGAAAGACCGGAGTAAGCGGGATATCCGTAGGGTAGGCAAATCCGCCCTATAAGGAGAAACCGTGACACGAACCGAACTAAAGTAGGGAAGCGCGTGAGCTCACCGCCAAGAAAAGCCGCTATTGTTTATGTGTCGCCCGTACCGTAAACCGACACAGGTGGATGAGGAGAGAATCCTAAGGCCGACGGAAGAAGCGTTGTTAAGGAACTCGGCAAAATGACTCCGTAACTTCGGGAGAAGGAGTGCCAGGTAAGACTGGCCGCAGAGAATTGGTTCAAGCAACTGTTTAGCAAAAACACAGGTCTATGCGAAACCGAAAGGTGAGGTATATGGGCTGACGCCTGCCCGGTGCTGGAAGGTTAAGGGGAGTACTTAGCGAAAGCGAAGGCGCGAACTTAAGCCCCAGTAAACGGCGGCCGTAACTATAACGGTCCTAAGGTAGCGAAATTCCTTGTCGGGTAAGTTCCGACCCGCACGAAAGGCGTAATGATTTGAACACTGTCTCGACAACGCGTCCGGTGAAATTGAAGTACCAGTGAAGATGCTGGTTACCCGCGCCAGGACGGAAAGACCCCATGGAGCTTTACTCCAGCTTGACACTGGGATTCGGTACCGCATGTACAGGATAGGTGGGAGGCAATGAAACGAGGACGCCAGTCTTCGCGGAGCCAATGTTGGGATACCACCCTTGCGGTATTGGGTTTCTAACCAGCGGCCGTGACCCGGCCGGGGGACAATGTCAGGTGGGGAGTTTGACTGGGGCGGTCGCCTCCGAAAGAGTATCGGAGGCGCTCGAAGGTTCCCTCAGCATGGTCGGAAACCATGCGCAGAGCGCAAAGGCAGAAGGGAGCTTGACTGCGACACCGACGGGTGGAGCAGGTACGAAAGTAGGACTTAGTGATCCGGTGGTATGAAAGTGGGATTGCCATCGCTCAACGGACAAAAGCTACCCTGGGGATAACAGGCTTATCACTCCCAAGAGTTCACATCGACGGAGTGGTTTGGCACCTCGATGTCGGCTCATCGCATCCTGGGGCTGTAGTAGGTCCCAAGGGTTGGGCTGTTCGCCCATTAAAGCGGTACGCGAGCTGGGTTCAGAACGTCGTGAGACAGTTCGGTCCCTATCCGGCGTGGGCGTAGGATATTTGAGAGGAGCTGACCTTAGTACGAGAGGACCGGGTTGGACTGACCGCTGGTGTATCTGTTGTCATACCAATGGCATGGCAGAGTAGCCAAGTCGGGACGGGATAAACGCTGAAGGCATCTAAGCGTGAAGCCCCCCTCGAGATGAGATATCCCATTCCATAAGGAAGTAAGACCCCTTGAAGACGACAAGGTAGATAGGACAGAGGTGGAAGCGTGGTAACGCGCGCAGCTGACTGTTACTAATCGGTCGAGGGCTTGACCATGTAAGGCATAGGAAGTTGAATGTCTGAAGGATTACCGGGGACGGTAATCAGATCTGTATGTGTGGTTTTGAAGGTATGAATAATCCTCGATAGCTCAATGGTAGAGCACTCGGCTGTTAACCGAGGGGTTGTTGGTTCGAGCCCAACTCGGGGAGTTTCTTTTAGGTCGCGTTAGACCGTGTCCCATGGACATACATGTTAATATATGGCTCCGTGGTCAAGCGGTTAAGACATCGCCCTTTCACGGCGGTAACACGGGTTCAATTCCCGTCGGAGTCACTTAAATGAATACGGCGCAGTAGCCAAGTGGTAAGGCAAGGGTCTGCAAAACCCTCACGCACCGGTTCAAATCCGGTCTGCGCCTCTTAAAGAGCTGAACAGTTTGTTCAGTTCTTTTTTTTACGTCAAAAAACATCCCCGAGGGGTTCCATGAAAGGAACCCGCGGGGATGTTTTAAATTCAGGCGTCTTGTCTGTAATCCGCCAGGAAGTCCTTAAGGCGCGCGGCGGAGACTTTAAGCGTGTCCGCGTCGGGAAGATAAACAATACGGAAGTGATCGGGCTGCTCCCAATGGAAGCCGCCTCCGTGCGTGAAAAGGATATGCTTATCCTTCAGGAAATCGAGTACGAAGCGCTCATCGTCCTTGATATGGAATTTCTTGATATCAAGACGGGGGAAGATGTAAAACGCGGCTTTGGGACGAACCGCGGTCAGGCCGGGAATCTCGTCGATCGCGTCAAAGATGATCTGACGCTGCTCGTAGATACGGCCGCCCGGCTGGATCAGCTTTTTCGTGTCTTCCAGGCAGGAAAGAGCGGCGGGGATTAAGGACTGCGCGGGAACATTTGAGCAAAGACGCATGGAGGAGAGCAGGTTAATACCCTCAATATAGCCCTTTGTATAATCTTTGTTACCGCAGAGGCACATCCAACCGCAGCGATAGCCGGCGATCAAATGTGATTTGGAAAGACCGTTGAAGCTGACCGTCATAAGATCCGGAGCCAGGGAAGCGAGCGCGATGTGCTCCGCGCCGTCCATGACAAGACGGTCGTATATTTCATCCGCGAACAGAATCAGATGATTCTCGCGGGCAATCTCAACAATCTGCTCCAGAATCTTGCGGGGATATACGGCTCCGGTAGGGTTATTGGGGTTTATGACCACAATTCCTTTTGTGCGCGGCGTTACTTTGCTTCGCATATCCTCGATGTCCGGGTACCATTCCTGGGACTCGTCACAGATATAGTGAACGGCCGTGCCGCCGGCAAGTGTAACAGAAGCGGTCCACAGAGGATAATCCGGTGAGGGAACAAGAACCTCATCTCCATTATCGAGAAGACCCTGCATGGAAAGCGTGATCAGCTCGCTGACTCCGTTGCCGGTGTAAATATCGTCGATGGTCACGTTAGGCATGTTCTTACTATGGCAGTAGTTCAAAATCGCCTCTCTCGCGGCGGGAAGTCCTTTGGAATCGGAATAACCCTCCGTTGAGGTCAGATTTTCGGAAAGCTGGTTAATAACGGCATCCGGCGCGCGGAAACCGAAAGGGGCGGGATTGCCAATATTTAATTTCAGAACCTCAGTGCCGTCCGCGATCATTCGCTGCGCCTCGTCCATAACAGGCCCGCGGATATCATAGCAAACATGATCCAATTTCGTAGATTTTGAGTAAGTTTTCAAAAAAATACCTCCTTTTGCGTAAAAAAAGCCCTAAACGCTGTTAACGTTTAGGGCGAATACTTGATCCGTGATACCACCTAAATTCGGAGAAAAATCCCCGCGCTCTGTCGATACAATCATATCGTTCCCCGATAACGAGGGGTGGACGTTGAGGCCTACTAAGCGAGAAGCGGTTCGGGTCAAAGCTCAGGGATTGCTTCCGTATCGGTTCCGTGAAGACTCGCACCATCCGTCCTCTCTCTGAACACGCCGCCAATTCGTACTTATTCCCGTCAATGCCTTACATATTTAAGAATACTTCGCAAGCATAACACAGTTTGATCAAGCTGTCAAATAAAAATCGCGAACATTGTATAAATTCGCGTACAATATAGCGGCGGTAAAACGAGCGGATCAGGACAGAATTTCAAAAACCGCGTACGCGTCTTTCTGATCAATAGTGAAGTCCCGTTTCTTACTCTTAAGAAGCTTATGAATGTTATCGACGGCCACGCCGTCCGCCATAACACGGATCGGGAAACGACCTTCCCGTAAAGCGGAAGAAACAGCCATAAGCGGCTCCGGACAGGATAACCCTCTTACGTCCAATTCGTTCATATGACGCCTCCTTACGCTTCCGCGGCTTGTTTGTTGTCAGAAGCCGGCTGCTTGTCTTTGCGGCGGTAAATTCCCAGAACCGCGATCAGGATAAGAACCGCGATCGAGATCAGCACAGCCGCGCGGCCTCCCGATGTCGTGCCCTTCGCGGAAGAAGCCAGGTTGAAGTTATGGCAGGCAGCCGCTCCAAGCAGCATGCCGAGAACCGTTACCGCGGAATCGGAAGAGCCCTGGCCGGATAAAACAAGCTGACGAAGCGGGCATCCACCCGCGAGTACCGCCGCGAAGCCGACGACGTACATACCGAGAATATTCCAAAGAGCCTCGGAATGAGCGATGGGCTGATCCGCGAAGCCCGCGTTGAAATTACCGGTCGCGATGTTGTAGATCAGCATAACGACGAAAAGGCCGCCGATAATTGAAATCAGGTCGAAGTTTCTCATCAGGATAATGTCTCGGATGCTGCCGGCGAAGCACATGCGCGTACGCTGCGCGAGCATTCCGAAAACGAGACCGCCGAGCAGGGAGACCAGCACAGGCGCGCTGACACTGCCGGGACCTTCCGAGCTTACCGCGAAAAGAGTCGTGGTCACGCTGATGATCAGTAAAATGACGACGACGACCGGAAGAACAGCGCCGCTCGCGGGGGATGTCGAATAGCTTCGTCCCAGGCTGAAGCCCTTCTTAAGCGCGAAGGCGCCGCTTGCGACACCGCCGGCGAAACCGATCAGCGCGACCCAGGCGTTCAGGTCACCCGCGGACATGCGGATGATCATGCGCAGAGGGCAGCCAAGGAAGACCAGTGAGCCGACCATGATCATGAAACCCAGCAGGAATCGAAGCATGGGAGAAGAGCCGGCGTCCGCGCGATACTCTTTCTTAATCAGAGAAATCAGAAAAGCGCCGAAAATGATGCCGACGATTTCCGGACGGAAATACTGGACCGGTGCCGCCGTGTGCAGCTTCATCGCTCCGGCGCTGTCGCGGATAAAGCACGCGATACAGATCGCCATGTTCTTCGGATTACCCGCCCAGGCGAGTATGGCGGCGACGACGCCGCATAAAGCGCCGCCTAGCGCGAGTGTTTTCTTGGAACTTGCTAATCCCATAATAAATACCTCCACTTGAATAAGAATAATTTTAGAATTACTCTTATTATAACATTGAGAAGTTTCATACAGTTATTGAAAATCAAAATGGATAATTAGAAGGCGTCTATAACTGATATGACAAATCAGTAAATGTTCGCGAAGGTGGAATGCCGAAGATGGATGGGATTGAAGCCGTCAAAAAAATCCGCTCCATCGGGAGTCCGGAAGCGGTTAAACTTCCGATTCCGGCGATGACAGCGGACGCTTTCGGTAAAGACAGAGACGGCTCTGGCGGCGTATTTCGCGTAACGCCTACCAGATTCCCATTACGCGCTGCAGAACGAGACTTACCGCGGTAATGCCGGCCCAGCAGCAGGCACCCATCAGGATGGGCTTTCCGCCTGTGCGAATCAGTTTAATGATATTGCTGTTAAGACCGATCGCGGCCATCGCCAGCACAATGAAGAACTTGCTGAGCTCTTTGATCGGCGAGAACGCGCTGACCGGAACGCCCGCGTTAACGGCGATGGTCGTGATCACGCTTGCCGCCGCGAAATAAAGGATAAAGAACGGAAAAATCTTGGCGAAGGAAACTTTTTTACCCTCGCTTCCGGCTTTCTTTTCTCTTCTTGTACGAAGAAAAGCGAGAACCAGCGTGATCGGGATGATCGCGAGTGTACGGGTGAGTTTGACCGTGACCGCTTTGTCCAGCGTGGCGCTGCCGAGATTATACATGCTGTCCCACGTTGAGGAGGCCGCTGTTACGGAAGAGGTGTCGTTGATCGCGGTTCCGGCAAAGATGCCGAAAGACTCTCCGGAGGTGGTATTGAAACCGATCAGGCTGCCGAACAGCGGGAAAAAGATCGCCGCCAGAACATTGAAGAAGAAAATGACCGATATGGCCTGCGCGACCTCGTCGTCATCGGCGTCGATCACGGGAGCGGTCGCCGCGATGGCGGAGCCGCCGCAGATGGAGGAACCAACACCTACGAGGGTCGAGATATTGCCGGGAATCCGCATGACCTTCTGCAGGACGAAGGCGATGACAAGTGAAGTCGTAATCGTGCAGACAATGATCGGAAGCGACTGCTTTCCGGTCCTCAGGACTACGTTTAGATCCATGCCGAAACCAAGCAGGACGACGGCCCACTGCAGGATTTTCTTAGAGGCGAAGGAAATACCGCCCTCCAGCTTTGATTTGTCCTTCAGAAATAATGTGATGACCATACCGATTAATATCGCGATGACCGCGCCGCCGATTACGGGAAAAAGTTTTCCGAGGAACCAGGACGGTACGGCGATTGCCAGACAGAGCAGAAGACCCGCTCCGTTTTTTTTAATAAAATTCATTTTCTTTTCTCCTGTCTTGTTTTTCCATCATTGTTATGTATAGAATACACGAAAAATGTGATAAAATAAAATTATATATATTTATATCAGAATAAATATAGATTATGGAAGGAAAAGACATGATTGATTTTCGGGAGATGACCTTTTTGACGGTCTGCGACACGATGAATTTCACGAGGGCGGCGGAGAAGCTTCATATCACGCAGCCCGCTGTCTCACAGCATATTCATTATCTGGAGGAGACGTATGACGCGAAGCTTTTCTATTATACAGGGAAGAAAATTCATCTGACAAGGGCGGGAGAGCTTTTGCGGCAGGCGGCGGAGGCCGCTCGCAATGACGAGAACCTTCTCCGGGAACGGATCGCGGACGCGGGAAGCGGGGCGCTGCCCCTGCATTTCGGCGTAACTATGACAATCGGCGATTTTGTGATCGGGAAGCCGCTCGCGGCTTATCTGAGGACGCGGCCGGACGTGACGGCGCGGATGGAAATGGGCAACACGAGCGAGCTTCTGGAGCTCCTCCATGAGGGAGAGCTGAATTTCGCGGTGGTAGAAGGATATTTTGACCGGGCGGAATTTGACTCCGAGGAATACCGAAGAGAGAAATTCATCCCTGTCTGTTCCGCGAAGCGGCGTTTCAAGGCAAAGCCGCGGAGACTGAAGGATTTGTTATCGGAAACCGTTCTGGTCCGGGAACCTGGCTCCGGAACCAGGGAGGTTCTCGATAAGCAATTGAAAGCGCGTAATCTTTCTTTCGAGGATTTCTCGAAGATTATACAAATTGGCTCTATGCCGGCGATTCTTGAGATGCTGGAGGAAGACGCGGGAATATCGTTCATGTATTACGCGGCCGCGAGACAGGGTATCGAGAATGGAACGCTTAGAGAAATCCGGCTGGAAGATTTCATCGCCGAGCATGAGTTCGCTTTTATCTGGGAAAGGGGCAGCGTGTACGCGGAGGAATACCGCGAAATCTGCCGTCTGTTTCGGGAAGGGTCGAACACTAATAGTCAGGCTTGATCCAACCGTTCGTGATCATATAAAAGGCCAGGTCGACCGAAGAGGAGAACCCGGTCTTTTCCAGCATATTGGCGACGTGACGTTTTACTGTCATCTCGCTGATATAAAGCGCGGCAGCGATTTCCTTTCGGGATTTACGCTCGCACAGAAGCCGCAGAAGTTCCATTTCGCGGCAGGTTAAAGGTTTTTCCCCGACAGGCATTGGTATCGCGCGAGGCTCGGGAAAATACGTCTCGCCTCGGAACACCGAATGGATTACGGTCATAAAAAACGCGAGGCTTTGGCTTTTATAGAGGAACGCGTCGGCACCCGCCTCTTTAGCCCTGGAAGCGAAGGAAATCTCGTCGAATCCGGACATGACAATGATTTTAAGACGTTTGTCCTCCCGACGGAGTATTTTCGCGGCTTCAAGCCCGGAGGCTCCGTTTTCCGTACAGACATCGAGCAGTACCATATCCGGGTTAAGCTTCGCGCGCCAGATATCCGCAAGGGAAGCGTCGGGAATATCGCCGACGACCTCGTAATCGCCCGTCGCCTCCAGCGTGCCGCGGAAGGACTCCCGGATGGACTCGTGATCGTCCACAATCAATATTTTTTTCAAGTTCTTATCTCCTCCGGCATAAAAGCGCGTATCGTGAAGAATGGTTTCCCGCAGTATGAAAAAGTGCCGCCGTTACGCTGAAGCAGGTGGCGCGCGCCTCTTAGGCCGTCTCCCTCCGTCAGGGGCGCGTTTACGGGAACGCCGTTATCCCGGATCGTCAGCGCGTATCCATTTTCGCTTTTTTCACAATGAATAAGTATTTCAGTCGCTTTTCCATGACGAGCGGCGTTGGAAACAGATTCCCTCAGTACCTCCGCGAATATGGCGTTGATCCGCGGGCTCTTCGGAAAAATCCCGTCGGATCGGATTTCAATCCCGATTTGGTGAAACATATCGCTCAAATGCCGCAGTCGTTCTTCGGCGGTCGCCTGATTTTCCGGATTTTTAAGTTCGGTAAAAAGTTCGCCGAAAGATTCGTAAAGCGCTGAAAAGTCAATGTCCTCGGCGCCGTTTTCCGTAATCCGCGTCAGTAATGTCAGCTTTTCGCCTAACAGGTCATGAACCTTGAGCTTGGCGGCAGCCGTTTCCTCCTCCGCGATTCGCCCGCGCGTCCCGGGAGACGTAAGTGTCAGATCGGTCGTCACGTTCGCGAGAAACCGGTAATAAGACTCATAAAACAGTGTCGCCTCGCGAATGGGAATCGTTTCCCCCGCGTTTGAGAAGGGCAGAAAATTGACACCGCCGGTCCCGGCCAGCCCGCCAAGCTCGTCAAGATAAACGGAAAACTCTTCCCGGGAAATATCCTTCGCCTGTTTCCTCCGGAAAAAAAGATTGCTCCGGCGTTTTATATAGCAGGTCAGAAGAGTAAGCGAGGCGGCTTCCCGCTTGGATAGCGAAACCGGAGCGCCCGTCTTCCCGGCGTATTTCCCCAGTGTTTTCATTAGCTCTGAAAGGCTTTCTCTTAGCTCATATTCCAACTCGTCATAAAGCTGGTTTTTTATATTCATTATATATTCTCTCCGATCCCGGACTTTCTGTCCGGGTTTTCTATTTTAATCATAAAGAAAAAATTTTTAAGTTACAATCCTCTAAAGAGTATTGATACCACGCGGGCCATGAAAACAAAGAGAGTTTTTAGTAAAATTAAAGTGTAGGAACAAGGAACAGGCTCTTGTGAGAGGTGGTGGACGCCAATGATACAAATCGTGCTGGTCATGCGCAGAATGGTGTTCGCGCAAAGTCTTACCAGAATTCTCGCGGAAAAGAACGAGTTTCATGTCCGGATCGCGCGAAATTATCAGGAGGCGGAAATTCTGATCGAGGGAACGCGCGCGGACGCCGCGATGATCGAGGTTTCCGAAAATGACGAGGGAGATATGCGATCCTGTCTGAGCCTGTGCTCGGAAATACGCTCGCGGGCGCCGAACTGCCGTCTGCTTCTGATGTGTTCGGAGAATATGGAGGAAGCTGTCCGGGAAGTGATTCGGGCAAAGCTCGCGCGGGAGATCGATGATTTTGTTTTCTATGACACAAGCCTTCGTTACTTGATTTCGAAGATCGAGTCGTTGGCCTGAGGGCGAAAGGAGAATGAGTATGGGGCTGTTTGATAAGAAATTTTGTGATGTTTGTGGTCAGAAAATCGGGCTGCTCGGCAACAGGAAACTGGAGGACGGAAATCTCTGTAAGGACTGCGCGGCGCTGCTTTCACCGTGGATGACGGATCGTCGTCACCAGACAGTGGCGGAAATCAAGGAGCATCTCGCTTACAGGGAGGAAAACAAGAAGAAGGTCGAGGAATTTCAGGTTACCAGCGTGATCGGGGATACTATGAAGGTTTATCTGGATGAGACGAACGGGCGCTTTTTTGTGACTACGGCGGTCAAATACAAGGACGTGAATCCGGATGTCCTGGATTTTACGCAGGTTACAGGCTGTGACATGAATATTGACGAGGACAAGGATGAAATTATGGACAGGAACGAGGAGGGCCGGTCGGTCAGCTTCAATCCGCCCAGATACGAGTATTATTATAACTTTAACATTACGATACACGTGAATTCGCCCTGGTTCGACGAGATCAGTTTTCGCGTCAACAACAGTCGTGTCGAGGGAAGAGGATCTGTGGAATATCATGAGGCGGAGCGCGAGACAATAGAAATCCGGGAGGCGCTGACAAAAGTCCGGGCAGATGTCCGGGAAGCGGCTGTACGCGCGAACGCGCCGAAACAGAGCGTGACCTGCCCGTTCTGCGGAGCTTCCACGATTCCGGACGCGAATGGAAGATGCGAGTACTGCGGCGGAGCTGTCAATGGTTAACTATTTATACGAAGAGGGGGCAACTAATATGAAGAAAAAAATCGGATACCTATTGATCATGACACTGATCGTGACGGTGTGTCTCGGGACACTCGCGGGCTGCGGCTCCCAGGAAAACGCGTACGCCGGTAAATGGGTCGCGATCGCGGTCACGTTGGGGGACTACACGACACCTCAGACGGCGGCGGACAGCCAGTACACGATTGATATCGCCAAGGACAGCAGCGCTCAAATTAACGTGGAAGGAACCTCCGGCAGCGGCAAATGCTCGGTGAAGGACAACACGATGACGCTGAAGGTCGAGGGAGAGACGACGGAAGGGACGATTGACGGCGACAAGATTACTTTTGACGATATGTTCGGAATGGGGACCACGATTATTTTCGCGAAGGATGGCTCGGAGGCGATGAACCCGGCTCTTTACATAAGTGACATAGAGAAGAAAACGCTCGGCTCCTGGAAAGCGGAAAGCTATAAAGAAATTCTTGACGACACGCCGAGAACCTCCATGGATGGATATAGTTCGATGGCGGATGTTCTTTCCATGGACTTCAAGATGGATTTCGCGAACGGCTACGCGGTGTCTCTTAAGGTGTTGGGAAAGGATTTAGGCACGCGTACATGGAGCTTTTTCAGTGGCACGGGAACGATTGACTGTGATGAATATACGATATTGCTGGAATACGCGGATGATGGTAAAATGGAAGTAACCTTAACGGGCAACGCGAACAGTGACATTTATTATACCATCTACTGCGTGAAGGCGGACTAAGGATTCGCCGGCGAGGCAGACTGAAGGCAGAGAAAAGGAGAGAGCAGCATGGGTCTGATTAAAGCTATAGCGGGAGCGGCAGGCGGCGTTCTGGCTGATCAATGGAAAGAATACTTCTATTGCGAGTCGATGTCGGAGGAGGTCCTTGCCGTCAAGGGCCAGAAGAAGGTTTCGGGACGTTCTTCCAATACGAGAGGCTCGGATAATATTATCAGCAATGGCTCGGTCATCGCTGTTAACGATGGACAGTGCATGATCATTGTAGAACAGGGCAAGGTCGTGGATGTGTGCGCCGCGTCCGGCGAGTACACATACGATACTTCTACGGAGCCGTCTCTTTTCTGCGGCGATTTAAGTGATGGTATTGAGCAGGTGTTCGGCAGCATCGGCAAACGTTTCACGTTTGGCGGGGAAGCGCCGAAGGACCAGAGAATTTATTATTTCAACACGAAGGAGCTTGTGGGTAATAAATATGGTACGCCGAGCCCGGTGCCTTTCCGCGTGGTCGACGCGAATGTAGGTCTGGATATTGATATTTCCATACGCTGTTTCGGTGAGTTCAGCTATCGGATCACCAATCCGATTTTGTTCTACACGAATGTCTGCGGCAACGTGGAGGAAGCGTACACGAGGGATAAGATCGACGGACAGCTGAGGACAGAGCTTATGACCGCGCTTCAGCCGGCTTTCGCCAAAATTTCCGAGATGGGAATCCGCTACAGCGCGCTGCCGGGACACACGACAGAGCTCGCGGACGCGCTGAACCATGTGCTCTCCGAGAAGTGGAGCGGGTTAAGAGGCCTGGAGATCGTTTCTTTCGGCGTTTCCAGCGTGAAGGCTTCCGATGAGGATGAGGCGATGATCAAGGAGCTGCAGCGCAACGCGGCGTTCCGCGATCCGACGATGGCGGCAGCGCAGCTGGTCGGCGCGCAGTCGGCGGCGATGCAGTCGGCGGCCTCGAACCAGGGCGCGGGAGCGGCTATGGCGTTTATGGGTATGAATATGGCCGCGAACGCGGGCGGCGCGAATACTCAGAATCTCTACGCGATGGGACAGCAGCAGGCCCAACAGCAGGCTCAGCCACAGGCGGCGCCGGCTCAGGCCGCGGAGAGCGCGGGCTGGACATGTTCCTGCGGCGCTACAGGCAATACCGGCAAGTTCTGCAAAGAGTGCGGTAAGCCGAAGCCTCAGGAGACAGTGGGCTGGACATGTTCCTGCGGAGCCGTCAATAAGGGTAAGTTCTGTACGGAGTGCGGTAAGCCGAAGCCGGCGGGAGTGCCGCAGTATAAGTGCGATAAATGCGGATGGGAGCCGGAAGATCCCACACATCCGCCGAAGTTCTGCCCGGAGTGCGGCGATCCGTTTGACGATGGAGATATACAGAATTCATAGAGACTTGTTAATTGTGAAGGGAGCGACGTTTGATTCGCTCCCTTTTTTGCTCAGGCTTTTTTGACCAGTCGAGACAACCTATTCCACTGAAACTGACTATTGTGGTATACTATTAGATGAAAACAAGCGTGAAAAATGAGTCGTACCCGTAATCCACGGAGGAATTCCTATGGAAAAGGTTATATATATAGAATTTAACGCTTTTTGTTTCGTTGTACTGTATTATATATTGCGTCAGATGCGACAAACCGCGGATCAGCAGGCCTCGAATCTGGCCTATAAGAGAGTTGTAATCGCTGTTATGACCGGTATCGCGCTGGATAGCGTCTGGGCGCTGCTGAATTCGAGCCCCAAAGAAAGCTGGCGCTTTATCAGCTATATCTCAGATTCGGTTTACCTTGTAGTAGTGGGTCTTGTATCCTGTCTGTGGCTTATTTTTATTGAGACAAAGCTCGGTTACGCGACGCGAAAGCCCGGCTATCGGAGATTCAGACCCAGTATTTTCATGCCTATGTCTTTGCTTGTGATTCTTTCTTTTATTTCTCCATGGACGGGCACGCTTTATTTTCTTGACGCGAACAATAAATTTCAATATGGCCCCTATTATGTCATTATTTTGATTATTTCAATTTTTTATCTGACCTACGCTTCCGTTGAGGTTCTGATGAACACGACAAGGGGGAACCCCGTAAAAAGCCGAGAAGAATCACTTACGCTTCTGACGTTTTTCGCGCTGCCCACATTAGGTGGCCTGATCAATGAGTTTTTTATGTATATCCCGGCCACATGGCCGCTTTGCGCGCTTTCGCTGCTGATTATTTATGAGAATTTCCAGAACTTCCAGATTTCGACGGACGGCCTGACCGGAATCAATAACAGGCGTCAGTTCGATCGTTATATGGGAACGCTTACGGACGCCTCGAGACATGGCCAGATTTATTATCTGTTCATGATGGATATCGACTCCTTTAAAATGATTAATGATGTATATGGACATTATGAGGGTGATAACGCGCTTCGCGAAACCGCGGAAATTTTGAAACAGGTCTGCCGGAATTACAACGCGTTCCTGGCGCGGTACGGCGGGGATGAGTTCGTGATTCTCGTGTCATTTTTGGAAGACGCCCAATCCGAGCTTTTGCGTGAAGAAATTAAGACGCTTTTCGCTCAAAGGAACCAAGAAACCTCGAAGCGGTACGCGATTCGCCTGAGCGTGGGTGTAGAGCGGTTCCGGGCGGGGAGCGAGATGTCGATTTCCGAAGTGATACGGGGCGCGGATAAAGCGTTATATGAAGAGAAAGAACGAAGTCATCAATCAATAGATAAATCCTTCGCGGATTAAGTGGTTCCCGAATGCCGCGGAGAGTTTGACAGGAGAAGACATGAGGCAGAAATTATGGGCGGGAGAAAATGAGCTTCTGATGGAGTTACGGGCGATACCGGGGCTTTCCGGCAAGGAGGACAGTACGAGGCAATGCCTGAAGAATTTTTTAACGGCGAATACGTCGTTTGAGATTTTTAATACGGAGCAGGGGCTGTTTGCTGTGTATAACGAGGGAGCGGCCGAGACGATTTGCCTGAGAGCGGACCTGGACGCGATTTTGAATAGTCAGGGTGTTCCCTACCATGGCTGCGGGCATGACGGGCACAGCGCGTCACTCGCTGGCGCGGCGGCGCGGCTCGATCAGCGGGCGAGGAACGGAGAATGGCCGGGAGTCAATGTCGTTTTCCTCTGGCAGCCCGCGGAGGAGAACGGAAAAGGCGCGCTCCAGGCGCTTCCTGCGCTGAAACGATGGAATTTCAAGGCGGTCTACGGATGTCATAACATTCCCGGTTACCCGTTGGGAACAGTTCTGCTGAGAAAAGGTGTTTTTGCGATCGCGTCAAGCGGCGTGACGATTACGCTGGAGGGTCGGCAAAGCCACGCGGCGTATCCGGAGGATGGAATCAATCCGGGTTATCTGATCGGAAATATACTGGAGGCGCTGTCGGCGTTAAGCTCTTCAGAGGCGTTTTCCGGACGTGTTCTGGTAAGCGTCGTGGAAATCCGCGCGGGAAGCCATAATTTCGGTATTTCGGCGGGAGACGGGCGTCTCAGCCTTACTTTTCGGGCGGAACAATACGAAGACCTGAAGCGTTTCCGTAAGATTTTGGAAGATTTTGTTTTGAAGAACGCGAAGAGCAGAGGCGTAAAAGCGCGGTTCGCGTATACGGATGAGTTTCCGGACACAGCGAGCGATCCGGTGGTTCTGGAAGCGCTGCGGGAGACATTGCGAAAAGCGTCGATTCCTTGTATGGAGCTTAAAGAAGCCATGCGCTGGTCGGAAGACTTCGGATGGTATATGAAGGAGTGGCCGGGCGCGTACTTCGGGATCGGGTCCGGTGAGCGGACACCGGGCCTTCATACCGACGATTACGCTTATCCGGAGGAACTTCTTATCGCGCAGACCAGGGTATGGGAGACTGTTATATATGGATAGAACGATAAAGAGGAAGTCATGAATCACATGACTTCCTCTTCTTATAATGGAGACGGAGGGATTCGAACCCTTGACCTCCGCGTTGCGAACGCGGCGCTCTCCCAGCTGAGCTACGCCCCCTCAAAACGTTACTATATATTAATAACGCTAGAAGGCCGAAATGTCAAGCTTTTTTCGCGGTTTCTTTTTACAATTGCTGAAAGACAGGTCGTAATAGAGGTTAATTGTCACTAAACCGAAACAAAACAAAGTTGAAAAAAAAATCATATCCTGCTATTATAAAAAATAATATAGAGCGGATAAAAATGTCATCTGTTACGTTGCTTAGAGTATATCCCGGGGGAGTACTTGAAATGAAAGATAACAATCAAAGAAATCTTAACGCGGCCAGTCATGACACAAAAGAATTGATTAAGCGAGAGTTCCTTAAGGAATATCACGAGAAAAGCCTGGAGAAAATTAAAGTCAGTGTTTTAGTCAGCGCCTGTAATATTTCACGGGGTACTTTTTATTTTTATTTTACGGATGTTCAGCGGCTTTATAAAGAATGTGAACAGGATATTATTGGCTTTATGGAGGAAGGCATGAATGAGATCATCATGTCAACGATCCGAGGAAACAGCAAACGTCATATTGATCTTTACGCGGCCTATTTAGAGCGGTATATCCCGAAGAAGGATCTGCTGAAGGACTTCATTGCCGGGTCGGAGGCGGTCTCGTTTCACGAGGCGTTAACGAAGTCTGTTTACGATAGCTATATTAGTCTGCTGGAGTTCTCCTCTGAGATTCCGGAATCCCATAAGAATATGATGGCGTTATACCATTCCAATGGATGGGCGTCCGTGTTGAGCGCGTGGGTCGAAAACGGATGTGTCGTCCCCGCGAGGCAGGTCAGCGAGATTTTGTCCCGGGCCTTGTTCAAAGGGATATATTAAAAAACAATTCAATAAAGTAGAAGAGCGGCAGATACCGCGGGAAACCGTTGTATCTGCCGCTCTTTTTGTCGCGGTGCGCCCGGCGGGCGCACGTTCTAACCGGTGTAAGTCCGGAATCCGCCCGGTAGTGGGAAGGATATAGCCGAAGGCAAGGGTGTCCATCGTGAGGTGGAATCTGAAGGAAGCTGGATGTGGGGGAACATACTAACCCGCGGGCAAATCTCTGGTCTGACGAACAGAAATCACATTAAGCCATTCATGAGGGTAAGGCTGTCACTCAAGTCGAAGCCCAATAACTACACGGAATCATGCATGGTAGATGTGGCAGATGGATGGAGAGAAAGAACGTGTGAGTACCCGGGGAGGTCTGTATGGAACGCTCTGAAAGGAGTAACCATTGTCGCAAGGCGGTGCTGAACATACAGAAGTCAGCAGAGGTCATATTAGCCGAGAAGTGAAGGACCGAATCAGTAGGAGTTCTAAGTATGACCGAGAAAGGAGAGAATGACCAAATGAGCGCGGAAAACATTGATAAAAATGGCTGTTCGCAAAGAGATAGCGCGGAACATGAAGGGTATGCGAAAGCGCGCCGGTCATTTAATTCGATATGGAAAGAAAAGAACAGCGCGCAGCCGGAACTTTTGGAGAAGATACTGTACAAGGACAATCTAAACAGAGCTTTTAAGAGGGTAAAGGCAAACAAGGGAGCACCGGGAATTGACGGAATAACCGTTGACGAAATCGGAGCGTACCTAAAGGAAAATCAACAGACTATTATCACGAGGATTTATAAGGGAAAATACACACCTGACGCAGTGAGAAGAGTTGAAATTCCAAAACTAGACGGTGGAATACGAAAGCTTGGTATTCCAACAGTCAAAGACCGTATTTTCCAACAAGCCATTACACAACAGCTCATGCCTATTTATGAGCCGCGATTCTCGGACAGTAGCTATGGTTATCGTCCGGGGAAACGCGCAAAAGATGCTATTAAGAGAATAAAGGAATACGCGGAACAAGGATACATTCATGCAGTGGCACTGGATTTATCAAAGTATTTCGATACGCTCAACCACGAAATGCTTTTGAAACTGTTGCGTCAAAATGTAAAAGACGAGAGAGTTATACAGTGGATAAAGAGATATTTGAAAAGTGGAGTTATGGAAAACGGTATAGTCATGGAAACAAAAGAAGGTTCGCCACAGGGTGGAAACATTTCACCACTGTTGGCAAATATCTATCTGAATGAGTTCGACCAGGAGTATGAAAAACGAGGCGTGAATTTTGTCCGTTACGCGGATGACATAGTTCTGTTAGCAAAAAGCGACAGAGCCGCGAAACGATTACTTGAATCAAGCACGAAATACCTCGAAGAAACACTGAAATTGAAAGTGAATCAAGAGAAAAGCCGTGTGGTCAGCGTGTTTGCGATCCGAAATTTTAAGTACCTTGGCTTTACATTGGGAAAGAACGGAAAGGGTATTTATATCCGAGTTCATGGAAAGTCATGGAAGAAAATGAAGTCGAAGCTGAAAGAACTTAGTTCCCGAAGATCTTGTCAGAGTATTCGTCCCGCGCTTGAGAAGATAAAGGAATATATGCGTGGGTGGCTGAATTATTACGGGATTGCGGATATGAAGAAAAAGATAGAAGACTTGAATAAATGGCTATATCACAGAATCCGTATGTGTATATGGAAACAATGGAAGTTACCAAGGACGAAAATGAGAAACTTGGTTAAGTTGGGAGTGGCAGAGCATTATGCGGCAACTATTGCGTACAGCCGCAAGAAATACTGGTTCATTTCCAATAACAAAGCGGTTATATGGGCATTAAACAAAGAAAGACTGATAAACAGTGGCTTTTATGATTTAGCCACAGCCTATCAGTCTGTGCGCGTCAACTATTGAAAGCGCCGTGTACCGAACGGTACGCACGGTGCTGTGAGAGGACGGGAGTTAATCACTCCCTCCTACTCGAT
>Ga0268360_1001729_pt1 | contig 20528 bp, 14 predicted proteins | sample BioMet11_FD_192465 | JGI IMG/M metagenome (GOLD analysis project Ga0268360, IMG submission 192465) | Sewage microbial communities from Oakland, California, United States - Biofuel 11 (Illumina Assembly) | ecosystem: Engineered > Wastewater > Sewage > Unclassified | place: USA: California... | reverse complement strand
GATCGGCGAATTGCCGGCCCAACTCCAGGTGAAACTGCTCCGTTTTCTCCAGGAGATGGTCTTTCAGCGCGTCGGGGGCCGAAAAAACATCGAAGTCAACATTCGGGTCATCGCCGCCACCAACATAGACATCCAGGATGCCCTCCGGGCTGGTACTTTCCGCGAGGATCTGTACTACCGTATCGGTGTGGTTTCCTTAAAATTGCCCCCGTTACGCGCCCGTGGCCAGGATGTGGTCCTTTTGGCCGAGCATTTCCTGCGCAAGCACGGAGAAAACCTGACCCGTAAGCCGATAGGATTCACCTCCCAGGCCGTGGCTTGTCTCCTGCGCTATAACTGGCCCGGAAATGTTCGGGAACTCGAAAACACCATTCGCCGGGCCATGGTGATGTGCAGCGGGCAGAAGATCACTCCGGCGGACCTGGGTTTCGACGACGAAATGGTGGATGCGCCGGAACCGATAGAGATGGAACAGACCACAGTCATCCCGCCCCTCAAAGAGGCGCGCAACAAACTGGAACGATCCCTCGTGGAAGCGGCCTTGAGACAATCTGGCGGGAACATTGTCAAGGCCTCGGAGGCACTGGGCATAAGCCGCCCGACCTTCTATGACCTCTTGCGAAAACATGGCATTACTCCGTAATAGCCCGGAGCCCAATGAGACTGTTGCGCCATTCACTCCGGTCGATGCTATGACTTTTCTTGAGACTGTGGTAAAAGCATGGGACCGGCGTACGGCAAGATAGAACAAGCTGTCTTGAATTTAGATAATTGCTGCGTATTTTCTCTATCCAAAAGGATGAAGGGAACTATGATTGAAGGTACATCCAAGAAGTCCGACATTGTCGACTGCGTTGCTGCCCGCTTCTCGGATGCTGCCGACATGACTTGGCTGCGAAAAGGCAACCGCGACTATCACGGCAACAAGATTCCCACCACGGACTGCCGGGACGGCTTTGTGCCCGGCGGCCACGCCAGGCCAACCAATCGGCCCGACACGGAAGAATTCGGCAACGTGCGCAATGCAGTCGATGTGAGGCTTGAGGCACGTGTCTCTACGAACAAGGGCGGCAGCGGTGGGGGACGTGTCTTGTTTGGCTGGCAATTGCCACCAAGGGAGCGGCAGCACGTCGCCTCAAGGAAAAAATCCGCCATGACGCCTCCCTCGAGGGCGCCGAAACAGAAAGAATCAACGACCAGTGGGCAGTCTTTATGCTGGTTTAAAGCTGCTATCAAGCCAGCGGAAAACAAACATACTGATTATTAAAATCAATAAATTAGTATGATATATTTATTCTGGATTGCAGTGGCTTTTATCATCTATCCCTACATCGGTTACCCACTCTACCTGTATATACAGCAGAGATTCCAACCCATGTCGATAGTTAAAGGTCAAATCCAGCCGACAGTTACCGTGGTCATTGGCGCTCGCGATGAAGAATGTGCCATAGCACAACGGGTGAACAATCTTTTGCAACAGGATTACCCAGAAGACAAGCTGCAGATAATTGTTGTCTCCGATGGCTCAATTGACCGAACTGTAGAGATAGTGCAAGGATTTTCCGACAGCAGGGTGCATGCCGTTCCGCTCGCAACCAATCTGGGCAAGGCGAGCGCTCTCAATGCCGGAGTTGCGGCAGCACAGGGAGAAATCATTGTCTTTGCGGACGCTCGCCAGCGGTTTGAACCGGATGTGATACAGCAGCTCGTTGCCAACTTTGCCGATGCACGGGTTGGGTGTGTCAGCGGAGAACTGTTCTTCCGCAAGGATGCCACCAGTACCATCCAGGCAGAGATCGGCGCCTACTGGAAATACGAAAAATGGATCAGAAAGGCGGAAAGCGCCACCGGTTCCGTGGTCGGTGCCACCGGCGCTATCTACGCCATCCGGCGTCGCCTGTACCAGCCGTTGCCCCGGGGGACTTTACTTGATGATGTCCTGACACCGATGCGGATTGTCCTGCAGGGATATCGAACCGTATTTGACGGTTCAGCTATCGCCTATGATGTAGTCTCCCAGGACACCAGCCAGGAATGGAAACGCAAGGTAAGGACATTGACCGGCAACTGGCAGCTACTCAGCCTGCAGCCAGTTCTGCTTATTCCTTTCGCAAACGAGAACTGGTTTCGTTTCATTTCGCACAAAGTGCTGCGGCTTATCGTTCCCGCAGCGCTCGTCGGTCTTCTGTTCAGTTCTTTCTATTTATCTGGGTTCCTCTACCGAGGAGTGCTTGGACTTCAACTCGTCTCTTATTTTACCGCCGCTACCGGTCTTAGCCTGCCGGTAGCCCGTCGCCTCCGATTTGTTAACCTGAGCTGCTTTTTTGTGGCCATGAATGCAGCCGTTGTAACAGGGTTCTGGCGCTGGATCACAGGGCGGGCAGCAAGCGTTTGGCAACCGACATGTACTGATACAAAACGGTAATAGCCCTGATGTTAGAACAATTTTCTGTTAATGCGCGTAGTTTGCACAGGGGGGGAGCATTATCCGTGCGAACCAGCCTCACCGCCGCAGTAGTCTTGAACACCTCGTGGTTGATTCTGGACTACGTTCCTGTTTTGGGCGATGAGCTTCAGGCGCTCAAGGAACGCGGTGCGGGACTCAAGGCCACGCTTCGCACTGCCTCCACGAATTCCAACAAATTGCCCTTTCGGAACAAGCTGTCCACGAAGCGCAAAGACGCCAACAAATCTAATGGTTACGCGACATGGGTGGAACTCCGTCAAACCGGACTGGTGCATCTGCTCCGCCACGGCGAGAGGCATGCGAAACGAAAAGACCCCAGGGTTGCCAAATGTGACGTTTGGCCCCGCAAGGAATTACAGCGTTTGAACTTTTTGCCCAAAGTACCGCCCACGGTCGACGGAGAGAACATTTTCGCTACGTGTTTCATCCGCCTGGCGCCCAAGAGCAGCGAAGGGGCGTACGGTGCCGGTAAATTGACCCGCAGCCTCACCGACAAAATGTATACTCTGCGGATATTGCACAAGGAAGACGAAGTTACTGCGACAAACAATTACACCAAATATCTCCCACGCCTTGCCACACTGTGGCAAAAAGCGATCTCGCGCACAGCGAGTGAGAAAGGAAAGATTTTTGCGGAAAAAATCCAGCAAATTTGCCAGACTTTTCGACTCCGGAGCAAGAATATCTTCTGTTCCCGTAGACTCCATGACTGTCTTCTTCGCTGTTACCAGTTTCGAGACAGCGTGTATCAAGAGAGAAAAACTGGCCCTGTGCATGGTGACGGAAAAGTTGCATGAACAACATACCTGTTCTCATGTACCATGCATTGGAGGATACTGATCACCCGGCCGGTGCCAAAGATAAGGGTGAACAACGTTACGTGCTGCAGACTGAAAAATTCGGTGAGCAAATGTCGTACCTGTACCGAAATGATTACCGAACGTACTTCCTGGAAGAACTGTCTGAAATGGACACTTGGCCGGGAAAGGCGGTAGTGCTGACCTTTGACGATGGGCATGTATCAAATTACAACTTGGCTTTGTCCATTTTGCAGCAGTATGGTTTCAAAGCCCACTTTTTCATTACTACCGGCTGGATCGGAACACCATACTACTTGAGCCCAATGCAGATCAAGGCCCTGCACTATGCTGGAATGGAGATCGGCAGCCACGGCGTCACCCACCGATTTCTGACGGACCTCACGGCAACTGACGTTGAACAGGAGTTGCTCGAATCCATGAAGTGCCTTGCTAATATTCTAGAACAGCAAGTAACTTCCTTTTCCGCGCCAGGCGGAAGACTATCGCGGGCTGTAGCTGACATAGCCCGCAAAAACAGTTATCGGATCATATGCAACTCAGAACCGATTTTACTTAAAAAAAACAGGGATGTTGTACCGAGGATTGCCCTGACAGAAAACTGCAGCATGCAAACCTTCGCTAAAACTGTTTTTGCCGATACGGCTTATTTAAAAATGCAACAAATAAAGAGTGCTCTGTTCTCTGTAGCAAAAAAAATACTCGGTAACGACCGATATATTGCTTACAGAAACAGGCTCCTTAAGTAAAGGTATACAGATCCCATGCAACTTCGCGTCGCATATATAATATCTCAGTATCCAGAGTTCCACGAAACCTTTGTTGCCCGTGAAGTCAATGCTATGCGTCTGAAGGGGATTAAATTCCGGTTGTTCTCTTTAAAGAATCCAAAGCCTTTCGAAAGAGATCTCTACCCGGACCACGTCCAATTAATTGAATATTCACCACTTATTGCAAGCATCAGGCTCATTGTAGCTAATGCTGAGGAGTTCTTTTCGTCTCCTCTGCGATATCTTGCAGCAGCGACATGGTTAATACGTTCTCACTACAAGCAACCACTTGAATTATTGAAATCATTGGCAGTGCTCCCAAAAACTGTTTTATTTGCCAAAATGATCAGGGGAAATTTTGACTTATTGCATGCACACTGGGCAACAATACCTGCCGCCATGGCGGTTGTTGTAAATATCCTTACCGGTATCCGTTTTAGTATAACAGCCCATGCATGGGATATCTTTCTTTCTCCTCCACAACTGCTGAGCGAAAAAATTTCTAGGGCTTCAGGTATCATAACTTGTACGGGCTATAACGTTAAGTATTTAAAAACAATTTGTACCTCTAAGGACCACTACAAGATATTCCGCAACTATCACGGGCTGGATATTGCAAAATTCCCCACTTCTTCAACTATATTGGCAAAGGGTCAGCCACTCAGAATCATCGCCATAGGCCGTCTTGTTGAACAAAAAGGCTTTATCTACTTAATCAAGGCAGTGAAAATATTGGCTGAGCAAGGGGTGCATCTACACCTATCAATTATTGGCGAAGGACCGTTACGCAACCAGCTACAGAAAGAGGCCTACCAGGCTGGGCTCCTCTCCAAAGTGGAGCTCCTGGGGCGTCTGCCCCACGAACAGACCATTGCTACTCTGCGGGAAAGCCACCTCATGGTTGCCCCGAGCGTCATAGCCGGGGACGGCAATCAGGACGGCATTCCGAATGTCATCCTGGAGGCCATGGCTTGCACTCTACCTGTAATCGCCACAAATATTTCAGGTATTCCAGAGGTAATACAACATAAAAAGACCGGCTATCTTGTTGAACCGAGTGATGTCCCAGCACTTGTTGACGCAATTCAGGAAGTTGCGGACTCTCCCGAGCAGGCTCAGGCCTATGGAATAGCTGGAAGGTGTTTTATTAAGCAGCATTTTGACATTTCAAAAAATATAGAGCAACTATTGTTGTTGTTGCAACAGTTTGCAGCGTGAAATTAAATTTCCCAGGATTCAACATGACTGCAAAAAATACTACCGATTTTGATTTTACAAATTTTTTACACAAGATTTTTTACTTTTTTCTACTATATTTACCTTTTGAAAACTACCTACCGAACACCTCTATTGGGCTTGGTATCAACGCACTTAATATACTTATACTGCTATTACTAGCACTAATCCCAATCGCAAAATATAAAGATAACCTGACAGATTACGCATCATATAAACAGTTTAAACGTATTATCATTTTTTTTATGGCATATACGCTGTTGTCGTCGCTACTTAATAGCTCCGATCATGGTGGCATTCTAGAGGCTATAACCACATGGAAACGGCTATATTTTATCCCTATTATTTTTATTATTGCCTATAATATTCTGCAATCTGACAAGCAGATTCGAACAAGTATCGGCATCATGAGCTTTATCACCATAATTTCAGCAATACAAGTGCTGCGCAATACATATGACACAAGTGGTGCTCACTACAGTGACGGCTTGCGATATGGCGGTATGTTTGGCCCTGGGGGTGAAAATGATCTGGCTGCATTCATTGCAATAAACCTGTTTTGGTTCCTATTTTGGGAGCGGCAGACGGATCAGCGTTGGAGAAAAAACCTAATGCTCGGCATGGGCGGAATCACTGGGCTGGCCTGCCTTCTCTGCTACTCACGTGGTGCCTACCTCGCCCTGGCTGCCGGACTCCTTTACTTTAGCTGGAAACAAAATAAATTTTTGCTGGTTTTGCTTGTCCTAATGCTTCTTACTATTCCCGCATGGGCCCCCAAGACCGTAGTGGAACGGTTCGATATGCTTACCCAGCAGGATCAGCTTGACAAGGATGCAAGCGCCCAGAGCCGACTTATCATTTGGGAAGGAGCCAGGGGTATGATCGCTGACCACTTGGTGTTCGGAGTTGGTCCCTACAATTTTGGCAGGCAGATCCATGCCTACGCCCATTTGCCCGAAGACAGCCCAACCGCTAGCCATAACATGTATCTGCGAATGACCGCAGAGCTGGGAATCCCGGGACTATTGCTGTTTCTTATAATTCTGTGGTCTTTTCTCAAAGAAGGAGTCTTGCTTGCCCGGGAAACGCAGGATTGGAAACGTATCTGGGCAGTAGCGTATACCGCATCAATAATTTCTCTAATCATTGTCAATATATTCGGTGACCGTTTTTTTAGGGAAGAACTGACAGGATATGTTTGGGTCTCGGGTGCAATTGCATTTAAGCTCCGAAGTAAAAATTTCAAACCAGCCCCTGCACTGTGAGCAGATAAACAGACGACCAAAAAACTATGGAATTTATAAAAAAATTAGGAGCCTATGCATCAGGAAATCTGCTGACGTTTATTGCTGGCCTGCTGTCATTTCCTATTTTCACCAGGATGCTCAGTACGTCAGATTACGGAGTGATGAGTCTTATCAACTTGACTAGTTCTCTATGTGTTACTTTTTGCAAAGGAGGTCTGCAACATGCACTGATCAGAGAATGGGATGAGGATAAAGAACATGAGCGTACCATAGTGAGCACAGCATTATTTGGCTCAACTATCCTTACCGGAGGCACACTTCTCCTCTTTGGATTTGTAACTATTTTTATAGCATACTATAGAAATTCATTGAGGTATGGAATATACTTCTTTATTGTTTGTGGGCTTACAACAACAGAAGTAATAAAATCTATTTTTTACAATAAAATAAGGGCGACACAAGATATTTTAAAATACAATATCATAACTATCACCTCTAAATACGGACAAATCATATTTGCAGTATTATTCATGTTATTTTACAGCAAAACAGTGGTTGGACTTTTCTCGGGTTTTATAGTTGTGTCAATCACTATCGTTATTTTGTTGCTTTACCATGATCGAAAGTACATCAGTCCAGCGGCTTTTGACTACCGTAAATTTAGGACAATGCTCGCATTTGGTTTTCCACTGATCTTTTATGAACTAAACAATATGTTGCTAACGTTCGTAGACCGTTACATCATAGGAATCTATCAAGGAGTTGCCGCTGTCGGTGCATATTCAGCAGCATATAACATGACGTTTTACATTCAAAATCTTTTAGTCTCTTCAGTTTCACTAACACTATACCCAATGATCGTTGAGAAGGTAAAAAAGGGGAATAACGATGCATACAGGCAGTTCATGCGAGAATCGTTGCTTTGGTTTTGTCTAGTCAGTTCAGCCGTTGTGCTCGGTTTTGCCGCTCTCGGAAAGGATGTCTTCTTGCTTGCAGCTACAGTAAAATACGCAGAGGCAACTGTAGTTATTACACCAGTCATCTGTGGTAGTTTTTTTTACGGTGTGTTTATCGTTTCAGCTGGCGAGCTGTTTATCCAAAATAATACTAAAGCGATGGCACTCATCATGACGATCGCTGCACTTATGAATCTAGCACTTGACATACTACTCATACCACGAATGAAATTATTGGGGGCCGCTTACGCCACCCTGTTGCCTGAAATTTTTCTGGCTGTAGTAGGATTATGGAAGATGGGCGCTATGAAGGATATGAAATTATTGGTTCGTATGATACATTACTGCGTCCCTGGCATCATCATGTATACAGCGCTTGTGCTTTTTGGAGGACGAACTGCATGGTCGTCAATATTGCTTCGGGTTTTTATTGGTATTTCTATGTGGACCTGCATAGTTTTATTGACAAATAGGCTGGCCAGGAATCAGTTAACGATTTGGATTAAGTCACGTAAAACAAATTAATAAATCGGTGTATCTATGAAAGATTGTACAATAAGCGCGATAATACCGCTACAGGATACCGTAATACATTGCGCAACACAGGGGACAGCGGATTTTAGTACCGCAGTAGGGATTCAATTCAGTGGTCCAGAGCATAATTCATACAAATCTGTTATGAACAAAGCAGGTGTGTATACTGCATTTGGTGGTGTACCTGTTACTGAAGATGAAGCTCGACAGTGGTTTGATGCCTTTACTAAAAAGGGGTGGGCGTTTCTCGAGGATATCCATAAACCCGTCTGGGTATTTGCTCATCACCCACTCCATAAAGAAACTATCGTGTCAGTTGACCGTTACCGAATCAATTGGATCTATTGGACAGTACAGCATGACATTCTCTATGTTTCATCAAGTATACGCAGACTGATATCTTACGCTCAACTTACCTTCGCAGTTGATCACAAGGCCCTTTACTCATACCTTGATCTACTCTGCATACCAGCTGATCAAAGTATTCAGCGTGATGTTAAGAAATTATCTGGAGGTAACTGCTTACACATTTTGGAAGGCAAGTTAGAGATCCGACAATACCATACAATTTCTTATCAACCCAAAAGCAATGAATCTGAGATAGCGCTATCAGTCCAAGTACGAGATCAAATTCAGGCATCAGTCAAGCGTCATATTACATGGGTAGATGATTATAATTTTGGCTGCTTTCTTAGTGGAGGCACCGATTCGAGTTCCATACTCGGCTGTTCTTTTCTTGCAAAAGGAGAGGGTATACCAGCCTATTCAGTCTCATTCAGTGAAAATGAGTGGGATGAACTGAGATTTGCGAATTTGGCTGCTCAGGAGTTTAAAGCTAAGCATACTATCGTTCAGTTTGAAATGGATGATACCTTCCGCATAGCGGATAAACTACCTCTTTTTTACGATGAACCAATTGGAAACCCATCTTTGCTTGCTACTTTTAAATGCGTTGAAACTGCGGCACAGGATGGAATCTCTTATTTACTAGCCGGTGATGGTGGTGATGAGATCTTCGGTGGCAACGAACGCTATGCGATTGATGCCATGTACAGCCTGTTTCAACGTTCTATCCCGTTATTGGTACGCACATTTGCCAGGCATTCAATTAGCACATTATCCTCCCTTTTCGGCAGCAGCAAACTCTTACGGATCAAAAGAATTCTAGACCGTATGAATTGCACAAATCCTAAGCGCTACTATCTTGATGATGCGTTTGCCTACAAAATCTATCCACACGCCTTTACTCGGCAGTTCGTTGAACAAATTGACTCAGAATTTAATTTAAAAATATTTGAAAACTACTACACCTGTTCAGACGCCATTGATGAAATTGATCGACTCTTAAATATTGATATGCATCATACACTAGGAGATAATGATCTAGTTAAGGTCGGCATAAGTGGTAGAGCAAATGAAGTTGGTATTTTGTATCCGATGTTAGATGACAATTTGGTAGATACTGCTTGCCATTTACCTGGGTGGGCAAAGCTGAAAGGGGATGAGAAACGATATTTGTTCAAGAAGGCAATGCGTGGTCTTGTTCCGGACAAAATCCTGCATAAAAAGAAAAAAGGTTTTGGTGTTCCGGTGTCGCACTGGATTAGAACGTCGTCTAAGTTCACCAGCCGCTTGAAAGAAATTATCTTTGACCAAAGTGGTCTGGCGCGTGAGATCTTTACCGTTTATTTCCTCGAACAATTGTTTGAAGAGCATCAAAAATGTGTGACAAACAACGGAATGCTTCTGTGGGGATTGTACAGCCTTAATCAGTGGATTAATACTGCAAAAAAATAGCTGGAATGATCTATGAAGCTAAATATCTTAATGATCTGCCCTGAATTTATCCCTAAGATGGGAGGTGCTGAAATTCAAGCATTTAATCTTTCCAAATCTCTTTTAAGCAAAGGCGTTTTTGTGCGTGTGCTGACACGACTGAGTGAGAAAAACTGGGAAAGATTCGAAAATATCGATGGACTGCAAGTAGAAAGAGTTGACTATTTCCGCATCCGTTTCCTATCTGGTATCATGCTGAATTTGGTGCTCGCCTGGAAAATTCTCATAAAATACCGCTTATTTGATGTTTATCATTTCCACATCGGCGGGAACTACATGGTATTACCAGTCCTTGTGCTCAAAATCCTCAAAAAACCGATAATCATCAAAGTTAGTGGATGGTGGGAGCTTGAAAAAGGTTTCCTTCGGCGAAAAGGAATTTTACCAAAAATTATCAGATCTGTTTTTTTTCGAAGCGATATCATTATTGCATTAAGTGATGAAATTAAATTTCAGCTTTTAAACTATGGGTTCCCAGCAAAACGCATTATTTCAGTTCCAAACGGTGTTAACACTCAACTTTTTTATCCGAATAATGAGCGTATCAATCACCACAATATAGTTTTTATTGGCCGCCTAGTCGCTGAAAAAGGAGTCCGAACACTTATCCAGGCTATTGCCATACTTCAAGACGAATTTCCCAACATATCTCTTGACATAATTGGCGATGGTTACGACAAAAAAGAACTTCAGAATATGGCTAAAGATTTAAAACTTGAACAGTCCGTTTTCTTTTTAGGAAAAAAAAACAAAATTTATGTTTTTTTAAATCGCGCGGATATTTACGTACAACCATCATTACATGAGGGATTACCGAATTCTTTGATTGAGGCCATGGCATGTGGTTTACCGGTTGTAGTGACTAATGTAGGGGGAATGCCGGATATCGTAAAAGATAGCGTAGATGGATTCGTGGTTGAGCCTTCAAATGTAAATTCATTGGTAAATGCCATTCGAAAATTACTATATAACCCAGCTCTACGCGATCAAATGGGCGCCGCTGGACGATCTAAAATTGAGAAATACTACAGTTTGGAATTTGTTACTGATAATTATATTACCCTTTACCAGCAACTCCTAAACAGGGACTAGATATGTGCGGGATAAGCGGAATATGGTTCAAAGGAAGTGGCAAACAGCCATCACCTGAACTGTTACATGAGATGACTGAAACCCTCGTGCATCGCGGACCTGATGAGGAAGGTATTCAGATAGTCTCTGACTGTGGGCTCGGACATCGCCGTCTCCGGATCATCGACCTTTGCACAGGCCAGCAACCAATGGCCAATGAGGACAAATCAGTTTGGGTCGTTTTTAACGGTGAGATTTATAACTTCATGAAATTACGGGGTGATCTACAGGCAAAAGGGCATGTCTTCAAAACACATAGTGATACAGAGGTGCTGATTCATCTATATGAAGAGCACGGAAAAAATATGGCCGAGCTATTGCGGGGAATGTTTGCCTTTGCAATTTGGGATGATAAAAAAAAAGAACTGTTCTTGTGTCGTGATCGACTTGGAATTAAACCACTATATTATTTTGATTCACCTCTATGCATTGCCTTTGCTTCTGAGCTAAAAACTTTGCTGCCGCTCTTCTCTTCTCCTCCAGAACTGCTGACAGAAGCTGTGGCTGACTATTTTATATTTGGGTATGTTCCTTCTCCCATAACTCCATTTAAAGGTATACTAAAATTAGCGCCGGCACATAGAGCGGTGATCAACAGGAAGGGCATATCTGTTGATCGGTACTGGTCTCCAACGCAGTGTTCAGGAGTAAATTACACTGACGCACGGGACTTTTTGACCATGCTCGTTGAAGAATCAGTCCGGACACATCTAATGAGTGATGTCGATTTCGGCGCATTCCTTTCAGGTGGTGTTGATTCAAGTACTGTATGTGCTATGATGAATCGCTATGTTTCTGGAACATTAAAGACATTTTCCATCGGTTTCAGGGAAGAACGCTTTAATGAACTGCCATACGCAACTTGTGTTGCCGCGCACCTGCATACAGATCACCATACTGAGATTGTTCGGCCCGACGCTGTAGCCTTGCTGCCTAAACTTGCTTGGCATTTTGATGAGCCTTTTGCCGACAGCTCCGCTATCGCGACCTGGTACGTATCGAAATTGGCTCGCCGTCATGTGGTCATGATCCATTCCGGGGATGGCGGTGATGAGCTGTTCGGCGGCTATACCCGCTATTTCAAAGAACTACGTCTCCAGTCTCTGGCAGGACATATTGGTAAATTTGGCCTTAGGCTTGGTAGTCATTTACAGCATGCTTGGCCAACTCAAGGAAGCAGCTGCAGTAGGTTACGCAGAGCCTTTTCCCGGCTATTGATGGACCCTATGCAGCGGTACAGATCTGGAATTGGAATAGCTGTTAACGGTTTTGAACGAATCTTGCGCAACGAGTTACATACATGCACGAGTGGCTTCTTTGAGCAAGCCTTCCTAAACGCCGGCTACAGAGGTTCCGATGTTTCTTTGCGGACCTTGGGGTTGATAGATGTAAGCACCTATTTACCAGAGGATGTGCTGACCAAGGTAGACCGGATGAGTATGGCCCATTCCCTTGAGGCCCGCGTACCGCTGCTTGACCATAACTTGGTTGAATTTGCTTTTACCCTACCGGACAGCTTGAAGGTCGATCCAAAAGGCGGAGGTAAACGGATCCTTAAGGAATTAGCCGCAACACTGATCCCTCCTGAGGTTATTTATCGGCCAAAGAAAGGTTTTGGTGTGCCGCTTGCTGACTGGTTCAGGAATGAACTGTATGAAATGATTTCTGATCTAAACAGCAGTTCAGCCTCTCCTTCAGACGATTTTCTTGACCGCCAGTTCATCGGACAGATGATACAGGATCACGTCCGTCAGCGCGTGGATCACGCAGAAAGGTTGTGGTCGGTTTTGATGTTCCAAAACTGGATGAGTACTTACGTCTCATCTCCCCGCAAACCATACACTTACATCGCAGCATGAAGACGATCTGGGAGAATAGCTGCTTCATGATTGACACCCTTGAGCGGGGTGGAGCTCAAAATCAACTGTTACTTATTGCCAATTATTTGCAGCAGCATAGCCTCCCCCCATATCAGCTAATCGTCTTTCGAGAGCCCTTGACCTTGCTTGAAGAATTTAGGAAGTCTGGCGTTGAAGTTATTCATATACAAAAGCATGAAATGATTGACATCGTATTTTTGTGTAAGCTTTTTGCATGTCTCAAAAAAATAAAACCTAGGGTTGTCGTTACCTTTCTTATTACTGCTGACATGTGGGGGAGGCTGATCGCCTTGCTTGCCTTTGTCCCTAAAGTTGGATGCAGTGTCCGGAGTATTCCACAGAAATTTGGACTATTAAAAGATATATTTCTACGACTTATGGACAAATATTCTAATTTTATTGTTTGCAATAGTCGGATAGCTGCCAATTCGACGGCGCAACGCAGTAGGCTAAATCATAAAAAAATTGTAGTCATTTATAATGGCATCCCCGCTGGTGATGAGGTAGCAACATCCATCGATAGAGATCTGCTAATAATAGGGCTTGTTGCCCGTTTGGTCCCGGTAAAAGACGTCTCTACACTGTTGCGGGCTTTTGCAAAAATTAACGAAAAATATCGTGCAAAGTTGGTTATCGTTGGGGACGGTCCATGCAAGAAGTCTCTTGAAGGCGAGGCGATCAATTTAGGCATTGCTGAAAAGGCTTGTTTCATGGGTGAACGTCGTGATGCCAGAGATATCATTAAAACATTTGATATTGGTGTCTTGACATCAAAATATGAAGGCTTTTCGAATGCCATAATGGAGTACATGCAGGCCGGAAAACCGGTGGTAGCAACTCGTGTGGGCGGGAATCCTGAGTTGGTTGATGATGGTGTTACTGGATATCTCTTCGATTATGGCAACGTTGAACAATTAACAAAATTACTTGAGCTTGTTATGTCCACACCTAGCAAGGCATCTAAAATGGGTAGAGCTGGACATACTAAAATTTTAGAATGCTTTTCTGTTGAATCAATGGTTTCCAAATGGGAGAAAGTGCTCTCATGATTTTTTATCCATGCATATTGTGGGGTTTTAATGAATAACAAAGTTAGCGTCATAATGCCTATATACAATTCGTCAAGATATTTGGACAGATCCATACAAAGCGTAATTAACCAAACATATACCAACTACCAACTAGTGATCGTAGACGACGGATCAACGGACAATTCTAGACATGTTGTTGATAAATACAAATCAACTGCACACGATATTAAATATATTTATCAAAAAAATAAAGGAATTGCCGGAGCTAGAAACACAGGTATTATTCATGCCGAAGGCGATTATATTGCTTTATTGGATGCAGATGACGTTTGGAGACGTAATAAACTTGAATGCTGTATGGCAGAAATTTTAAATAATACTTCAATAGGATTAGTTCATTCTGCATTCGATGTTATAGATAATAACGGCACAACTCTTTATCAATGTATAAAGGACATCGATGAAATGTCTGGTAATATATACGAAAAGTTGATATTACGGAAAATAAGTATAGCTGCGGTGACCGTTCTATTCAGAAAAAAATGCTGTGATTCTATTGGACTTTTTGATGAAAGCAAAGACATTATGGGTGTTGACGATAGAGATCTTTGGATTAGAATATCGAGCAAATATAATGTTATATACTTAGATAAAATTTTAGCATCATGGAGAAAACATGAGCATAACTATTCCGGACAAAAAAATATAATGATTCAAGCACGCATAAAGCAACTTAACAAATTATTAACAAGCAATATGATCGATACTTATTTATTCAACAAAGCTATTTCTAAAATATATAAAGAAGCAGGAGATTCATATTTATCCCTGAATAATAGTCGAGCACGGGAATACTACTCAAACTCAATACGACACAACAAAACAGAGTTATTTTCATACATTAATTTCCTAAAAACATTCTATTTGAGGACCAAGTAAATCGGAATAGGCTGCTGGCGGTCAAGCGCCTAGCCGATTTTATGACCCGCAGGCGCACAACACGACGATCAGGATCGGACATATGAACTATGGCCTGGACATGACCACAAGCTTGACGCTTTAGGTTGATAACATATTAATATCATTTATGATCTACTACGTCTCATAGGAACTTGCGAGCATCCGCGCCGCCAAACGCGGAACTAGGCTCAAGGTGTCAGCCCCGATCAAACAAGGTATGCGCCATGCCTTTAGGACGTTCGGTACGGGTGTGGCTGCGGCGCGGGAATAGCGCAATGGCTACAGCAGCCAGTTCATTTCAAAGGATTTCTAACGATAAATCGCTTTCCGAGGCATCATGGACGCGCCATCCTCCGTGCGCGAGCCCCAAGACAACGGCATCGGCGGACGGTTTGTACGCGCATCCTCAAGGAAAAACGACTTTGGATTCGTCGACTCAGATCGGTTGACGACCTGCGCCAAACCTCCTGGCTTTCAAAAAAACCTCCAAACGGCACTGGCGTATCGGGCGGAACGGTTACCGCGCGCCTGCCCCAGAAAGTCAGAGAAAGGCAAAAAACGGGGGGGCACATGGTGGTCTATATTGGACGGCAAGCTGTCCAAGAAGCCCAGGACCACTCCAGGGCATGACAAAGAAAGAGCCCAGTAGAACAGCTTATAGAAAATATGGAGGATTTGAAAGTGCTTAAATTTTATATGAGTATCACTGTTTACTTCTTTGTATCAATCACAACGACCTGTTTCGCACGTCCGGTAATTTCAGAACAGACAGATACAATATCGATACAAGCAGGCCAGTATCAATATCTTATCAGCAAGATTAAATGCACTATTTTCGAAAAAATAAGTATTAACAACACAACCTTAGCAGAAGGTGGGGCAATTTCATACGTTGGCTCCGGAAACAAACTATTTATTGCTGCCAAGCCTGTACGAACATACATCCAGAATGATCACAATAGAGTCTACCAGGAGGGATGGTTTCAGCACGACAATATAAAAGATTTTCTTTATTATATTATTAGATATGAATTTTATGATAACGCTCCATATGTAAAACTAATCATTACTTTCACAGACCGGCACGACTCGCCAAAAGCAGAAGCACAATGGGACAATTACTGGAAAAATCAAGTGGTGAGTGATATTAAAGTAACCTTGCGTGTCCCTTCTGTAACACGAACAGTGTATGTCCAGCAACACAATGCGTTTGATTACCGCAAAGTCGATTCATCTGGAACGAAACCTTATATCACCTTAGAAGAACGGCATGGTTCACCGGGAATAATCACCGAAAACGATGTTGCAGGCATAATCAGCAGACAACAGTTGCAGATTACATCAAAGGCTCAGGATAACTGGGTACGGTTTTATCCATTGCAGACAGGTAGCTACCCAGTTTCCATCATCTGGAATGGAAAAACATTTCCGCCTTATGCCGCGTACAAGCGTGCCAAGTCTGTAGTTGCTCGGATTCATCATACAAATGGTACCAGCAACACTACTTTTGACCAAGGAACTGACACTAAGTGGACACAACTTGGGATCTACGAATTAAATAATGATTCGTATATAGATATTACGGGAGATAGACAAGATGGTGTTGTATTGATTGATGCTGTTAAGGCTGGAAATAAAGTAACTTCTGTATTTAATCGTTTCGATGATCATCTTTCAGACAACGGATTCTCTCTATTTATAAAGGACTTTTGGCGGCAGTATCCAGTCGCAATGCGGCTGGATAATGAAAATGCAACGGTGGAATTCGTCACAACTCCGGCATTATTCATGGGTGGAATGGGAAAAACCTTTGAAATTATGTATGCCTTTGGGGATATATCGATGGCAAAGGAGCAGTTATACGCGCCTCCTGACATGACAAGCTTTAATGGATCTACAGACTCCCTCTATTTCTCTTATGCTACAAACAGTGAATATGACAGGCTTACAGATATGGTACGAAAAAATTTACTTCCGTACCTTGAAAAACAACGAAGTGTCGGCTGGAGAAACTGGGGAGATTATCAGATAGGCAACAGCTACGGTCAGACTGAAGATTGGGGAAATCTACAGTATGATCTCGCATATGGCCTGCTGATGCTGTACATTAGGACGAAGGACCCCGAGATGTGGCATTTGGCACAAGCTGCCGTGTACCACCTGATGGATATTGATCTGGTTAAATTCTCCCCTTTTCTTGCCAAATACAATGGATCAGTGCATCGTAAAGGTGAGATGCCATATGAAATGGCACATGTTGCAACAGAACCGGTTGTACCGGAAAATTTTGCGTTTCGCAGTTTATATCTCTACTATCTGCTGACCGGCGATCTTTTTGCCCGCGACTGCATGAAGATGAGCGTCGATAACTTCCTCGAATTTACGAATTCAAATGCTCGCCTTGATTTTGCCTCACATGGCGGCCGTGATACGGCGTGGATTCTGCTCGGACTCTTAGCGGGATATGAGACATTTCATAATCCTCTCTACCTTGAGCGTGCAACAAAAGTTGTGGAGTTTGTACTTTCCAAGGAAAAATCTATAGGAAGGATTCCTAGCACACAACCTGTCTGGCAAGGGCAAACGGTTGAGGCATTGATCAGGTTTTATGAAATTACCAAGGATCAACGGGTGAGAGATCTCATTGTACGCCATGAGTCCTGGCTTAAAAAATACGCTTTTGCGGTTGATCCGACAACTGGCCATTATCGGATGATTTACTCAATGGATATGAATAATTTTGTGCCTGTAAACCCTAAATGGACGGATGAATCAAACTATTTTTTTCTTCATCTGAATGCCCTCATGTACGTGTATGAACTGACCAAGGATGCGAGCTTCAAACAGCTTGCCGATACCCTGTACCAGCAGGCGGCGCAGAGCCAAAAGCATTTTGTTGGACCGCGTCAGGCATCAAGCTTTCTCAGCTTCCCATTTTACTACTTGGAGAAGAGTCATTAGGACATATTCATTGAAGGTGCCGTAGCTCAAACGAAATACGGAGGATCGGGATGGGTAACGACACTGCCAGCAGACAATCCCGCACCCTAGAAGTTTTTGGGGAAATTTTTTGTTCCGGGACTATTCCGGGACGAGAAGGGACTTGATGTTGGTTTAAAGCGTTACAGGGTTGAGGTGTTTTTTTTACATAACCATTTGTAATAATTATTGGCGCGCCCGGAGGGATTCGAACCCCCGGCCTGCGGATTCGAAGTCCGACGCTCTATCCGGCTGAGCTACGGGCGCACGAGCGAAAAGTAATGAGCACACCACGTTGCGTCAAGCCCCGGGAACCCATGCACGCTCCAACCGGCAAAATCAGCATCCGCGTTCGCGTCAGCCGCAATCTCGAACCACTCTTCGACCAATTTCTTGCGATCCAACATCACCGACTGGTGGAACTCGAACAGGCCCTGGCGGCGAAGGACCTGCCCACCCTCCAACGTTTGGGACACGCAATCAAAGGCGGTGCCGCGACATATGAGCTCCCGGAAGCGGCCCATCTCGGGGCCCTGTTGGAGCAGGCTGCCGCCGCCAACGATTTGCCAGCCGCCGGCCGCTGCATCGCCCTGATCCGGGGATATTTCGCGGCCCTTGTCGTGACCTTCTTCCCCTGAGCCGCCCCCGCGACCGGGTCTGCGCGTTCTCTCAAACCGATTGCCGCAGTCCCACCGCACCAAAGCAACCGGGCAGACCTGGCCACAAGCCGGCAACGAACGCATGCCTGCCCTGCCCATAGCGGTAGGCTGCTCCAAGGTTCCGGCCAATTGCTTGTACGCACACTCCATTGCGCTCCGGCAATGGTGACCGCTGTGTGAATTTGTATTGCCTCCCTCATGGGCCTGGGCTAAAATTTCCTCTCTTTGTACAGCTCTCAAAGTAAGTCCTGAAGTCCTCGGTGTTGCGTAACATCGCGCCGCCGTCCCCGTGGAAAGAACGGCGGCGACGGGAAAAAGCATCGCAATCCCCTGGAGAAGCAAATTTTAGTTATGGGCCGCCCTCGTCCCCGACACGCGCCAGTCAGATGCGCCACCACCGAGGAGCGAACGTCCGTCCTTACGGATGGAGGGAGCCTATGAGTCTGCGTCGGACCGCCGTTTTGATCGTCTGCGTAACCTTTTGCGGCCTTTTCGCCGTATTGTATGCCATTTCCCAGAGCAATATCCAGGCGAGCTTCAACTACCTGGAGCGGGAGGAAGTGGAAGAAGAGCTGACCCGAGGTCTCAAAGCCCTGGAAGGCGAACTGTCGGCGCTTGACGCCACCACCGCCGACTGGGCCGTGTGGGATGACACCTACCGCTACCTCCAGGATCACAACGAGGCCTTCCTGCGCGCCAACATCACCGTCGACAGCCTCCAAACCATCCATGTCGGCCTCATCCTGCTCTACGACCGACAAAACCAGCTCGTGTTCGGGCGCATCCTGGACGCGGCCACCGGAACCTTGGCTGCCGTTTCCCCGGTCCTGGCCGACAGGGTGGCCGCCTCACCGCTGCTCCACCGACCGGGTAACGCGGATGCGCCACTCTCCGGGCTGGTCCTTGTCTCGGGAGAAATCTGGCTGCTGAGCGCCTGCCCGGTACTGACCAGCCAACGGACCGGACCACCGCACGGCACCCTGGTCCTCGGCCGACGCCTCAATGCGGCCAAACTTGAGGCCTTGTCGAGCGCCGTCATGCTCGATCTGGGCGTGGCCAATCTGCAGACCGAGGGCCTGTCCCCGCGCCTCAAGGATGTCACGGCCGCCTTGCTGCGCACCGAACAACCCCAGGTCGTGCCTGAGGGATCGGACCGCATTCAGGGTTTCGCCCTGCTCCGCGATGCCACCAACAAACCGGCCCTGCTCCTGTCCGTGACCCTGCCCCGCCGCATCCACCAGCAAAGCCGGCTGACCCAGCGCAACAATTTCCTGTTCCTGCTCGTGATCGGCATGACCTTCGGCCTGGCCATGCTCTATCTGGTGGAACGGCGCATCCTGTCCCGGGTCACGAGCCTCAGTCGCCAGATCGACCGCCTGGGGGAACAGCCGGGCGCGTTGCGCCAGACCTTCATCGCGGGCAATGACGAGATCGCCGGTCTGTCCAAGGCCGTCAACGGCATGCTGGCCGCCCTGGAACATTCCCACAGCCGCTATGCCATGGCCACCCGGGCGGCCAAGGTCGGTGTCTGGGAATACCGCAAGGATACCAACGCCTACTACGTCGATCCCAGCTTCCAGGAGCTGCTCGGCTACAGCGACGGCACCGGCCAGATCGGCCTGGAAGCCTGGATGGAACGCGTCCACCCCGAGGACCGGGAGCGGGTGCGCGAGGCGCTCACCGCCTGCCTCGACGGCGAACGCGACGAATACGTCGGCGAACAGCGCATGCTGGCCAAGGACGGTTCCCTCCGCTGGGTCCTGGTGCGCGGCCGGGCGGTCTGGGACGCGGCCGGGAGGCGCACCCACTTCGTCGGCACGAACATGGACGTGACCGATCTCAAGCGGGCCGAGGAAAGCATTCGGGAACTGACCGGAGCGCTGATCACGGCCCAGGAAGACGAACGCGCCCGCATTGCCCGGGATTTGCACGACAATGTGGCCCAGTGCCTGTCCGCGGCCAAGATCGCCGGCGAAACCCTCCACGACGGCGCCCTGCTGTCCACGCCGGAACTCAAGGCCCGG
>Ga0268360_1001728_pt1 | contig 20528 bp, 12 predicted proteins | sample BioMet11_FD_192465 | JGI IMG/M metagenome (GOLD analysis project Ga0268360, IMG submission 192465) | Sewage microbial communities from Oakland, California, United States - Biofuel 11 (Illumina Assembly) | ecosystem: Engineered > Wastewater > Sewage > Unclassified | place: USA: California... | reverse complement strand
GTGCCTCAATTGGCTTTCTGCCGCCTCCAACCTTCCGTTTATATTGCTTTTCACCGTTTCTCTTTGGTCTGGGGATCAAAGGCTCAACTATCGCCCAGAACGCATCCGACACTTCCCACGATTTTATACTCATATGCCTGTCTCCGTTGGAGAAAAGCATAGCAACATCTGGATGCAACTGCAATTTATTTATGGATAAGTTCTTTATCTTGAGAATACTATAAAATGGAAAATATTTGGTGGGACGGTCATGATTCGCGCACCCGAGCATATTTTTTTTGGAAATGGGAATATGACCGCCGAAATAAGACTTACCAAAGTGAGTACAGAAGCGCTCTAGAGACAGGAAAACCATCACCAGAACATTTTCAAAAACTCTATAAGCACGAACATTTTGATCCAGCTGAAGGCCAAGACTCCTTTGAAATCTTGGCCGCTGCACTTATGTCCAACGAATCCTGCCCATTCGAGCCCTACCCACCTGACGGTCTCTTTCTCGATGAAACAGGAATGGATGGGCACCATAACGAAAAAGAGTGCATTGCCTTTATTATTTCTGAAGAAGGCTTATTCTTTCGTTTAAATCCAAACATTGATCTAGCAACGCACAGAACGGTGCTCGAAAACAATTTTCATGACATGGTCACACAACAAAAAAATTTTTCAGGTAGCTCACCGCAGTGCGTAATTCCTCTTCCACCCCTACGGAATCTCTACGTACCTGACTGCTTATAGACAGAAAGACAACCACATGAATCGTGCTATTGGACTTATACTCTATGACATCACTAGTCAAGGCGCAAGTTGTGTAGATGCTGTAAAACAGCTTGAATCCTGCATCCAAGAGTTCCCCTTCGCTGTCTTCGACGAAAACACATTGCGCCGCTATCTCAGAGCGACGCAAGCCTGCGTTGAGGCGCATGAGGTCTTGCCATTAGCCCCTTGTTCAACCAAGAAAGTTAAGAATCATCCTTAACTGACGGGTGTTCCTCGATTGCGTGGGCTTTAGTGGGGTCAACACGCCACTGGAGGTCACCATGCAAACTCCCATTGACACCGTTATCGCCGCAATGCAGGCGTCCCTCCCGCCAATCTTCGCCGGCAAATCCTTGGACATGCTGACCGGTGAAGCAATCGTTTGGGCCTCGGTTCAAAACGCCCGGAGCCGACACGAAATCCCCGTCGATTGCTTTCTCTACTCGGGGCGCAAAGTCCTCATCCGGCGTGATGCGTTCCTCTGCTGGTGGCGAACCACCCTTCGGGAACAGCCCGGATATAGGACGAAGTCCAAGGCCGACCAAGTCGGACAGTTTGATGTTCATCGGCGGGGATGGTGATGTATACCATGGACACCTTCTCTGCCGTCCTCACCAACGCGGGGCTCTGTCCAGAAGACATCATCGCCGATGGCTGTATCCACCGCTGCGGCACTGTCGGCAAGGAGCGAGGGAAAGACGGTGCGTATGTGCTCTATCCCGATTTCCCCATCTCCGGCCATTATTGGAACTATCGGACCGGTGAAGATGCCTCCTGGAGCGAGGCAACGGGAAGATCGTTTTCTCCTGAAGAGCGAACCCGTGTTCAATCAATACAGGTGGTCCGGCGAAAAAGGGAAAATGCTATTGCCGCTTCGGCCGCAATACGGGCACAGCGTATCCTGGCGACCAGCCAGCTTCCGCCACCTGATCATCCCTACTTCGAGGATATTGCGCTCCACCAGACTCTGACGGAAACGGCAGATTGTGGTGGCGTCCGGCACTTCGTCGTGGTCCAACGAAAGGCCCACGAACCGGACAAAGGACAGGCGATCGCACAAGGCCTCTTCCACCGCCATGTCGCTGAGGTTGTACCAGCGTTGGAGCAGGAGGATCTTGAACATGAGAAGCGGCGGGTATGCCGGGTTGCCGACAGCATTGGCCACTCGCTTGAGTTTATTGCGAAGCACTTTTTCGAGCGGTTTCCAGTCGATGAGGCGATCGATCTCGTCCAGGAAGCAATCCTTGTGTTTGCGGTGAGCGGCAACATAGTCGGCAATACCGGGCTTCTTGGAAGTGCGTTCGTTCAGGGTCGCCTCCATCGTTTCGGATGGAGAAAATACACTTCAACTATATAAAATTACAACCTATTATCAGATTTAGACCGTGCATCGATCTCACTTCGTGAAAAAGGGGATCTCGGTCGTTGGCGGAATCCGCTATCTCAAGGACGGAAGACTTGTGCTTCCCCTCTGTAACACCGTGGGCAAGGTGCAGTCGCTTCAATTCATCGCCCCAGATGGAGAGAAACGATTCCTCCGCGGGGGAAAAATGCTGGGAGGATACTTTCTAATCCCTGGGGATGACACGATCCTCTATATCGCAGAAGGTTATGCGACTGGCGCCAGTATCCATGCTGCAGGCGAGCATGCCGTCCTGATCGCCTTTTGTTGCTCCAACCTTTGCCCTGTGGCCGCCATCGCTCAATCACATTTCCCAGACAGCCGTATCGTCCTGTGTGCGGATAACGATCATGAAACCCTCGCCAGACGCGGAAAAAATCCTGGCCTTGATCACGCGACAATCGCTGCCTGCGCCATCCATGGACGTTTAGCCCTTCCCGTGTTCAACGCGCCGGTTGGCAAAAGTGATTTTAATGATCTTGCAACAAGCGAAGGACTGAATGCCGTACGGGCCTGCCTGGAAGCGGCCGCCGAGCCAGTATCCTTAGAGGCAACAAAAAAACCTCCAACGACGGCCAATCGTCCCCTTGTTGCTCTCTCTTCTTCTGAGTTGCTCTCCTACCCATTTTGCGAACGGGAATATATCCTTGATCCCATTTTTCCCACGCAGGGCCTAGCCCTGATCTATGCACCCCGAGGGCTCGGTAAGACATTCCTGGCGCTGAGCATTGCTTGCGGAGTGGCGCTGGGGCTACCGGTGCTCTGCTGGAAGGTTGCGCGCCCTCGGAAGGTGCTCTTTGTCGACGGAGAATTGCAGGGATGGATGATACAGGAACGACTTCAAGGCATCCTCCAGGGATTTAGTGACATCTTGCCGGAGACGCTTAGGATCGTCACACCGGACTGTCAGCCAGACTTCATCCCCAATTTGGGCACACCAGAAGGCCAAGCCGCCCTAGAGCCCTTGCTTGATGGCGTGGAGCTCGTCATCCTAGACAATCTGGCCACCCTGTGCCGCGTCGGCAAGGAAAATGAATCCGAAAGCTGGTTGCCGATCCAAGATTGGCTCTTGAGACTTCGCCGCCGTGGCATCGCAGTGATCGTCATTCACCATGCCAACAAAAGCGGTGGCCAGCGCGGCACCTCATCCCGCGAGGACGTGATGGACACGGTCATCGCACTGCGTCCCACCAAGGAGCATACCGGTCGAGACGGGACAACCTTTGAAGTCCATATCGAAAAATCTCGTGGAGTTGCGGGTTATGCCCTGGAGCCTTTCATGGCCACCCTTGTGGCAGAAGGCGGCACCTTTCGCTGGACGACACAAGGCATTAACGCTGAGAGAGACAGCGTTTTCGCCCTTAAAGAGCAGGGGCTTTCCCTTCGAACGATTGCAGACCAAACGGGCCTGTCCAAGTCCACTGTGCAGCGCACTGTGCAGCGCATCATCGAGTCCCGTGAGCGGCCAGCAGCATCCACCCAATCGGGAGTGTCCCGAAAATCATCCGGCCGGGGTGTCCCGGCGTCCCAATCTTAAGGATTGGGACACCGGGACAGCACCGGTAGCCGGGACTTCTCGGCATGGGTTGATATCCACAGCCGTAAGGCTCTCCTTTGGCCAATTCTGAACTTATCTATGGTAAATATTTACTAAAATTACAACACATTCTGAAAAAACGGACTATAGCACCGGCACGATTACGCAACAGACCTTCATTATCGTAGGAACATTCAGGCTATAAACGCATCTTGAAGGATCAAAAATATTAGAGTATTCTATTTAAATTATGGTTTCATCCGTCACGTGGCTCGATCATGATGGCGCAGCCCACGAACGCGCCTTGGAACTGCTGGCGTGCTTTACGGAAAGGGAGTCTCTCGACGAACTTGGCATCGGCGGCATTCGTGACGCTATCGCCGACCGGCTCTTCCCTGGCACATCCACCATCCAGACGCGCCTGCGCTATATGTTTTTCATCTCCTGGAGCTACGCAGACCTAGAGGAACAACAACGTCCGGCGCGCGTTTTCCCCACTAAGTTACGCGAGATGGAGGTTGAACTCAGAAACAAATTGCTGGAGACAGAAAAGATGGGAGTCATCGGCCGCACCGCCGGAGCGACGCTCAAGCGGATGCCCAGCGCTATATACTGGTCCGGGCTAGGAGTATGGGGCCTGCGTCGATTCCAAGGCTCGCAACAAGAATACCATGCGAGCGTCGACCAAATATATTCCCGCCGCGCTTCCCGACGCCGACGTGATGATGCCGAATGGACGGGAAAGGACAACCTGGACACCTGGCATCCGCAGCTGTTGGCGCTACGGCCAAACGATTTTCCCGCAGGCGCAAGCTTCACTTTAACGCAAGACGAAGCGGACCTGATAATCGAGTGCATCCAGCAACATAAACCCGATTCCCTGCTTGCATGGCTGGCGCTGCATACCCTCACGAGCAAAGAAAAAACGAACTGCGAGGCCCCCTGGCAGCATCCGAACTTCGCCTCCCTTCCGCAGAAACACCAAAATATTCTGCGCCAAGCTCGGATATTCTCCTTCCTTCACCACGGCGCGACGTTGCTCTACAACCTGCTGCTGGCGGAACTCCACGAGCAAAGGAACTCGACGGGCCAGCTCACCCAGTCACCACCGGAAGTGCTTGCGGAAACGTATCGCAACGCCCTCGAGGTCTGGGAGGAGGATCCGGAGTTCGAGGACATTGTCACTTGGTCACCGGAGTCCTTCTGGCCTGAAGTCAGCGGCTATGGACACACCATTCGCATGGGGACGCGACAGTTCGTTGAACAGTGGAGGGACATTGTCCTTCGCGAACGGACCACCGTAGCCGATGCGCCCCAGGCCCGCGCACTTATTCGCCATCGAGAATGTCAGCTCAAAGGACACCAATCCCGCCTTACCAATGTGAGGGCATTGGAACAGTGGAACGGCAACGCCGGCACGGGACGTCTCGTCTTCCGCTGGCCCACCGCGCAGCGCTTCCTGAATGACTTGCGTGAGGCATTCACCGAATGATCTCGCCGAATTCCCGCAAACTGCTGAGTGACGCCCTCACCCCACCGCCCGCGATGCATTTCGACGTCGGCGTCGTGACCACCTTTTCCCTGGACCCGATCACCCTGTTATCCGTACCGCTACGCCTGGCATGGCACGGTCTTGGCGAAGACCGAACACAACTTACCGATCCCGTGCTGCTCGTAGAGGCGCTGCACCGCATCGCGGATCGTCTCACCGTATTCTCCCAACGCGGTCAGCTGTTTCCCCCGGAGCACGCACACCCGCTTTCCGGCCTACTCGATGTCATGATCCACGAAGCAACCGCCCCACACGGTGGCGCCTTCCACGCCAAGCTCTGGTTGCTGCGGTTCACAGCCGAGGATGGCGAACCTCCACTGTTGCGCTTGCTCATCCCTTCACGAAACCTCACTGCAGATAGCTCCTGGGACCTCTGCCTGCAGTTGGAAGGCCGACCAGAACGCACCAGATTTGGGCCAAACAAGCCCCTTGTGGACTTCCTCGCCGCACTGCCCCGATGTACCCGCCGTCCGTTAACGGAACAACGAGCCTCCAATCTAAAGATGCTCCGCGATGAGGCATGGCACTGCCATTGGGAACTCCCTGGCAATTTCACGGAGATCCAATTTCACGTACTTGGACTCGGCAGGCGGCCTGCCCCCTGGCAACCGGTGCACTCGAACGAACTGGGTGTCGTTTCACCGTTTCTCGGTGCGAGGGCCCTTGAAATGCTCCGCGGCTCTACGGAGCAGCCCATCTTCCTGATTTCGCGTGCAGAAGAAATGGACAAGCTGCCCGATGCCCTAAACGATTTTAAGGCGTTGCGGACCCTGAACCCGCAGGCGGAAGGTGAAGACGAAAATCCCGGCAACCGGCTGCGCGGTCTGCATGCCAAGGCCTTGGTGCTGCAATGCAGCTGGGACACCCACCTTATCCTCGGCTCGGCCAACGCCACGAACGCGGCGCTTTTGGCCGGGATCAACGTCGAAATTCTTGCCGAACTCGTGGGGCGCTACAGCAGAGTCGGTCGGCCGGAACTTTGGCTTTCCGATGACAAGGGGTTGGGTGAAATGCTCGTCCCCTATCTGCCGCAGGATACAACGAATAGTGAAGCACCGACGCCGGAGGCCTTACGTCTGGATGAGGTTCAAAAAGGTCTCATAGCGCTTGACATGGAGCTGCACTGTGAGAGGGAGGAAGCTGCCTGGAGACTGACCCTCCACTCCCGCACGGTGTTCGAACTCGGCGACGTGCGTCTTGATGCACGACCATTCACCGTCGTCCCGGAGCGCACCAAGCCCCTTCCGGTCCTCGATCCTGACCAGCCCGTGCCCCTTGGGGTATTCGCCGCAGCGGAAGTCACCTCGCTTGTGGCCTTCCACCTCCAACTCGACGCGGAGCAGCGCTCCTTCGCGCGCAATCTCCACCTTCGGGGCGGACCGAAAGACCGCGATCTTGCCGTCCTCGGCCGAGTTCTACACAACCGAGAGTCCTTTGTGCGCTATCTGCTTCTGCTGCTGACCGACGATGCCCAATTGCCGGACCTCCCCGCCGGACGAATGGCTGCCGGCAAGCTAAGTGCGGATGACGGACGGGGAGGCAGCGCCGAGGATGTCCCGCTGTTCGAGTTGCTCGCACGGACCTGGGCTCGTACGCCAGAACGCCTGAGCGAAGTGGCAACCCTGCTACGACGCCTGCAGGGGACGACCGACGACCGTGGGGAACCGGTCGTGCCTCCGGAATTTTCGGCGATTTGGCGCGTCTTCGAGACTGCCCTGGCCAAGGAGGCAACACAACATGGCGAACGGTGAGCCCCTGACCGGTCTCAAGGATTTCCAACGCCGCACGGTGGAATACGTGTTTCGGCGACTGTATCTGGACCCGGAACCGACCCGGCGGTTTCTCGTGGCCGACGAAGCGGGACTGGGCAAGACCATGGTAGCCCGCGGCATTATCGCCCGCACCATCCGACACTTGCAGGCCAAGGGTACGCCGCGCATCGATATCGTCTACGTCTGCTCCAATGCCGACATCGCACGACAAAACGTGGAGCGGCTCAACACCAGCGGCCAGCCGGCGTTCGTCGAAGCGAGCCGCCTGACGCTGCTGCCGCTGCATGTCGCACGCCTTGAGGAACACCCTCTCAACTTCATCAGCTTTACGCCGGGCACGACCTTTTCCCTAGGACAACGCACCGGGACCAAGGAGGAACGGCGGCTCCTGTATCACCTCCTGGTGCCCCTCGCGGGTATTTCCGCCAAAGGGCTCGCCCGCCTGCTCCAGGGCTTTGCCGGGCCGACCTGGTTTGAAACAATCAAACAGCCGCTGATGACGGAGGACGCCGCCATCGCCGCCAAATTCCGACAGGCGCTCCTTGCGGCGGATGCGGACTACGCGCAGTTGCGTGCAGCCTGCGCCCTGCGCCACGACGGCAGGCGAAGCCTCGACGTGAAGCAACAGGAACAGGGATGGACGATCATCGGTAAGCTTCGCCAGCGACTCGCTTACTGCTGCCTGGACGTTCTGGAGCCGGATCTGGTCATCCTTGACGAATTCCAACGCTTCAAGGATCTGCTCCACGAGCCGTCCACCATGGCCGACACAAAGGAAAAGGACGCGGCCGAACTCGCCCAGGCCCTATTTCGCTGTTCGAGCGACCCTCGCATTCTCCTGCTCTCGGCCACGCCCTACAAGCTGTACACCCCCAATGGCGACACGGAAAACCATTACGAGGACTTCCTCCAAACCGTCGCCTTTCTGCTGGACGATTGCCAGGCCCTGGCGACGTTGACCGCCGATCTCAAGGCGTTTCGTCACGGGCTGCTGGGTCTCGACGGTGAGGACACCGCCTCGCTGTTCACGGTCAGGTCCAGGATCGAGGCCTGCCTACGCCGCGTGATGTGCCGTACCGAACGCGTCGGAGCCACGGCCCGGGGCGACGCCATGGTCTGTGCCCGAACGCCACCCCTGCCTCTGGCGCCGAAGGAGCTCATCGACCTGCGCCTGATCGACGCCGTCAGCCGCACGGTGGGGGATCGGGACATGCTCGAATTCTGGGAATCCAGTCCGTACCTTCTCAACTTTATGAAGGGATACAACCTGAAGGGAAAGGTGCAGGCGTGCCTCTCGGAGGGTGGCGCCCCAGCGGCGAAGCTCCGTGAACTCCTGCGTCGCCATCCGCAGGGGCTGCTGCGAAAGTCGCGGCTCGAAAAGTATGCTCCGTTGGAGCCGAGCAACGCCCGACTCCGCCTGTTGCTGCAGGAAACCCTGGATTCGGGGCTGTGGCGACTGCTCTGGCTCCCACCTTCGCTCCCCTACTGGCGGCCGGAGGGGCCGTTCGCCCATGTCCCCAACGCCAGCAAGACCTTGATCTTCTCCAGCTGGCGGGTGGTGCCGGACGCCATCTCCGCGCTGGTCTCCTACGCCGTCGAGCAACATATCGTCGCGCAGTCGAACCAAGAGTGCACGTATGCCGAATTTCCCGATGCGTTCCGGTCCATTCTGCGTCTGAGCGGCGATCCCAGTCAGCCGGCGTTGGCCTCGCGCAATCATTCGAGCCACATGGTTTTGGCCCTGTTTTTCCCGTCCGCAGCCCTGGCGACGCTCGTCGATCCGCTGGAGGTCGCCTGCACCGCCGGAACATGCCCAACCTGGGCCGACGTCCGCGCGGCGGCCGTCCAACGCCTCCAGGAACGACTCCGGCCGCTGCTGGATCCACAAGCTCCGGCCACCGCCGTCGACAAGGACTGGTACTGGAGGGCCATCATCCTTCTGGAACGCGCCCTTGATCCGACGGGACGGGAATGGTGCGCCAGGGAATGGCCTTGGGGCAAAAAAGACGACGAGGGCGTCGTCTTCGAACGTTTCCGGCAAAGCTGGCTGCGCACCTGGGACAATGTGGAGCAATGTAACGGCCGTCCTCCCGACGACCTTTGCGAGGTCCTGGCGACTCTCGCCCTGGCCGGACCGGGAGTCTGCGCCTTGCGCGCCCTCCATCGCGTCGCTCCGGACATGGCCGCCGCACAGGACACGCTCCGCACCGCCGCAGCCCATGTGGCCGAAGGCCTGCTCACGTTGTTCAATACGCCGCAGGCCCGGGCGCTTTTGGAAGTGAGCTCGACCAGGACCGCCTATTGGCGACGGGTCCTTACCTCGAGCGCCCAAGGCAACCTCCAGGCCCTGCTGGACGAACAGGTCCACGTGCTTCGGGAAACCTGTGGCCTGTTCGATGCATCCGCCGAGACACGGGTGCAACGCATCGCCGAAGAAATCCAAACGGCCCTTTCCATCCGGACGAGCACGCTTCGGCCTGACGACATCCATGTCAGGACGCGAGGGACTAAAACCGAAGATATCCCCATCCGATGCCATTATGCCTTGCGCTTCGGCGACTTGCGTGACGCGGAAAACAACGTCAGCCGCAAGGAGGTCGTACGCACAGCCTTCAATTCACCTTTTTGGCCTTTCGTGCTGGCCTCGACTTCAGTTGGACAGGAAGGGCTGGACTTTCACGTCTGGTGTCATTCGCTGACCCACTGGAATCTGCCGGCGAATCCCGTGGATTTGGAGCAACGCGAAGGCCGGGTACAACGCTACAAGGGCCTCGCCGTTCGCAGGAACATCGCCGCCACCTTTGGCCTCAAGGCGCTGGCCGGCAGATGGCATCCGGGCGACGATCCATGGTGCATCCTTTTCGAGGTGGCGCGGGCCAACCGGAGCGCCGACGACAGCGACCTTGTCCCCTACTGGATTTACGAAACCGAAAACGGCGCCATGGTCGAGCGGCGCATTCTCGCCGCGCCCTTCAGCCGGAACGCGGGACGCTATCATCGACTGCAGCAGGGATTAGCGCGCTACCGCCTAGTTTTCGGCCAGCCACGGCAAGAGGATCTATTGGAATGTCTCGCCGGACGCATCAGCGCGGAAGAAGCGGCGACACGCGTCGAACGCCTGCGCATACGCCTGGAACCAACCGGCACGCCGCCAAAAAAATGACTGCAGGCTTGCCCTGCACCACGGAATGGAACCGTTCCCCTCACGTTCTTTCACCGGCCGATGTCCCGCACGCGCCCTAGCCGTCCCCTGCTTGCTCCATAAGAACTTGTATGATCCCTGGCGTCCCTTCAAAATGGACGTATTTCATGATCTCCTTTAACCAGTAAATTATTCTGTCTGCAGCCCCTCCAGGCTGCGTCCTTGCACGTTCCCCAGCATTCCTGAGGGAATTGTTGAGATGCGCAAATACAGCTTCATAGCCCTTTTCGTCAGGATTCATAAATTTTTGGTTTGCCTTCCTATAGCGCAGCAAAACAAAAAAAAGTAATACATCCTGAAAAAATATCTTTTTCAAATTTTTCAAAATAATTTGAGAATCAATCTGTTGCAATGCCTGCTCAAGAAAGGCTTTTGCTTGCTCTTGAGTTAAAGCTGCCTGAGAATTTTCTCTATACAGTAATATCCTATAAATAGCTCTCGCTGCCTGAATTGGGAATGCTTGCCCACTCGAGTCATTAATTATTTTTTTATATATTGAATAAAAAAGAATCTTATATTGTCGTTCTTCCGTAAAGCACCGACTCGCAGCCTCGCAAAAATGAATCCATTCAGACGACCACTGCGTAACGTGCTGCCCAAAGTAGCTCTCAAGGGACTTGGCAATAGCCAATGGAGTCCCTCCCCAAAGCCAGGTGCCCATCGTAATGATTTTATTTCTATATTTCGCCGGGGCACCCGTGGAATGACATCGGCTAAAATCTTCCTTGAGCTTATTTTGCAGCTTAGCCACGACCGCTTGGCCTTCAGAGCTACCAGCCCGGCCATCCTGATCGATTTTCATCAACCGGACGCTCGTACCATCGCGTTGTACGGTTTTCGGTGTGGACCATGCTGTTTTAGCATTCTGCAGGATTGTTCCATAGTTGGGATCAGTTATCGCCGTGTCCAGGAATCGCTGGATGTCAGCCTGTTGTGTCAGAACTGCCGGGTCATCCGTCACTATCATTTTAACGACCTCCGGCCAACCTCGCTTGAGTTCGGGGAGAGTATCCGCGTCCTCCATGTGGGAATAATCGAAGAAAACCTGGCGGCCGCGAAGGAAGTCCTTCTGTCGGGGAACAAGCTCCACCTGAGCCAGGCCGCTGGCCGGACGCATCTTTACATTTACATCGATCACCGTGTCTTGATCCGGAGCGGCGGGGAACCGCATCTTTCCCTTACAGTAAGGGGCGCGTTTGTGCCGACCCTCTCGTTCCTCACGCTTCAAGTAGAATTCCACCCAATCGCAATTCTTTTGCAACTGGAACTTCCCGTCCACGGAATGGGTATAAGGTTCCCCGCCCTTCCACGTTTTCGCCTCGACGAGGAGCACCTCCTTATATGCATAATTATCTACAACAACTGTCGTTAGTTGAGGCAACGTATCCAAATATGTGGGCAGCCCCTGCTCCAAACGTTCGCCGTATAGACGCCCCCCCGCGGCGACTGGATCGTCCTGCCCCGTCGCCAGCCACAGCGCATCCGGTTTGGGGGTGCAAGACGATTGCATACCGAAATCAGCAAGCCAAGAGGCCGGCTCTCGGGGGGCCAAGCGGCCGCAGACAACGACACCCCGCAGGCGTCCGCCTTCCCTGCGCCGGATAAGCCGCGAAACGGCATCCCGGAGATACGCGCCCCACGTCTGCCCTAGCCCTCTCTGGGCCTCGCGGACGACGGAACAGGACGGACCAAGGATTTCCCAGAGGGCCTTTCCTCCCCCAACGGGAACTCTGAGCAAATCCCGCCGCAACTCCGACGAAGGCTCCCATGCACACCAGGAGCCGGCCTTGCTCCAGACCTGCGAGAACTGCGGCCTATCCCAGGGCCTGCCGGCCAAGGCCTGCCAGACCTCGGGAAAATCCGTAAAGACCTGCCAAAAGGCCCCCGGATCGTCCGTCCCCAAGTGCAAGCGGTTTGCCATGGCATCGACGGCCCAATCCGCACCGGAAAAGCCGGGTGCCTCCGCAGGGCGTTTTCGCACGGGGAGAACATAGCCGGTGGCGGAATCCTGCTGCAGCCTCAAACCTGTGCATTCGATGCCGTCCGCGCCCAGGTAGACAACGGCCAGCCAATCCCTGGCGGCATCAACAGTTCCCAGGTCGCCCCGGACTGCCTCCAGCCAAGTCAGGGCAGCGGCGACCGGCCGCCAAAGCAGTCGAATCTCGCTCCTGGGCAGGCGGTGGCGGAGTTCCTGCAAGAGCGCGGTCTGCCCATATTCGGCAAGATGATCGGGAATGGTGACGACCAACTCGTCGGCATCGTCCGCCCCCCCGCCGGTATCGCGAAGCAGCGTGCAGACATGCTCGGCAAGAACGGCCGCCAACGGGAAGGAGCCCAACCGCACATTCCAGCGGGCGGTGGTATCCCCGGCCTCTACGAACAGATTCCAGGCACAGGGCACAGGCACCCGGCGCAAGGGCTTACCCAACTCGATTTGCGCTTCCTTGGGCCAACTGAGCCCGGAATGCACGCGCTCCGCTTCGGCTTCCTTGCCCGCGCGAAGTGCGCCGAGGGGATCCTGCGGCAACACGACATCGGCCAAGAAGAACCCTGCCCCCTGGCAACGACCGGCCTGGCTTGAAACGGTATCGCCGAGCCCGAACGCCGCCACGCCCGTTCTCTTTTTCATGATGCAGCCCCGAACAGTTGCTCCAAAATGCCGCTGATGCCTGACAACGCATCCTCCCAACAGAGCTTGTCAGCTACTACCTGCAGGAGTGGCACCTCGTCCTTTCCTCCTCCATGCAGCTCCGCGTGCCTGGACACAAGATCACTCGCGACGATGAAGGCCTGCAAGCTCGGGAAATTTGGATTCCGCTCCTCAAGAAAGCCGCTATGCCGTCGCAACGCTTGGGAAGCGGAAGACATCATCGTTTCCCAAATCGTACGACCGGGCGGCAGGGCTTCGAGCGCGACACCGGCGGTATGCACCGCCCACATGACGATGACCGTCCGCCGCCCGCCCCCGAGCGGCGTCAACACCAGATAGAGATGCCCCCCCAGGCGCCCCAAGCCTGCGGCGACCGGATGCTCTCCGGCCTCCTGGGAATGCACCACTTCCAGGACGTAACGCCGCACGCGACCGCCCCGCTCGAAACGCACCTCGAAAGGCCCCGGCTCCGACCCTGGCTCGATGCGACTGCCAAGCTGCTGTTCCAAGGAAACGTGCACCGCCGAGGTCAGCAGCTGCCGCAAGGAAAGCTTTTCCGGCCCGTATTCCTTTTCCTCCTTACCCATCTGAAAAAGCGCTATGTTCACCAGCAAACGGGCCAAGTCCGCCCATGTGCGCGACTGCCAATCCCACATCCGGTCCTGCTCGTCCTCCTGACGCAGAAGGCGGCAATAATTTTTCCAGACATCCCGATAGCGCAGATCGTTCTGGAGCACATAGTTGGGGTGCACGTCATAGGGCAACGTGACGTCGCTGAATTGCGGCGCCTTACTGAGCTGGGCACAACGCTGCGCATACGCTTTCGTATCCTTGGCCTTGGTCGAGTCCTGCATGGCGCGGTCAGGCCCGACTTCAACGGCCAGATAGCGCTCGGCCTCCTTACGGCAACGCAGCAGAAAATCCTTGAGCACCTGGTTCTCGAGGGTGTTGAAACTCTCCCGGCGAGCCACGCCGAGAAGACACTGGCGGTTGCTGGCCGCCTTCTGGGTCATGGTTTCCCCAGGCTGGCGGACATACCATTTTAGGCAGGCCGTATCGGTTTCTTCGATTCTCCCGACCGGCAGCAACCGACGTTCCCGAAGGAGGATCTTGCGGGCCGCGGCCACGGTGAAGCCGATGCTGCGCTGCATCTTACGGGCGATATCGACGATAAGGGCCATACGCGGTTCCTTGCCCTCTTTAGCGACGTTTTGGATAAGATTGAGGACACTCGCCCAAGCGAGCTGTCCCTCCCGGTTGGTGCCGTGCGTTTTCTCCCGGCAGTCATCGAAGAATTGAGACCAAGCGAGAATGGTACGGTAAAGTGGAGAATCCTCAATTTTCCCATCTGCCCGCGTATCGTACTGGGGCCGCGCCCCCTGCGCCATGAACGACACCTCCCTGTGTTCTCCCTGAAGCGCGAAGACAATTCCTCCTGCCTGGTGCTGCTGCCGACGCGCAGCCATGACGCCGTGTGGCATTTCATACAGTTGATACGTATCACCGGGAGTCCTGAAGCAGGGGCCGAAGGGAACGAATGGTTCATAGCGCTGGGACAGAAACAACGTCACTGCCGTCGATACGGAAATCACCGGGCTGCCCCGGAAGGGGAATTCCACCGCCCCTCCCGTGAGATCCTTGGTTTCCGCTGGGACGCCGACAGACCAGGGCCAAAAATGCAGCTGCGCCGCAATTTCGCCATTCATATCTTCGCTACTGTCTGGGGAGCTCTAACCACACCCCGCCATTGGAACATGCCGATGCTCATACTTTCATCGCGTGCGGACTTAAATGCCTTCGCCAATTCGCTGTCTCCGAGCGGGGCAATAATCCTCTCCAAATCCTGCAGACACGACGCTGCCCGTTCCGTGGTGCAGTCTATCCCGCGCAGCTTGGGCAGCACCTTCTGTTCAATCTGATCAGCTACGGCCAGATTAAAGCGGTCCGCTTCGTTTACCAAAGGATAATTGGCGACATACTCCAAGAAGGCATCCCGCATGCGATAGCCAAAAGGACGACCGACAGCATCCATCGCTGCATTCAACAAGGTAATAGTCTTTTGGACTGCAGCGCTCCAGGGAGCTCCAGTCTCAAAGTGGCGGATCCATGATTTCCAGCGTCCACAGGAAAGAAACCTTTCCGAAAGAGGAATATTCAGCGTGTCGCATCCGTCCTGATGGGCTTTCGTATCGGAAGGCTTACCGAAACGCAGCACATTGGACCTGTCGAGCACCTTGTCCGAAAGTGTCTGTGTGGTCTCATCTTCATTCATTGTGCCCACAAAGAGCACATTTTGCCCTACCCAGAGAGGGAAACGAACGCCCTTGCCCGGTCCGACGTCCAGCTCGATTTCCGCATCTTTGCGGTCCGCCGGCTTGTCCGCATCCTTGACCAGACGGCGCAATTCCAATTTCGAAAGGAACTCGCTGAAATAGTACTCGGTCCGCGCCAAATTCATCTCATCCAGCAGGACGAGCAGCATCCTGTTTTGCGTCCACGGCTCCCCAAGCATGGGATATTTGCTTCGTGGATAATTATACGGATCCATGCAGAGCAAGGCTCTGGAGAGATCGGTCGCCTTATACTGCTTTTCCATGTAATTATAGAAGCCAAACATATCTTGCGGCGAATCCCAACGGGGTTGGACGGAGATGACGAGCGAATGCATCCCCATCACCCGCGCATAAGCAATCGGCAGCAAGGTCTTGCCCGTGCCGGAGACACCGGCCAACACCGTAAGCGGATTGATGTCATGGCATTTGAGCGAGGTGTGAAAGGCATCGATGACGCGCTGCGGAAACAAAAGGCCCTTGTCCGTAAGGACCTCCCTGAAATGCCGTAAGGCCGTCTTTTCATCCGGCATTTTGTCTTCACCGCTAGGGAAACTGTTCTTAAACCCCTCAGGCGCCCTCAAAAGATCCCGGTAGGGCGCCCAAAGATCCTGGGCCGCCGGATTGCCGTTCGCGCTTCCTTCGAGCTCTTCGACCTTGCGATCCAAGGCCGCCTTGCGGGCCTCCAAGGCCACCACGTCCGCTTGCCGTTCCCGCATTGCCGACTGCGTTTTCGCCAGCGCTTCCCTGGCTTGCGTCAAGGTGGCGCTGACCTGCTCCTTCTCCTGCCGGGCCCCTTGCACCTGATGCTGGAGCCTCGCCAGTACTTCCTGCCCTTCGCCATCCTGCTTTTTCAGCTGCATGATGTTTTGTTCCCGGGCATGTTGTTCGCTCCGGAGCGCATTAAGCGTGTCACTGAGGTTCGCCTGCTCGCGGCGCATGGTCTTCAGCGCCGCTGCAGCTTCTTGAACCTCTGCAGCGGCAGGGCGCTCTTGGTCGATGACGGTCTTGGACTGTTCGACCTCGCGATCCAAGGCCGCCTTGCGAGCCTCCAAGGCCACCACGTCCGCTTGCCGTTCCCGTATTGCCGACTGCGTTTTCGCCAGCGCTTCCTTGGCTTGCGTCAAGGTGTCGCGGGCCTGCTCCGTCTCCTGGCGAACTTCTTGCATTTGATGCTGGAGCTTCGCCAGTGCTTCCTGCCCTTCGCCATCCTGCTTTTTCAGCTGCATGATGTTTTGTTCCCGGGCACGTTGTTCGCTCCGGAGCGCATTGAGCGCGGCACTGAGGTTTGCCTGCTCGCGGTGCATATCACCCAAGGCAGATTCTAGTTTCCGGGCCTCTTCGGCCGCTGGGCGCTCTTTGTCGCTAAGCGCTTTAAGCTCCTGCACATGTTGCTCTAGTGTGGCCTTCTCGGCCGCAAGAACACTGAGACGTATTTCTTGCTCGGCTGCCTGCCGCAATATTTCCTGCGCCTTATCTGCCTGGCTGCGCAATTCGTCGAGTTGCTGATTCAGGGCATCCGCTTCCTTGCGTTTGGCCTCGAAGTCGCCCACTTCCCGCGACAACCGCTCCTGATCCTTTTGCAGGAAATACCGTTGGCTTTCTAGCTCTCCGGTCTCCTTGCGCAGGCTTTCGTTTTCCTGATCCTTGGCCGCACAGGCCTGCTCCAAGTGCTCCAACTCGGCGCGCACCCGATCCTGCTCCTCGCGCTCGGCCCTAAGACGCTCCAGCTCATCTTGCTGCGCTGTCATCCAGTGCCGAAGGCTCTCAACATCCGCCTGCCGCAACTGTTTTTCCGAAGCCAGCGCAGCCAGGTCACCGGAGTCAATTCCAAGTGCCTTGATCCTGTTTTTATGATATAAATAAAAACCAAAAACTAAGAGCAACACAGCAATGAGCATACTCGTCGCCGCAAGCCATACCCCAGCGGGCACGAAGGGGATAATCACACCGCCCATCTCATGTTCTCCGTTACATTTATTGATAAAAGTTGACTAACGTTTTGTAACGTGTGCATCCGTCGCCGCTTGGACGGCCTGATCCAAGGACTGAAGATGCCGATCAAGAGTTTCCAGTCGATTCTGCATCTCCGACAACATCTTGATCATCCCTTGTCCCTCCGTTCCCAGGCGCTGTTGGGCTTGCGTTGCCAAGTTATGAATAGCATCGATCTCTTGCGACGTTGCCTCATGCACAGTAGCGGTTTGGCTATCCAACATCTTTGCCGCCTGCCCTATGTCCCCAATGCGCCCTTGCAGGGCTGCCGTCTGGTCGTGCAGCCCTTGGATATCTTTCCCAAGGGCCTGAAAGGAACTATCCAGCTTACCGGAGATTGCGCTGAGTGCATCTACAGGACCTTGTGCCGCCTGGGCCAGGGAATGTGCTTGGGTGCCCATGGAGGTCGCTGCGTTCTGCAATTTGGCAGCAGCATCGGCAGAAGCCCCTCCATTTTGCACGAGTGCGTCCGTAGCCTGGCGCGCATCCCGATTGATCGCCTCCAAACCCTGCGTTGTCGTATGCAACGCCCCGGACTGCGAGGACAGGGCCTGGGTTTGGCGGGATAAAGCTGATGCCTGCGAAGTGACATCCGCCACAGCCTTGCCGAATGCAACGTCCTTCTGGTTCAACGACTGCACCATCTGTCCAGCCTTTTCACCGGATGCTTCAAACTTGCTTGCGATCGCCCCGATCCGTTCAGACAACGAATCCAAATTCGCCCGCTCGGCAGTCATCTGTTGGAGCATTTTCATCTGATCGTCGCGCCGTCGTGTGAGCCCCTGGACGTCCGCCGTCAAAGTCGTCGATTGCTTTTGCAGGACTGCAGTGCTTTGGCGCAGGGTTTGCTCTTGGGCCGAAAGTGTCGCCACCTGCCGTCGTAGGTCGTCCAACCTTGAAGTCGCTGTCATAATCGAAGCACCGAGCCTGCCGTTCTCTTCACGCGCGGCCTGAGCAGCTGCCTCAGTCTTGTCACGTTCTGCAATGGCGGCTTCAAATGACTTTCTTCCGTCCGCTACCTTTGCCTGAATGCTCTCCTCCTCGCTTTTCAACGCCGCCAATTGCCCCTGCAAAGCAGCAATCGCAGCCATTAAGTTTTGGTGCTTCTGCTGCAATTGTGGAAATTCCTGAGTAATCCTTGCAAACATTTGCTTATCCTTGTCCAAAAGTGCTTTTTCTTCTTCTACTCTCTCTCTTTCATACTCGAGATTGAATATTTTCCAACCTGAAATAAGAGAAAGTACGATAACCATGACCAGGGAAACGCCCAGTAGCCACGTTGGAGGGAACGCCTTGTCGAGGGATATGCTGCGCTGATCCACCGGAACATTAGGAGAACGGACCGAATTCGTCAGCTCTTGCTCTGCCTGCTCACTCATATCGCCTCCATTCGGCAAGCACGGTGTTCACACACCCCTGTATGTTTTCACGAAGTTGATAAGTCCAAAAACGAAGCACCTTCCAGCCAATGCCTTGAAGCTGGATATCACGCCAAACGTCGTCGATCTTGCGGGAACCGTCTGGATTGCGATGGCAATCACCATCCACCTCTACATCAATGGGCACACCTGCACCTTCGGGAACCAAAGCCAGATCCAGACGACGTCCGGAGACGGGGAATTGGGGCCGGGGATCAAGGCCCTCTACCACCAGCGCGTCGTTCAGAATTTTCTCCCAAGGGGATTCGTGCGGATACCAGGGGCCTCGTCGCACCGTGCCGGACGAGCGGAGGTTCGAAGTCGCTAAGCGCTCCACATGAAGGATGCCGCAACCTTTCGCCCACGGACGATTACCGACCACATGGAGCACCGCCCTGGCGCGGCTAGCTGCGACATTGAAAAGATTCCCGGACTCCCTCAAAAAATGCATCGAGCCCCGAGGCATGTCGGGGCCGCCACATAAACTGAAGATGATGACGTCGCGCTCATCCCCTTGAAATCCATGCGCCGTATCCACATGGCAATTGACTGCTTCGAGCGCATGATAGAATTCCGTGTCCGCTCCAAACAGCGTATCTTCGAGGCGACGCTTCTGCTGCGCAAACGGCGTGACCACTCCGACGCTGCCCTTGAAGCCATTATCCAAAATCATGGTCCTTAAAATAGACACAACAGCTTCAATCTCGGCAGTGCAGTAGCAGCCGCTTCCGCCACAGCTTTCGATTGAGCCCTGCACCTCTGTCCAATGAATACCTGGCTCGATACCCTTTGGCGCATTCAAAGAACTCTTGTTCGTGGCTACGCGCAAGTTTCCACCGTAAAAAACCTCACTGGAATATGCAGCAATGGCGTCTGCACTTCGGTATGTATCGCTTAAGAATATAGGATTGACGCCATTTGTACCTGCAACTATATTGTACAATGAATTTTCGGAGTATGCGAACCGAACGTCTCTCATCGAGTTGAGCCCCACCTCGCGTCGAAGCAGCGTATCCCTTGCCGTACTGAGTTTCGTGATAGGGGAAAGCTGCGCGGGATCGCCGACAACCCCCACCCGCTTGGCCCGAAAAAGGACTGGGATGGCCGAAGGGATATCCGACTGACTGGCTTCATCGATAATGGCCAAATCGAATAGCGCCGGAATGAGCGGCAGGCGGGAACCGATGGAAAGATTGGTCACTGCCCAACAGGGGAACCCTCCAAGCACGTATGGGGCGCGCTCGCGCAGCAAACGCAAGACCGTGGCCTCGACTTGCCCCTGCTCAAGATCCGTGCGTAGCGACCGCATGGCTGCACGCATTGCGTCCAACTCTTCGCGATCGCAATCCTCGGGTAGCCCTTGCCGTCGTCGATTGTCCAAGGCCACGGCCTGTGGCGCAATTTCAGCAAGACGTTTTGAAAGAGCGGCAATGGACTGCGTGACGCTTTCCGAAGAAGGGAGCGATCGAACAGCTTTTTCCTTGGGGAAGCATTTTAAACGTATTTCGCTGTAATCAAGCGTTTTTTCAAAGAGAGGCAGCGCATCAGCCAGTTGCAACAAAGACGCAGGGCTCGGTAGCAGGGGAAGATTCGGCAATCCTGGGAAAGCCGCCACGCGTTTTCGGGCAGATGGATACCATGGCAGCAATGCGAAGGCTCGCCACCACGCAAGGAGCCATTGCACACGAGGCCGCTGTGTATTTAACCGCAGGGAATGGATGATGTGATCGATATTCCGAATCGTCCTGGTCGGAAGCAAACGTGGATCGGCCTCCAACACGGCGGCAACCGCGGGAGGAAGATCGTGGGCAAGGATCGCCAGCCGCTCTTCGAGCAATCCCAGTTCCCCCCCCACCTTGGCAATCTGCCTCGCATATCGGGCTTGTTTGCCCCGCGTCACAAGCAGTTCATCGA
>Ga0268360_1001727_pt1 | contig 20557 bp, 18 predicted proteins | sample BioMet11_FD_192465 | JGI IMG/M metagenome (GOLD analysis project Ga0268360, IMG submission 192465) | Sewage microbial communities from Oakland, California, United States - Biofuel 11 (Illumina Assembly) | ecosystem: Engineered > Wastewater > Sewage > Unclassified | place: USA: California... | reverse complement strand
ATCCCAAAGGGGGCGGCTTTGTCAAAAGCCCCCTTTGGGCTTCTTCTCTTCCCCAATCAATCGACCGTTCTCTTCTGGCAGAAGAGAACGGGGGATTGAAGAGAGCCCGGAGACCCCTTGGGGCCTCCGCCCCCCGCAGACGCCCCCGGCGTCTGCACCCCCCGCCGGGGTACGGCGGGGCACTCCGCCTCCTTCCGGGAGGCGTTTTCGGAAAAGGACCGCAATGTCTCTGATAAAATGTGAAAAAGACGGCGTCGTGTACTTCACCGCGCCGAACATCCGCACGCGCCACGCCTTCACCACCCGGCTGGGCGGCGTGAGCAGGGGCGCCTGCGCTTCCCTCAACCTGGGCTGGCACCGGGGCGACGGCGAGGACGCCGTCCGGGAAAACTACCGCCGCCTCGCCGCGGCGCTGGGCGTTCCCTGCCGCTTCGTCTTTTCCCGCCAGGTGCACGGGACCGTGATCCGGGCGGCGACGGAGGCGGACCTCCGGGCTCCCTACGAGCCGACGGGCTACGACGCCGACGGCCTTGTGACCGACGTGCCGGGCCTGCCCCTCCTCGTCTTTACCGCCGACTGCATCCCCATCCTGCTCCACGACCCGGTGCGGGGCGCCGTCGGCGCGGTCCACGCCGGGTGGCGCGGCACGGCGGCGGGCATCGCGGGCATCGCCGTGAAAAAGATGGCCGCGGAATACGGCTGCCGGCCGGAAAATATCCGCGCCGCCATCGGCCCCGGCATCGGGCAGTGCTGCTTCGAAACGGACGGCGACGTGCCGGACGCGCTGCGCCGCACCCTGGGCGCGGACGCGGAGGCCTTTATTGCCCCGTCCGGCGCGCCCGGGAAATCCCGCGTCGATCTGCCCGGGGCCAACGCCCGCTTCCTCGTCCTCGCCGGCGTGAAGCCGGAAAACATCGAGCGCTCCGGCATCTGCACCATGTGCAGCCACGAGCTTTTCTGGTCCCACCGCTGGACGGGCGGGAAGCGCGGGTCGCAGGGCTCCGTGATCGTGCTGGACGCAGAGCGCTGAAAGGAATCGTGAATTGGCTGGCAAGAAACTGACCCGCGCCCTCTCGGCGGCGCTCTCTCTGCTCCTGCTGCTCCCGCTCTCCGGGTGCGGCGGCGCAAGCGCGTCCTCTTCCCCGGCATCGTCGTCCTCCGCCCCGGCCAGCGAGGCTTCCAGCGCCGTCTCCAGCGCCGCGCCCGCGGAAACGCCCGACGCCGAATTCACGATCAATTACGATCCCGACGCCTCCCTGGATCCCTATTCCACGACGGACGTCTACAACAGCCAGCTCCTGGGCCTGCTTTACGAAGGGCTCTTCACCTACGACGGCGCCTTCACGCCCTCCGGCGTCCTGTGCCAGCGCTGGGACACCGCCGACGGCGCGGTCTGGACGCTGACGCTCCGCTCCGGCGTCACCTTCACCGACGGGACGCCCCTCACCGCCGCCGACGCGGCCTATTCCATCGCGCTGGCGAAGGCGGGCGGGCTCTATGCCTCGCGGCTGGCCTGCGTCGCTTCGGCCGAGGCGACGGGGCAGCTCACCCTGACCGTCACCCTGTACGCGGCCAACTACCTGCTGCCCGCGCTGCTGGACGTGCCCGTGATCGAATCCGGCACCGGAGGCGCGCCCGTGGGCACGGGCCCCTACGTTTTCAGCGCCGGCGCGCTGACCGCATACGCCGGCTACCGGGATTACGGCAGGCTGCAGCGGAAAACGCTCCTGCTGACCCACGCGGACGAATCCGGCGTGGCGGAGGCGTTCTCCGAAAAGAAGATCGACCTCGTGTGCTACGATCCCAAGGGCATCCTGCCCCTGAACGTGCACATGGAGTACGAAACCAGGCTCTACGACACCGCGGATCTGCTCTATCTGGGCTTCAACACGACCCAGGGCGCGCTGAAAAGCGCCAACGTGCGCCGCGCGCTGGGCCGCCTCGTGGACCGCAGCGCCGTCTGCGGCACCGTCTACGACGACGCCGCGCTGTCCTCGCCGCTTATCCTCAGCCCGGCGCTGGAGGGCTACGACGCGGGCTGGGAGGACGGCACGGGCTATTCCCTTCAGGCCTTCTCCGAGCTCTTCGCCGCCGAGAACATGTCCGACACCAACAGCGACGGCTTTCTGGAAAGCCCGGAGGGAGAATTCAAGCTGACCTTCATCGTGAGCCGGGAGAACGCGGCCCGCGTGGCCGCGGCGGAAAAGATCACCCAGGACATGCAGGCCACCGGCGTGAACGTGGTGCTCTCCAAGCTTTCCTGGGAGGATTTCAACGCCGCGCTGGGCAAGGGCGAGTTTTCCATGTACCTGGCGGAGGCGCGCCTCTCCCCCGATTTCGACGCTTCGCCGCTGCTGGCGGAGGGCGGCGGACTCAATTACGGGAAGGCCGCCGATCCGGAGATCACGGCGGCGCTGGCGGCCTATTTCGCCGCGCCGGACAGCGGGCGGAGCGCGGCGGCGGGCCAGCTGTGCGCCCTCGTCCGGGACAGGGCGCCCATCGTCCCCATCGCATACCGGAAATACGCCGTGCTGACCCATCTGGGCTCCGTCTCCGGCCTGGAGCCCTCGCAGTCCGGCATATACCGGAACATGACGGACTGGCAGTTCGGCCGGAGCTGAAACGCTCTGCGTGCAAATCGTCGGAAAGAAAGGGAGATGCCGCATGACGGACAGGGAGCTCATCAATCTGGCGCGGGACGCGTCGAAGAACGCGTACGCGCCCTATTCCAAATTCGGCGTCGGCGCGGCGCTGGAGTGCGCCGACGGAGAGGTCTACACCGGCTGCAACGTGGAAAACGCCGTCCTGGGCTGCACCATCTGCGCGGAGCGCGGCGCGGTGTGCAAGGCGGTGTCCTCCGGGAAGCGGCGCTTTTCCCGCATCGCCATCTACGCCAACAGCATCGACTACTGCGTCCCCTGCGGCGTGTGCAGGCAGGTGCTCAGCGAGTTCGCCCCGTCCATGGAGGTGCTCTGCGCCCGCTCCGACGGGCGGTACGTGAGCTACCGGCTCTCGGACCTGCTGCCGGCCATGTTCTCCAAGAGCTTTCTGAACTGAAAAACGCACGGCCGCAGGGCCGCTCTCTTCCGGAGGAAGAGCGCGGCCCTGCGTTTTTTTGCCGGCGGCCGGGATTCGGCGCCCTCAGCAGCGGATGAGCTCCCCGGCGGCGGCGCGCATCCGGCAGGCGTGGCGCCGCTCGTCGGCGGCCAGCGCCGCAAAGAGCGCGCCGAGCCCCTCGTCCGCCGTCTCCCCGGCGGCCTTTTCGTAGGCCGCGGCGCCGGACAGCTCGCCCAGATAGCGGGCGCGCACCGCCGCCAGCAGCGAAAGCTCGCACGCCGGGGCGGGCACGGGGCAGTACACGCTGCCGGAGAGCAGATAGTATTCCGCCTGAAGCTGCTTTTCATGGCGCGCCTCGTCGGCGGAAACGGCGCGGAACACGCTCTCCAGGCAGGTCCCCCGCGCCATGCGGGCCATGCGGGCGTACGCCGCGGAATCCGCGGCCTCGTCGGCGATGAAATCGCGCAGCAGGGCTTCCAGCGCATCCTGCGCGCCGTTGGCCGCGGCGGGGGCCGCCGCGGGCGCGGCGTCGGCGGCGTTCACCCGCGCCCATACCCGGGCGATGGCCGCGGTGTCGATGTCGTTTTCCATTCAGACCGGTCCTTTCCCTGATTCTGCGGCATTCTATGCCGCTCCGCCCCCGGGCGTGCGCTGCCGGCGCGCGCCCCGCAGAGCGCAAAACTCCCGCCTGCGGATCCGCAGGCGGGAGTTTTATCGTTTTCGGACGCAGTCCCGGCGGCGCGGCCGCCCCGGCTTCGTCCCGCTTTATTTTCCGTAGCCCCGGGGATTTTTGACCTGCCAGTTCCAGGCGTCGCGGCACATATCCGCCAGCGTGTGACTGGCCTTCCAGCCCAGGACCCGCTCGCTCTTCGACGGGTCGGCGTAGCAGACGGCCAGGTCGCCCGCCCTGCGCGGGGCGATGCGGTACGGGATCTTCCGGCCGCTGGCCGCCTCGAAGGCGCGCACCATCTCAAGGACGCTGACTCCCTTGCCGGTGCCCAGGTTGAAGATCGCCTCGCCCTTGTGGCTCATGAGATATTCGATGGCCGCCGCGTGGCCCGCCGCCAGATCGCAGACGTGGATGTAATCGCGCACGCCGGTGCCGTCCGGCGTGGGATAGTCGTCCCCGTAAACGGAGAGGCACTTGAGCCGCCCCACGGCCACCTGCGCGATGTAGGGCATCAGGTTGTTGGGGATCCCGTTGGGGTCCTCCCCGATGAGCCCGCTCTCATGGGCGCCCACGGGGTTGAAGTAGCGCAGCTGCACCACGGACCACGCCGGGTCGGCCTTGGCCACGTCCCGGAAGATCTGCTCGGTGACGTATTTCGTCCAGCCGTAGGGATTGGTGCAGCTGCCGGTGCCGGACTCCTCCGCCAGCGGCATCTTGTCGCTGCCGGAGTACACGGTGGCAGAGGAGGAAAAGATGAGGTTTTTCACCCCGTGCCGGGCCATGACCGCGCAGAGGGTCATGGCGGCGTCCAGATTGTTTCGGTAATAGGCCAGGGGCTTTTCCACGGATTCGCCCACCGCCTTGAGCGCGGCGAAGTGGATCACGCAGTCGATGCTGTGGGCGGCGAAAACGCCGTCCAGCTTCGCCTCGTCGCAGAGGTCGAAGATGTAGCTCTCGGCCCGCCTGCCCGTGATCTGCTCCACCCGGCGCAGCGCCTCGGCGCTGCTGTTGACCAGGTTGTCCACCACGATCACGTCCATGCCGCGGCTGAGGAGCTCCAGGCAGGTGTGGCTCCCGATATATCCCATGCCTCCGGTCACAAGTACGGTCATTTCATGCCTCCCGCCGCACGATGGCGGCCAGTTCGTCCGCTTTTCTTTCCATGTCCTCGGCCAGCGTCAGCTGGGTCCGGCAGCGGTCCAGGTTCTGCCCCGGGCGGCTGGTGGAAAAATAGTGGTCGCCGTCCAGATAGTCCGTGAGGAAGCGGACGCCGTTTTCCATCGTCATCGTCCACGCGCCGGCGGGCAGCATCTCCCGCTCCAGCGGCGTCAGCCCCGGGCAGGCGCGGATATAGCCCCGGGTGAACACGCCGAAGAGCCGGGTGCTCAGCGTCATCTTCGAAAGGTCCCGCTCGTCCTCCGCCGCGGTGGCCGCGCCGAAGCGGATCGCGTCGCCGTAATCGTAAAGGCTCAGGCCGGGCATCACCGTGTCCAGATCGATGACGCACAGGGCCCTGCGCGTTTTGCCGTCGAGAAGGACGTTATTGAGCTTCGTGTCGTTGTGGGTGACCCGAAGGGGCAGCTCCCCGCTCTCCCGCAGGCGCTGGAGCTCCCCGGCCCGCTCCTCGCGGGCGAGGAAGGCGTCGATCTCCGGGGCGGCGTCCTTCGCCCGGCCCATGGGGTCGCGGGCCAGGACGTCCCTGAACTTGCGGTAGCGGTCGGGGGTGTTGTGAAAATCCGGGATCGTCTCGTGCAGCGTCCGGGCCGGGAAATCGGCCAGCTCCTGCTGGAAGCCGCCGAAGGCCGCGGCGCTCTGCCGGAAGTCCTCGTCCGATTCCGGGGCCTGCAGGCAGATCGTCCCGTCGATGTAGTCGTAGGCGCGCCAGCAGCCGCCGCCGGAGCGCAGCCAGAGCGCGCCGCTCTCCGTCTCGAGGAAGTGCATCACGCCCCGGGGGTCCTGCGTGCGCGCGCGCAGGTAGCCGGTGACCGCGGCGATGTTCTCCATGAGCCCCGCCACGTCCCGGAAAACGGTATCGTTGATGCGCTGGAGCACGTACCTGCGCCCGTCGGCGCAGGTCACGAGAAAGGTGCAGTTGATGTGGCCGAAGCCGATGGGCTCCGCCGAGGCGGGCGCGGCGCTCAGCGGGAATTTCGCCGCCGCCGCCAGCGCGTTCTGAACGGTTTCAGTCATGGCTCCACAGCTCCTTCGGGTAGACGCCCGCGGCCGTCAGCTCCGCCACGGCGGAGACGACCTCCTGCAGGTCCTCCCTGTATGTGATCCCGTGCCACACCTCGTCGGTGTGGAGCACGCGCACGGCCGCCTCGCCCCGGGAAAGCTGCTGATCCACCACCGAGGGGAGGAAATACTCGCACTTGAGGGGGTTTGTCGGCAGGTTCTCCCGCAGAAAGGCCGGGAAGCCGCCCCACAGCGCGTCCAGCACGCCGTTCGTGAAACCCCAGAGGTTCAGCGAGGTCACCGCGTCGCCGGAAAGGGGCAGCCACGTCTCCCCGTCCTCGGTGCAGGCCGCGTCCCGTCCGCGCCGCTCGATGCGCGTCCGCTCCGTGACGCCGGCGAGAAAACCGTTCTCCACCCGGCAGATGCCGCGGGAGACCGTCCCGTTCCCGGTCAGGGTGTTGCGGAGCTTGTACCCCACCATGGCATAGGTCCGCGCGTCCCGGTTCCCCGCGAGGAAATCGTAAATCGCGGAGTAGGCCGTGGGGCCGTAAAAATCATCGGAATTGATAACAGCGAAGGGACCCGTCACCGTGCCGCGGCAGCAGGCCACCGCGTGCCCTGTGCCCCAGGGCTTGACCCGCCCCTCGGGGACCGAAAATCCCTCCGGCAGCATCTCCAGCTCCTGATGGACGTAGTGAACGTCGAAACGGTCCTCCATCCGCCGGCCCAGCCGGTCGCGGAAGGACGCCTCCATGTCGCGCTTGATGATGAACGCCACGTCCCGGAAGCCGGCGCGCCAGGCGTCGTAAAGCGAAAAATCGAGGATGCTGTGGCCGGCGGCGTCCACGGGCGTGATCTGCTTCAGCCCGCCGAAGCGGCTGCCCAGACCGGCCGCCATGACCACAAGACAGGGTCTTTCCATTGCTGCGCCTCCAAACAAGAATGTATCCATCTTACACGTCCGGACGGAAATTGCAACCGTTCCGGCCAAAAAAACGCCGGAATATATAAACTCTCCGCCCGTTTTCCGCGCCGCCGCCGTCCGAAACGGCGAAAACGGGATGGACAAACCGGGAGAAAAAAACTATAATCGACCCATCTTTATGAATTTCGGCGGATCGGCGCGGGAGGCTGGATATGAGGATCATCATGATACGCCACGGGGACCCGGATTACGAGCACGACGCGCTCACGGAAAAGGGCCGCAGGGAAGCGGAGATCCTTTCGGAGCGGGTGAAAAAATGGAACGTGGCGGCGTTTTACTGCTCGCCCCTGGGCCGGGCGCAGGCCACCGCCGCTCCCACCCTGGCGAAAACGGGCCGCACCGCCGAGACGAAGCCCTGGCTGCGGGAATTCCTGGGCCGGGCCTACCGCCCGGACAAGGACGCGGTCAGCATCAGCTGGGACTTCCTGCCCGCTTACTGGACGGAGCAGCCCGAGCTCTTCGACCTCAGCCGCTGGCAGGACGCCGAGCTGGTCCGCAGCCTGGAGGGACGGGAGATCACCGTCGATCCGTCGGACAACGCGTGGCGGGCCGAGCTCGTGGGCGGAACGGACGTCAAGACCGCCGCGGACGCCGTGGCCGCCGGGCTGGACGGGCTCCTGGCGGAGTACGGCTACCGCCGCTACCACCGCTGCTATACCGTGGACGAGCACCGGGAGGACACCATCGTTTTCTTCTGCCACTTCGGGGTGAGCAGCGTGATGCTCTCGCACCTGCTGAACATCCCGCCCGTGGTGCTGCTGCACGGGCTCTTCCTGCCCACCGCCTCCGTTTCCGTGGTGCAGACGGAGGAACGGGAGCCCGGGATCGCGTACTTCCGCTGCCAGACGCTGGGCGACGTCTCCCACCTCCTCGCGGCGGGCGAGCCCGTCAACGGTGCGGCGGCGTTCTGCGAGGTCTTTCAGGACCGGTGACGCGGCCTTACGCGAAGGCCTCCGCAAAGGCCTCCGCCGCGGCGGAGAGGCGGCGCGCCTTCACCCACACCAGGGCCAGCCGGGTGACCAGGGCGGGGCAGTCCACCTCCCGCACGGTCAGCCCCTCCCCGCCCGGCGCCGCCAGCGCCGAGTACGGGGCGAGGGCGATGCCCAGCCCCGCCCGCGCCCACTGGCGCGTGGTGCGGGCGTCGTCGTTGAGGCAGAGGACCCGCGGCTCCGCCCCCGCCTCGGCGAAGGCCTCGCCGATCAGCGCCTCGAACCGGCGGTAAAAGACGAGCGGACGGCCGGAGAGCTCCTGGATCCGCACCTTCTCCCCGGCGCACGCCGGGGCGTTCTCCGGCGTGAAGCCGGCGGCCATGGGCTCCTCCCGGGCGTAGCGGAAGCCCAGCCCCGCATGGGGAAAGGGCGTGCGGACCACGGCCAGCTCCACCACGCCCCGTTCCAGCAGCTCCAGCAGCGCGTAGGTGTTCCCCTCGTGCAGCTCGAAGCGCACGCCGGGATGCTCCCGCGCGAAGCGGGCCGTCCATGCGCTGGGCACCACCCGCCCGCAGGACGAAATGACGCCCAGGCTCAGCACGCCCGAGCCGCCGCGGCCGTAGTCCGCCACCTCCTCCCGCGCGGAATCGGCCAGGCTCACCAGCTGCTCCGCCCGGCGGCGCAGCAGCTCCCCCGCCTCCGTCAGCCGGAGCGAACGGGGCCCGCGGCGCACCAGTTCCACCCCCAGCTCCTCCTCCAGCGCGCGAAGCTGATAGCTCAGCGCCGGCTGCGCCACGTGCAGCCGCGCCGCCGCGGCCGTCAGCGTTTTTTCTTCCGAAATGGCGAGAAAATAGCGAAGCTGCCGGATATCCATCGAAAGCGCCTCCTTTTTCGCCCGGCAGAGCGCCCCCGGAGGCCCCGCCGGACTTACGGCGACATTATACGCCTTTTGCGGGCAAATCCATAAATATTTTTTATAGTATGCCAAAAATAAATGTATTTTATTTATGGCTTGCGGAACGCTACAATGGGCGAGGATCAAATGAAACAAAAGCTGGAGCTGATGGGATGAAAAGACTGGCCGTCTATCTGAAGGATTACAAGAAGGAGTGCCTGCTGGGCCCGGTGTTCAAGTTCATCGAGGTCATTTTCGAGCTGCTGCTCCCCACGGTGCTGACCGTGATGATCAACCGGGGCGTGGCGGCGCACGACCGGGCGTTCGTCCTGAAAACGGGGCTGCTCATGGCGGGCATGGCGGCGCTGGGCTACGGCTCGGCGCTGATCTGCCAGAAATTCGCCGCGCGGGCGTCCCAGGGCTTCGGCACGGCGCTCCGCGGCGCGGTGTTCGAAAAGGTCATGGGCTTTTCCTGCCGCCAGCTCGACGGCTTCGGCGCGTCCACCCTGACCACGCGGCTGACCAACGACGTGAGCCAGCTGCAGGTGCTGGTGGCCATGATGATCCGCCTTTTCGTGCGCGCGCCGTTCATCTGCATCGGCGCCATCGCCATGTCCTTTTTCCTGGACACCCGGCTGGCGCTGCTGCTCCTGGCGGCGACGCCGGTGCTGGCGCTGGTCATCTGGCTTCTGACGAAATCCGCCGCGCCGCTCTACGCCCGGTATCAGCGGCTGCTGGACCGGCTCACAGGAACGCTGCGGGAGAGCCTTTCCGGCGTGCGGGTGGTGCGCGCCTTCGGCAAGGAGGCGGACGAGCGCGCCCGCTTCGGCGGCGCCAACGACGAGCTCACCGCCGTGGGCCGGCGGATCGGGGATCTTTCCGCGCTCTTCAATCCCCTCACCTCCCTGGTCATCAACCTCACCGTCGCCGCCATCCTCTGGGTGGGCGGCGGGCAGATCAACGCCGGGCGGCTGGAGCAGGGGACGATCATCGCCTTCGTGAACTACGTGACCCAGATCCTCTACGCGCTGGCCGTCATTTCGAACCTCATCATCCTGGTCACGAAATCCGGCGCCGCCGCCGAGCGGGTGTGCCAGGTGCTGTACGCCCCCGACGAGGCGCCCTCCGCGCCCCTTCCGCCCCTGGCGGACGCGCCGCGGATCGCCTTCCGGGACGTGACCTTCAGCTATCCCGGCGGCGGCCGGGCGCTGGACGGCGTCACGCTGGACGCGGGCCGGGGCGAGACGCTGGGGATCATCGGCGTCACGGGCTGCGGAAAATCCACCCTTGCGGCGCTGCTGGCCGGCTTCTATGCGCCGGACTCCGGCGGCGTGTTCCTGGACGGGACCGACGTGCGCGCCGTTCCGGAGGCGGAGCTGCGCCGCCGGGTGGCGGTGGTGCAGCAGAAGGCCGTGCTCTTTTCCGGCACGGCGGCGGAGAACATCGCCTTCGGCCGGCCGGACGCCGCCATGGAGGAGATCCGCTCCGCCGCGCGCGCCGCGCAGGCGGAGGAGTTCATCGAAGCGCTGCCCAAGGGGTATGAAACGCGGATCGAGCGGGGCGGCGCGAACCTCTCCGGCGGACAAAAGCAGCGCCTCGCCATCGCCCGGGCGCTCCTCATGCGGCCCGACGTGCTGGTGCTGGACGACGCCTCCAGCGCGCTGGACTACCTGACCGAATCGAAGCTGCGCGCGGCGGTGCGCGCGCGCTCGTCGGACATGACGGTGCTGGTGGTCTCCCAGCGGGTGGGCGTCATCCGCGGGGCGGACCGGATCGCCGTCATGGACGGCGGACGGATCGTCGGCGCCGGGACCCACCGCGCGCTTATGGACAGCTGCCCCGAGTACCGGGAGCTCTGCCTTTCCCAGCTCACCGGAGAGGAGGCGGCGTCATGAAAAAGACCTTCGCGCGCCTTCTGGGCTATATGGGGAAGAGCCGCGGGGCGCTGCTGCTCTCCGCGCTGTGCGCGGCGGGAAACGTGCTGTGCGTCCTGCTGGCGCCCGTGCTCATCGGCCGGGCGGTGGACGCCATGGCCGCGGCCGGACGGGTGGACTTCGCGGCGCTGGGCCGCCTCGTCCTTTGGCTCGCGGGGCTGTATCTGGCGGGGAATCTGCTGCTGTGGTCCCTCTCCCGCACCACGAACCGCCTCTCCTACGACACCGTGGGCCGGCTGCGCGCGGCCCTTTACGCCAAGCTCGACACGCTGCCCCTCGCCTTCTTCGACGGCACGCCCCGGGGCGACACCGTGAGCCGCTTCGTGGTGGACGCGGACGCCATCGCCGACGGGCTTCTGCAGGGCACGGCGGCGCTGCTGACCGGCGGCTTCACCCTGGTCGGCTCCCTGGTCTTCATGCTGCGCATCAGCGCGGGCATGACCGCCGCGGTGCTGGCCACCGCGCCGATCACCTATTTCGTCGCCCGGGCCATCGCCCTCAATTCCCAGTCCCTGTTCAAAAAGACGGCGGACCGGCTGGGCGCGCTCTCCGGCTACGCGGAGGAGACCATCGACGGCGCCCGGGTGGTGAAGTCCTTTTACGGCGGGGCCGCCGCCTGCGGCCGGTTCGGCGAAATGAACGCCGCCCTCTGCGAGAGCGGCGTAAAAGCCCAGTTCATCTCCTCCATCACGAACCCCTCCACCCGCATCGTGGGCAACCTTTCCTACACCCTGGTGGGCGTCATCGGCTGCCTTGCGGCGATCCGGGGGACGCTCACGGTGGGCGAGATATCCAGCTTCCTCATTTTCTCCGCCGTGTTCGCCAAGCCCCTCAACGACCTGACGAACGTGACCATCCAGATCCAGTCCGCCGCGGCCTCGGCCCAGCGGGTGTTCCAGGTGCTGGACGCGGCGCCCGAGCCGCCCGACGCGCCGGACGCGGCCGTCCTCGCGGACTGCCGGGGCGAGGTGGAATTCCGGGACGTCTCCTTCTCCTACACGCCCGGGACGAAGCTCATCGAGCACTTCGACCTGCGCGTGGCCCCGGGCAGCCGCATCGCCATCGTGGGACGCACCGGCGCGGGCAAGACCACGCTGGTGAATCTGCTGATGCGGTTTTACGACGTCACCTCCGGCGCCGTCCTGGTGGACGGCCGGGACATCCGGGACTACACCCGCGGGAGCCTGCGCCGCAGCATCGGCATGGTGCTTCAGGATACCTGGCTCATGGACGGCACCATCCGGGAAAACATCGCCTACGCCCGGCCGGACGCCTCCGCGGAGGAGGTGGCCGCCGCCGCGCGGGCCGCGGGAGCGGACGCCTTCATCAGCCGCCTGCCCAAGGGCTACGACACGCTGCTGGGCGGCTCCGGCGACACCCTCTCCCAGGGGCAGCGGCAGCTGCTCACCATCGCCCGCGTCATGCTGGCCCGCCCGCCCATGGTGGTGCTGGACGAGGCGACGAGCTCCATCGACACCCTCTCGGAGCTGCGCATCCAGAAGGCCTTCGCGGAGATGACGGCCGGGCGCACCAGCTTCGTCATCGCCCACCGCCTTTCCACCATCCGCAGCGCGGACCTCATCCTGGTCATGGACGCCGGGCACATCGCCGAGGAGGGCACCCACGACGAGCTTTTGCGGAAAAACGGGGTCTACGCCGGGATCTACCGCAGCCAGTTCGCCGGCCAGGCCACGTGACCGGCCCTCCGGAAACGCGGAGCCGAAAACAGAAAAACGGGGCGGGACCGGTTTTCACCGGCCCCGCCCCGATCTGTCGCAAACCCGATACCCCCCGTCAGCGGGGAGGAAGAACCGGCGAAAGAAACCCGAAAGGGGCGTCTTTCACGCCGGATCAAACGCCTTGCCGAACGTCCTTAAAGCGCGCCCGTCAGTCCTTGGAGGACAGCCGGAACACATCCGACGACTTTCCCAGCACCATGATCCGGTCCCCCGGCTGGAAGACGTAGGCCGCGCCGGGCATGGGGTGCAGGGCGTTGCCGTTCTTGATGGCCACGATGCTGACCCTGTACTTGTTGCGCACGTCGATGTCCGCGATGGTCATTCCCTCCCACCTGTGAAGGGCGGAGATCTCATAGATGGCGTATTCGCTGGTGAGGGGGATGAAATCGAAGATGTTGTCCGCGTTGTAGCGGATGGCCACCTTTTCGGCGATCTCCCGCTCGGGATACACCACCTCGTCCGCGCCGATCTGCCGCAGCAGATCCGCCTGGATGTCCTGCTTGGTCTTGGCCACGATGAGCTTCGCCCCGGCGCGCTTGAGCAGCGACGTGATGACCAGCGAGGCCTGGAAGTCCTCCCCGATGGTGACGAAGCAGATGTCGAAGTTTTCCACGCCCAGGGAATTGATGACCCGCTGGTTCGTGCAGTCGCCGATGGAGCTCTCCGTGTAGTTCTTCGAGAGCGTCTCCAGCACGGCGGGATCCTTGTCGATGACTGCGACCTCGTTGCCCATTTCCTGCATTTTTGCGGCCAGGTGGCGCCCAAAGCGCCCCATGCCGATGATAAGTACCGATTTCATAACTTTTTCGCTCCTTTTCCGGATGTTCAGCCGATGAGCAGCTTCGCCGCGGGGTGACTGACCGCGGGCGTTTTGCGCCCCTGGGAGAGGATGATGACGGCCGTGAGCCCGCCGATCCGCCCCGAATACATAAGGAAGGTGAGGATCAGCTTGGCCGCCGCGTGGAGATGGGACGTGATCCCCATGGAAAGACCGACGGTGCCGACGGCGGACACGACCTCGAACGCCACATCCTTGAGCGGGAAGGGCTCCAGCCGGCAGATCACCATGGTCGAGAAGAGCACGAGGAAGAAATAGATCGTGGAAACGGCGCTGGCGGTGCGGATCGTCTCGTCGTCGATGCGGCGGCGGAACACCGTCGGCTGCGAGCCCGACGCGGACGCCGCAAGGCCGATGAGCACCACGGCCATGGTCGTGGTCTTGATGCCGCCCGCGGTGGAGCCGGGGCTGCCGCCCACGAACATGAGGAAGATCGTCAGGAACGAGCCGGACTCGGAAAGCGTCGCCTGGTCCACCGAGGCGAAGCCCGCCGTGCGCGGCGTCACGGACTGGAAAAGCGCCGCCAGGGCCTTGCCCCACGGGGAGAACTGGGCGAAGGCGTGGTCGTGCTCAAAGAGCAGGAACAGCGCCCAGCCGCCGGCGATGAGAACGCCCGTCGCGGTCAGCACCAGCTTGGAGTGCACCTGCAGCTTCCGGATCCGGAAGCCGCTGCCCAGTATGTCGTTCCACACCACGAAGCCCAGGCCGCCGATGACGATGAGCGCGCAGATCGTCAGGTTCACCACCGGATTCATCGCAAAGGCGGAGAGGGACGAGCCGCCCCGGAAATCGCCCAGGATATCGAAGCCGGCGTTGCAGAAGGCCGACACCGAGTGGAAGATCGAATAGAAAATCCCCCGCCGCCAGCCGAAGAGCGGCACGAACTGGGTGGCCAGCGCGCCGGCCCCCAGCAGCTCGAAGAGGATGGTCCCGGTGAAAATGTTGCGCAGGAGCCCCAGGATCCCGCCGCGGCTCGTCGCGCCGGCGGACTGCATGATGAGCTGGCTGTCGTACAGACTGAGCTTACGCTTGAGGAGCACCATGACGGTCGTGACGATGGTCATGGTGCCCAGGCCGCCGATCTGGATCAGCAGCATGATGACGATCTTGCCGAACACGCTCCAGTGCGCGGCGGTGTCCGTCACCACGAGGCCGGTCACGCAGGTGGCCGAGGTCGCTGTGAAAAGGGAATCCACGAAATTCGTCGTCCTTCCGGCAGCGGAAGAGATCGGCAGAACGAGCAGGACGGCGCCCGTCAGGATCGTGATCAGAAAAGAGCGGGCCACGATCCGGACCGGCGAGGCCCTGTGTACGGAACGGCGCAAAGTTACAGCCTCCTGAAAAAATCAAATCGTTCGAATCGGTTTTCGAATCTGTTCAAAAGCCGCGTCAACCGCGCTCCCGCACCCGCCGCATCCCGCGGGCCGAAGCGCGCCGCCCCCTTTCAGGGGCAGCCGATGGCACATGGTAGCACACTCTTGCAAAGAAAGCAATAGGGTCTTTCCGCCAGTGCTCCGGGCCCGAAAGAGACGGTTGCACGGCGGCGTTTTCGGGTGTATAATCCCCTCGTCAGGACAGAAACTAACTGTCACTACGGAGTAAAGGAGCTGCGCTATGTCAGTTATAACGATCACGAAAGACAATTTCCAGACCGAGGTGCTCGGCGCGAAGGAGCCCGTGCTCCTGGACTTCTGGGCATCCTGGTGCGGCCCGTGCCGCATGGTGTCCCCCCTCGTGGACCAGATCGCCGACGAGCGGACGGACATCCGCGTGGGCAAGGTGAACGTGGACGAAGAAACCGAGCTGGCCGCCAAATTCGGCGTCATGAGCATCCCGACGCTGGTCGTGATGAAAAACGGCGCCGTGGCGAACCGCGCCGTGGGCGCGCGGCCCAAGGAGGACATCCTGGCCCTGCTGGACTGAGCGCGGAGAATCGCAAAAAAACGGGAGGGAGACCGGCGGTCTCCCTCCCGTTTTACTCAGTCCGGGGCCGTCATTTCTTCATAAGGTCGGCGAGGGTCACGCCGCGCAGGTATTCCGCGACACGCCGGTCGAGCTCCTCCCACATGGGCAGCGTGCGGCACTCGGCCGCGCGGGCGCACTCGCTCTTTCCGCTCTCGAGGCAGGCCACGGGCGCCAGGGACCCCTCCGTCAGGCACAGGATCTCGTACGCGCTGTATGCCTCGGGCGGGCGGGAGAGCCGGTAGCCGCCGCCCTTGCCGCGCGCTCCGTCCAGGAGCCCCGCCTTGGAGAGCGTGACCACGATGCTCTCCAGATACTTTTCCGACACGGCCTGCCGCGCGGCCACGTCGCGCAGCGGGATAAAGCCCCCGCCGCCGTTTTCCGCAAGATCCGTCATCACCCGCAGGGCATAGCGCCCCCGCGTGGACACCAGCATTCCAACCACCGCCTTCGCCCGCTCCGGAGATACGATACATCACTACAGGCTTAGTGGGATTATACAGCCCCGCAGCGGAATTTGCAAGACGCTTTCCCTTGCGCGGCGGCGCGGAAGGGTGTATCATGTCGGAAAACGGATCCGGGAGGCGCGGCATGGCGATCGAAAAAGTCAGGGCGTATCTGGAAAAATTCGGCGCGGCGGACAGGATCAGGGAATTTCCCGTCTCCAGCGCGACGGTGGAGCTGGCTGCGGCGGCGCTGGGGTGCGAGCCGGGGCGCATCGCGAAAACGCTGTCCTTCCTGTTGGACGGCGCGGCGGTGCTGATCGTCGCCTCCGGCAGCGCGCGCATCGACAACCACAAATATAAGGAGCAGTTCCGCACGAAGGCCGTGATGCTCACGCCCCAGCAGGCCGAAACGCTGGTGGGCCACGCCGTGGGCGGCGTCTGCCCCTTCGGCGTGAACGGCGGCGTCAGGACGTACCTGGACGTGTCGCTCCGGCAGTACGAAACGGTGTACCCCGCGTGCGGCAGCTCCAACAGCGCCATCGAGCTGACGCTGCCGGAGCTGGAGACCTTTTCCGCCGCCGCCGGCTGGGTGGACGTGTGCAAATGACCCGCTGAGAACAAGAGGCCCGCGGGGGAGCGCAGGAGCGCTCTTCCGCGGGCCTTTCCATAGTCTTCTGCGCCGCGGCGCTCACGCCGCGGGAAGGCGCGCGTCCTTCCGGCGCAGATACGCAAAGTACCCGGCGCACAGCGCGATCTGCACCACCGTGGAGCAGGGCGTGGCAAGGCCGATGGCGAAGAGCGACACCGGCCGCCGGGCGCGCATCAGCCAGGAGACGGGGATGCGCACGCCGAACGCGCCGATGATCCCCTGGGCCATGACGAAGCCCGTCTTGCCGCAGCCGTTGAAATAGCCGCAGAAGCAGAAGAGGAAGGACACCAGCAGCGTATCGATGGCGTATGCGCGCAGGTAATCCGCGGCGGCGGCGGCGACCTGCGCGTCCCGGGTGAAGATGCCCGCCAGCGCCGTCCCGTGGAAGAAGGCCAGCCAGGCGGCGGCGCAGCCCAGCGCGAAGGACGCCGCCATCCCGCAGACCATGGCGCGCACCGCCCGGTCCTGCCGCTTCGCCCCCACGTTCTGCCCCACGAAGGCAGAGAGCGACTGCATGCACGCGCTGGGGATGAGCATGATGAAGGCGCAGAGCTTCTCCGCCACGCCCACGCCGGCGGACGGCACCACGCCCAGGCTGTTGACGATGGCCAGGATCACCAGGAAGGAAATGCTCACCAGCAGGTCCTGCAGCGCGATGGGCGCGCCCAGCCGGACGGTGCGGCGCACCAGCGGCAGCAGCCGGGGCGAGCGAAGGCTGAAGCTGCCGCGCTTCACCGGGAACGGAAGCCCCCGCCGGCGGACGGCGGCCAGGCACAGCGCCACGCTGACGCCCTGGGCCAGAACGGTGGCCGCCGCAGCGCCCGCGGCGCCCATGTGCAGCACCGCCACGAAAAAGAGGTCGCCCGCGATGTTCACCGCGCAGGCGATCAGCACGGTGAAGAGGGGCGTTTTCGAGTCCCCGATCCCGCGGAACACGCTGCCCAGCAGGTTGTAGGCCACGATGAAGATCATTCCCCCGCTGCAGATGGCGGCATAGGCCACCGTGTCCTCCAGCGCCTCGGCCGGGGCGCGCATCAGCAGGCACAGGGGCCTGACCAGCGCCAGCAGGAGCGCCGTGACCCCCAGCGCCACCGCGCCGAAGAGCACGACGGCCGCGCCGATCACGTCTCCCGCCTCCTCCTGCTTCCCCTCGCCCAGCATCTGGGAGAGCAGGACGGTGGTGCCCATGGCCAGGCCAGTGACGACCATGGTCACGGTCTGCATGAGCTGGCTCCCGGTGGAGACGGCGGAGACCCCCGCGGCGGAGCCGAACCGCCCCACCACCAGAAGGTCCACCGCGCCGTACATCGCCTGCAGGCAGAGCGCGGCCAGCACCGGCAGCGCGAAGCGCACCAGCGCCGGCAGAATTTTTCCCTTTGTGAAATCGCTGCTTTTCGTCATTCTCCGTCCCCGGGCCTCCTGCGGCGCAAGCTTCAGGCTGCCGCGGGCCCATACGCGCCGGAAAGGGGGCCTGACGCCCCCTTTCCGTTATTTTTCAGTCTATTCCCCGTCGGGCGCGCCGTCGTCCGGCTCTTCGCCGGAGCCGTCCTCTTCCTCCGGGCCGCCGTCGCCGTCCGGGGCGTCCTGCCCGCCGTCGGGCGCGCCGTCGTCCGGCTCTTCGCCGGAGCCGTCCTCTTCCTCCGGGCCGCCGTCGCCGTCCGGGGCGTCCTGCCCGCCGTCGGGCGCGGCGCCGTCGTCCGCGTCGTCGTCGGCGTCGGTTCCGCCGGCGTCCTCGTCCGCCTTTTCCGCCGTGGCCACGGAGATGAGCTTCGACCCCTCGGCCAGGCGCATGAGCCGCACGCCCTGGGTGGCGCGGCCCAGGACGGAGATCGTCTCCGCCCCGGTGCGGATCATGGTGCCGTCGTCGGAGATGAGCAGCACGTCCCGCGTGTCGTCCACGACCTTCACGCCGGCGAGCGAGCCGGTCTTGTCGGTGCAGTTATAGCAGCGCAGGCCCATGCCGCCGCGGTGCTGGGGCGAGCCGTCCGCCCCGCGGACGAACTCCTCCGCCACGGTGCGCTTGCCGTATCCGTTCTCGGTGACGAAAAGCAGGGTCTTTTCCGCGTCGGCGCGGACCGCGCCCACGCACCAGTCGCCCTCGCGCAGGCGGATGCCGCGGACGCCCGCGGCGTCGCGCCCCATGGGACGCACGTCGTTCTCGTCGAAGCAGATGGCGCTGCCGAAGCGCGTGGCGATGAGGATGTTCGAGGCGCCCTTCGTCTCGCACACGGCGATGAGCTCGTCGCCCTCCGCCAGGCTCAGCGCCCGGATGCCGTTCTGGCGGATGTTGCGGAACACCGCCGCCTCCACCCGCTTTACGGTGCCGAGCTTCGTGACCATGACGAGGAAGAACTCGTCGGAGGCGATGTCCCGGGTGTGGATCATGGCCGTGACCCGCTCGCCCGGCTCCACGGGCAGGATGTTCACGATATTAGTGCCCTTGGCCGCGCGCCCGGCCTCCGGGATGAGGTAGCCCTTCTGGCGGAACACCCGGCCCAGGCTCGTGAAGAAGAGGATGTAGTCGTGGCTGGACGCGGTGAACACCGTATCCACGAAATCCTCGTCCTTGGTGGACATGGCGCGGATGCCCTTGCCGCCGCGGCCCTGGGCGCGGTACTCGGTGGCGGCGATGCGCTTGATATACCCCGCGCGGGAGAGGGTGTAGACGCACTGCTCGTCCTCGATGAGGTCCTCCACGTCGATCTCGTCCTCCACGTCCTGGATCTCGGTGCGGCGCTCGTCGCCGTACTTGTCGCGGAGCTCGACGAGCTCTTTTTTCAGGACGGCCTTGATCTTCTCCGGATCGGCCAGCAGCTCGTTGTAGTATTCGATGCGGGCCATGAGCTCGTCGTATTCGGCCTGCAGCTTCTCCCGGTCGAGGCCCTGGAGAGCCTTGAGGCGCATGTCCAGGATGGCCTGGGCCTGCACGTCGTCCAGGCCGAAGCGGGCCATCAGGCGCTCCTTGGCGTCGTCGTAGGCGCTGCGGATGATGTGCACGACCTCGTCGATGTTGTCCTGGGCGATGAGGAGCCCCTGCAGGAGATGGGCGCGTTCCTGCGCCTTGCGCAGGTCGTAGCGCGTCCTGCGGGTGATGATCTCCTCCTGGAACTTCAGATACTCGTCGATGATGTGCCGCAGGGAGAGGATGCGGGGCTGGGTCTGGTTTTCCACCAGCGCCAGCATGTTCACGGCGAAGGTGATCTGCAGCTGGGTCTGGGCGAAGAGCCGGTTCATGACCACCTGGGCGTTGGCGTCCCGCTTGACCTCGATGACGATGCGCATGCCGTTGCGGTCGCTCTCGTCCCGGAGGCCGGAGATGCCGTCCAGCTTTTTGTCGCGCACCTGGTCGGCGATATTTTCGATGAGCTGGCGCTTGTTCACCTGATAGGGGAGCTCGGTGACGATGATGCGGAAGCGGTCCTTGCCGAACTCCTCGATCTCCGCCCGGGCACGGATGGTGATGCGGCCGCGGCCCGTGGCGTAGGCGGCGCGGATGCCCGCCCGGCCCATGATGATGCCGCGCGTCGGGAAATCCGGGCCCTTGACGTGCTCCATGAGGTCGGCGAGGGTTGCGTTGGGGTCGTCGAGCACGGCGACGCAGGCGCCGATGACCTCGGAAAGGTTATGGGGCGGGATGTTCGTGGCCATGCCCACGGCGATGCCCGACGAGCCGTTCACCAGCAGGTTCGGGAAGCGGGAGGGGAGCACCAGCGGCTCCTTCCGGCTCTCGTCGAAGTTGGGGATCCAGTCCACCGTGTCTTTTTCGATGTCGCGGAGCATCTCGTCGGAAAGGCGGGCCAGCCGCGCCTCGGTGTAACGATAGGCGGCCGGGGGATCGCCGTCCACGGAGCCGAAGTTGCCGTGGCCGTCCACCAGCACGTAGCGCATGGAAAAATCCTGCGCCAGACGCACCAGCGCGTCGTACACGCTCTGGTCGCCGTGGGGATGGTAGCGGCCCAGCACGTCGCCCACGCAGGTGGCCGACTTCTTGAAGGGCTTGTCGGAGGTGAGATTGTCCTCGTACATGGCGTAAAGGATGCGCCGGTGCACGGGCTTCAGGCCGTCGCGCACGTCCGGCAGCGCCCGCCCGACGATCACGCTCATGGCGTAATCGATGTAGGAGGTCTGCATCTCGCTGACGAGCTCCGAGGTCACGATCTTCTGATCCGGATACAGGATGTCTTCGGGCTTGTAGTCTTTTGCCATTTGTCATACCACCTTTTCCCCCGCCGCGCGGGGGTTTTGCGCCCCGGGGGCGCGGGGATCGCCGCCGTCCGG
>Ga0268360_1001723_pt1 | contig 20581 bp, 17 predicted proteins | sample BioMet11_FD_192465 | JGI IMG/M metagenome (GOLD analysis project Ga0268360, IMG submission 192465) | Sewage microbial communities from Oakland, California, United States - Biofuel 11 (Illumina Assembly) | ecosystem: Engineered > Wastewater > Sewage > Unclassified | place: USA: California... | reverse complement strand
CCAGCACGCTGGTAGGATAGAAATGTTCTAACAGATCAGTTTTTTCCGGCCAGCCCATTGTGGAGAAAGGCCACAATGCACTGGAGAACCAAGTATCCAACGCATCCTCGTCCTGATGAACATGACCACCGCACTTAGGACATTTATCTATATCAGTTCTGGAAGCAATTGTTTCTCCGCAGTCATCACAATACCACACAGGAATTCTATGTCCCCACCAAATTTGTCTGGAAATACACCAGTCATGAAGATTGGACATCCAGTTGGTATAGGTTTTGGTAAAACGAGGCGGTACGAATTGAGTACGACCATCTTCAACGCAATCTACAGCAGCCTTAACCAAGGGCTCCATCTTCACAAACCATTGAGTGGAAACTAATGGCTCAATAGCACTGCCACAACGTTGGCAATGACCAACAGCGTGAGGGCACTCCTCAATCTTAACCAAAAGGCCCATCTTGTCCAAATCTTCCACAATATTCTTGCGGCACTCATACCTATCCTGGCCTGCATACTTGCCGGCCTCTTTAGTCATCTTGCCATCCAGACCGATAACAGTGATGTTTTCCAAGTGTTGACGAATACCCATTTCATAGTCGTTAGGATCATGAGCAGGAGTAATCTTTACAGCACCTGTACCAAATACCAAATCAACATAATCATCGGCAATAATAGGAATCTCTCTGTTGGTAGTAGGCAGCAAAACCTTTTTGCCTACTAAAGCACCATAACGTTCATCCTTGGGGTTAACTGCCACAGCCGTATCACCGGGAATAGTTTCAGGACGAGTAGTAGCAATTTGTAAATATTTACCCTTTTCTCCTACCAAAGGATAATTAATATACCACAAGTGTCCCATATCATCTTCGTGCTCTACTTCTACATCGCTAAGAGCAGTATTGCAATTTACGCACCAGTTAATAATTCTGGTACCTTTATAAATAAGGCCCTTTTCATAGAGGGTAACGAATACTTCTCGTACAGCTTTACTACAGCCTTCATCCAAGGTAAAGCGCTTACGCTCCCAATCGCAGGAAACGCCTAGGCACTTTAACTGGTTGATAATACGATCTCCGTATTGTTCCTTCCAGGCCCAAACTCTCTTTAGGAACTCTTCACGGCCTAAGTCGTAACGAGTCTTGCCTTCTGTTTTCTTGATTTCTTCTTCTACCTTGATTTGGGTAGCCAGGCCTGCATGGTCATAACCCGGCATCCACAAGGTATCATCCCCCAGCATTCTGTGCCAGCGAATCAGGATGTCTTGCAGAGTATTATCCAAAGCATGTCCCATATGCAGTTGGCCTGTAATATTAGGAGGCGGGATAACAATGCAGAAAGGTTTCTTGCTCTTATCCACCTTTGCGTGGAAATAACCATTCTTCTCCCAGTATGAATACCATTTCTTTTCTACTTCCGCAGGGTTATATACCTTGGGAATATTGTTTTCTTCAGCCATAATCAAGCCTCCTAAAAGTTAAGTGCAGTACAAAAATAAAAATCGTCCTATTATACATAGGACGATTAAACGCGGTACCACCTAAATTCTCAATTTCTTGAGCACCTCAAGACTTAACGCGCCAAACGGATAAGACTACTATTGTTCACCTTACCGGCTCAGAGACGACTTCTTTTCGGATCATTCAGACGCTTGCACCAACCGCGCCCTCTCTACAGAACTACCAAAAATACTACTTCTCTTCACTGCCTCTTTTTTATGAAAATTTGCATTTATTGTAACACACCCAAGTTTGCTATGCAAGTTCTCTTCTAATGTTTATGTTATCCATCCTTTAAAGCACTTATTTGTCCACACAACAGGTCGCCAATGCTATCTGCCATTCTATCTAAGTGCTTAATGCGCACATAATCCTTGCCAAAAATCTTCTTGGCAGAGGTTAAGCTGCCATTGGTCTCATCATTAATAAGTCCTATGACCTTAATGCCTTCTTGTTTTAAGGCACTAACTTCGTTAGCGGTATCAGCTATTGCCCTTGATTCAGAATAATCATGACGAGCAATAGTATTGCTGTCGCTAGTTAAACTTCTATCATCATTAGGCTGAGCATCCGTAAACATAATGAGGATTCGTTTTACGCCTTTGTCTTCCCCCATTAATTCCCGTGCCCCTCTTAAAGCTAACCCATCTCTATTCCAGCCTGTAGCACAATAATTGAATACATTGGCCGCACTTTTATTCTCACCATAACTTTTGAATAAATTCAGCACAGTGTAGCCCCTCAAGCTACAGAAAGAAAATACCTGAAAAGGAATGCCGCATAGTCTTAAACTCTCTGCAATGGTATAGGCCTGAGCAGCAATAACTCTTTGCGAGCCTCCTCGGGAGGCCGATGCATCCAGCATTAAGTCTACTGTGAAATCAGGGCTTAAGGTTTCTTCTTTACCATAAAATACTCTGGGGTCATGGAGGTATAACGCTTTCCACACCGAGCCCGGATTAAAGGTACCTGATTTAGAAGGTACCTCCAGTCGCTGACTGGTCAACTCCATGCTATTGGCAATCTTGGTCTTAAGCTTAGCAATACTTTTACGATAGATTTCATTGTGTTCTTTATAAAAAGCTAAATTTTTAACTCGCTGTTGTTTAGCCGCCAAAGCTAAATACGAAGGTGCTTCTGAACTAATTACAGCAGTCTGACTCCCGCCTCTGGTAAAATACAAATGGCAAAGCTTGTGTGCTCCTGTGCACAACTGCTTATTAATTTCCAGCATTTTCATGGGATTGTACATTGGCTTGCCAAAACACTTGGCAATATAAGCATAATTTTTTGCAGCAGTATTGCCCGTAATGATTTCCATAGGAGTATTCCAGGCTTTTTTGCCTTCCAACTCTTCCTGGGCTTTTTTATTGGCGTACTTAACGCTGAAAATGCTTTCCTGCCGTTTGCTAAATTCAGGGACAATAAGACTGATAAGATTAGCCAAGCGGTCAGAAATAATTACCTTCTCCAAGCTCTCCCTGACCAAATGTCTGGAAAGGAAAAAGCCACTCATAATATCTTTAAACTTCTCGATAACTTCATCAGTGGTAAGTTCCGGTCCAAAGCTTAAATTAGCATATAATTTTTTACCCCATGGATCTACTAACCCTATCGGCTCGCCTAATACTTCGTGCCATCTGGCACCTTGCATTTGCTGAGCTACTCCTGTTCTGCCCATAAGACTATTTTGAAAATATTCTTTGGCATGCTCTTGTCTTAATAGGACTAATACAGGTCGCACAGGCTTTTCCTTTTGAAAAACGGCATTTTCCAAACCAAGCCACATTAGATCCATAAAAATATCACGCATGGCATTCTCGTTAAGCAGGTCAAAAAAGGCGTTCAGCTTTACCATATCATAGTACTTGGCTGTCAGGCCAATTACAGCATTTAAATATAAATCCGGTTTACCTTTTTCTGTAAAAGCCAAAAAGTCTGGATTATACCTATAGCTGCCGGCGGCAGTCCATACTATGTTGGATGCTCTTCTTCTCTTCATATCATACTTATCTACTGCCATAATTTATATCTTCTTTCAATCTGTAAAAATTTGTTCTCTAGTCAAATTTTTCGGTAAATGTAGTGCAATAACATCTTGAATAAGGCCTGGTTCATACTCATCAAAAGACTTATTGGTAATACCCATTGCTAATGCCAAATGAGGATTGAGGCCCTTATACATCAAACTAATGGCGTCCAAAAGGCCTCTTAAATCCAAAGCCTTGCTGGAAATCTCGGCAACCTCACATTTCTTTTCCAAATCCATAAAAATGCCACTAAACTGCTCCACCATTTCAGGACGCATAGTGGGAAATTCACCTGTTAACAGCTTGGTCAAATTATCTTTATCTACCAAAGGCATTTTAATAACGGCAAAGCGGGAGGTTAATGCTTCGTTCAATTCCTTAGTGCCTGCATAGCCATAGTTCATAGTAGCAATGAAACGGGTAGCTTCATCTATCTTAATAATGTCATAGCCAGGTACATCAATAATACGACGATAGTCCAGCATGGAGTGCAGCACTGCCAAGGCTTCGTTTCTTGCCATATTGATTTCATCCAAGATACCAAAGCCACCGTGGGTAGCACATTTGTAAACAGGACCTGGGCGGAAAACTACATTACCATTGGTAAAGGTATCTGCGCCCAGCATGAAGGATGCATCCATATTAATGTGCAGGGAAACATTCCAGTGGGGGCGGCCGAAGACGGCTGCCAGGTTTTCTGCCAGCACGTTTTTACCGGTAGCTTTAGCACCAACCAAAAGCAAGTTTTCGCCGCACAATAAAGCAGAAATAGCCTCCTCCATGACTTCCTTGCCGAAGTAATGATAACGAGGCTCTACTATCCGCTTTTTATCTTCCTCTTGGACAGCATATTTAGCTCTAAATTCTTCTACCCCTTTAATAATACTTTCGTTAATATTTTCACTGCGTAAAAAATCTAACATGTCAACCATACACAGATCTCCTTTGTTAAGCTTATCTATATATTATAGCACAAGAATTCACCAAGCTTCTGCACTGCCAGCGTAATGTTCTCCGGTGTTAAGCTGGTAAAGCAAAGTCGCATAGTATTCTTACCTTGCCGGGGATCTACAAAAAACATGTTACCTGCCGCATAAGCCACATGAGTTTGTGCCACGGCTTTAGGAAGCAAAGCTTGGGCATCAATACCCTCCGGCAAATTAATCCATACAAACATACCACCGTCAGGATTAGTGTGAGTGCACCCCTTGGGAAAGTATTTGTCGATAGCACAAAGCATGGCATCACGACGTTCTTTGTATAAAGCACAAATGCGCTTTAAATGCTCAGGAAAATATCCTCTGTCAAAAAATTCCGCAGCCAGTACCTGTGATTCCATGGGACTGTGTACATTGGTGCACATCTGGCCATCTGCCATTTTAGCAACAATTTCCTTGGTAGTCACTGCATAACCTAAACGACTGCCCGGTGAAAATATTTTTGATAAGCTACCTGCCAAAATAACATGGTCAGAGGTGTCAAAAACCTTAATGGGTGGCAAAGCCTCCCCACTATAGCGAATATCACGATAGGGATCATCCTCCAAAATCATGAAATCGTATTCGCCTGCAAGCTGAGCCAAGCGTTTTCTTCTCTCCACAGACATGGTAACACCTGTAGGATTTTGGAAGGTAGGAATGGTGTAAACCAGCTTAGGCTTATACTGTTTAATCTTTTCCTCAGCCTCATCCATCTTCATGCCATTTTCGTCCATGGCAACGCCTACTACCTTGGCGCCAAACAACTGGAAAATAATGGTGCTTTGCAAATAAGTAGGGTCCTCTACCAGCACCACATCTCCCGGATTTAGGAAGGTTTGACTTACCAGGTTCATTACCTCCGTACTGCCGGAAACAACGATGATATTTTCAGCTTTATCCTGCAGGCCTTTCGGCGCCAAAAGATATTTAACGATGGCTTCCCTAAAATTCTGGGAACCGTTAGCAGAACCATAGGAGAACGCTTCCACGCCTCTCTTTTCTATAGTAAAAACATCACTGGCAATCTCTCTTATTTCCTTTAAGGGCAAAGCTTCCTTGGCAGGTGTACCTCCGCCTAAATTAATTAAGCCGGGAGTAATCATAGTGCCCAATAAAGCCAACATACATTTATTTAAATCCTCAATGGTGCCATTTTGCCAACGTTTTGCAAATTCTGCCATTTTCCTTCACCTCTCATGAAAAATTTTAATTATTGTAGCATTTTTGTGTTAACTTTACCACTAAGTCATTGTTTGTTTGAATAAGATATTGTGGTATAATGAAAAATAATGATAATTACAAGAGTTCTTATAATGTAAACGGAGCGTGAGAACCATGCAATTAAAAGATTTTGAATATGTGTTAAAGATAGCCGAAACTCATAACCTATCCAGAGCTGCAGAAGAATTGTTTATTGCCCAATCCACTTTAAGCCATGCCTTAAACCGCATAGAAGCCGAAGTGGGAGCTCCCTTGTTTGATAGAAGTCGTATCCCTTTAACCGTTACTGTACCCGGCGAAATATATATTGAAAAAGCCAAACAAATTTTGAACATCAATTTGGAAATCAAAAATCAGATAAGTGATATTAGTAATTACCAAAGAAGCAAAATCACTATCGGCATTACCAGATTTTTGCAATTTTATTATCTGCCTACAACAATTCCCATGATAAGAAGAAAATATCCTGATATGAAGATCAAAATTGTTGTAGAAACACCACCTAATCTTGCCACCATGATGGCTAACGGTAAATTAGATGTGGCTTTCATGCCTCCCCTTGTACAAGACGGGATTAAAAACAAACCTATTTTTGATTACAGGGCACTGGTTATGATGGCCAAAAGTAATCCTTTGGCCAAAAACTACAAAAAAATAAACGGTGATTATCCAACGATAAGTTTTCCCTCATTAAAAGATGAAGACTTTTTGCTTATCACTGATAACCATTTTTTGCGTTCTGCTTTTTTTCAGCTTTGTAAAAAATACGGCCTGGCTCCTCGTATTGGTTTGGAAATGGATAGCTTCATGGCCCTGCTGTCAACTCTCGCGCATGGCTATGGTGTTGCCATTCTGCCGACAGCAATGTTAAAATTTGCTTTCGATGCCTTTGATGCCGTTGGTTCTTCTGATATTGCCGCATTTAAGGTAAAAGACGCTACCTTGACCTATCCCATTGCGTTGGTCTATCCGGATAGCAAGTATATTCCTCCCGCCATCCAAGACATTATTACCTACGCACCCAGTATGGTTCCACCCCTTTAATTTTCTAAAATACAGAAGGCTCGCAAGGTTTTGCCTTGCGAGCCTTTTCTTTATGAACTCTTTATAAAAATTTGGGGAGCCGGCATTACGTACCGGCTCCCTCATCCAAATAGCTCACAAAGGCTAATCCCAACTTTCGGCTATTTCCGATCCATAACTGTTCAATGAATATAACCTTTACCTGCGATTCTCTCCAGCGCCTTTGCGTCTATTTGTTTCCGTCTTTATTATACCATAGAAGTTCTTATTAAGCAATAAATTGTCAGAATATTCGCTTATTACTTTAACCTTATCTCATCTTCGTAAATAACCGGTTTGCCAATGATTCTTCCGTCTACAAAACGGCCATGACAATCGCTGCCTCCGCTAATCAAAAGATTATGTTCATGACAATATCTCACCAAGGTAGCAGTATCTTCCCTATTGTGACCGGTATGATAACATTCAAAGCCATCAAAATGCTTATCTCCCAGCTTTTGTAAGGTTGCATCCAGGCCGGGACCATGAAACTGGCTGGCACTGTGAGCCAAAAGTGCTTTACCGCCGGCAGTGTGAATAATGGCAATTGTGTCTTCGATTGACGGGAAAGTTGGAAAATCCAGAGAATTTTTTTTAGTAAATATTCGGGAGAAAAAATCTCTGATATCCTTGCATAAGCCCTTATCTACTAAGTACAAAAGAGACTTAAATCCACCCCGCGCTTTGTCATACTTATAAGCCCTGTACTCCTCTACGGTAACCGGCCACCCCTTAGCAGCCAAGAGTGCAATACTTTTTTCATCCGTATCTTCCAAAAGTTTGGTATTGTAAGCTAAATGTTCCAGCAATTGTTTATTGTTAATATCAATATCATAACCAAGAACGTGAAAGCAATGTCCTTGAAAAGTGCTACAAATCTCTGTGCCTGTATGAAATTTAATGCCGGCCGCTTCTGCCAATCGCCTGCCTTCAGCTACACTGGCCACGCTATCATGATCCGTAATGGCCATCATTCCCAGACCAGCCTTTTTGGCATGTTCAACTACCTCTCGGGCTGTCCAGGTGCCATCAGAAGCTATCGTATGCAAATGTAAATCTACTCTGGAAGAAATCATATTGCTCCTTAGTGATGATATTTTTCATTGCGCATAATTTTGAAAGCCCTGTAGATCTGCTCCACCAACATTACCTTGATCATTTGATGAGTAAAAGTCAGCGGTGAAAAAGACCAGCGAAAATCTGCCAGTTTTCTCAAATCATCAGTATAACCAAAGGGACCGCCAATAACAAAAGTGAGATGACTATGTCCCTCTACAGTCAGCTGTTGAATCTTAGCAGACAAAGAAGGGGAAGAAATTTCCTTCCCCTGTAAATCCAATAAAATAACATAGGAATTTTTAGGAATGATTTGGATAAGTCGCCCTGTTTCCTTAGCCAATATTTTATCTCTGGTAGCATCGGAAGGATTCTCCGGCATCTTCTCTTCCAGGATAGTAACAATATTAAGCTTAGTATAGGCTGATAATCTTTTTTGAAACTCAGCTAACGCATCATTCCAATATTTTTCTTTAAGCTTGCCTACTGAGACGATGGTAATTTGCATTATTCCTTAGGCATTTCAGCCAGGGTAACGGTCTTGTCTATTTGTTCATCGCCACGAACAATGGTAATCGTAACTTGCGCACCAATACCGGCTTTATTAATCATGTCTCTCAAATCAGAAACAGATTTAACTGCATTACCATTAAACTTCAAGATAACATCGTTGGTTCTGATGCCGGCCTGCCAAGCAGGACCACCTTGATATAATTTAGCTACGAATAAACCGCCCTTAAGGTCTACATCAATACCATATCTTTGTGCTACATCTTTATCAATTAAGCTGGCGCCAATGAAAGGACGAGCAACTCTGCCCTTATTAGCTAAGTCAGCCAAAATAGGTTTAGCCTCATTAATGGGGATAGCAAAACCAATGCCTTCTACGCCGGATACGGCAACCTTAGCACTGTTGATGCCAATTACCTGACCATCAGCGTTCACTAAAGCGCCACCGGAGTTACCGGGATTAATAGCCGCATCTGTTTGAATTAATTTGAATTTTCTCTCGCCTAAATCGATGGAACGATTTAAAGCACTAATAACGCCGGCAGTAACAGTACCACGGAACTCTAAGCCCAGTGGGTTACCAATAGCAATAGCCGGTTCACCAACCATCAAATCATCAGAATTACCAAATTCTGCTACAACCAAAGGTTCATCAGCATTAATTTTTACTACAGCTAAGTCGGTAGTAGCATCAGCGCCTAAAACTTTGCCCTTGTAGGTTTTTCCATCCGGCAAGCTGACTACAATTTCCTTAGCACCTTCTACTACGTGGTTATTTGTGGCAATAAGTCCGGACTTGTCATAGATAACACCGGAGCCTGTACCCCGTTCCATTAGCTTAGTACGGTTAAAGAAATCTGTAACCAAAGCTTTGTTGGTAATACCGACAACAGCTGGACCAACTTTTTTGGCAGCTTGAACAATAGCAGTATTACGGCCACCGCTCATCTTAGCTTCAGTCTGGGCAGCTCTTTGCTCTACTGTTTCTTGCTTAGTAGCAGCAGGAGCAGCCGGTGCTGCCTTATCCTTCTTGCTGGCTACAGAACAGCCACTGGCCAAGAATGTCAACATTAAAGATAATATGGAAAAAACAGCCAAAGTCTTCGTAAAAATTTTTTTGTTCATTACAATCGCTCTCCTTATTTGTTGGTCACCAGCATATTTTGTCTTGCTACATATAAAGCAAGCTTTATTGTTTCTTTTTGTTGTTCCAAAATATTATGTACCGTATTATAAGCAACCTCTACAGTATTGTTTTGCTCGCTTAAATGTGCCAGCATCACTTCATCCGGCTTATGCTTAAGGCTTACCAGTAGATTGCCTGCCGTAGTATTGGATAAATGTCCATACTCACCTAAAATTCTTTCCTGTAGCATTATGGGATAAGGACCATGCCGGAGCATATCCTCGTCATGATTGGCTTCCAAGATTAAAGTCTGGCTTCCTTCTGCTGCTTCCTTACACTCTTTGGTTACATAGCCACAATCGGTTAGATAGGTACATTTATCATCTTTATAATAAAGTTTATAGCCTACAGGATCTACCGCATCATGAGAAATCTTAAAGGACTCGATACGAATATTTCCTAACACACAGCCTCTGGGAAATACCCTTACCTGCTCACTGGTAAAATTGCGCCTACAGGGTAATTGACACCAGGTCCTTTCGTTAGCAAAAATGGGAACCGTAGGGTATCTTTTACCCCACACATCCAACCCGGCCACATGATCTCTATGCTCATGAGTAATTAAAATACCGCTTAAATCCTCCGGCTCCACGCCGCAATTGTGCAAGCCTTCCACAATCCGCTTAGTAGATATGCCTGCATCAATAAGCACTGCCGTATTACCCGCTTTGATTAAAGTAGAGTTTCCCTTACTACCACTGGCTAAAATATCAACCTCAAAATTATTTGTCATGTCCGCCCCCAACTACTTTGGGCCCGGCACTGGTACCGATTCTATCAGCACCTGCTGCTACCATGGCTTCAGCTGTTTTTCTATCCCTAATGCCACCGGCAGCTTTAACTTTCAGTCCATATTTATCTGCTTCTTGCCGCAAAAGCCTTACATCTTCTACCGTAGCACCCGCTATATTAAAACCGGTACTAGTTTTTACATACTGGGCTTTTGCCTGAGCAATAAGCTTTACTGCCAAAATCTTTTCTTCCCTGGTCAAAAGACAGGTTTCAATAATAACCTTTACCGGTTTGTCACCGGCAGCTGATACTACATGAGCAATATCAGATTTAACTATTTCTTCTTCTCCTGCCTTTAAAGCTCCTATGTTCATCACCATATCTATTTCATCAGCACCGTTCATCACAGCCTGTTTCGTTTCTAAGGTTTTTATATCTGTAGTGTTGGCTCCCAAGGGGAAACCTATAACCGTCACTACTTTAACTGGGGAACTTTGCAGCAAGGTCTTAGCCTGCTTTACAAAGCAAGGATTCACACACACACCAAATAAGCCTGCCTCTACTGCTTCCTTACAAAGCCAGACAATATCCGCAGGTGTTGCTTGAGGCTTTAAAAGTGTATGTTCAATACGCTCTTTCATGGGGTTATCCTCCTTAAAATTCACGATTTAATTATATCAAATAAAAGGTAAAATAAAAGGCATAATCTCGACAAATTTGTGTCATTTATGCCTAACACTCCTTATCTTGGCTTAATAGCATAGCTTAGAAATGTTACTAACTTCTTATCAGAAGAACTTGATGTAAATAAATTTCTATTTCTAACTTTTTAAGACTAATATATCTTTATTACCATGGCTAAATATGTGTAATAGAAGTTAATTTGTCTCAAAGCTTACAGTCTATACCTACCTTCAAAAAAGTTTTTACTAATTACTTGCATTTGAGATAAATGATGCTACAATGTGAACTAAACAATTTTATTTTTTCGGGCAAAGACGCTAATCCCATTTTGGGGTTTAGCGTCTTTTTTTGTCAAATTTAACTCAGGGGGGTGTTGTTATTGGCAAAAATTGATTTGAACAGTGATTTGGGCGAAAGTTTTGGTGCCTATACCATTGGCAATGATGGCAAGGTACTACAATTCATTTCCAGTGCTAATATTGCCTGTGGATTCCATGCCGGCGATCCTCACGTAATGAAGAATACCGTACAACTTGCCTTGGCTAACAACGTAGCTATCGGTGCCCATCCCGGTCTGGAAGATTTGCGTGGTTTTGGTCGCAGAACTATGAATATTACTCCAGAAGAAGCCTATGACATTACCTTGTATCAAGTAGGAGCCTTAGCCGGTTTCGTAAAAAGTGAAGGCGGTAAACTACAGCATGTAAAACCTCATGGTGCCCTTTATAATATGGCCGCCAAAGATGCTAAACTTGCAGATGCCATTGCTGAAGCTATCTACAAACTAAATCCTGAACTTATTCTTTTTGGTTTATCTGGTAGTCAGTTAATAAAAGCCGGTGAAAGAATTGGTCTAAAAACAGCCAGCGAAGTATTTGCTGACAGGACCTATCAATCTGATGGTTCTCTTACACCTCGTTCTAAGCCTGGTGCTGTTATTACCGATGATGAGAAAGCCATAAAGCAAGTTCTAAAAATGGCTAAAGAAGGCCTGGTAACAACTGTGGAAGGAAAAGACATAAAAGTCAAAGCTGATACGGTTTGTGTCCATGGCGATGGTGTTAAAGCTTTGGAATTTACGAATCGTATTCGTCAAGCTTTAGCTAAAGAAAGCATTACTGTTAGTTCATTTAAATAAATATAGAGAAGAAAAATGAGGGGGATTTGTTATGACAAAGGAAATTATGGAAGAAAAGAAAGTCACGCAAAAAAAAGAAGTACATTTTGATTGGAGTCTGCTTTTAGGCGCTGCTTTCTTGATGGCTACCAGTTCTATTGGGCCCGGTTTCTTAACTCAGACCACAGTTTTTACTAACAACCTGAGAGCCAGCTTTGGTTTTGTAATTTTACTGTCTATCATCTTGGATGTTGGTGCCCAACTTAATGTTTGGCGTGTCATTGGTGTATCCGGTATGCGCGGTCAGGACGTAGCCAACAAAGTATTCCCCGGCCTTGGCTATCTTGTAGCTCTGCTTATTGTTATGGGCGGCTTGGCCTTTAACATTGGTAACGTAGCAGGTGCCGGTCTAGGCTTTAACGTACTATTTGGTATTGATATTAAAATTGGTGCAGCTATTAGCGCTCTGATAGGAATTTCTATCTTTGTATTTAAAGAAGCCGGCAAGGTCATGGATAAGTTCACTCAGATTGCAGGTTTTGTCATGATTATCTTGACAGTTTTTGTAGCCATTTCTTCTGCACCTCCTGTAGGCGAAGCTATAGCTAAAACTTTTGTTCCTGACAAAATTGATATGATGTCCATTATTACTCTGGTTGGTGGTACCGTAGGTGGCTACATCACCTTTAGTGGCGGCCACCGTCTGGTAGACGCTGGTGTAGTTGGTCAAGAAGCGTTGCCCCAAATTACTCGTAGTAGTGTTACCGGTGTATGCGTTACCGGTATTATGCGTGTATTGCTTTTCTTAGCTACTTTAGGTGTAGTATCAGCCGGTATGACTCTTGATCCAGCCAATCCTCCTGCTTCTGTATTTAAATTAGCTGCCGGTAATGTAGGCTACAAAATTTTCGGTGTAGTTATGTGGGCTGCTGCTATCAGCTCTGTAGTCGGTGCTGCTTACACTTCTGTATCCTTTATTCGTTCCTTTAGTGAAACCTTGAACAAGAATTATCGTTGGTTGGTTATTGCCTTCATAGTTTTCTCTACCTGCGTTTTTACATTCATTGGTAGCCCCGTCAAGGTTTTGATTGTAGTTGGTACTCTTAATGGTCTTATTCTCCCTATTACTCTTGGTGTGATGCTAATTGCCGCTTACAAAAAAGATATTGTCGGCGATTATAAACACCCCACCTGGATGGCTGTTTTTGGTACTATTGTTGTTGCTCTAACGGCCTATATGAGTGTAATTACTGTTATGAATCAATTGCCCAAACTTCTTAGTTAACAAGAGGTGACAAGATTGAATGATAAACAAAATTTTGAAATAAAGCCCATGGGTGAATGTGCTATTCATATTATCTTTGGAACCGCCATCAACCCTACCATTCACAAACTGGTAAAAGGTATGTCCGATTATTTGGAAACACATACCTTTAAAGGCTTTGTAGAATATATTGCTTCTTACACTGCTGTAACTGTCATGTATAATCCCTACGTTGTAACCAAAGCTTACAGTCTAGATAATTCTCACCGCGTTTATGAATACCTGTCTGGTCTATTGAGCGAATATGCTACCAAAGCTGGTCAAATGCCTGCTACCAAACCTGACATAGTAGAAATTCCTGTTTGCTACGGTGGCGAATATGGTCCCGATCTGGAGCAGGTAGCTGAATATCATCATCTGACAACTGAAGAAGTGATAAAGATTCATAGCAGTGGTGAATATTTGGTATACATGATTGGTTTTTGTCCTGGTTTTCCTTATCTAGGTGGCTTAGACAAACGTATTGCCACTCCGCGCCGGGAAAGTCCCAGATTAGCCATACCCGCTCGTAGCATTGGTATTGCCGGTGAACAAACCGGTGGCTATCCTATCAGTACTCCAGGTGGCTGGAATTTAATCGGCCGTAGCGCTGTAGAAATGTTTGATGTAAAAAATACCAAGCACCCCAGTTTATTAAAAGCAGGAGATATCGTACATTTCAAAGCTATAAGCTGCGAAGAATATAAGGTTATAAGGGGGAACGCAAAATGAGTCTAAAAATAATGCGTCCCGGTCTTTTAACAACTATTCAAGATTTAGGACGATATGGTTATCAAAAAATTGGTGTCTTGGTTTCCGGAGCCATGGACCAGTACTCCCTGCGTTTAGCAAATCTTCTCGTTGGTAACCCTGAAAGGCAGGGAGCTTTAGAAATATCTCTCACCGGCCCTACCATAGAATTTACTGCAGATACTTTAATTGCAATAACTGGTGCTGATATGTGTCCTGTCATAGATGGCTGGCCGGTAGCTACTTTAAGACCTGTAGCTGTAAAAGCTGGATCAGTATTAAAATTCACCGGTTGTAAATCAGGTTGCCGTGCTTATTTAGCTGTAGCCGGTGGATTCGAAATACCTACCGTCATGGGTAGTCAAAGTACTTATTTAAGAGCAGGCATAGGCGGCCTTGAAGGTCGCGCCCTTAAGCACGGCGACATTTTAGAAACAGGTACGCCTAATGAATATGGTATCCAGATGTCCAGATTGCTATTATCTCGTGGTGCCCGTTCCTTTGCTGCCGCACATTGGTGCATAGGTGTTGTTCACACAACTCCTGCTCGTTTGGCTTTACCCATTAGAATAACAAAAGGTTTGCAATATGATGGTTTTACTGAAAAGAGCAAAACAGATTTGTGCACTCAGGGCTTCAAGGTTACAACCAGTTCTGATAGGATGGGTTACCGCTTAGAAGGCCCCATTCTAAAACCAATCGAACATATTGAAATGATTTCCGAGGCAGCTACTTTAGGTACCGTACAAGTTCCACCTAGTGGTAATCCTATTGTTCTTTTAGCTGATCATCAGAGCACGGCAGGCTATCCCAAAATAGCTCAAGTAAGTTTTGTAGACGTAGCCCGTGTAGCTCAATACAAGCCTGGAGATACCATCTATTTCAAAATGATTACAAATGCCGCAGCGGAAGATTTATACATAAAGAAAGAACAATATATGGAAAATGTAAAAATTGCCATTGCCGCCAAGCTATAAGTTGCCAACATTAAGTCAGGGGGATTAAGATGTTAACTTTAGATGAAATTAAAGATTTAATGCAAAGTGTAGACGCTTCAGGATTCACAACTTTTAAATATAATACTGAAGATTGCAGTCTGGTATTAAAGAAAGGTACCACAAGTGTTGTCACAACCTCTCCGTCTCTCACCATAGCAGATAAGCCAATTAGCAAACCTGCTACAGACGAGGAAAGAATCGTAGAGATAACAGCTCCTTCTGTAGGTACTTTTTATAAGTCTTCCGAACCGGGAGCAGAAGCTTTCGTAGAAGTAGGAAGTGTCGTCAAGGAAAACACTATTGTTTGTATTCTGGAAGCTATGAAACTGTTTACTGAAATAGAAGCAGAAGTGTCTGGCGAAATCGTAGAAATTTTGGTTAAAGACGGTGATTTCGTAGAATATGGACAACCTTTGTTTAAAGTAAAAACCAAATAAGAAAAGAGACTGAATTAACTATGCTAAAAAAAGTATTAATTGCCAACAGAGGTGAAATAGCACTACGTGTTATCAAAGCCTGTGAACTGACAGGCATAAAATCAGTAGCCGTATATTCCACCGCAGACAAGGAATCCTTGCCTGCTCTTATAGCAGACGAAGCATATTGTATAGGTTCAGCTCAAGCCAAAAAAAGCTATCTGGATATTCCTTCTGTTTTGGAAGTTGCCAGACGTGCCGAGGTAGATGCCATTCACCCTGGTTATGGTTTTCTGGCTGAGAATGCTGATTTTGCAGATGCCTGCGTAAATGCCGGTTTTATTTTTATTGGGCCAAGCGGGGACGCAATTCGCAAAATGGGCGACAAAGCAGAAGCACGCAAGACTATGACCAACGCCGGTGTACCGGTAGTGCCTGGAACCAAAGACTTGATTACCAGCCTATCAGAAGCTAAAAAAGTAGCAGAAGAAATTGGTTATCCCGTACTGATTAAAGCTACCGCCGGAGGCGGTGGCAAAGGTATGAGAGTAGTAAGAAAACCTGATGATTTGGAAAAAGCTCTCCGCCAAGCGTCTCAGGAATCAGAACGTTCCTTCGGCAACAGTGGCGTATACTTGGAAAAATATTTGGAAGATTCTCGTCATGTAGAGATTCAAATTATGGCAGATAATTACGGCAACGTAGTATATCTAGGTGAAAGAGATTGTTCTACCCAAAGGCGTCATCAAAAGCTTTTAGAGGAAGCACCTTCACCGGTAGTAGACCATGAAATGCGGCAGTCCATGGGCAAGGCTGCTGTAGCTGCTGCCAAAGCAGTACACTATAGCGGTGCGGGCACGGTAGAATTCATTGTAGATGCTCACAAAAAATTCTACTTTATGGAAATGAATACACGTATTCAGGTAGAACATCCTGTCACAGAAATGATTAGCGGTACTGATTTGGTAAGAACCCAACTTATGGTAGCTAGTGGCGATGAACTGCCCTGGTCCCAAAAAGACATTAAGTTAAAAGGTTGGGCTATTGAGTGCCGTATTAATGCCGAAGATTATAAACATGGCTTTATGCCTTGCCCAGGTAAAGTAAAAGTATATTTGCCGCCTCAGGGAGAAGGCATTAGAGTAGACAGCTGTATGTTTTCCGGCTATGACATTACACCCTTTTATGATTCCATGATTGCCAAGGTCATAGTATGGGGGCCTACCCGTTTAGAAGCTATTAATAAAATGAAAGGTGCCTTAAAGAAGTTCCGTATTGAAGGCGTCAAAACCACCATTCCCCTTCATTTAAGATTGCTGGAGAATCCTGATTTTGTGGCAGGTAAGGTTGGAACAACTTATGTGGAAAAACATTTAGAAGAAATATTACAATGATAGGAGTGATTAGTATGAATTATGCAGATATGAAGCCTCGTGAAGTAAGAGCACTAATTAGAAAAGGCAAAATTGATTTTCAGACCAGTGGTATGTGTAATGGTTATGCTCAAGCCAACCTGGTTGTTTTGCCTAAAGAATTAGCTTTTGATTTTCTACTTTTCACCCAACGCAATCCTAAACCTTGTCCTGTTCTTGATGTTACAGAAATAGGCAATCCGGAACCGAAATTAGCAGCTCCCGGGGCAGATTTACGTACTGATATTCCAAGATACAGAATTTATAAGAAAGGTAAATTTGTAGAAGAAGTAACAGATTTAAAATCATATTGGCGTGATGATTTGGTAGCTTTTCTTCTAGGATGCAGTTTTTCCTTTGAAGGTCCCCTACTAGATGCTGGCCTAGAAGTGCGTCACATCACAGAAAAGCATAATGTTCCCATGTATATTACCAATATTCAATGTGTACCAGCCGGTGTGTTTAATGGTCCCACCGTTGTTTCCATGCGTCCTATGAAACCCAAGGATGCCATTCGTGCTACTCAAGTAACCAGCAGAATGCCCTCCGTACATGGTGCACCCCTTCATATCGGTGATCCCTCTGTTATTGGCATTAAAGATATAAATAAGCCTGAATTTGGCGATCCTGATACCATCAAGCCCGGCGAAGTTCCAGTCTTTTGGGCTTGCGGTGTTACACCTCAGGCTGTGGCCATGAATGTAAAACCCGATTTCATGATTACTCATGCCCCCGGTCATATGTTTATTACCGACCTATTAAATGCAAATTTAAGCGTATTGTAAAAAAAACAAGAACCAATCTAAGACTAGATTGGTTCTTGCTTACTTTTTAACTGTATCGCCTTAATGTTGCTTCTGGCAGTCAGGACAAATACCATAAAAATATACTTGTTGACCTGTAATGGTAAACTGGGTTTTCTTCTCCAGATTTTCTACCAACGGCTCTAAATCCTGACAAGGCACATCCATTACTTTACCGCAATGCATGCATTTAATATGAAAATGCTGGTGCACATTAGCATCATAGCGGAAACTATCCTCGCCTGTATTAAGTACTTGGATAGCATCAATTTTTTCCAGCACTTCCACAGATTTATAAACTGTAGCCAGACTCATAGCCGGATACAAAGGTTTCAGCTTATTGTAAATTGTTTCTGCAGTCGGATGCTCCGTAGTCTTGGATAACATATCATATATAGCCAATCTTTGTGGTGTAACCTTACAACCATTTGCTCTTAATTTCGTTGCCAACTCAGTTGCTGATAGCATATCGGCACCTCCCCCGGAATCGTCTTGCATTTTATTAATTAATAATTGTTATTGATTCTGCCTTATTATATATTACTTAAAACCTTCTGTCAATTCTCCTCTTTTACCTCAAGATTTTCTCTTGCTTTAAATCTAGGGAGGGGAGTATAATAGCCAAGTAATTTAACCATCAAGAAAGAAAGCAGGTAAGTATATTAATGGAAGATGTTAAGATTATAGCACCTCTTATTGCCAAAGAGCTAAAATTGGACGGTAGCAAGATTGAAGCCACCCTAAACCTATTAGATGAAGGCAATACTATTCCTTTTGTAGCCAGGTACCGTAAAGAAGTTACCGGATCTTTGGACGAAGAACAGATTCGTAATATTAGTGAACGCGCTCAATACTTACGCAGCTTAGCGCAAAGAAGAGAAGAAATTCTTTCTTCTATTTCTTCTCAGGGGAAACTTACCCCTGAATTGGAAACCGCAATTAACGCTACAACTAAGTTGCAGGAACTGGAAGACCTCTATCTTCCTTATAAACAAAAAAAGCGTACTCGCGCCATGATTGCTCGTGAAAAGGGCCTGGAACCTTTGGCAAGCTTAATTGAAGCGCAGGAAGAGCCTGCAGTTAGCCTAGAGCAGCTGGCTTCCGTACATATAGATGAAGAAAAAGGCATTACTACCTCCGAAGAAGCTTGGCAGGGTGCCATGGATATCGTAGCAGAAAATATTTCTGACCGTGCCGACATCAGAGATCTGGTACGCAAGGAACTTTGGCGCAACGCAGAGCTAAGCTCTGAACTGGCTGCCGACGAAACTACTGCTCAAGATTTCTTAATGTACAAAGAATACAAAGAACCTATAAGACAAATCCCTCCTCATCGTATTTTGGCTTTAAACCGTGGTGAGACTAAGGAAATGCTAAAAGTAAAATTAAGTCTGCCTAGCGATGCTATTATGGGTATCATGAGCAGAAGGTTAAAGATTAAAGAACAGGGCACCTTCACCCCCATGTATACTGCTGCCATGGAAGATGCGTACAAGCGTCTTATTTTCCCGGCACTGGACAGAGAAGTTCGCAACGAGCTCACCGAAAAAGCAGAAAAACAAGCTATCTCCGTTTTTGCCACTAACTTACGGCAATTGTTATTGCAACAACCTCTGGGCGGTCATACTGTGCTGGGCATGGACCCTGGCTACCGTACCGGTTGCAAATGCGCCATCGTTAATCCCGAAGGCAAAATCCTGGCAACTGCTGTTTTGAATTTTACTACCAGCGAAAGACAATATGAACTGGCAGAAAAAGAATTCGTTAACATGGTTAAGAAATATGGTGTTACCTTAGCTTCCATTGGCAATGGTACTGCTTCCTATGAAACAGAAGAATTTGCCGCTAAAATGATTGAAAAATATAAGCTGAATATGTCCTACATCATTACCAGTGAAGCAGGTGCTTCCGTATACTCCGCTTCTCCGCTTGCTAAAGAAGAAATGCCTGACTTGGATTTAACCCTGCGTGGTGCTGTTTCCATTGCTCGCCGTGTCCAGGATCCTTTGGCTGAACTAGTAAAGATTGAACCAAAGGCTATCGGTGTAGGTCAATATCAGCATGATGTTAACCAAAAAGAATTAACCGGTACTTTAGGCACTGTAGTAGAGTCCTGCGTTAACCACGTGGGAGTAGAGCTTAACACTGCTTCTGCTTCTCTCTTAACTTATGTAGCAGGTATTAGCAAGCCTGTGGCAAAAAACATTATTACCTATCGTGGTGAAAATGGACGTTTCCATAGCCGCAAAGAATTATTAAAGGTATCCCGTTTAGGTCCCAGTGCTTTCACTCAGTGTGCAGGCTTTTTAAGGATCAAAGATAGCCCTAACCCTCTGGACAATACTCCGGTCCATCCGGAAAGTTATCCCTTAGCAGAAAATGTTTTGAAAGAATTAGGCTTCTCCTTAGCAGAATTAAGTCAAAATCCTGCTGCCGTACAAGTGGCAGCCGGCAAAGCTAACGCTGAAGAAATTGCCAAAAAACTAAATGCCGGAGTTCCTACCGTTACAGATATTTTGCAAGCCTTGGCAAAACCCGGCCGCGATCCCAGAGAAGACTCTCCTGCCCCGCTTAGCCGCAAACATGTAACTAAGCTATCTGACTTAGTTATTGGCTCCAAGGTTAAAGGCAGGGTGCAAAACGTAGTTGATTTTGGTGTCTTCGTGGATATTGGCCTAAAGGTCAGCGGTTTAATTCACAAATCTGAGCTAAGCACCAAATACTTTAAGCATCCTTTGGATGTCGTCTCTGTAGGCGATATTATTGAGCCTATCATCATCAGTATTGATGAACAAAGAAACAGAATTGGCCTTAGCCTGAAAAGA